>Ga0208220_1000883_pt1 | contig 12605 bp, 6 predicted proteins | sample NGESurdeep092012_9_FD_184484 | JGI IMG/M metagenome (GOLD analysis project Ga0208220, IMG submission 184484) | Arctic peat soil microbial communities from Barrow, Alaska - NGEE Surface sample F53-1 deep-092012 (SPAdes) | ecosystem: Environmental > Terrestrial > Soil > Wetlands > Peat ... | reverse complement strand
GTGCCTGGGCGCCGCGCGATTCGGTCCGGGCCAGCGCGCCGGCCGCGATGCACTGCGCGATATCGATCAGGAACTCGGTTTCGAGAAAACCGGTCAGGTCGGTGTTGAAGGTCTTGGACTTGTCCTGTACGGTCATCGTCTGCGCCATCTCGCGCGCCGTGCGAAGCTTCTCCATCCCGGCTTTGAGGTCGGCATCGTCGCGGAAGATGAAGGCGTGGTCGCTCATCGCGTCGTTGACGGCCTTGCGCACGTGGCTGTGGCGCTCGCCGCCGCTGCGCGCGAGGATACCGTCGATACGCGTTCGCTCGGCCTCGAGCGTCTTGGTGCTGGGCTTGACCTCGACGTTCTTGATGTAGTCGCTGGCGTGGCGCGCCGAACGAGCGCCGAACACGATCGTCTCGAGCAGTGAGTTGCCGCCCAGCCGGTTCGCACCGTGGACCGAGACGCAGGCGCACTCGCCGGCGGCGTACACACCGGGGATGCGGGTTGCGCCGAACTTGTCGGTTTCGATCCCGCCCATCGCATAGTGCATCCCGGGCAGGATCGGGATCGGCGTGTCGATGGCGTCCTTGCCGGTGGCGTCGAGCGCCAGCTCGCGGATCTGCGGGAGGCGCTCGAGAATCTTTTCGCGGCCGAGGTGGCGCAGGTCGAGGAAGACGCAGCCGTCGACGCCTCGACCTTCCGTGATCTCGGTCCACTCGGCCCGGCTGACGACGTCGCGCGAGGCCAGCTCGCCCTTGTTGGGGGCGTACCTGAACATGAACCGCTCGCCGTCTTTATTGAGGAGATAGGCCCCTTCGCCGCGCGCCGCCTCGGAGAGCAGCACGCCGTTCTCCTTGAGCGAGGTCGGGTGGAACTGGACGAACTCCATGTCCATCAGCGGGATGCCGGCCCGGTAGGCGATCGCGGTTCCGTCGGCGGTCGACGCGTAGCCGTTGGTCGTCTTGCGGTAGACGCGGCCGAGGCCGCCGGTGGCGAAGATCGTCGCCTTCGCCGTGACCAGCTCGAGCTCGCCGTTGCGCATATTGTACGCGATCAGGCCGCTGCCGACGCCGTCCTCGACGCACAGCGCGGTAGCGAAGTACTCTTCGTAGACCTTGACGCCGAAGCGTTCGAGCTGCTCCCACAGGGTGTGCAGGATCACCAGGCCGGTGACGTCGGCCGAGTAGCATGTGCGCGCCGACCCGGCCCCACCGAAGGGGCGCTGGGCGATGCGGCCGTCGGGCATCCGCGAGAAGATGCAGCCGCGGTGCTCGAGCCAGATGATCTGCCGCGGGGCGTCGTCGGCCATCGCCTCGATGGCGTCCTGGTCGCCCAAGTAGTCCGAGCCCTTGACGCAGTCGAAGGCGTGGTTTTCGGGCGAGTCGTCCTCGCGGTTCCCCAGCGCAGCGTTGATGCCACCCTGCGCCGCGCCGGAATGGCTGCGGACCGGGTGCATTTTGGAGACGATCGCGACGTCTGCGCCGCGTTCCGCCGCCTCGACCGCCGCCCGCATCCCTGCGAGGCCGCCGCCGATGACGACGATGTCGTGCTTGATCACCTTGTCTGTTCGCGCCCCTTGGGAGAAGGGTTGTATCGCCTACGAGTTTATCCGGAAGGCGTTTCCGCGACGCACCACCTTCGTCGCACGATCCTCCGATAACCCCTCGCAGTTGGCGCCCGCTCGGCCTCGCGAACCAGGCTAGCGGACGGCGGTCGCCCCGGCCGGGAACTGCAGGGTACGCCGGCGGGTCGTAGGTCGCAGGGCGCCGCGCGGGCTCCCCGGTATCAAGTGAGCTTCCCGCGCCTGTCTCCGTCGTAGGTTGACTTTTCGTTGAGTTCATTCGTCCATCTGCACGTGCACAGCGAGTACTCGCTGCTCGACGGCGCGTGCCGAGTCGACACCCTGTGTGAAAAGACGGCGAACGAAGGCGCGCCGGGGATCGCGCTGACCGATCACGGCGTGATGTTCGGCGCGGTCGAGTTCTACGATGCGGCCAAGGACAAGGGGCTGACGCCGATCATCGGCTGCGAGGCCTATATCGCGCCGCGCGGGCGCTTCGAGAAGACCGTGCGCGACGAGAACCACGTCACGCTGCTCGCCGCCAGCGACGTCGGCTACAAGAACCTGACCACGCTGATCTCCAAGGGCTTCCTCGAGGGGTACTACTACAAGCCGCGGATCGACATGGATCTGCTCGCCGCTCACAACGAGGGGCTGATCGTCCTGTCGGGCTGCATGTCCTCGCTGGTTTCGGCGCCGCTGCTCAAGAACGACTACGAGACGGCCAAGAAGAACGCGAAGATGTTCGGCGAGATCTTCGGCGACCGGTTCTACATCGAGATCATGCGCCACGGGATGCCCGAAGAGGACGCGATCAATACCGGGCTCATCAAGCTCGCCCGGGAGCTGAACTACCCGCTCGTCGCCACCAACGATTCGCACTACCTCACGCAAGGGGACGCGCAGGCGCACGACGTGCTGCTGTGCATCGGCACCGGTAAGACCGTCCAGGACACGAGCCGGATGAAGTTCTTCTCCGACCAGTTTTACGTAAAGTCGGCGACCGAGATGCGCGAGCTGTTCGCCGACATCCCCGAAGCCTGCGACAACACGCTCGAGATCGTCAAGCGGATCGACATCAAGATCCCCAAGAAGGTCTTCTACCTGCCGGATTATCCGGTGCCCAAGACGCCGGCCGAGGACGTCGCCGGCGTATTGGGTGCGTCTGCCGCGTCGGCGGCGGCGGGACCGATGTTCGACGTCGACCCGCACCGCGAGATCCCCATGTCGGCTGAGGACTACCTGCGGCTGGTCTGCGAGCAGGGGTTCATCGCGCGCTACGGCGCCGAACGCGCGACGAGTGACGCGGCGCTGCGCGAGCGGCTGGAGTACGAGCTCGGGGTCATCAACACGATGGGCTTCGCCTCGTACTTCCTCATCGTGTGGGACTTCATCAAGTACGCGCGCGACCGCGACATCCCGGTCGGTCCGGGCCGCGGCTCGGCGGTCGGGTCGGTCGTCTCGTACTGCCTGCGCATCACCGACCTGGACCCGATCAAGTTCGGGTTGATCTTCGAGCGTTTCCTGAATACCGATCGCATCTCGATGCCGGATATCGACACCGACTTCTGCGTCGAGCGACGTGACGAAGTGATCCGCTACGTCATCGACAAGTATGGCAAGGACCGCGTCGCGCAGATCGTCACCTTCGGGACGATGGCGGCGCGTGCCGCTATCCGCGACGCCGGCCGCGCGCTGGGCGTCCCGCTCCCCGACGTCGACCGCGTCGCGAAGCTCGTTCCCTCCGGCCCGACGGGCCTGACGATCCCGCAGGCGCTCAAGCAGATCCCCGAGCTGGGTGTGATGTACAACCACGACCCGCAGATCCGCAAGCTGCTCGACACGGCCGCGTCGATAGAAGGGCTCGCGCGCAACGCCTCGACCCACGCGGCCGGCGTCGTGATCTCGAAGAACCCGCTGACCGACCACGTTCCACTTGTGAAGATCGGTGACGACGGCGTCAACACGCAGTATGACATGAACATGGTCGAGCGCGTCGGCCTGCTCAAGATGGACTTCCTGGGCCTGCGCAACCTCACCGTGATGAAGGCCGCGATGGACGAGATCCGCCGCACGGTGAACCCCGAGTTCGACATCGCCGCGATCCCGGACGACGACACGAAGACATACGAGATGATCAGCCGTGGAGACACGCTGGGCATGTTCCAGTTGGAATCCGACGGAATGAAGCGCGTCTGCACGGAGCTCAGACCCTCGGGCCTCATGGACATCGTCGCGCTCGTCGCGCTCTACCGGCCTGGACCGATGGAGTGGATTCCGGACTTCATCGCGGGCAAGCACGGCCGTAAGGTTCCGTCGTACATCCACCCGAAGCTCGAACCGATTCTTGCCGAAACGTACGGAATCGCGTGCCTACGTGGTGGCACACCCGTTTGGTACGCTGACGGCACGATGAAGCCGATTGAAAACGTCCAAGCCGGCGACAAAATTCTGACCTTCGACAAGGGGGTCGTGCGCCCGGGGGTCGCCGCCAAAGTCTGGCCGAGCGGAAAGAAGAAGCTGCTTCGAATCACGCTGTCGACCGGGACGGTGATCGAGTGCTCGGAGGATCACCGGTTTCCGACGCCCGCCGGCGATGTCATCGCCCGCGAGCTTCATGTCAACTCGGCGTACAAGCGTCGGTCCACCTACCTATACTCGGAACCGCGGTCGATGCTCTTCGAAGCGTGGACGCTGCCATGTACGCAACCTGGTTGGGAGATCGGCGAGGACCGTGCTTATCTGCTGGGGATGCTCGTCGGCGACGGCAGTCTCAAGCCCAGCTCGAAGACAATCTGCTGTGAATCGCGCCAGAACGCTGATGAGCTCGCGAGACGATTCCGGACTGCATTTGGAGCCCGGACGACGGTATACCACAACACGAGAGCGTGGTACGTTCGCCCCGCGTTCAACACGGGTCCAAAGCCAACGCCGCTCAATCTTTGGCTCGACGAAGTCTATAGCGACCGCTCGTGGGAAGTAACTTGCGAAGCGAAGTGCCTGCCTCTTCGTTCGAATAGCCTCGTCGAGCGGGACAGAATTGCGCTCTTGAAGGGTCTCTGGGACAGCGACGGCTCGTACGGGACGAATATCTACTTCAGATCGATCTCTCCGCAGCTTGTCCGGCAAGTGGCCCAATTGCTCGGGTCACTAAAGATCAGCTACTACGTCCGGAAGACGGCGGTCTACATTGTCGACCGGTCGCGCTTTACCGACCTTATCGGGCTGCCGCTCCTTCCGGATAAGCACTACAAGACCGAGCGTCAGCGAAACGCAGTACCCGTCTTGACCTCTGAGCTCAGAATGAGACTGGGTTCGTCCGTCGCGGTCGCCGATAAGACGGCACAACAGCGCTTTGCGCAGGCGTCGCGGTCAACCTTTGTGAAGGTGCAACCACGCAGCGCTTATTTGCAGCGGATTCCGGCGTTTTGGCAGACCTACGCGAAGACGTATGAGGAATTATACCTCGGTGATACGCGACCGGTCTTCATCGACTCGATCGAGGAGATCGGATACGACGACTGCTTTGATCTCCAGATGGAAGATCAGCAGGCGCCCTACTTTATCGCCAATGGCGCGGTGTCCCACAACTGTTACCAAGAACAAGTGCTCCGCATCGCGCGAGATATCGCCGGATTCTCGATGAGCGAGGCCGACGAGTTGCGGAAGGTCGTCGGAAAAAAGCAAAAGGACAAGATCCCTTACTACAAGGAAAAGTTCATCGCCGGCTGCCTTGCGAATGATGTTTCGGCCGAGCTCGGTGAGCGGGTTTTCGCTTTTATCGAACCGTTCGCCGGTTACGGGTTCAACAAAGCCCACGCCGTCGCGTACGGTTGGATCGCATATCAGACCGCGTATCTTAAGGCGAATTACCCGCTGCAGTATTTTGCGGCGCTGATGTCCTCCGTTCGGGACAAGACCGACAAGCTCGTCGAGTATATCGACGAGGCGAAGAAGATGGGGATCGCGGTGCTGCCGCCGGACGTCAACGCGTCGCTGGTCGACTTTGCCGTGGTCGGTCAGGAGATTCGGTTCGGCCTCGCCGCGGTCAAAGGCGTCGGCGAGAGCGCGGTACGCTCGATCCTCGACGCTCGCGAGGCGGGCGGCCCGTTCATCGACCTGTACGACATGGTGAACCGGGTCGACGTCAAGGCGGTGAACCGCAAGGTCTACGAGGCGATGATCAAGTGCGGCGCGCTCGACCCGCTGCCGGGGAACCGGGCGCAATTGCTCGACGCGCTCGACGGCGCGCTCGAGGTCGCCGCGCGCGAGCTGCGCGACCGCGAGATGGGTCAGAGCTCGCTCTTCGGGATGATCGAGGAGCCACATCCGTCGCTCAAGCCCTCGCTCCGCCCACTGCCGGCGCCCTCGACAATGGAACAGCTGGGCTGGGAGAAGGAGACGCTCGGGATCTTCGTCTCCGGCCACCCGCTCGCCGACGTCACCGAAGCGCTCGGGCGTACCGGTGCCGTGCCGATTCGCGACCTGCGCAACTTCGAAGACGACAGCATGGTGAAGATCGCCGGGCTGGTAACGGCGGTGCGCCGGACGTTGACCAAAGCGCAAGCTCAGATGCTGCTCGCGACCATCGAAGACACGACCGGCGCGATCGAGTGCGTCGTATTCCCCAAGCAATACGCCGATCTGCAAGCGCGGTTCGTCGAAGACGCGATCGTCGTGATCACCGGTCGCTTGCGGCTGCGCGAACGGCGCGGTTCGACCCCGGGAGAAGAGGCGCCGGTCGAGCTCAATGTCTCGGTCAGCGAGGTCCAGCCGTTCGACCGTGCTTCGGTCCGGCACGCGGCGCCCCCACCCGACGGCTGGCACGTCACGGTGACGCAGCGCGAGCATATCGACGGCCTCGCCGTGCTGATCTCGGAATGGTCGGGGACGACGCCACTCGTGCTGCACATCAACGGCTCGACGGTGCAGCGCGGCGTCGCGCCGGACCGGCGCGTGCGCGAACGCCTCGTCGCTATCGTCGGCGAGATCAACGTGCGCGAAGGCTCGCCATGAGTTTGCGGCCGCGATGAGGCTCCCGGCGGGCGTCCGTGATTGGCTTCCGCACGAGCTGGCGCGTAAGCGTGAGATCGAGCAGCAGATGCGTGCGGTCTTCGGGCGCTGGGCGTACGAAGAGGTGCAGACACCGATCATCGAGCGCTTCGACGTGATGGAGCGCGGGCTGGGCGAAGAGACGGCCGAGCTGCTGTTTCAGTTCAACGACCGCCGCTCGACGGCGCTGGCGCTGCGCCCCGAGATGACGACGCCGGTTGCGCGACTCGTCTCGACGCGAATGCGCGAAACCCCGCTGCCGCTGCGGCTGGCGTACGTGGCACCGGTGTTCCGCTACTACGAGCAGCCGCAAGAGGGGCGGATGCGCGAGCTCACCCAGGCCGGCGCTGAGCTGATCGGCGCGCCGGGGATCGACGCCGATGCCGAGACGCTGTTCATGGCGATTGAAGCGCTCGACGAGATCGGACTGCCCGACGCACGCTTCGACATCAACGACGCCCGGGTCGTCGACGGGATCCTGGCCGGCGTCGAGCTCGACGGTGAGGCGGCTCGCGAGGCCAAGGAGCACATGAAAACGCGCAACCTCGTCGCGCTGCGCAAGTTCGAGCGCCCGGCGCTGGTGCAGTTCGCGCAGCGCCGCGGCGGCCACGAGGCGATCCAAGCCGCGCGCGGCGTCTGCCGCACGCCCGAGTCGCTGGTCGCGCTCGATGCGCTCGACGAGCTGCTGCGGCGGGCCGCCGCGCTCGGTTACGGATCGCGGGTCACCGTCGACTTCGCGCTGCTGCGCGACCTGGACTACTACACCGGCTTTCTGTTCGAGGGCTACGTCGAGGAGATCGGCATGTCGCTATGTGGCGGCGGCCGGTACGATTCGTTGCTGCCCCGCTTCGGGTTCGACGTTCCCGCAGTCGGCTGGACCGCCGGCGTCGAGCGGCTGTTGATCGCGCTCGAACGCCGGGGCAAGCACGTGCGGCGCCGCCGTCATCGGATCGACGTGCTCGTCGCGGGCTCCGACGTCGTTGCCGCGCGCGAGCGCGCCGCCGGCAACGTCGTGCGCTATGCCGGCTCGGACTTGGGCGACGAAGCCTTGCTCGAAGAGGCGCGCGCTTATGAGATCCCGCGCGTCGTCATCGCGCTCAACGGTACGGTGCGCGAGCTGCGCGTCGGACCGCGCGTCGGCGGGTTGCCTGCGCCGCGCACGCCGTCGAACTGGGACGCGCGATGAGCCGCCCGCAGGCGCAGCCCGAAGCCGGGCTCACGATCGCCATGCCGAAGGGCGCGCTGTTCGCGGAGTCCGCCGCGCGGCTGCGCTCGGCGGGGATCGAGGTGCCTGAAGACGTCGGCCGGCGGCTCACCATTACGACGGCCGACGGCACGACGCTGCTGTTCCTGCGACCGACCGACGTCCCGGCCTACGTGGAGTTCGGTTCCGCCGATTGCGGAATCGTCGGCAAGGACGTGCTCTGGGAAACCGACCGCAACGTCGCCGAACTCGCCGATCTGGGCTTCGGCTATTGCCGGCTGGTCGTCGCGGGCCGCCGTATCGACCGCTATCACGAAGGCGCTCCGTTTCCGACGTTTCTGAGGGTCGCGACGAAGTTCACGCGTTCCGCGGAGACGTGGTTCGCCGAACGTGACTTGCCGGTCGAGCTGATCCCGTTGCACGGCTCGGTCGAGCTCAGCCCGCTCGTCGGTCTGGCCGATCTCATCGTCGACCTCGTCGCGACCGGCACGACGCTGCGCGAGCACGATCTGGTCGTCGTCGAAGAGATCGGTGAGAGCACCGCACGCTTCGTCGTCAACCCGGTTCGCTTCCGCGCCAAGTACGACGCGCTCGTCAAACTGTTGGAACGACTCAGTGCCGTCCCGGCCTAGCGCACAGCACCCGACGCGTAACGCGCAGCATCCTGATGTCATCCTGAGCTCGTCGAAGGACGAACGACGGAGGCGAACGGAAATCGGCAGATCGTCGCGCGACGAAAAACGCGATATCACCCTGAGCGCGGCGAAGGGTGACCGTCCCGGCAGCGGACCGGCACTCTCGAACCCTCGCCCGAACGCCGTGACGCGATTTCCCTTCGACAGGCTCAGGGAAACGGGACGCACTTCGCTCGGCGCGTTCGACACGGGCACGCCGCGATCGTTCGCCCTTCGACGAGCTCAGGGTGACAGCACCGTAGGATCGTTCGCCCTTCGACGAGCTCAGGGTGACATCGACCGATGAGGATCGTCGACGCGACCGATGGCGAGGCGCTGCGCGGGTTGTACGCGGGGGGCTGGGATCCGCCGCGCGCGATCGTCGAGAGCGTGCGCGCGATCGTCGACGACGTGCGCGCGCGGGGCGATGCGGCGCTGGTGGACTATACGCGGCGTTGGGACTTCGACGGAGCGTCGCTCGCCGGGCTGCGCGTTGACATCCCGTCACGCAAGCACGCGCGCGCGCTCGTCCCGGAGCAGATCGCCGTCGGGCTCGAGCTGGCGCGCGAGCGCATCGCCGCATTTCACGAACGCCAGCTGCCGGTGACGATCGACTACCACGCACCGGACCTGACCCGCTACGCGTTCTTGTCGCGACCGCTGGCGGCGATCGGCGCGTACGTCCCGGGCGGCAGCGCGCCGTTGCCGTCGACGGTGCTGATGACCGTCGTTCCCGCGAAGGTCGCCGGCGTCGGCCGCGTCGCGGTCGCGACGCCGCCGCAGCGCGACGGCCAGGTCGATCCGGCGGTGCTGTACGCCTGCGCCTTGACCCAGGTCGACGAGCTGTACGCAGTCGGCGGCGCGCAAGCGATCGGGGCGCTCGCGTACGGCACGCCGACGATTCCGGCGGTCGACAAAATCGTCGGACCCGGCAACGTCTACGTCACGGAAGCCAAACGCCAGGTCTTCGGCGCGTGCGGAATCGACGGTCTGGCCGGTCCGTCCGAAGTGCTGGTCGTCGCCGGCGAGCATGCCGACGCGCACCTCGTGGCCGGCGAGCTCGCCGCGCAGGCCGAGCACGACCCGCTGGCGCGCGTCGCTGCGGTTTCGCGCGATCGCGGCTTGCTCGAACGCGTCGCGTCGCTGCTCGATGGACCGTTCGGCCGAACGAGCGGGCGTGATGCAATCGTGGGCCACGTGCTCGACACGCGCGCGTGGCTGGTCCACGCCGAGAGTGACGCGGCGATCCTGGACGTCATCGAACGGTTCGCGCCCGAGCACCTTTCGCTGATGATCGAAGATCCGTACGCGTGGGTAGCCAAAATTCGGTGCGCCGGCGCGATCTTCGTCGGCGATCACACGCCGGTCGCGGCGGGCGACTATCTCGCCGGCACGAATCACACGCTGCCGACCTCAGGTGCGGCGCGCTTCTCGTCGGGACTGCGAACGGCCGACTATTTGCGCACGATGACGTTGGTCGAGAACTCCCGCGCCCGCATGCTCGCCGACGCCGAGTTGCTGGCGGCATTGGCCGATTTCGAAGGTCTGCCGGCGCACGCCCGCACGGCGCGGCTGCGCGCAGCCGACGCGAGTTCAGAGCGCGGCTGAGCGCGCGAAGGGCCATTCGCGACGGAGTGCCGCCCGAACGAAGTAGACCGCGCAGCCGGCTGCCAGCGTGACGACACCGTACGCGATCGCGTTGCGCCCGGCGCTCACGTACACATAGACCCAGCCCAGCAGCGCGATCAGCGCGGGCAGCGGGAACAGCCACATGCGATACGGCGCGCGAACGCCGCGGGCACGCATCACGAACAAGGCAATCGTCTGCGCGATCGACTGGATCAGGACGATTCCGGTGGTGAGTGCGTTGATGACCTGATCGAGCGGGAAGAGGCAGGCGGGGAGCGCGAGCAATCCGATCGCCACCAGCGAGACGTCAGGGAAGCGATGCTTGCCGTGGACGTGCGCGAACGGGCGCAAGAAGACACCGTCGACCGCGGCCGCGAACGGGATCCGCGAGAACGCGAGCAAGTTGCCGTAGACCGACGCGAACGCGGTGACCAGCACGAGCACGGTCACGGCGATCGCCGCGCCCACCCCGAAGCGCTGCTCGACGATCGCCGAAGCGACGTGCTGGCCGAGCGGCGGCAGCGTGCCGTCGGCGGCGGGGACGACCTGCTGCCAAGGGATTGCGCCGAGCACTCCGACCTGCATAGCGATGTACAGGGCCGCCACCAACACGATCGAGATGACGATCGAGCGCGGCAGCGTGCGCGCGGGATCGACGACCTCGTCGCCCAGGCTGCTCGATGCGCTGTAGCCGATGTAGTCGTACATCGTGATGATGAGGGCTTGACCGAAACCCGCTCCCAGGCCGGCCCAGAACGAGTCGTGCGCCGGCAGCGCGAAGGCCTGCGCCGGCGCGAAGTGCGCGTACGACGCGACGATTACGCACAGCAGCGTCGCAACCGAAGCGATGGCCAGCGCGATTCCGGTGCGCGCGATCGTCGTGATGCCGCGGTACAGCGCGATCAAGGTGACGACGCCGACGGCCATCGCCACCGCCGCGAGCAGCCAAGGCTTGATGGCGATGCTTGGGACGAGGTAGCCCGCGTAGTTCGCAAAGCCGATGTAGCCGGACGCCTGAATCAACGGAGCGTAGAAGATCGTCTGCCATACGAACAGGAATGCCAAGCAGCGGCCCAAGCTCTGGCGGCCGAAGATCTCGCGCAGATAGCCGTACGTTCCACCCGAGCCCGGATAGCGCGAGCCGAGCTCCGCCCAGACCAGCCCGTCGCACAGCGCGAGCAACGCGCCCGCGAGCCAGCCCACCAGCGAGAGGGGACCGTGCAGTGCTCCGAGCACGAGCGGGATCGTCACCAGCGGACCGATCCCGATCATCGTGATCGCGTTGATCGCGACCGCGCCGCGAGGTCCGACGCCGCGGATCAGCATCACGCGCGTTTCGTCGGCGCTCGCCCACTTGCTTCCCCGCTCCCGGGGTTCGGCGTGCGTGCGTCGAACGGGCCTGCCAATGCTCTCGACTCGCATCCGTCTGGTTGCGCTCGACCTCGACGGGACGTTGGTCGGTGAGGATCTGATCGTGCGCCCGCGCGTGCGCGAGGCGATCGCCGCCGCGCAAGCGCAGGGCGTTGCCGTCACGATCGTCACCGGCCGGATGTTCGCTGCGACGAAACCCTTTGCGCGCTCGCTCGCGATCGATGGTCCGATCGTCTGCTATCAAGGCGCGGCGATCTTCGACGCCGCGAGCGGGGCAGTGATGCGCGAGACTCCCGTGCACGCCGACGTTACCCGCGATACGCTCGAATGGGCACACGCTCGCGGTGTGCACGCGCAGTGTTATGCGGATGACACGCTCTACATCGAGCAGATCAATCGCTTCTCACGCCGCTACACGACCCTCGCGCGGGTCGAGCCGGTCGTCGTAGCGTCGTTGCGCGCCGCTTTCGCCGAACGGCCTTCGATCAAGGTCGTGCTGGTCGACGATCCCGACCGCTCGGAGCAGCACCTGGTGGCGCTACAATCACTGCTCGGCCAACGTGCCTACATCACCCGCAGCCACGTCGATTTCGTCGAGGTCCTCGATCCGGCCGTGAACAAAGGCGAGGCACTCGCCTTTGTCGCCGCGCGCCACGGCGTGGCGCTCGAGGCGACGCTGGCGGTCGGCGATGCGTGGAACGACGTCCCGCTGCTCGACGCGGCGGCGGTCGGAGTCGCGATGGGGTCGGCCCCGCCGGAGTTGGTGGCCCGCGCCGACCACGTGGTCGCCGACGTCGCCCACGACGGCGTCGCCGAGGCGATCGAGCGGTACGTGCTCACGTGAAGGCCGAAACCCGCTCGGGGGCCCGCAGCCTGCCGCGACGGCGCAAGCCATCGCTCCTCGCGCGCGTGCGGCCGTTTTGGATCCTGCTGCTGGTCGTTGTCGCGCTGCTGGTGTGGGCCGGGATCTGGTTGGCGCGCTCACCCTGGTTCCGAGTCTCCAACGTTACGATCGACGTGCCGGTCGGCTCGCCGGTGTCGCGCGATCAGGTGAGCTCCGCGGCGGCGATCGCGCCCGACGCGAACATTTGGCTGCTCGATGCCGGCGCCATCGCGCGGCGCATCGGCAAGT
>Ga0208220_1000882_pt1 | contig 12616 bp, 8 predicted proteins | sample NGESurdeep092012_9_FD_184484 | JGI IMG/M metagenome (GOLD analysis project Ga0208220, IMG submission 184484) | Arctic peat soil microbial communities from Barrow, Alaska - NGEE Surface sample F53-1 deep-092012 (SPAdes) | ecosystem: Environmental > Terrestrial > Soil > Wetlands > Peat ... | reverse complement strand
CACCGCCCGCCCCATCGCCCCCCGCCTGGCGGAGCCCGGACCTGTCACCTACGCCAGAGACCCCAATAGGCGCGGTCAACGGCGTAGCCGACAGGACCCGGAACCTGTCGATGGCGTAGCCGACAGGCTCCACGCCCCCGGTCGATGGCGTAGCCGACAGCTACGACGGCACGAACGGGCCGCCCGCCGCGTCCGGCAGCAGCGGCGGCTTCAGGAACGCGGGCGGCGCGGTCAGGTCGAGCGCGCCCAGCGGCGAGACGGCTGCCGCGTCGCGGCGCGTGAGCGGCGGGAGGTTCCACTTTTCCTCGATGAGCTTGAGCACCGAGGTGTGGTCGAGCACGTCGCTGAGCACGAAATCCGGCCGTGCGTAGGGGGAGACGATCACCGCGGGCACCCGGAACCCATACCGCTCATACGTCACCGGGCCGCCGTCGGCGTGCTCGAGCGCCTTGAGCGACTTCGGCGACAGCACCCGCAGCAGGGCGCGCCCCCACCGGTGCGAGAGCTGCCAGTTCCGCGCCGGGACGTCGTCCGGGGCGACGGCGATCGGCGGCTGCACGTGGTCGTAGTAGCCGCCGTGCTCGTCGTAGATCCACAGCAGCAGCGTCGACTCCCAGGCCGGCCCGTTCATCACCGCGTTGACGACCGCGCAGGAGAAGGACTCGCCGTGCGCGATGTCCTGCGGGTTCTCCTCCGAGTAGGCGCCGAAGTCCGGGTCCACGATGGACACCGAGGGCAGCGTCCCGGCCGCCGCGTCGGCGAAGAACTGCGGGGTCGTCCGCAGGTGATTCACGCACCGCGCGAACCCAAGCGGGTACAGGTCGGCGGTGAACGACTTGTTGCCGCGGACGGCGTCAGTCACCCCGGGCAGCCACTGGCCGAACTGGGCCAGCCGCCTCAGCGCGACGAGGCCGCGCACGCCGAGCAGCCGCTTGAGCGCCACCGAGGCCCGCTTCACGTTGTGGTAGTTCACCCACGAGATCCCGTTGGTGGTCAGCGCGTCGAAGATCGTTCCCGCGGCCGGGTAGTCCACCAGGTCCCACGGCAGGTCGTCGACGAGGCCGTGCGCGGTGCCCGCGATCAGGAACCGCCGGTTCGGGAAGGTCGGGCCCAGGCAGGAGCAGAACCAGCGGTCCGCCACCGGGAAGACGCTCGCCAGCCCGTGATAGAACGGCAGTTCGGCTGACGTCCAGTAGCCCATCGGCACGGTCGGGTCCCCGCCCGGCACGGTATCCCAGACTCCGGTCGCGAACCCGCCGCAGCTGCCCTCGGCGTAGGAGCGGTGGCTGGCGTTCCAGGTCTGCGTCGGGTTGCCGGGGACCTGGACGGTGGAGGTCAGGTGATGGGCGGCGACCTGCTGCCCGTTGGGCAGCACGTTGCACGAGTTCGGTTCGCCGTCGGCCCCGGTCGGCAGCCCGTCGCCGCGGCCGGGCAGCGTGCCCAGATAGTTGTCGTAGGAGTGGTTCTCCATCATCAGCACCACGATGTGCTTGATCTGCGGGATCAGGTCGGCGCCGGCCGGCTGGTCGGGCCGCGGCCGCTCGGCCGGACCGGGTTGCAGGGCATGACCGGAAATCTCGCGCTGTTCCAGACGGTCCCACATTGGATCTGCCTTCCCCTATCGGCATCCTTCGCGCGAATCATGTCATTAAGCCACCGGGAAATGCCAAAAAATCAACGGCATTTCATTTCGAACGGACCGTTGCGCTGCCCCACAGCAAAACGGAGACCGCCCCGGCTGGCGAGCCGGGGCGGTTGCCGTTCGCGGTGGTCAGATGTTGGCGCAGAGCAGCGGCCGGAAGAGGATGGTCGGCTGGCCGTTGCTGAGGATGTTGTTCATGTCTCCCTGGTGCAGGTTGAGGTACCAGCCGGTGGCGGGCAGCGGCGTCGTGACGCCGGCGACGACCCGGGTCTCGTGGTTGATGTCGCCGTTGCCATCGGCGGTGAAGTCCGTCAGCATGTACTGCACCGGACCCTGGCTCTGGCAGCTTCCGATGTGGATGTGCGCGGCGTGCGCCCCGGGGCTGACGCCGCTGGCGGTCAGCGTGACGGTGATGGTCTGCGCGGACGGGTCGTATACGAGCGTGGCGCGGCCCTGCAGCGAGCCCGCCGGGAAGCCCGCCTCAATCGCCTGCAGCTGGTACGAGCCGCCATTGCCGGCGTTGAGCGGACCGGTCGTCGCGATCTTGTCGGTGCCCCCGGTGCCGTCCAGGATCTTCAGCCGGGCTCCGTTGGGGATGCTGCCCGCTGCCAGCCTGGCCGAGGCCTGGCCGGCCGCGTCGGCGTTGAGCATGCCGATCATGGCGCCGTCGAGCATCACGGCGTGCGATGAGCCAGGGGTGAGGCCGAACATCGTGACGCGCACGACGTCCGCCTCGTCCGACCCGGTGCTGATCGAGACCGTGCCCTCGGGCATCGGCATCAGGTTCAGGTTCAGGTTCACCACCTGCTTGCGCGCGGGGGTCGCCTGGAACCCGTCGGTGTTGCCTGCGCTGTCGGTGTAGAAGCCGACTAGGTCACCGGCGTCGTTCACGCCGTTGATCGTGGTGGCGCCGACGCCGTTCGGGTCGTCGACCGAGACGAAGCCGCCGCCGGGGGTCCAGGTGAAGCCGTGCATGGTGGCGGTGGAGCCGGAGCCGTCGGTGTAGTCGCCGACCAGCTCGTCGCGGTCGTTGACGCCGAACGCCTGGGTGGCCGACGCCCCGGGATAGTCGAGCGTGCGGAACTTCCCGTGGCGGTAGGCAAGGAAGGCGTCGGTGGTGCCGTTCCTGTCGGTGTAGAACCCGGCGACGTCGCGGTGGTCGTTGATCGCGGCGGCGGTCAGGCTCGGCCCGGCCGTGCCGGTCGGGTAGCCGGGCACCAGCACCCGGGTGAACTGCCTGGTGTTGATGTTGTAGGTGTAGCCGCGGTTGCTGCCCCCGCCGTTGGTGTAGAAGCCGACGGCGATGTCGCCGTCGTTGATGCCGAGGAGCTGGTCGACCGGCGGCTTCGCGTTGTCGCCGGTCGGGAACTGCACGGTGTGGGACTGGCGGCCGTCGAGCTTGTAGAAGCCGAAGTTGTCGTTGACCATGCTCGCGGTGTCCATGGAAGACCAGAACCCGACCGTGTCGCCGTTGTCGTTCAGCCCGGTGACCTGGGTCTGCACCGAGCCGGGGAAGTTCTCGCTGGCGTACCTGCCGTGCCCGTAGGACGGGAAGAGCTTGTACCCCTTGTTCGGGTGGCCCGCGGCCCCCGAGCCGAAGTACCCGGCGATCACGCCGGAGTTGTTGATGCCGAGCAGCTGGTTGAACGTCACGTCCTTCGCGTTGTCAAGCGTCCTGAAGCTGTAAGCGCCCTGGCCTGAAGCCGGGATCGCGGCAGCCACTGTCCCGGTCGGCGGCGGAGCGGCGCTCGCCATGGTTGCGAGCACGCCGCCGACGATGGCCAATCCCCCGACCGCCGTCGCCGCCACGGTGATCCGCGACTTGCTGTTCCTGACGTTCCTCATTGAATTATCCCTCTCAGTGGAATCAGCGCCGGATGCCCCTGTTGACCCGGCCCTGTGCGTCCGGCGCGTGTTGCGGTGACCGGTACGTCGCTGTGAACGGGCGCCTCCCGAGATCGGTTCGAACCACCGGGGGAAAGACCGGGGGCCCGTTCCCTGGTTACTGGAGATCTTCAGGGGGAACCAAGTCGGCAACATCCCGATCAGCGCGGTACCTCCCGTATTCCGCGTCAAGCGAGAATTGACTACCTTCGGTAAGGAAGCACTTCAGGTTGATAGCCAGTCGGCGGCAGCACGCGGGTCGGCCGCCCGAGCACTAGCAGAGCGGACGGCTCACCAGATGGCAGCGCTGACCTCCGGACGGCTTCCCGTGCGGCTGACGCCGCTCGTGGGCCGTGACGTGGAGCTGGCCGCGATCACCAGCGCGGCGGCGCAGAGCCGGCTGCTCACCCTCACCGGGCCCGGCGGCACCGGCAAGACGCGGCTCGCGCTCGCAGCGGCCGCCGCCCTGGCCGCTGACGCCGCCGCTGACGCCGCGGACGCCGCTGACGCCGCTGACCTCGCCGCCGCCGACGGAGCGATCGACGTCGCCTGGGTCGAGCTCGCGCCGCTCTACGACGCGCAGGTCGTCGCCCAGGCCGTGGCCGCCGCACTCGGTGTGCCCGAGACACCGGCCACGGAACAGGCGGAAGCCATCACCGCCCATCTAAACGCCCCGCGGGAGGGCGCCCGTCGCCACCGCCGGGTGCTCGTCGTCCTTGACAACTGCGAGCACCTGGCCGGGGCGGTCGCCGCCCTCACCGAGTACCTGCTCGCCCAGTGCCCCGCGCTGTCCGTCCTTGCCACCAGTCGCGAGCCGCTCGGGGTGGAAGGCGAGCGGTCCTGGCCGGTACCCCCGCTCGAGCAGCGGCAGGCGGTGCAGCTGTTCGGGGAGCGGGCGCGGCTCGTCGCACCCGACTTCGCGATCACGGAGGCCAACAAGGCCAGGGTGGATGAGCTCTGCCGCAAGCTGGACGGCCTGCCGCTCGCCATCGAGCTGGCCGCCGCCCGGATGCGCATCCTCTCGGTGAAACAGCTCATCGACCGGCTTGACGACATGTTCGGCGTGCTGAAGGGCGGCACCAGGTCCGCACCGGAACGGCACCAGGCGCTCCGCAAGACCCTCGACTGGTCCCATGACCTGCTCACCGCCGAAGAGCGGATCGTGTTCCGTCGCCTGGCGACCTTCGTCGGCGGCTTCCAGCTCGGCGCCGCGGAAGCGGTCGCCTCCTTCGGCGACATCAAACCCGGCCAGGTGCTCGACCTCGTCGCCCGGCTGGCCGACAAGTCGCTGCTCCGGCCGGAGCACCAGCACGAGCGCTATCACATGCTGGCCACGATCCACGAGTACGCGGCCGAGCGGCTGGCCGAAGCGGGCGAGGGCGACCACGCCCGCCGCGCCCACCTGGCCTATTACACCGAATTCGCCGAGCGGGCGGGCACCCGACTGGAGCTCGAGCAGGCAGCGCCGACCGACCTCGAAGCCCAACTAGACGGTCTTGACGCCGAGCGCGCCAACCTCCGGGCGGCCACCGACTACGCCAGGCAGAGCGGTGACGCCGTCGCGGCACTGAAGATCGTCGGTCAGCTCGGCCAGTACGCCTATCTCCGCGGCCGCTACAACGAGGTCCGGCAGTGGATGGACCTGGCGGTGGCGGCCGGCCCGACCGCGCCGCCGCAGCTGAGAGCCAGGGCGCTGTATGGCAGCGGCCGGCTCGCGCAGCTCCAGTGCGACTACGAGCCGGCCGTGCGCCGGCTCGACGCGGCCCTGCTGCTCTACCGCGAGCTCGCCGACTCTGCCGGGATGGCGTCCTGCCTCCAGGCGCTCGGCAGCGTCGCCCGCGAGCAGGGCAGGTACGTTCGGTCGGCGCAGCTGCACGCGGAGGGCCTCGAGCTGGCCAAGGCCGGGGCGGATGAGCGGGCGCAGGCGAGCGCGCGCAGCTATCTCGGGTTCGTCTCGTGGCTGCACGGTGACTTCGAGACGGCGGTCGCGGAGTGCGCGGACGCGCTCTCGCTGTTCCGCGCGCTGCGCGATGTGGAGGGGACCGCGTGGTCGCTGATCAGCCTGGGAGTGGTTGCCCGCTTCCAAGGTGACAGAGCCCGGTCGGCGACGCTGCTGACCGAGTCCCTCGAGCTGTCCCGCTCCATCGGGTTCCGCGAGGGGATCGCCTGGTGCGAGGAGCAGCTCGGCCTGGTCGAGCTGGCGCTCGGCAATGTCTCCCAGGCGCGCGCCCGGCTCCGTACCAGCTATGCCACGCACCGGCAGCTCAGGGACCGGTGGCGGATGGCGAGCGTCCTTGAGGACCTGGCGGCGGTCGAGCTGGCATCGGACGACGGCCGGCCGGCCGCACGCCAGCTTGGCGGCACCCGGGCCGCGTACCTAGTGGGCGTGGCGCAGGCTATGCGCGATGCGATCGGCACGGTGCTCGCGCCGTGCGAGCGACCCGAGCACGAACGCACCGTCGCGGCGGCGCGCGCAGTACTCGGCGAGGCGGCGTTCGAGGCTGCCCGCGAGCTCGGCCTGCAGGTGGCTGACCCCGGCCAGGCGATTCACGAATCGGACGCTACCGATTCGACCGGGAACGAGCTGGCGCAGGCCACGCCCGCCACGGCCGCCATGCCGGTACTGGCCGCGCTGGTTCCGGCCCAGCCGGCCGTACCCGCAGGGTCGGATCCGGACACGACGTCCGTCGGGCGCACCCGGCAGACGCCGCCCGCCGAGGGCGGTTCCGTCGGCCAGCCGGGTTCGCTGCTCACAGTCCAGGCGCTCGGCACGGCCACCGTGCGGATCGGCGAAATCGCGGTGACCGCTGCCGACTGGAGCTACGCCAAGCCCCGCGAGCTGCTATTCCTGCTGGTCACGTCGCCGCCGCAGACCAGGGAGCAGCTCGGCGCGGCGCTCTGGCCCGACCTTTCCCGCAAGCAGCTCGGCAACGCTCTGCACACCGCGCTGCGGGAGTTGCGGCGGGCACTCGGCGACCCCGAGTGGATCCGCTATGCCGGCGGCAGGTACTCGTTCAACCGCACGCTCCGCCATGACTGCGACGTGGACACGTTCGAGTCGGCGCTGGCCGCCGCCAGCCGGGCTCGCCTGTCGAGCGCCGCGCTGCCTGACCTGCAGCGAGCGGTCGCCGCATATGGCGGCGATTTCCTCGCCGGGATGGCGGCTGGGGAGTGGGCGCATTCGCGTCGCGATGAGCTCCGCCGTCGATTCGAGTCGGCGCTGCTCGCGACCGGTCGGCTGCAAGCGGCGGCAGGGCGGTACGAAGCGGCGGTAACCGCCTTCCGCCGTGCGATCGAGCACGAGCCGCTGAACGAGCTGGCGCACCGTGAGCTGATGACCTGCTGGGCGCAGCTGGGCGAGACGGCCCGGGCGGTACGCCATTACACCGAGCTCACCGCGCTGCTGGCGGATCAGGTCGGCGTACGGCCGGCCGACGAGACGACCGCGCTCTACGAGCGCCTGACCAGTCGGCGCTGACGTCTCGGAAGGGGACGGGATGCGTCTCCCGGTGATTCCCCTAGCGTGGTTGCCTTCCCCCCTGCTACTTAGTGTCACACTGGACTCTCAGGGCAACACCGACGGCATGCTCGCCTTCCCCGGCTTCTAGGGCCTGGCCGGCCTTCCTGGGCGGTCTTTGCTCATCCGCCGGCCGGCATGGCCGCCGGCTGCGCGCTCGCGGCCGGCGGCCATGATCATTTCCAGGAGGCCTACGGCCTGGCAGATGAGGACCTCGCGGGTCACAATGGTCGGCATGACTAACGCCAATTGGACCGAAATCCCCGCCGACGTGGCCGCCGAGCGCGCCTCGATCGAGGCCGATATCGCCGGATCCACGCTGGTCAGCGCCTACGCGCAGACGGTGGCGGAGAACCCCGAGGTGGTGGCGCATCAGTGGCTGGAGGACGGCCAGTGGCGATCGCTGACCTACCGGCAGGTGTACGACCAGGTGCGTGACGCCGCCCTCGGCCTGGCCGCGATCGGCCTGCGGCCCGGTGAGTTCGCGGTCGTCTGGTCGGGCAACCGGTCGGAGGCGACGATCTGCGACTACGCGGTGATGCACGCCGGGGCGGTCCCGGTCTTCATCTATCCCACGGTCTCGGCCGATCAGGGCGCGTACATCGCGGGCCACTGCGAGGCGACCCTGGCGATCGTGGAGCGGCAGTACCTGGACAAGCTCGAATCGGTCAGGGGCCAGCTGCCGAAGCTCCGCCAGATCGTCGTCATCGACCCCGAGGTCGACCCAAGGATCGGGGACGGGACCGGCGCCGACCACGGCCGGGAGACGGTCGCGGGCGTGATCAGCTGGTCGCGCCTGCTCGACCTGGGCCGGGCCGAGGCAGAGGCCGCGCCCGGCCTGTTCGAGGAGACCTGGCGGCAGGTGAGCCCCGACGACCTGGCCACGCTGATCTACACCTCGGGCACCACCGGCACCCCCAAGGGGGCCATGCTCACCCACCGGAACGTCCGCTACACCCAGGCCGCGTCGCTCCGGCTGCTCCCGATCGAGGCCCGGTTCGGCGCCGAGGGGGCCGGCATGCTGGTCTCCTTCCTGCCGATGGCGCATGTCACCGGCCGCCACACCGACCACTGGTCGTCGATGACGCACCCGGTCACGCTGTCGTACTGCCCGGACAGCAAGCAGATCTTCACGATCGCCGCCCAGGTGCGCCCGACCACGCTGATCGCCGTCCCGAGGATCTGGGAGAAGCTCTACGCGGCGCTGCGGGCGGCGGTGCCCGACCCGTCGCCGACGGCCGTTCGCGCGCTGCCGGATGAAGTCAAGGCGAAGGTCCTGACCCTGGTCGGGCTTGACCGCTGCGCGTTCGCGGCCAGCGGGGCGGCGCCCATCGACCCCGGGATCATCGAGTTCTTCCAGGCGCTGGGGCTGCCGATCGTCGAGGGCTGGGGGATGTCGGAGCTGTGCAACGCGGCCACCATCGCGGTGCCGGGAGATTCCCGCAACGGCGCCGTCGGCCGCGCCTACCCGGGGGTGGAGCTGCGGATCGCCGACGACGGCGAGGTGCTGGTCCGCGGCCCGCTGGTGATGAACGGCTACTACCACGACAAGGAGCGGACGGCCGAGGCGGTCGACGCCGACGGCTGGATGCACACCGGCGACATCGGCGAGCTCGACGCCGAGGGCTTCCTGAAGATCACCGACCGGAAGAAGGACCTGCTCATCACGTCCGGCGGCAAGAACATCTCGCCCGCCCTGGTCGAATACGAGCTGCAGCGGCACCCGCTGATCGGGCAGGCCTGCGCGATCGGCGACCGGCGCAAGTACGTGGCCGCGCTGCTCGTCCTCGACCCCGACGTCGCGCCGGGCTGGGCCCGCGAGCGCGGCATCGAATTCGAGTCGCCGGCCGAGCTCGCGGCCAATCCCGAGGTGCTGGCGGAGATCGAGCGCGGCGTGAACGACGCGAACTCCCACCTCGCCCGGCCGGAGCAGGTCCGCCGCTACACGGTGCTGGCCGACGAGTGGACCGCGCTGACCGGTGAGCTCACCCCGTCGCTGAAGCGCCGCCGCCCGGTGATCACGCAGAAGTACGCCAAGGAGATCGCCGGCCTGTACGACGAGTAACTGATCGTGACGGGCGGAACCGGTAACGGGCGGGTTCCGCCCGTTACCGGTTTGGGTTCAATATCATGGCAGCGTGACAGGTCACCAGCTAAAGGTCTATAACTCGCTCGGACGGCAGCTCGAGGACTTTGTGCCGTCCGCCGATGTCGTCGGCCTGTACAGCTGCGGCCCGACCGTCTACTACTTCCCGCACCTGGGCAACATGCGGCCCTACGTGTTCGCCGACACGCTCCGTCGCACCCTGCGCTGGAAGCAGATCCCGGTCCGGCACGTCGTCAATATCACCGACGTGGGCCACGCGGTCGCCGACTCCGACACCGGCGACGACAAGCTCGAGGTGGCGGCGGCGAAGGAGCGGCGCTCGGTCGCGGACATCGCCGACTTCTACACCCGCGCGTTCTTCACCGACATCGCGGCGCTGAACGTGCTGCCGGCCGACCGGTACCCGCGCGCCAGCGAGTACGTGCAGCAGATGATCGAGTTCGCGACCCGGCTGCAGGAGCGCGGCGTCACCTACCAGATCCCGTCCGGCCTGTACTTCGACACCACCAAGTCCGACGGCTACGGCACCCTGGCGCTGATGGACATCGCCGGCCAGCGCGAGGCCGCCCGGGTCGAGCACGTCGAGGGCCGCAGGCACAAGACCGACTTCGCCCTCTGGCGGGCCGAGGAGCCCGGCGCCCGCCGGGTCATGCGCTGGGACTCCCCGTGGGGCTGGGGCGCACCCGGCTGGCACCTGGAATGCTCGGTGATGTCGATGGCGCTGCTTGGCGAGCACTTCGACCTGCACACCGGCGGCATCGACCACCGGGAACTGCACCACGTCAACGAGATCGCCCAGTCCGAGGCCTACCTCGACGACGGCGATCCGTGGGTCAGATACTGGATGCACAACGAGTTCCTGCTGCTCAATAACGCCAAGATCGCCAAGTCAGCGGGCCCGGTGCCGAGGCTGGCCGACCTCATCGAGGACGGCTACCACCCGATGGCCTACCGGCTCTTCCTGCTCGGCGGCCACTACCGGAGCCAGCTCGACTTCACCACCGCGGCGGTCGAGGGCGCCCAGACGAGCCTGCGCCGGCTGCTGTCCCGCATTGAGCCGCTCCGCCCGCTGCCGGTCATCGAGACCTACGAGCAGGCCCGGGCCGCGCTCACCGCGATCGCCGACACGACGACGGCAGAAACGGCAACAGCAGCAGGCGACGCCGAGCCCGGTGACAAGACCGCGCTGGATTACCTAGAGCTGATGGACGAGGCCATCTCCCTCGACCTGGCCACCCCCCGGCTGCTCGCCATCCTCCAGGAGACCCTGCGCGACCAGGAGATCACCCCGGCCGGCCTGCGCGTCATCGTCGCGGCGGCCGACGCCCTGCTCGGCCTGCGCCTGAACGACCTCGACCCGGCCGCCCTGGAGCGCCGCCGATCCACCGCCGACCTGGACACGGCCGAGATCGAGACGATCGAGCGCCTGATCGCCGACCGCACCCAGGCCCGCAAGGAGAAGAACTGGCCCCGCGCCGACGAAATCCGGGCCGAACTCGACCGCCTCGACGTCCAGGTGACCGACACCCCGGCCGGCCCCACCTGGCACCTGCGCTAGCTGACGGGGAGCATGTCCGGGTAGGTGACGTCGATTTCCTTGATCGACTCGGGAAAGTCACGCCTGTTATTGGTGATGAAGCGCTGCGCGCCCATGCTGATCGCGGTGGCCAGGTGGGTGGCATCGGCCGCCCGGAGGCCGTAACGGGCGGCGAGCACGGTCGCGAGCTCGGCGATCGCCCGATCCACCGGGCGGAGGTCGAGCCGGGTCAGCAACCCGCCGAGCGCCCGAACGGCGGCCACGTCGCCGTCTCGCAGTGGTTTTGTCATCACCTCGGGCAGCAGTAGCACCGAGCCGATGCCGTCCCGTCGGCCGGACTTCCCCGGCGCCCGACCGGGAAACAACCCGGCGACCCGGCTCCCGAGCGGATGACCGGGGACCGCGGCGTAGATCAGCACGTCGGCGTCGAAGGCGTCCAAGCCGCGTGGCGTCTGGCGCATCGCCGATCGTCTCGGCTACCGGCCGTCTCGGCCCGCGCGGATGGAGGCGATCAGCTCCTGCGCGTACTGCTCGCTGACACCGCCGCCGACATCCAGCTCGGCGTCCGCGACGGATTCCAGCAGGGCATGCATCTGAGCGGCCTCGTTCAAGACAACCTCCGCCCTCGATCGGCTCCAGACGACATCCGGCCTGACGATCACGGCGACCGCCTGCCCGTGACGGGTGATCGTGACCTCTTCGCCCTCGGCGACCCGATTCAGGACCTCGGGAAGGGCCGCGCGAGCCTCACTAACCGTCATCACCGCCACACCAAAAATGTACACCACCGTACATCGATGTGCAACCGCAAACGCAACCGCCACGACACCGCTAGGCGCTGAGCTCGCGCTCCAGGGGAGTGCGGAAGCGGGGGGTGACGCGGTTCGCCCCCAGCCAGGCCTCCAGCCGGGCCGCCTGGCCGGAGACGGCGGCGGCGCCGTCGGCTCCGATGTCCTCGAGCAGGCGGAGGATGATCTCCCCGGACGCGCGCTGGGCCCAGCCGCCCACCACGCGGCCTTCCCACCAGACGGTCGGGCCGATGTTGCCGGTCCGGTCGAACAGCGCCGCCCGGTGCCCGCCAAGGAACCAGTCGCGCGCCTGCCACCCCATCGGGGTCGGATCGAGCGCGGGCAGCAGCGCCGCCACCGACGGCGGCTGGCCAGGGAACTCGAGATCGTCCGCCAGCGCGATGCCCGGCTCCCCGTCCAGGCTGACCACGGCCACCGGCAACGCGGCCAGCGCCGCCTTGGTCTGCCCGCCGGTCCAGCCCGACCACCACTGCAGATCGGCCGCCGGCGCCGGGCCGAACGAACGGAGCCACCACCGTGCCAGCTCGGCCCGCGCCGGGTCGGCCGGCAACCCGGCCGCCGTGGTCAGCCAGCTCGAGGCCGCAAACCACTGGAACTGACCGGACGACCAGCCGCCGCGCCGGTGCCCCCGCACCAGGTGCCCCTCGGCGGAGAGCAGCATGAGCACGCGCGACGTGATGTACGCGGTCCCCCCATAGCTCTTGTCCAGCGCGTAGGTGAGCTGCGTCCGCAGCCGCGGCTCGCCCTCGGACAGCTGCGCCGCGGACGCGCCGCCTCCGTTCCGCGCATGCAGGACCCGCAGCACGCCCTGTCCGAGGTCCTGCAGCCACCCGCCCGCATCGCCGTCGCCGACCCCGCCCGCCGCCAGGTCCTTCTCCAGCTGCCGCCGCAGCCGCTTGGCGACGTCATCCGTGCACGCCGCCTGCACCACCGGGACCAGCCCGGCCGGGACCACGAACATCGTCCGCCGCATGCCCAGCATCCGCACCAAGGACCGCTCCGCGTAAATCGCCTCGTCCACCTCGCCCGCCGCGCACTGCGTCCGCGCCCAGGCCGACAGGTACACGGTCGGCGGATCGGTCGCATGCAGCGCGATCATCGCCTCGACCGCATCGGGGAC
>Ga0208220_1000881_pt1 | contig 12632 bp, 10 predicted proteins | sample NGESurdeep092012_9_FD_184484 | JGI IMG/M metagenome (GOLD analysis project Ga0208220, IMG submission 184484) | Arctic peat soil microbial communities from Barrow, Alaska - NGEE Surface sample F53-1 deep-092012 (SPAdes) | ecosystem: Environmental > Terrestrial > Soil > Wetlands > Peat ... | reverse complement strand
GTGAGTCGCCTCCGAGCGGTACCTAGTACGGTCAGCGGAGGCCGGCCACCGTTTTGTTCCGGGCCGGCTCGGGGCCCTAACCCAGCCTGAGGCCGCCGGTCAGGATGCATCGGCTTTGGGCGCGCTTAGCGGCTCGCCGATTCCGGCCCTCCCGTTCACCGCCGGTGCCGGTCCCGCAGGTATCAGAAGCTCGAACGTCGAACCCTTGCCGACAGTGCTATTCACCCGGACGGAGCCGTGGTGGGCTTCGGCGATTGCCGCCACCGTCGGCAGCCCGAGCCCGAACCCGCCGACCTCCCGGCTCCGGAAGGGAGTCGCGCGGGAGAACCGGCCGAAGATCCGCTCCAAATCGGCCTCCGGGATGCCGCAGCCGGAGTCTGCCACCGTGAGGATGACGTGCTCGTCTTCGATGCGGGCGCTGAGCTCGATACGGTCGTCCTTGCCCGTGTGCGCGATGGCGTTTTCCAGGAGCGCGTCAAGCGCCACCGCGAGCCGGTCCGTGTCACCCGGGACGGTCGCGTCCGCCACTTCCCCCAGCCGCCACCTCCGCGGCGTGTAGCCCCAGCGGTCCAGCGCTTCGATCACGATCGAACCAACTCCGACCGGTGCCACGTCAAGGAAGCCGGGGCTGCCGGCCGCGGCAAGCAGCAGCATGCGGCTCGACAGCCTGCGCAATCTCGCGAGCTCGCCGATAACCACCCGGGCGTCCTCGGCGACCATTTTGTCGGTGACCGTCTGCTCAATGAGCTCGGCGTGGCCGAGCGCCACCGTGATCGGCGTGCCTAGCTCGTGCGAGGCATCGACCAGGAACAGTTGCTGCTGCTCGAGCAGGCGCAGGTTCTGCCGCGAGACGCGTTCGACTTCTTCCATCGCCGCGAGTCGCTCCAGGAGCGCGGCCTGCCGGCGGCGACCGTGCCAGACCATGGCCAGGAACATCAGCGCGACCAGCGGGACCTCGACCAGGTAGTCCGCTTCCTGCTGACCGTCGACCACCTGTCCCACGATGATCCCGCCGGTAGCCAGCGTCACCACGGCCACCGTCAGGATGGCGGGCTGCAGCCGCCACATCCTGAGCCCGTAAACGAGTGTCAGGCTCACCCAGATGACCAGGAAGGGGACCGTCGACCATGACCCCATCTCGTGCATGCCGAGCAAGTTCACCCCGACGAACACCGCCCAGACGATGTCCACCCACGACGACCGCGCCCAGCGCGGTCCCCGCCTCAACCGCCTGCCCAGGGCAGGCCACCGCAACCGCATAATGCCGCCTCGCCTGCTAGCCACCTCAGCCGCACCGATGTCCGTGCCGCAGCTCTTCCCGACACCGGATTGACGTCTCTCTCGCACGGCATCAGGCCAGGCCGGATGCCAATGCTTCCACGGTAAGGGCCTCGCGGCGCAGGAGCTAGAAACCGGCACGAAGGTGACCAATCCGTCATCGGGGCCGTTGGCGCCCGGCGCTCGCGGACGTTCGAGTTTTAGGCGGGTGGCCCACGGCGTCCTTCGCTCTGCCGCTTCCGCAAGTGCAGTTCATAATCGGTGGTGACCCGGATGGCCCGTAACCTGCCGATAAGCGTTGTAAGTCCGCGCGGCGTCCTAGGATTGCCTCATGGCGGAATTCGATCCGAGTGTCCCGAGCATCGCGCGGGTCTACGACTCCTTCCTTGGCGGCAAGGACAATTTCGCGTCGGACCGCGCCCTGGCGGACCGGATGATTGAGATGGCTCCGCTGGTCCCGGTCATCACGCGTGAGAACCGCCAGTTCCTCATCCGCGCCGTGACCTGGGCGGCGAGCCAGGGCATCGGCCAGTTCCTCGACCTCGGCTGCGGCATGCCGACGTCGCCGGACACGCTTGAGTCGGCCCGCGAGATCATCGCCGACGCGCGAGTGGCGTACGTTGACAACGACCCGGTCGTCCTCAGCCACCTGAACGCACGGGTTGCCAAAGGCATCCCCGGCGTGACAGTTGTGGCTGGTGATGCGCGCGAGGTGCCGGTGATCCTCGACGGCGTCCAGGCCGGGATCGACCTGTCGGCTCCGGTCTGCCTGATCATGGGGTTCCTGCTGCACTTCTTCACGGCCGACGCGGCACGAGACCTGGTAGCCAGGTACACGGCGGCGCTCCCGGCGGGAAGCCTCCTGGTGCTCTCCGCGATCCATGTCGACACAAAGGGCTCGGACGAGGGCTTCGCCGGATACTCCAGTGCCGTGGCACCGGTGTATAACCATTCGGCCGCGGAATTCGCTAGCTTCTTTGACCCGCTGGAGATCCTGCCGCCCGGTGTGGTTGACGCGCGCCTATGGCACGCTCGGACAGGCGCGCCGGACCTTTCCCAGCGTGACCAGTACGCCATCGCCGGCGTCGCCCGTGCCAGAGCATAAGGGCAGCTGGTAACGGCGCGGCGGGAACCACCGCCCGTTCAGAAGAATCAAGAGCATTATCCCGAACGGACGGTTGGCTTCGTGCCGACAGCTCCGACTGGGCCCCTGGCCGCAGGTGGCGAAACCGCGTGCTCCGCTAGGAGCGGGCCCGGTTCAGCCCGCGGTGGCAGGGGCGACCAGGTGCCCGCCGAACACCCCGGCGATGGTGAGGACCGCGAGGAGCGCGCCGACCACACCCACGATGATCGCGCCGGTCGCGGCGGACTTGGCCCAGCCCGGGGTGCCGCTGCGCAGGATCCTCGGCCATAGCAGCGCACCGGCGCCCAACAGCACCGCCGCGGCGGCGAACGCGAGCGCCCACCAGCCCTGGGTGTTCCAGCCGCTCGCATACATGTTCAGCTGCTGCTGAGCCGTCATGCCGGAGCTCGGGGCCTTCACTTCCGCGCTGTACTGGCTGTGACTGATCACGACGCTGCTGGTCCAGTTCGTCGTCAGGGAGACGACCGCCAGGGCCAGGCCGGCGAAGCCGAAGCCTCCGCTCACTGCGCCGGTGCCCCGAACGCCATCCGGGGCCTCGTCGTCTATCCCGGTGAACTCTTCAGAAAGATCGTCGATCTCGGAAGGCTCCTCAGGAAGATCGGCTTGTCCATCCGCGGAGTCGAGGTCGATGAGCGTGGACCCGGAACCGGCGTCCGCCCCGCCCTTGTTCGTAGTGTTATCGGTCATAGGCGGCCACCGTAGGGGTAAAGGCTGAGTGCGAGATGAAGGAACGCTGACCACCAGCGGTCCTTCGATCGTCCGCATCGTGGTCCTAGTGAATGCCGGCGTTTCATCTCATCCGGGTGATGCCGTCATGCTCGGCTGATGCTTGCGTGGTACCAGCACCCTGGAGCATCCGCGGTGCATGACTGGCCAGCAGCGGCATATCCCTGCCAGCCCGGAAGGACTCGGCCATGACGGTGACAACCGATAGGTCTGCGACCGCAAAGTCTCCCGCGCATGCGGTTCCGCTGCAGCGGACGCGAGCCGGGGCGGTAAAGCCTCCGAGCCGGGCGGACCGGGCGGCGCGGGGAAAGGATGCCAGGGCGGCGGCACCGCTGGACTCGCACGCCGAGTTCCGGCCAGGTGCGGGGCGTGACCCGGTCGGGCTTCTGCTGGGTCAGGCGGCGTCGCGGGTGCCGGAACTGGTGCCGGTCCGGCACGGGCGGATGCTGGTGTCCCCGTTCACCTATTACCGTGGCGCGGCGCTGCCGATGGCCGCTGATCTGGCCGGGACGCCCGCCTCGGGGCTCCAGGTGCAGATGTGCGGTGACGCCCACCTGTCGAATTTCGGCGCGTTCGCCTCGCCCGAGCGGAACCTGGTCTTCGACGTCAACGACTTCGACGAGACCCTGCCCGGGCCGTTCGAGTGGGACGTCAAACGGCTGGCGGCGAGCCTGACGGTAGCCGGACGGGACAACGGGTTCACCGCCAAGGCCTGCCGCAAGGTCGCCCTGACCGCGGCCGAAGGCTACCGGACCGCGATGCGCGAATTCGCGCGGATGTCTTTCATGGACGTGTGGTACGCGTGCCTGGATGTCGAGCCGGCCGTGGCGCAGGTGAAGTCCCAGATCGACGTCAAGAGGCTCAAGACGCTGGAGAAGATGCTGGCCAAGGCGCACACCAAGGACAGCACCTCGGCGCTGGCCAAGCTCACCGCCGAGGTCGACGGCCAACGGCAGATCATCAGCGACCCGCCGACGATCGTGCCGATCGAGGAGCTGTTCGCCGACATGCAGGTCGACGACATTTACGAGCAGGTCCAGGCGGTGCTTAGCAAGTACCGGCGCACCCTGCAGACGGACCGGCGCCACCTGCTCAGCGAGTTCACCCTGGTGCACGTCGCCCGCAAGGTCGTCGGGGTGGGCAGCGTCGGCACCCGCGCCTGGATCGCGCTGCTGGACGCCGCCGACGGCGTCGAGCCGCTGGTCCTGCAGGCCAAGGAGGCACAGCCGTCGGTGCTGGCGGACTACGCCGGCCGCAGCCAGTACAGGAACGAGGGCGAGCGGGTCGTCGCCGGGCAGCACCTGATGCAGGCGCAGAGCGACATCTTCCTCGGCTGGACCCGCATCACCGGCCCTGACGGCGCCGACCGGGATTTCTACGTCCGCCAGCTGCGGGACTGGAAATTCTCCATGCCGATCGAGGCCATGGTCCCGGCCGGCCTGGCGGTGTACGCCCGGCTGTGCGGGTGGACCCTGGCCCGTGCTCATGCCCGTTCCGGCGACCGCGTCGCGTTGGCCGCTTACCTCGGCCACTCGCGCAAGTTCGATCACGCGATCGCCGATTTCGCCGAAACCTACGCCGACCAGAACGAGCTCGACTACGCCGCGTTCCAGGCCGCCGTCAAGGACGGCCGAGCCGAAGCCATACCCGGGGTCTAGCCGGCGCGAGCCGCCCGGGGTCAGAAATCGGCGGTGCGCCTGAGGCCGGGCGGGCGCCCGTCCGGGTCTACGGCGAGCCGGTAAAGCGGCCGGGCCCACCGCGAGGTGAAGGTTCCGATCGTCGGCGGCCGGTGCCGTCGCGCGCGGCCCGTGGGGCGGGGCCCTGCTGTCCGTCCTCGTGCCAGGCATCCAGTGCTGCGGCCGTTCGCCGCCAGGCCGCGAATCCGGCCTGCGGATCCAGGAGTTCCTCCTCGGGGACCGCGGGCCCGAGGTGCTCACGCCACAGTCTCAGGCGCAGCTCCAGGGGCAGCGTCCGTGCTCCGTCGCCCTGGCCGCCCGGGTCCAGCGGCGCCCGCTCGTCGCGCGCGCTGTCGATGACGCTGCAGCAGACTTCCGAGTCGTGCGTCCATGAGCGCAGGTTCAGGTTGTCAGAGCCGACGGCCATCCACACGTCGTCGATGATGCAGAGCTGGACCGCCACCCGATCGCCGCCCGCCGCGCGCACGATCGACAGCGCATCCTGCTGGCCGATCCGGTTCAGCGGTCCCCAGACGGTGCCGTCCGAGCCGCCTGAACCACCGGCGGTCGCGGACTCGGCGCCCGAGGGGCGTCGGATCCGTCCGGCGCTCGCGGAAGATCTCCGACAGGTCGCCGACGGCGGGCCCCCTGATCTCCAGTTGCACGTCGTGCCAGGCCGGGCGGGGCCCGTATCGATCGTCCATCCTGATCGGCTGCGGATCACCCTCGTGCTGTTCGTCGTCGCCCCGCCCGTGGAACAGGTCAATCCCGCCCATGAAGGCGACGTCGTCGCCTGGCCGGTCGGCTCGGTGAAGCAGCACGATCTTCTGGTGGTGCGAGCCGAACCGGCGGACCCGCTCATCGAGGTGAACCTCGCCGCCAGCCAGGTTCAGCACCTCCCCGACATGGAGCGCCTCGCGCTGGCTGTACCCCGACTGGTCCGGATGCGAACGCCACACCAGCGCACGCACATCCGCCCCGCTGTCCAGAGCCTGGGTCATAACCGATCCGAGTTCGGTTCCGTGCCCGGCCAAGCGCTGGCTGACATCGCCCCGCCAGTCCAGGAACCACACCTGGTCTCCGGGCCCCACCAGGGAAAGCTCCCTGTGCAGCCGGGCGAAGTAAGAGACGCCGTGAACCAGCGGAACGACCACGTTTCCCTCAGTCCACCCGCGGCCGTCGCCGCGACGCCGGTCAATCTCCGACGCTTCGTTGCCTCGCTCCTGCGCGCTCAGCAACCAGCGCTGCTCGGTCGAGAGATCCGCATTCTCGGCCAACAGGGCTCCGGTAACGAGCGCCGCTTGGCGGATGCGGCGGCTGCCGCTTTCGAGGACCATTTGATCTCTACCTCGAGCTCCGTCTCGCCGTCCTCCATCTCGATTTCGAGTTCAAATGTCACTTCATCCGGTACGTCGAACTCGATCTTTTCTCCTCCGCGCTTAACTCGACCTCCCCACCGGCAGACTGACCCCGACCTGCCAACCAGGGGAGAAGACCCGCCTGAGGCCGCCGGCTAGCTGAAGTCCACCGTCACCTTTTTGACGCCGACGGCGCCGAGCACTTGCGTGAGCATGGCCCGGGTGCTCTGCTCTCCGGCGGCGAGCAGCCCTTGGTCATGCTCGGCGGTGTCGTGGATCTGCGTCTCGGCGGCCTGGTAGAGCGGGCGGTAGCCGTTCGGGTTATTCCTGAAGGCCTGCGTCGCGCCGTTTATGGCCCCGTGGGCGCTCGTGATGGAGCAGGTGACCGGGTCCAGGTCGGCGGGGCCGATGGCGGGCGCGGCCATCCGCACGGTCACCGTCCCCGTTGACTGATTGATGCTGACGTCCTGCCTGGAAAGCTTGCTGAGATCCACGATGGCGTCGTCGGTGCCGCTGCCCTTGAGTTCCATCTGGTTGCAGATCAGGAAGCAGGGGATGATCCCCACGCTCTGGGTGATCTGCACGTCCACCGGGTAGGAGCGGGTCGCCACGTGGGCCTGCTCGATCTTGGTGAGCTTTCCGAGGACCACTGTGGTGGTGATCGTGGTGTGTGAGGCGAAGGGGTTGAGGTCCTCGATCTTGGCCAGCAGGACGTAAGCGCCGACAAGCACAATCACGACGAGGACGATGACCTTGGTCATCAGGCCGCCAAGCAGGCGACCGAGGAACTTTCCGCCGTGCTGGGGGTTCTCACGCCTTGCCTCGGGCGGTTGCCTGGTGTCGTGCCGCTGGCCCGTATCTTCCGCCATATCCTCACTCTCCGACTTGAACGGCCGCTCAGCCTCTACCCGGCGAAGAGTGAATCACCGCCTAACCGGCCGCCTATTTGTCAGCGTTGGCTACCGCGGTGCGCGCGCGAGCGCTTGACGACGGCTGGCCGTTCCCCGATCGTCCGGAGGGGTGATAACTCCACCGTGGACCGGTGGGATGGCACCATCGTTTCCGGCGGTCGCGGCTGGCACCGTGAACGACATGACTGAGGAAAACAGTGCCGCCACGACGCTGACGAGCGCACCGCCGCCGACGCAGGATGCTCCGGTAGTGCTTGAACAGGTGACGAAGCGGTACGGGCGCGGCCGCCGCTCGGTCACCGCGCTCGACGGGGTGTCCCTGTCATTCGCGGCAGGCTCGTTCACCGCGGTGCTCGGCGTCTCCGGGTCCGGCAAGTCGACGCTGCTGCAGTGCGCGGCCGGGCTCGAACGGTCCTCGTCCGGCTCGGTGCGGCTGTGCGGGAAGGAACTGTCCCGGCTGTCGCAACGCAAGCAGGCGGTGCTGCGGCGGCAGCGGGTCGGGTTCGTGTTTCAAGAGCTGAACCTGCTGCCCGAGCTGACGGTGGCGGAGAACATAGCGCTCCCGCTCCGCCTCGACCGCCGTCCGGCCGGAAGGGCGGACATCGAGCACGCGGCGTCCCGGGTGGGCCTGTCCGGCGGTCAGCTCCGCCGGCGGCCCGCCGAGTTGTCCGGCGGCCAGCAACAGCGGGTGGCGATCGCCCGCGCGCTGATCACCCGCCCGGACGTGATCTTCGCCGATGAGCCCACCGGGGCGCTCGACCCGCACACCGCGGACGCCGTGCTGCGCCTGCTGCGGGACGCGGCCGACGGGACGACCGTGGTCATCGTCACCCACGACCCCCAGGTGACGAGGTTCTGCGACCGCGCGGTGTTCCTCTACGCCGGACGGGTGGACCGGGAGCTGCCCGACCCGGAGCCGGCCATGGTGGCCCGGCTGATCCAACAGCTCGGGGATCGCGCCGCCGGGGAGCGCGGCTGATGGGCGGGTGGATGCTCTCCGGGATCAGGCGCGGAACGGGCCCGCTGATCGGGACCGTGGTGGCATCGCTCGCCGCCGCCACCCTGACCGTCGCGGCGATATCGACCGCCGCCGCCGCCACCCAGGCACCGGCCGGGCGGCTGGCCAGCGCCAGCGTCGTGGTGGCCGGGTCCACCAACGTCAGCGTCACGCTCGGCACCGGCCAGAACGCCCAGCAAGAGAGCCTTCCGCTGCCCGCCTACCGAGGTGTGCCCGCGTCGCTGGGGCAGCGCCTGGCCCGGGTGCCGGGCGCGGCCTCCGCCGTCGGCGAATCCGGCTTCCCCGACGGCACGGTCGGGCCCGGTGACGTAGACCTCGTGGCGGTGACCGCCAAGCCCGGCATCTCACCGGACGTCCTCGCCGGCCGGATCCGCGCGGCCCTGCACGGCGGCCAGGGCTACACGATCGCGACCGGCGCCGCCCGCGGCGACGTCGCCAACCTGAACGCCGCGATCGAGCGGTCCAACGGCCAGGATCTGGGCGGGGCGCTCATCGCCCCGATCGTGCTGATCTCCCTGTTCGTGCTGGCGAGCACGACCGCGCTCGCGGTGAACCTCCGCAGGCGCAGGTTCGCCCTGCTGCGCGCGATCGGCGCCACCCGCGGCCAGGTCCGCCGGGCGATCCTCACCGAGCTGGCCGTGTGCGGCGCGGTCGGCGGCGCGCTCGGCTGGCTGCCCGGGGCAGCGCTCGGCGCTCGCTGCGTGCGCGCGCTGGCCGCTCACGAGATGCTGCCGACCGGGTCGGCCGCCTGGCTCAGCCCGTGGCTGCTCGCCATCGCCTGCGGCGCCAGCGCGCTCGTCGCGTGGCTGAGCGGTCAGGTCGCGGCGCGCCGGGGGAGCCGGACGCCCCCCGCCCAGGCGCTGCGCGAGACCGCGGCCGAACGCAAGTGGCCCAACCCGGTCCGGGTCGCGCTCGGCCTCCTCGCGGTCGGCGGCACGGGGACCCTGATGGTGTTCACGCTCGGCCAGAAGAGCGCGGCCGGGCAGCTCGCGCTCGCGTTTCCGCTGCTGCTCGCCTGCATGCTCGCGGTCGCCCTGCTCGGCCCGCTCCTGGTGGCGTTCACTGCCTGGCTGGCCAGGCCGGCGGTCGCCCTCGGCGGGGCGCCGGCCCGGCTCGCGCTGGCCGCGATCGCTGCCCAGCCCCGGCGGGCCGCCTCGGCGGTCATCCCGGTCGCGCTGGCGGTCGCCATGGTCGGCACCGTCTACTTCGCCGACACCTCGATCGAGCACGCCACCTCCAGCCAGGCGTCGAGCGCGGTAACGGCCGACGACGTGCTGACCGGGGCTGACCTCACCGCCGCCACCCTGCGGCAGGTCCGGGCGCTGCCCGGGGTCCGGGCGGCGGCCGGGGTGACGCCGATCAGCGCGGCCGTCACCGACCCGGACCTAGACCAGGGTTACGGTGCGGCCGTCACCGGCGGGCCGCTCGGCCGGCTGCTCGATCTCGGCGTGACCTCCGGCAGCGTGACGGCGCCGCGACCCGGGCAGATCGCGGTGAGCGCGCTCGAGGCGGGCTCCAGCGCGCTGAACGTGCACACCGCGTCCAGGATCACCGTGTACCTGCCCGACGGCACGCCTTACCGCGCCACGGTCAGCGCGATCTACAGCCGATCGCTGGCCCTCGGCGACCTGCTGATCCCGGCGTCCGTCGCAGCCGGCCACACCGGCACGCCGCCCGGGTACTCCCAGGTCCTCGTCAGCGGGGGCACGGCTGCGGAACTGGCGCGGTTCGCGGCCGGTCATCCCGGGCTGCGCGTGACCATCCGCTCCGTCGCCAACGCCCAGTCCGCAGCGGCAACCGCGCAGAACTCGTTCGCCAACGACCTGATCCTCGGCGTGCTCGGCCTGCTGTCGGCCGTGGCGCTGGTGAACACCCTGGTGGTGACGACGGTTGAGCGGCGGCGGGTACTGCGGCTGCTCGGACGGGTGGGCGCGACCCGTGGGCAGGTCGCCGCGGTGTTCGGGTGGCAGGCGGTATTCGTCGCCGGCACCGGGCTTGTCGCGGGAGCGGCCGCCGGCGTGGTCACGCTGCTCACCGTCACCAGGTCGGTCACCGGCAGCTGGGCCCCGTTCATCCCGCTCGCTCCCGCCGTCGGCCTCGTCGCGCTGGTGGCCGCGCTCACCGCGGGCGCCGTCATGATCCCGTTCGGCCTGATGTCCCGCCGCGAGCCAACGCTCGCGTCCGGCTGATCCAGGGGTACCAACGGTCCGTTCGAGAAAATCAAGAGCAGTATCCCGAACGGACCGTTAGCTCCGCGCTGACAGCCCGGCTGAGACCTCCGGCCCGGCCAGCGCGGGCCGCGCTGGCATTTGCGAAATTCTTTTTCGTAAATGCGATGAGCCAATTTCATAATTGTTTTTTAAGATTTGCGCGCTGGAGGTTACATCCTCCTTAAGGGGCTGATGATACGCAGGGCGTTTTGGCCATTGCTCAGTAGGCTCACGTCCGGCACACAGGAGTCCCGGCAGGCGGTTATCCCGCTTCCGCCTGCCGGGCTCCACCCACCGAAAGGACACACATGAAGCTCGCGGACCGAAAAACGCCGCCGACGCCTTTCGCGCCTGCCAGACGACACCTCGGCGCGACTGCGCTTGCAACCGGGGCGGTGATCGCGGCCGTGGCTCTCGCGGCGACCGGCTGCTCCTCCGGCCACGCTGCGGACGACGCTCTGACGCTCGCCGGCGCTACCAGCACCACGGGCCTCAGCAGCACCATGGCTGGCAGCTATCAGGTGGTCAAACTTAACGACTCGCGCGACGAGACGTTCAACCAGCTGCTCGGGATCAACGACGAGGGCGTCATCGTCGGGTACTTCGGCTCTGGCGCCGCCGGGCACCCGAATAAGGGATACACGCTCGTCCCGCCGTTCGCGCAGAGTAGCTTCCTGGCGGAGAATTTCCGACGCTCGGCGCAGACCCAGGTCACCGGGCTTAACGACCGCGGCGTCACCGTCGGGTTCTGGTCAACGCAGAACACCGCAAGCATGACGAACAACAATTTCGGGTTCTACGAGCAGGACGGGCGGTTCCATGACGTCAACTTCCCGATAGGCGACGCGGCCAGCCCGCCGGTGGATCAGCTGCTGGGCGTCAATAACCGCGATATAGCGGTCGGCTTCTTCACCAATAGCGGCGGTCTCAACCGCGGCTACGAGTACAACATACGGACGCACAGGTTCAGCCGGGTCCAGATCCCCGGGCAGCGGGGCCTCGGGCCAAGCCTCACCGCCGCCGCCATAAACAATGCCGGCGATGTCGCGGGCTTCTACAACAAGACCTCCACGCAGGTGGACGCGTTCCTCAAGCTGCGGTCCGGCAGGTTCATCACGCTGATGTATCCGGGTGCGACGATGACCCAGGCCTTCGGCGTCAACGACTCCGACGAGGTCGTCGGCACCTACACCACGGGGACCGGCAACGCGGCGGTCACGCACGGCTTCACGTGGCGGGCCGGCAAGTACGCGAGCGTGAACATCAGCGGCGCGAGTTCGACGGCGATCAACGGCGTCAACGATGAGGGTGACCTAGTCGGCTTCTTCACCGACGCCAAGGGCAACACCGACGGCCTCCTGGCGCTGCCCTAGCGATCCCAGCCAGGCACGGCGCTAATTTAGGTGGGGCGGTCCCCGATAGCGGGGACCGCCCCACCGTCGTCGGCCGTGGCCCGGCCGCGAGCTGGGCATGTGGATGGCCGTGACGAAACCGTCACAAGCGGGACGGGGGGTGCTCACTGACATACGGTGTCAGCAATAGGTGCGTACTCTCTCGTTTGTGAGCGAGATCACCCACTTCTACCGGCAGCCGAGCCCGACCTCCGACCTCGGGCGGCACAGAGGCCTCTCGCCCGGCCTTCCGGCCGACCCGGAGGCGCTCAGCGCGATCGTGCGGGGGCTGCTTGTCCACAACTTCAGCGCGAAGGTTCAGGGCCTGGCGTTTCCGGCCGAGCGCATGTCGCATATGCAGACCGTCGGCGCCGAAGCGATCCTGGACAATGTGTTCAGCCTCGACCCGGCTCCCCTGGGCGTTGAGCGGCCCGCCGAGCGGAGAATGGTCGGCTTCTGCTACCACTTCGCGCTGCTGCACTGCGCCTTGCTGCGCGCCACGGGCACCCCGGCCCGCATCCGGTGCGGCTTTGCCGGCTACTTCGAGGCGCGACGGTGGATCGACCACTGGGTGACCGAGTACTGGGACGGTGATGGCTGGCTGCTCACCGACCCTCAGACCGGACGCAGCGACCTGACCGGCGACGACTTCCAAGACGGTCCCACCGCATGGAACCAATGCCGTGACGGTGCTTCGACATCGGCTGCGTACGGCAACGGAGAACTGTGGGGCTGGGACGAATTGCGAGGCAGCCTGATCAATGACGTCGCCGCCCTCAACAAGGTCGAGGTATCGGGCTGGTACTGGTGCGAGCGTCTCAAGGTGGAGCCGCTCGATCAGCCGCACGACGAACTCGACACCTCCCTCGACATCCTCTCCCGACTCGCGGCCACCGCCGAATCGGCCGAGACAATCAAAG
>Ga0208220_1000880_pt1 | contig 12637 bp, 11 predicted proteins | sample NGESurdeep092012_9_FD_184484 | JGI IMG/M metagenome (GOLD analysis project Ga0208220, IMG submission 184484) | Arctic peat soil microbial communities from Barrow, Alaska - NGEE Surface sample F53-1 deep-092012 (SPAdes) | ecosystem: Environmental > Terrestrial > Soil > Wetlands > Peat ... | reverse complement strand
CCGCCACGCCTTCCGCCCCGGCGGGATCCGGGCGACTATCGCTGGCAGCCACCGCTCCTCACCGGTCCCTTCGGACTGCGGCTGGCGCCCTCGCCCCAGCGGCCTCCATCATGATGCCCCACGCCCCCGCCCCACAGCCTCAGCGGCCGAGCGCACGACGATCAGTACCCACAACCTTTGCCTTAGGCCCGCGGCGTTTTCTGCAGCCGGTCGAGCGCCCGCCGCGCCTGGCGCTGTCCCGTTCGGGCCCGGTGCGCCCGGATCCTGGCCTCGGCCAGCCGCTGGCGGGCGTCGGCGAGTTGCTCCTCCAGCAACTGGACGGCGCTCTGCTGCTCCTGCTCGACCTGGGCGGCTGCGCGCTCGGCCTGTTCCGCCTGCGCCACCGCCTGCTCGGCCGCGGCGACGGCCTGCCGGTGGCGGTCCCGCTCGGTTTTGGCCCGCGCCGCGGCCAGCGCGGTCACGTTGCCCAGGGGCCGGGGCCGGGCCCCGTCGCGCGCGGCCGACGCGGCCGGAGCGCGGCGCCTGGCCGAGGCCAGCGGCACGACCCTCGGCGCCGCCGCGTCCTCCGGCTCGGCCCGACGCGACGCAACACCGCGCGGCCCGGCTCGGCTCGGCTCAGCACGGCCTGGCCCGGCACGACGCGGCCCGGCCGCCGCCGGCGCCGGCGCGGAACCTCGCCGCGCGCCACCCCGCGCGCCCCCCTGCGCCCCCGTGGCCCGCGCCGCCGCGGCCTGCGCCGCCGCGGCCTCCGGCACCGCCGCCCGCCAGCTGGCAGCCGGCAAAGCATCGCCCGGCGTGTCCCCCGCGGTCTCCAGTCCATCCCGGCGCACCGCCCGCTCGAGAGCGCCTGCCCGCAACCGCTCGGCCACCTGCGGATCAGCCAGCGCCGCGCCGAGAGTGCTGGCCACCTCGTCCCGGAGCGCGGCGGGCGGCGACTTCTGGCCGGCCGCGCTGAACGCCTGGCGGCCCAGCGTGTCGACTAGCTGGCGGCGCTGGCGCGACAGCTCCCGCAGGGCTGGCCCGTTCAGGGACTGCTGCGCGGCGCGAAGCTCGGCGCCCAGCGTGGCCAGCTGCGCGGGCGTGTCGGGTTCGGCGCGGACCAGCCGGTTAACCACCCAGGCTGACCGCGTCGGCTTCCGCAGCGCCGCGATCTGCTTGGCCATGGCGGCCTCGCCCGCCGCGCGCGCCTGGGTTACCAGCTCGCCGCGCTGGGCGATGAACTCATCCGGGTCAGCCGAGTACAGCTCAGCGACCGCCTCCTGCAGGAGGTCACCACCGGTCACCTGACCCATCCTGCCCCACGCCCATCATGCGCGTCCCGGAACCTCGGCACGGGGCCCGCCTGCGGCTGCCCGCCCCGGCGGCTGTCCTTCACCATAGAGCCGCCCGCGACAATAGGAGCATGGCGCTGCCCGATCCGGAGCCCGACGCGCCCGGCATCTTCGTCCGATATGCCGGGCGGGTCATCCTGCTCGATCCCCGCGACCGCGTCCTGCTCATGCGCTACGACGAGGGACCGCCCAACGGACGCCACTGGGCGACCCCCGGCGGCGGGCTGAACCCGGGCGAGGACTATCCCGCCGGCGCCCTGCGCGAGCTGGCCGAGGAGACCGGCTGGAGTGATATCGCCCTGCTCGGGCAGGTATACCGGCACACCCGCGTCATGGAGTACCGGAGGCGGGTGGTTCGCCAGCACGAGCGCCTGTACCTGGCGCGAACCGACCAGGACCGCCGCGAGATCCGCGGCGTCGAGGCGATGCATGCCTCCGACGGCATCGCCGCCTGGCGGTGGTGGACGCTGGCCGAGCTGGACTCGGCCGACGAGACCATCTGGCCTGCCGGGCTCGCGGGCCTGATCAGGACCGCGCTCCGCGACGAGGGCACGCGCAGCGACTAGAACACACTCAGCCAGGACGGAGACCGCATCATGCGCTACCTGAACATCGACACGGCTAAGAAGGTTTCCAAGATCGGGCTAGGTACCTGGCAGTTCGGCTCACGGGAGTGGGGCTACGGCGACCCATACGCCGAGCAGCAGTCCCGCGCCATCGTCGCCCGCGCGCTGGAGCTGGGGGTCACCCTCTTCGACACGGCCGAGATCTACGGCTACGGGCGCAGCGAGCGGATCCTCGGCGAGGCGCTGGGCGAGAACCGGGAGTCCGTCTTCCTCGCCACGAAGATCCTCCCGGTCATGCCCGTCGCGCCGGTGGTCGAGCAGCGCGCGGTGGCCAGCGCGAACCGCCTCGGCGCCCACCGGCTCGACCTGTACCAGGTGCACCAGGCCAATCCGGTCGTCCGCGACGGCACGATCATGCGGGGCATGCGCGCCCTGCAGCACGTCGGGCTGGTCACCGAGGTCGGCGTCAGCAACTACTCCCTCGCGCGGTGGCGCCTGGCGGAGGCGGCGCTGGGCAGCCGGGTCCTGAGCAACCAGGTCCGCTACAGCCTCGCCGACCGCGCCCCCGAGCGGGATCTGCTGCCGTTCGCCGCGGCGGAAAATCACGTGGTGATCGCCTACAGCCCGCTGGCGCAGGGACTGCTGTCGGGCCGCTACGACCGGGACCACCGGCCGACTAACCGCGTCCGGGGCGCCAACCCGCTGTTCCTGCCCGATAACCTCGAGCGCGCCAGCGGCCTGCTCGCCACCCTGCGCGAGGTCGCCGACGCGCACTCCGCCGCCCCGGCGCAGATCGCCCTGGCCTGGGTCATCCGCCACCCCGCCGTGACCGCGATTCCCGGCGCGTCCAGCGTCGGCCAGCTGGAAAGCAACGTCGCCGCCGCCGAGATCGACCTCAGCGACGACGAGTACCGGGCGCTGCAGGCCGCCTCGGACGGCTTCCGCCCCGTCACCGGAGCGGCCGCGCTCCCCCGCCTGGCCCGAGCCCGCCTCGCCCGCTAGCCAGCCCCGGCGCCGACCCGCCCGGCACGTCAGCCGCCGGCCTCGCGGCGGGCCCGGGCTCGCCGCTTGCCCTCGTGCATCGCCTGCACCCGGGCCACCGGGATCGCCCGCCCCTCCTCGATCAGCTCGGAACTCAGGCGCTGCGGCGCGGGGAGCTGGCTGGCCCACGGGTCGCCGTCGCCGAGCAGGCCAGCCGCCGTGTGCACCGTGAAGTCGGCCGGCGCGACGCGATCGAGGTCGGCCCAGGCCACCGGAAACGAGACGGGCACGCCCGGCCGGATCCGGGGGCTGTAGACGGCGGCCACCGTGGCCCCGCCGGCCCTGGTCGAGTCCAGGAACACCTTGCCGTCGCGGTCCTCGCGGATGAACGCCGTGGTGGCCAGCGCCGGGTCCAGCCGCTCCGCGCGGGCGGCGATCGCCCGCGTCGCCGCGGCGGCCGCCTCGGCCGCGGCCCAGCCCAGCGCCTCATCGCCGGCCTCGTCAGCGTCCCCCGCTCCGCCCCCGGCGTCGGTCTCGATGGGCACGAACACGTGCACGCCCTTGGCCCCGCTGGTCTTCACCGCACCCGCCAGCCCGGCGTCGGCCAGGGCCTGGCGGACCAGGAACGCCGCGCGCACCGCCAGCCCGAAGTCCTCGCCGGACGGCGGGTCGATATCGAGCACTAGCTGCGTCGGCCGGTGCGGCTGAGCGGCGCGCGACAGGGTCGGGTGGTACTCCACCGCGCGCTGGTTGGCGAACCACAGCAGCGTCCGGCGGTCGTCGCACAGCGCGTAGGAGACCTCACGCTTGGAGGCTTCCGCCCAGAGCTGGACCGTGCGGACCCACGGCGGCGTGTACTTGGGGACGTTCTTCTGCATGAACGGCGCCTGCCCGCGCAGCACCCGGATGACCGACAGCGGCCGGTCCGTCAGCTCCGGGATGATCCGGTCGCGGACGGCGTCCAGGTAGTCCACCAGGTCCCGCTTGGTCGCGTTCGCCCCCTCGAACAGCGGCTGGTCGAGATTGGTCAGCGACACCCCGTCCCGTGTCTCACCCGCGCTCATCTAGCCACCTTGCCACATCCGCCCGGCCGTGGACCCTGAGCTGACCCGGCTGCGATCATGAAGGGCCGGCCCCGGTCCCGCGCTGGCCACGAACGCGAAGGCGGTAACCCATGGCCCTGGAGATCAAGCGGCTGCACCTGGCCGGCCTGCGCGGCCCCGACGGCCTGGACTGGCCGGTGCACGGGTTCGTTATCACCCATCCCGGCGGTGCCGTGCTGGTGGACACCGGCGTCGGCGGCCCCGCGGAACTGCTCAGCGACTGGCGCGTGGTCAACCGCACCGCGGCCGACGCGCTCGCCGACCACGACATGACCCCCGGCGACATCGGCCTGGTGATCAACACGCACCTGCATTTCGACCACTGCGGCCAGAATGCCGTCTTCAAGAACGCCGCCTTCTATGTCCAGCGGGCGGAACTCAGCCGCGCCCAGCGTGAGTCGCCCGACCTGTATGACTGGTTCGATTTCATGAACGCGCAGTTTGAGCTACTCGACGGCGACACCGAGGTGCTGCCAGGCCTGTCGGTGATCACCACGCCCGGCCATACCGACGGTCATCAGTCCGTCGTCGTCCAGTCCGCCGACGGGCTGGACCTGCTGACCGGAGACGCCGTCTACACCCCGCGCCAGTACGCCACGGCACCGGACGGGGACCTGGCGGCCGGCGGGGACCTGCCGCCCGGCCAGGCCAGTGACCTGGTGGCCTGGCAGGACTCGGTGCGGCGGATGCACGCGATGGGCGCCGCGCGGGTGCACTTCTGCCACCACACCGATATCGTCCACGGCTAGGCTCCGGGCATGCGGATGAGCGGTGCGGCCGACGCGTACTCGGCCGCCCAGGCCCGCGGCGTCGTCGCCCTCGTCGACGTTCCAGCTGGAAGCCGGGGCCAGGCTCAGCCGCGGCCGATAAAGGGCATCTTCGTCGCGGTAATGGTCAGGAACTGCACGTTGGCGTCCAGCGGCAGGCCCGCCATGTAGAGCACCGCATCGGCGACGTGCTGGGCATCGAAGGTGGGCTCGGCCGCCATGGTCCCGTTAGCCTGCGCGACGCCGCGGCTCATGGCCTGGGTCATCTCGGTGCCGGCGTTCCCGATGTCGATCTGGCCGCAGGCGATGTCGAACTCCCGGCCGTCGAGGGCCAGGGACTTCGTCAGGCCGGTGATCGCGTGCTTGGTGGCGGTGTAGGCGACGCTGCGCGGCCGCGGGGCGTGCGCCGAGATCGAGCCGTTGTTGATGATCCGCCCGCCGCGCGGGCTCTGGGCCTTCATCAGCCGCACCGCCTGCTGGGCGCACAGGAAGGCACCGGTGAGGTTGGTGTTCACCGCCTGCTGCCAGTCCGGCCAGGAGAGCTCGTCGGCCGCGCCGGCCGGCCCGAACACCCCGGCGTTATTGACCAGCAGGTCAACCCGCCCCCACCGGTCGCGGACAGCCTCGAAAAGCGCGGCGACCGCCGCTGGCACGGTGACGTCGGTCGCGACGGGAAGCCCGGACTGGGCGGGTGCATCCGTCGCGGCCAGGGTTTCGAGCAGGGCATCATTGCGGCGGCCCGCCACCCCGACCTGCCATCCGCCGGCGAGCAGCGACCGGGAAATAACGCGGCCCAGGCCCGATCCGGCCCCGGTGACCACGGCTACCCCGGTGGTTGCCATCGAAATCCTTTCGCCGGCTCCTGCCTCGGGCCCGGTCCTACCTCGGGTTCGCGGCCTGGAACTTGACGATCAGCTCGGCAGGCACCCGGCCGCGGTCGGAGACCTTGATGCCCTCGGTCTTGGCCCACTCACGAACCGCGGACGGGTTCGGGCCCCCGGAGCGCCCGGCCTTGGCGGCCCGCTTGCTGCTGCTGCCGACCCGCCGCGCGGCGGCGACGTAGGGCTGCAGGGCGACGCGGAATTCCTCCGCGTGCGCGGCGGATAGATCGATCTCATAGGCGGTGCCATCCACCGCGAAACTGACGGTGGTGTCCGCCGGGCCGCCATCCAGGTCATCGGTAAACACGATCTGTGTGCGCTGAGCCACGTGGTTACTCCTTATTGCGGGGGAAAAGAAGAGTGGCCCCAGGGTAGATGATCAACGGCGCTGTTGAAGAGTAATGAACCGCGAGAGCGCGGCCTATATCCATTGGCGGGAGGCCGGCTGGGCCGACCGGACGCGCAGGGCGCGGCCCAGGTCGTCGAGCTGGTCGGCCAGGAGCCGGCGCAGGTCCGGGGCGGGCGCGCCGCGTTCCAGGCATTCCTCGCCGACCCGGAAGGCGGCCTCGTCCACGGCATAATAGGGAAAGCCGTGCTGGGCCAGCAACCTGGCCGCGGCGCCGCCACGCCGGCCTGCGGCCTGAAGCACGGCGGGCAAGTAACGGGGCACGTAGCCGGCGAGCAGTTCCGCCTGCTCGGGGTGCCAGAACCCCTGCGCCGTGGCGGTCAGCAGATAGCCCGATAGCTCGCCCGCGGCGCTCTGGCCGGTCTCGAACATGGCGGCCCAGGCGGCCTGCTTGGCCGCGGGCTCGGGCAGCGCGGCGCGGCAGCGCGCCGCCCACTGCCGCCCGGTGGTGCCGGGGTCGCGCTCGTACTCCTGCTCGATCCCGGCCCGGCTGGCCGCACCGACCACGACGAGGCGCAGCAGGATCCGCCAGCGCAGGTCGGGCGCGAGGTCGGGGAAGTCCGCGGGCGGCTCGCCGTCGAGCCACGCCCGCAGGGCGGCGAGGTCGGCGGAGCCGGACGCGCTGTCGATGAGCCCGCGCACCGCAGCCAGTCGCAGGCCGGCCGCCTGGTCCTGCGCCGCAGGGTCCTGGGCCGCACGCGTGCGGATCTCGCGGCAGGCGCCGGCGATCAGCGCGAGCGCGGCAGCACGACACGGCGAGTCCAGGTAGCAGTCAGTGACCGGGCTGCGGGCGAAGCCGAGCACCTGCGCGACGATCGACGTATCGGTCTCGGCCGGCAGGTGCCGGGCCGCCAGGTCCAGGTAATCGCAGGCGGCCAGCTCGCCGTCGCGGACCAGGTCGCGCGCGGCGTTCCAGACCACGGCGCGGGCGAGCGGGTCGGGAATGCCGCTGAGCGCGGCGGTGACCGTGGCCCAGGACCGCGGGTCGAGCCGGATCTTGCAGTAACTCAGGTCGCCGTCGTTGAGCAGCACGAGCGCGGGCGCCGGGCCGGGCGGCAGCGCCGCGACGGCCCGCCGGGCACCGGCGTCGACGCTGACCGGGACGCTGGCCCGGAGCTCGAGGCCGCCGGGCTGACCGGGCGCGTCGCGCTGACCGGCCTGACCGGGCGCGTAGTCGTAGACGCCGACCGTGAGCCGATGCGGCCGGGTGCCGAGATGCTCGATGACCGCCTCGCCGGCCGCCGGCCGCACCGCCACCGTGGTCAGGGTGTCCATGCCGACGGTGCGCAGCCAGCGCGCGGCCCAGCCGCCCACGTCGAGCCCCGAGGCGCGGGACAGGGACTCCAGCAGGTCGGACAGCGTGGCGTTGCCGAAACGGTGCCGGGCCAGGTAGTCGTTGATCCCGGCGAGGAACGCCGGGCGGCCGAGCCAGGCCACCAGCTGGCGCAGCGCGGACGCGCCCTTGGCGTAGGAAATGTCGTCGTAGTTCGACAGCGCGGCGTGGATGTCGGGCACCTGCGCCGGGCCCGGCGCGACCGGGTGGGTGGTCGGCCGCTGGTCGGCGTCATAACCGCGGGGTTTGCGGGCCAGCGCGAAGTCGGTCCAGGTCCCGGTGAATCCGGTGGCCTCCGACAGCACCTGAAAGCCCATGTACTCGGCGAACGACTCACTCAGCCACACGTCATCCCACCAGCGCATGGTCACCAGGTCCCCGAACCACATGTGCGCCATCTCGTGCGCGATGACCATGCCCCTGGTCTGCCGCTCGGCGCGGGTGACCGCGGACTGGAACACGAAGTCGTCGCGAAACGTGACGCAGCCAGGGTTCTCCATCGCTCCCGCCTCCAGCTCGGGCACGAAGGCCTGGTCGTAGGAGTCGAAGGGATAGGGCTCGTCAAACAGCTGCTGGTACCGGTCGAAGCATGCGCGGGTAATGGCCAGGATCTCGGCGGCGTCGCGGTCGAGGTACCCGGCCAGGGAACGGCGGCAGTACAGGCCGAAGGGGATGCCGCGGTGCTCGGCGCGGACGGCGTGATACCGGCCGGCCACCACGGTGAACAGGTAGGTGGAGATGGGCGGCGTGGCGGCGAACCGCCAGCGGCCCGGGCGGCCGGGCTCGGGGTGCCCGGCGGCGTTGGCCAGGACGGTCCACCCGGGCGGGGCGGCCACCGTGACCGCGATGGGCGCCTTCAGGTCGGGCTGGTCGAACGCGGCGAAGACCCGCTGGGCGTTGTCCACGCCGCAGTGCGCGGCCAGGTAGACCTCCCCGTCGGCCGGGTCGGTGAACCGGTGCAGGCCCTCGCTGGCCCGCGAGTAGGCCATGTCCGCCTCGACGCGCAGCTCGTTATCCGCCCGCAGGTCAGTCAGCGCCAGGCGGCCGCCGTCCAGGGCGGCCGGGTCCAGGTCACGCCCGTTGAGCATGGCCCGGCGCAGCATCGCCGGCCTGATCTCGACGAACGTGCCCGCCCCCGGCTGCCGGCAGGAGAACCGGATGACGGTCGCGGAGCCGAACGCCTCGCCGCCGCCGGTCAGGTCCAGGTCAATCGCGTAGCCGCTGACCTCGATGAGGCCCGCGCGGGCCGCCGCCTCGCCGCGGGTCAGCGCCGTCACGAGGCGTTCCGGCCCATCAGGCGATCTCCTTCCGCGGGCGGCCCTATCGCAGTGTGGTTACCCAGTTTGACTCCAGGCGCGCGAAAATGACGTCGCCGTCGGCCCAGCCAGCCGATTAACTGTCCGCATGAGCCGGCCCACGAGCAGCGACGAGATCCGCGAGACCTTCCTGAGGTACTTCACCGAGCGAGGGCACCAGCGCATCGCCTCGGCCTCGGTGATCCCGGTGAACGACCCGACGCTGCTGTTCGTCAACGCCGGCATGGCGCCGCTGAAGCGCTACTTCCTGGGCGAGGCCGTGCCGCCGTCGCCGGACCTGTGCAACATCCAGCCCTGCGTGCGCACCATCGACATCGGCGACGTCGGTGACCGGCATCACCTGACCTTCTTCGAGATGCTCGGCAGCTGGTCGGTCGGCCACTACTACAAGGACCGCGCCGTCGAGCTCGCGTTCGGGCTGCTGACCGAGGGCTTCGGGTTCACCGTCGAGCAGCTGTACGTGACGGTGCACCGGGGCAGCGAGCAGCTCGGCCTGCCGCCGGACGAGATATCGGCCGCGGCGTGGCAGCGGGCCGGGATCCCCCGCGACCACATCGTCTACCTGGGCGACGAGGACAACTTCTGGTCGGCCGGCGACACCGGGCCGTGCGGCCCGTGTACCGAGGTCTTCTACGACACCGGGCCCGAGCACGGGCCGCAGTACCGGCCAGGCGGCGATTTTGACACCAGTAACCGTTATATCGAGATCTGGAATGCCGGAGTGTTCATGGAGTTCAACCGGCTGCCCGGCGGCTCCCTGGAGCCGCTGCGGTTCGCCAGCGTGGACACCGGCTCCGGGCTGGAGCGCATGGCGATGGTCCTGCAGGGCCGCGAGTCGGTCTACGAGACCGACGTGTTCGCCCCGATCGTGGCCGCCACGGAGGCGGCCCTGGCCGGGACGACAGTGGGCGGGACGGCACCGGGCGGGACGGCACCGGCCACCACGGGCGCGAGCCAGCGGGACATCCGGCTGATCGCCGACCACGTCCGGGCGTCGACGCTGATCCTCGGCGAGGGCGTCGCCCCGTCGAACGAGGGCCGCGGCTACATTCCGCGGCGGCTGCTGCGCACGGCGATCGCCACCGCGACTCAGGCCGGCGCGGAATCCTTCGACCTCCGCGAGATCGCCAGCGTCGCGATGGGGCAGCTCGAGCGCCACTACCCCCAGGTCGGCGAGAACCGGGACCGGATACTCGCGCTGCTCGCCCGCGAGCAGCGCGACTTCGGCACGGTGGTGCACCGCGGCCTGGACCAGCTGGCCGCGCTGGCCGCCAGCCCCGGCTTCGAGATCAGCGGCGAGGACGTCTTCGCCCTGTTCGCCACGCACGGGATGCCGGTCGACCTGATCCGCGACTTCGCCGCCAGCCGCGGCGGCTCGCTGGATGAGCGCCGGTTCGCCGAGCTGTTCGCCGAGCACCGGGAGCTGTCCCGGCCCGCGGCCCGGACGGGGGCCGGGGGCGCCCCGTCGGTAGCGGTCCGGGTGGACCCCGAGCTCATCGCCGCCGCCGGCGGCGAGCCGACCCGGTTCCTCGGCTACCAGCAGCTCACCGCCGAGGGCAGGGTCCTGGCGCTGGCCCCGGCGCGCGAGCAGGCCGGCCCGGAAGGGCTGGCGGGCGAGCTGGCCGCGGGCGAGACCGGCCTGGCGGTCTTCGACCAGACCCCGTTCTACGCCGAGGGCGGCGGGCAGGTCGGCGACACCGGCCTGGTCACCGCGCCCGGCCTGGCGGGCCGGGTGCTCGACACCCAGAACACCGACGGCCGGTTCGTGCACCTGGTCGAGGTCACCAGCGGCGTCCTGCAGCCGGGCGACACCGTCGAGCTGGCCGTGGACGGCGGCCGGCGGCAGGCCGTGATGCGCAATCACTCCGCGACTCACCTGCTGCACGCGGCGCTGCGCCGGGTCCTCGGCGTGCATGTCCGGCAGGCCGGGTCGCTGGTCGCCCCGGACCGGCTCCGATTCGATTTCCAGCATCCCCAGGCCCTGTCAGACAGCGAGATCGACCAGGTCGAGCGGCTGGTCAACGCGCAGGTGCTGGCCAACTCCCACCGCGCGACGCAGGTCCGGCCGTATCAGGAGGCGGTCGGCGGGGGCGCCATCGCGTTCTTCGGCGACAAGTACGGCGAACAGGTGCGGGTCGTCTCCTTCGGCGATTTCTCCGCCGAGCTGTGCGGCGGCACGCACGTGCAGGCCACCGCGGAGGTCGGCCTGGTCCGGATCGTCAGCGAGGGCAGCATCGGCGCGGGCGTGCGCCGGATCGAGGCGGTCACCGGCGAGGCCGCCGTCGGCTACACGCTGGAGCGCGACCAGCTGCTCCGGGGGGTCGCCGCCCGGCTGCGGGTCTCCGTCGACCAGCTGCCGCAGCGCATCGACGCGCTGGCGGGCCGCGGCAGCAGGCCGCGGCCGAACCGGATCGTCCCCGCGGCGCTGAGCTCGGCGGTCCGCACCGGACCCGGCGGCCAGCGCTACGTGATCGCCGTGGATCCCGGCATCGTTATATCCGATCTTGCCCGGGAGTCCCGGCGACTCAGTGCCGAGCTCGACGCGGTGACCGTGGTGCTGCTGCCCGACCCCGCGTCGGGATCACTGCGCGTCGGCGTCGGCATCCCCGCCACGGCTGACGCGGACCTCGACGCCCGGACGCTGCTGCAGCAGGTGCTGGCCGTGACCGGCGGACGCGGCGGCGGCAGCGCGCGGTTCGCCCAGGGCGGCGGCACCAGCCCCGGCGACCTGCCCGCGGTCACGGCCTCGATCGGCTCGGCCCTCGGGCTCGAGCCGGAGCGGTAGGCGCTGCCGGCCCGGCGCCGTCCCGTTCACTGCTCCTGATTCACCGGCTCAGGTAATCGAGGGTTCGCTCGATCAGGCCGCTGGCCCGGCGCAGGTCCGCAGAACTGACGCCGGCGTCCTCGCTCAGCCGGGCCTCCAGCCGGGCGGCGACCTCAGGGGCGGCCGCGGCGGCCAGCGCGGTGCCGATCCGGGCCGCGCTGCGGACCACCTGGGGGTCAACCGACCACAGCGTCTCGAAGACCCGGTCCGCGTCGCGGCGGCGATCCTGGCCCGGCCGCTCCCAGCCCGCTACGCACGCGGGGTGGTCGGGGGCGTCGCAGATCAGGGCCCACTCGCGCCGCAGCGGCGAGCCGTCGGGAACCGGGACCTCCGCGAGCGGGCCGGGCCGGTGGCGGCTGCGCGCGAAGTCGGCGAAGACCACCGTCTGCTCCGCGGTGCGGGCCAGGTCGGCCCAGCGCAGCCACGCGGACCGGTAGTAGCGCTCCCGCTGGAAGGAGCCGACCAGGACCGGCCGCTGGGCACGGGCACAGCACTCGTCCTCGATGGCCTGGGTCAGCGCCAGCAGGCGCTTCTTGTCCATGACGTGGACGCGCAGCTCGTGGTGACGGCGGCGGAGCCCGGCGAAGATCGACGTCTCGGCGTACCGCTCGGCGCCGGTGACCGCCTGCGCCATCGCCGCCGGCAGCGACAGGCCGCCGGCCCGGCCGCGCAGGACCTCGGCCAGCAGGACGCAGTCGGCCTCGGTGTAGCGGCGCTGCCCGCTCGCCGAGCGATGCGGCCGGGGCAGCCCGTAACGCTGCTCCCAGTTGCGCAGCCCGGCGACGGGAATCCCGATGCGCCGGGAGACCTCGCTGATCGACAGCACCGCGGGGTCGGTACCGGTTTCCCCGGATGCCGTAGAGTTAGTCACGGCGATGACTCCTGACTCATCATGTTGATGAGAGAGTAGCGCCGAGGTGGGGCGGCCGCCGCACCGGGGCCGCTCGCCGACGGCAGGGAATGAATCAGGAATACCTGGAATATTAGGACTAAGAATGGCAATAACCGCGAAAGGTCGCACACCATCATGACCGCGGCGGACTACGACTCGCCTGGGTGGCAGGACTCGGCGGCGTGCCGCGAGGCCGACACCGAGCTTTTCTTCCCGATCGGGTCGGCCGGCATCGCC
>Ga0208220_1000878_pt1 | contig 12650 bp, 9 predicted proteins | sample NGESurdeep092012_9_FD_184484 | JGI IMG/M metagenome (GOLD analysis project Ga0208220, IMG submission 184484) | Arctic peat soil microbial communities from Barrow, Alaska - NGEE Surface sample F53-1 deep-092012 (SPAdes) | ecosystem: Environmental > Terrestrial > Soil > Wetlands > Peat ... | reverse complement strand
TCCGCGGGTCATAGGAGATCGCCGTCACTTGAAGTGCGCCCGCCACGTCCGGCTCGACCTGCAGCGTGCGCACGTCGCGATCGAAATTGACCATGATGTTATGCGCGGTGCCGAAGCCGTACTGTCCGGCCAGCGCGTGAGCGATGCTGGCGGAAATCTCCTGCGCGCCGATCGCGCGGCTGGCGCGCGTGACGATCACCTCGGCGATCCCTCGGGTATCGATGCCGATGAGTTGGTGGGACCGGATGGCGTCGACGATGCGATCGGTCGCGACGGCGCCGGTGGTGCCGAGATCCGGCGCGCGGAAAATCGGCACATCGGCCACCGGCCCGGCATTCTCAACGAGGTCGCCGATGTGGACGACATCGCTCGTGACGGTGACGCTGGCCTTGAGCGCGGGCGGCGGCGCCGGCGTTTGCGCGACCGCGACGCCGGCGGATACCAGCAGAAAGACGAACGCTGCGATGATGGAACGGGTCATGGCGATAACCTTCCTGGATGGACCTTTCTCAGCGCATCAATTGCGAGGTCGTCTGCAGCATTTCGTCGGCCGCGGTGATGACCTTGGAATTCATCTCATAAGCGCGTTGCGCCGCGATCAGATTGGAGATTTCGGTCACGGCCTGGACGTTGGATTGCTCGAGGCTGCCCTGCAGCAACGTGCCGGCGCCGTCGGTCCCGGCCAAGGTGTCCTGCGGCGTGCCCGAGGCCGGCGTGGCCGTGAACAGGTTGTCGCCGTTGGCCTGCAGGCCGGCATTGTTGGTAAATCGCGTAATGGTCAACTGGCCCAACAGCGTCGATGTCGTGTTACCCGGCAGCGTGACCGAGACCTGACCCTGCTGGTTGATGGTGAGGCCGCTCGCGTTTTGCGGAATGGTGATGGCAGGCTGAACGACATTGCCTTCGGCCGTGACGATACGGCCCTGTGCATCCTGTTCGAACGAGCCGTCGCGCGTGTAGCTGAAGGAACCGTCGGGCATCTGAATCTTGAACCAGCCGTCACCCTGGATAGCAACGTCCAGCGTATTGCCGGTTTGTGATATCGAGCCCTGCGTCATCAGCCGTGGCGTGCCGACGGTCTTGACGCCAGAACCGAGCTCGATGCCGACGGGGAGGATGTTGCCCTGGTCGGAGGCCTGGGCGCCGATGCGTTGAACGTGCTCGTAGAGTAGATCCTGAAACTCCGCCCGCTGGCTCTTGAAGCCGGTGGTCGTCATATTCGCGATATTGCCGGCGATGACCTGGACCTGAAGGTCCATCGCCGCCATTCCGGTTGCCGCGGTGTCAAGCGCACGCATTTTACGTCTCCTGAAACTTCCCCCCACCCATCCTTCCCCCGCGGGCGGGGGAGGGTGAGGGAGGGGGTTAACTGGTCGGCGTCTGCGCCAATTGCGACAGCGCGTTTTTGCGCTGATCGCTTTGCTGCTGCAGAATATTGGCGATATCGGTGTAGCTGCGCGTGATCTCGATCAGACGCGCCATCGCGGCGACGCTGTTCACGTTCGATTTCTCGATAGCGCCTTGCACCACATTGGTGTTGACGGGCGCCGGATTGGCGGTGACGCCGTCAGGCGCCACGAATGTTGTGCCGGCGTCTTTTTGCAGAAGCTGCGGCTGGTCGAAGGTGACGAGCTGAAGTTTGCCGCGCGGCGTGTCGGTGGTGCTGTTGCCCTGACGTACGGTGATGATGCCGTTGGCGCTGATGACTATGTCGTGATCGGTCGACTGGAAAGTAATCGGGCCGGCGTCGCCGGCCACCGGGTCGCCGTCATAGTCGACGAGTTGGCCGGTCGGATTGATCGAGAGCGAGCCGTTGCGCGTATAGCGCTGTCCGCGCGCCGTCTGCACGCTCAGAAACGCGTTTTTGCCCTCGATCGCGACGTCGAGCGGGTTGCCGGTGTGCTGGATCGCGCCGGGACTCATGTCGATCCAGCTCGCGCGGTCCTCGACGAAGTCGATGCGGCGATCGCGGCCGGTGAACGCCTGATCGCTGGCGCGCGGCATGAGGTATTCGCTGAACAGCGTGTTGTCGGCCTTGTAGCCGGTGGTATCGACGTTGGCGACGTTGTTGGCGATGACGTCGAGCTCATGCGTGAGCGCCATCTGCCGCGACAAGCCGACGAGAAGGGCATTCTCCATCGCGTACTCTCCCCCTTTGAGCGATGAAGCCGCTGGTTGCCCGGCATCTTCATCCTGCGCGCCGGCGGCTCTCCCAAGCTGCTTGCCGCGCCGATTTGCATAGGCTGAATTGCAGAAGCCGTGCCAAAGGGAAAAATGGAGGAAAAACAATCCTCTACGCTTCGGGGCTCCGGCCGGAGAGCGGGCAGAAAGCACCGTTTCGAGCGCCGCACCCGGCAAAAAATTCCCTGCCGATGGGCGCCGGCAAGTATCTGTTAACCATTCCTGCCTAGCTTCGGAACTTGGCGGCGCCGCATTCGCCGGCGCCGTGAAGCGCTCGCAACGTTGGTTCTGCGTTTTGTCCTGCCGGCGGCGTGCGCTCTCACGCAAGCGGGAGCGGTAATGGCAACGACGACAGCAACGCAGATCGAAGCCGAAAGCACCGAAGCCGACGAGGGCAAGGCCCCTGTCGTCAAGCGCAAGCTGTCGCTCAAGCTCATCTTGATGGCGGTCGGCGGGCTCGTTGCTCTCGGCGCTATCGGGGGCGGCGCCTATTATTTCTTCTTCGCCGGCAAGAAAGAGCCGGTCGCCACTGCGGCCAACCAGATCAAGCCGCCTACCTTCCTCGATATGCCGGATGTTTTGGTCAATCTGTCGAGCACCGGCGGCGAACGTACGCAATATCTCAAGGTCAAGATCGTGCTAGAATTGCCGGATCAAGAGCTGTCGGCGCAAATCCAGCCGATCATGCCGCGGCTCATGGATACGTTCCAAACCTATCTGCGTGAATTGCGGCCGACCGATCTCGACGGCTCGGCCGGACTTTATCGGCTCAAGGAAGAGCTGACGCGGCGCGTCAACGCGGCGATCGCGCCGGCGCGGATCAACGCCGTGTTGTTCAAGGAAATCGTCATCCAGTGACGATCTGAGACCTGAGAAGTTTTGCAGATGGCAGCCAAGGATCAGATCGACAACGATGCGCTCGCCGCCGAATGGGGTGTAGCGCTCGAGGCCGAGAAAAACGCGGGGACATCCGCGACCGATACCCCCCCGGACGATGCTCAGAATGCCACCGAGGCGATGGCGTCGGAATGGGCGACGCTGGCCGCCGATGACGGCCATTTCATCCAGGCGACCAAGGGCGGCGCCGAGCGCGTCCTCACGCAGGACGAAATCGATTCGCTGCTCGGCTTCAGCCTTACCGACGTATCGCTGAACGATAATTCCGGCATCCGCGCGATCATCGACTCGGCGATGGTCTCCTACGAACGCTTGCCGATGCTGGAAATCATCTTCGACCGGCTCGTCCGGTTGATGACGACCAGCCTGCGCAATTTCACCTCCGATAACGTCGAGGTGTCGCTCGATCGCATCACCTCGGTGCGTTTCGGCGATTACCTCAATTCCATCCCGCTGCCGGCGATCCTCGGCGTGTTCAAAGCCGAGGAGTGGGACAATTTCGGCCTGGTCACTGTCAACTCGAGCCTGATCTATTCGATCATCGACGTGCTGCTCGGCGGCCGGCGCGGCCAGACGGCTATCCGTATCGAAGGCCGGCCTTACACCACGATCGAGACCAATCTGGTCAAACGCATGATCGAAGTGGTGCTTGCCGATGCCGAGCTTGCGTTTCGCCCGCTGTCGCCGGTGAAGTTCAATATCGATCGCCTGGAAACCAATCCGCGTTTCGCCGCCATTTCGCGGCCGGCGAATGCCGCGATCCTGGTGCGACTGCGTATCGACATGGAGGATCGCGGCGGCACCATCGAATTGCTGTTGCCCTATGCGACCATCGAACCGATCCGCGACGTCTTGTTGCAGATGTTCATGGGCGAAAAATTCGGCCGCGATCCAAACTGGGAAGGGCATCTGGCAACGGAATTGGGCCAGGCAGAAATTGCTGTAGATGCAGTCCTTTACGAGGCGCGGCTGCCGTTAAAGCAGATTATGAAGCTCGACGTCGGCGACACGTTGATGCTCGAACTGAAATCGGATGCGCCAGTGATCGTGCGCTGCGGCGATGTCACCCTGACCGAAGGTCGCATGGGACGGGTCGGCGACCGGGTCGCGGTGCGCGTCGGCAAGCCGTTGCGCAAGCCGAGCACGACCTTCGCCATGTTTGAAACGGCCGGCGGCTCCGGCAACAGGATGGACGCACAATGAGCAACGGCTTGGGAATGATCATCGACGGCCTGGTCGCGTTCCTGCTTATTGTCACAATCGGTTACTGCATGATGCTCAATCGCCGTCTCAAGCGGCTCAAAGCCGACGAACAGTCATTGCGCGCCACGATTTCGGAACTGGTCACCGCGACCGAAATCGCCGAGCGCGCCATCGGCGGATTGAAGCTGACCGTGCACGAATGCGACATGGGTTTGGGCGAGCGGCTGCGCAAAGCCGAACGGCTCGGCATCGAGATCGATCGTGCCGTCGTCGGCGGCAAGGACCTGGTGAGCCGGCTGTCACAAATCGTAACGGCCGGGCAGCGGCAAAATGAACCGCGTCATGACGAACCGCTCCCTGCTCAACCGGTGACGCCGCTTCACGAGGTGCGCAAGAGCGGCGCCGCGGCGGTCGCTGCGGCGGCGGAAGCCTTCGCCGAGAAGGTTCGCACCAAGGTGCATGGTCTCGCGGCATGATCCGTTACTTTCGCGAGTTACGCCTCATTCCGATCGCGCTGATCGCGAGTGCGTGCCTGCTCACGCTGAAGACCGCCGATCTCGTTTTGCACAGCTCACATTTTCTGGCTGGCGACCATGCGCCGTTGCGCGATGCCGATGTCTCGGTCACGCACCCGATGCCGGACGGAACGCAGCCCTCCGGGGCGCCGCTGTCGTGGGCGCATCAGATGTTCAACTTTCCCGACGGCAGCGGCGCGGCGCCGACGCCATCCAAACAACCGAACATCGTGCCGCGGCTCGCCGAAAGTGAGCTTGCCGACATTACCGGCTCGGTCCCCACCGATGCGGCGGCCGGCGAGCCCAAAACTGCGCCGGACGCCAAAACTGCGCCGGATGCGAAGGCCGCGCCGGCCACGATGGGCAAGGACAACAAGCCCGGGACCCCGCCGGCCGGCACGGTGATTCATGTGGACGGGGCGGCGTTGCCGAGCGGTGCCGAGCGCGCGATTCTCGAACGGTTGCAGGAGCGCCGCCAGGAACTCGATGCGCGCGCGCGCGAACTCGACATCCGCGAAAGCTTGATCCAGGGCGCCGAAAAACGCATGGACGCGCGGCTGACCGAACTCAAGGAAGTCGAAGGGCGGATCAAAGTCGAAACGCAGCAGAAAGACGATGCCGAGGCCGCGCGATTGAAGGGCCTCATCACCATGTATGAGAGCATGAAACCGCGCGACGCCGCAAAAATCTTCGACGGCCTCGACAGCGGCGTCCTGCTCGAGGTGGCCTCGAAAATCAATCCGCGGACGATGGCAGAAATTCTTGCGCAGATGTCGGCGGACGTGGCGCAACACCTGACCGTCGAGCTTGCCAGCCAGGCACAGCAGGCCTCGGCGAGCGGTCCGGCCGACTTGCCCAAAATCCAGGGTCAGCCGAGCACGCCTTAGACCGCCGTGGATGTTCAGGGCGGGCAGGGGGGCGTACACTCGCTCCTGGCCGATGCCGCCAGCGAATGTGGCATTGCGAAATCCTCACACGTGAATTCGTAAATCGCCATTGAACGCGTTCAAAGCCGCGCGATATGTTGGTTTGATGTCGCTGAAGAATTCGCAAAGAATTCGTCGGCTGATGGGAGGAACCGGAATGGCGTTTCGGACTGCTTTGGCCCTGGCTTCGGCGATGACGCTGGCCGCGCTGTCGTTCATGACGAGAGCGGACGCTGCGCCTTGGCCGGACCGGCCGATCCACGTCATCGTGCCGTTTCCTGCGGGTTCCGCCGCCGACACGGTGGCGCGACTGATCGGATCGAAACTCTCCGAGAAACTCGGTCAGCCGGTCGTTGTGGATGATCTTGCCGGCGCCAGCGGTGAAATCGGCACGACCAAGCTGGCAAATTCCGAAGCGGACGGTTATACAATCGGCATTGCCACGACGACGACGCTGGTCACGGCGCCGGTCATCAACAAAGCCATCGGTTACAGCGCTTTGAACGATTTTGCGCCGATCGCCATGGTCGGTTACTCGCCCTTCGTGCTGGTGGTTTATCCGTCAGTTCCGGCAAAAAGCATCCAGGACTATATTGCGCTCGCCAAGGCAAAGCCGGGTTCGCTGTCGTATTCATCGGACGGCGACGCAAGCCTGGCGCGGCTTGGCGCCGAATTGTTTGCAACCATGGCCGGTATCAAGCTGACCCAGGTTCCTTATAAAAGTTCGACTCAAGCCGTTATCGATCTGCTCGCAGGCCGCATCGATTCCCAATTCGGCATCCTGACGACGACACAGCGCTATATCCAGAGCGGCCAGCTTCGGGGGCTCGGCGTCACGACGGCGCAACGGATCGAGGAGTTTCCCGATTTGCCGACGATCGCCGAGTCCGGTCTGCCGGGTTACGAAGTTTCGCTTTGGATGGCGATGATTGCGCCGGCCAAAACGCCTCAAGCCATCGTCGATCGATTGAGCAACGCGATCAATCAGATCCTGGCGCAGGACGACGTCAAACGCGCCTTGTCCAATCAAGCCATCTTTGTTGATCCGCACACGCCGGCGGAACTCCACGCTACGATCCAAAGTGATCTTAAGAAATGGTCGGATCTCGCCAACAAGGCGGATTTTGTCCAGTAGTCGACAGCGCCCGATTAGGAATTCAGCGCGAAAGAACGAGGCAGTCTCATGCTCATGCAAAACAAGCAGCGCGTCACTCTCGATTTCCAGTCGCATATCGCCGATCTGGAGAAGCGCGGTCTGCTTGTGCGCATCGACGAGCCGATCAACAAGGATACCGAGTTGCATCCGCTGGTGCGTTGCCAGTTTGTCGGCGGCGTTCCGGAGCATGATCGTCGCGCATTTCTCTTCACCAACGTCATCGATTCGACCGGCAGAAAATATCCCATGCCCGTGGTGGTCGGGGCACTGGCGGCGACGCCCGAAATCTATGCCGTCGGCATGGGCTGCGCCGTTGAGGACATCAGCGCCAAGTGGGTGAACGCGATTGCCAATCCGATCGCACCGGTCGAAGTCAAATCCGGCCGTTGCCAGGAGGTCGTCATCGCCGGCAAGGATTTGCTCACGCCCGGCGGCGGCCTCGCAATGTTGCCGGTACCGGTGTCCACTCCAGGCTTTGACGCCGCGCCGACGCTGACGGCGACGCTCTGCATCACCAAGGACCCGGAGAACGGCATTGCCAACATGTCGACAAACCGGGCCGCGCTCAAAAGCACCAATCGTCTCGGCGTTCGCATGTCGTCCCGTATTGGCGGTTCGGGCGGCTACCAGCACTGGCTGAAGTATCAGAAGATGGGCAAGCCGATGCCCTGCGCGATCGTCGTCGGTTGCGCTCCCGTGGTCTGCTATAATGGACCACAACGCCTGCCCTATGACTTCGACGAAATGACCGTGGCAGGTGCGCTCGCGGGGCAGCCCATCGAACTGGTCAAGGCCAAAACCGTCGATCTGATGGTTCCCGCCGACAGCGAAATCGTCATCGAGGGTCTTATCAGCACCGAATTGTTGGAGCCGGAGGGGCCGTTCGGCGAGAGTACCGGCTATGTCGCGCTGGAAGATTACAACCTTTCGATGGAAGTGACGGCAATCACGCACCGGAAGTCGCCGGTCTTGGCGTCCATCATCAGCCAGGTGACGCCGAGCGAATCCAGTGCGATGCGCAAGGTCGCGTTGGAGCCGCTGTTTCTGTCGCATTTACGCCAAAGCGGCGTCAGCGGCATCCGCAAAGTGGTGATGCATGAGATCTTAAGCAATTTGCGGCCGCTGATCTTCCTGCAATTCGCCAACAATGCACCGCGCACCGAAGTTTGGCGTGGTCTCTACGCGGCCTCATCGCGCATCGCCGATTGCGGAAAGATCGTGATCGCCGTTAGCGAGGATGTCGATCCGGCCAATACCAATGCGGTGTTCTGGTCGATGGCCTATCGTTCCAATCCGATCGAGGACGTGTTGGTGATGCCGTACCGCTCGCCCGGCCACGGCCCGAGCTCCGATCACGAGTCCGGCGGACCGTCGGATCCGCGCACGGCAAATTCGACACTGTTGATCGATGCGACTCTCAAGCACGTCATGCCGCCCATTGCATTACCGGCGAAGCCTTACATGGAACGGGCCCGCGAATTGTGGACCCAACTGAAACTGCCGCCGATCTCCTTTCAGGCGCCGTGGCATGGCTACGCGCTCGGCGATTGGCAGGACAGTTGGGAAGTGTTTGCGCAGAACGCTGTGGCCGGAAAATGGGAAGCCAACGGCATTGACACTTTCGCGCGCCGCCGCGGCGGATTGAAGCCCGAGACACCGGTGCGATCGGTAGAGGACTGATCGCGCAACAAAGCCGGGCGCACAGATTGTCGGGGCGATGCCCTAAATCCAGTCTTTCCACTTGAACCAGAGCAGCGGTATGAGCGCCGTAACGGCGATCATAACCAAGGCGTAGGGATAGCCCCAAGTCCAATCGAGTTCTGGCATGTTTTTGAAATTCATGCCGTAGATGCCGACGACCAGGACAGGCGGAATTCCGACCACGGAGGCAATGGTCAAGACCTTCATCACGTCGTTCTGGTCGATATTGATAATACCGGTCGCGGCGTCCTGGAGAAGTTGAATGCGGCTCACCAACCCTTCCGCAAACTGGACCAGCGAGGCGATGTCGGACGATACCGATTGCAGCCGGCTCGCGACGTCCTGCGCGACCCATTCGCGGCCGCGCTCCAAGGTGAATTTGGCCATGCGATCGAGGCACACCAACGTGTAATGGATGCGCGCCATGCGCTCACTGGTCCGGCCAGTGCGGATCATGAGATCGCGCAACATCGCCGTCTCATGCGATAATTTGGCGCGCTTTGAATCCGGCCGGAAGATGACGTGAGACGCCTCGTCGAGGTCTCTTCCGCTCTCCTCCAGGAGATCGGCCATATGGTCGACGAGCTCTTCAAGAATGCAGGTAAAGGTGTAGGCCGGTTCGACTCTTGCCGCGGCGGTCGCTTCTTTGTTCGCGGCGTCGAACGAGAGCGATTGCTCGAAACGTACCGTCAGCAGAACGCGTTTGGACAGGACGAATCCCGATAAAGCCGGAAGCCAAGGTTTCTTGCCCGCGGCGAAGATAAGCGGCGCCGTCATATAGAGCGCGTCTTTCTCGGTTCGCAGGCGGCTCGTTGCTTCGATTTCGGCCAGTTCCTCTTTCGTCGGTACGCGCAGACCGAATGCCTTCTCAAACGCCGCTCGCTCCGCGTCACTGGGATCGACGAGATCGACCCAGGCCGCACGAGACAACGACGTGCCGGTGCTATCGATAGGATAGGCGCTTAACATGGGGAATCGTCCGGTGATGCGGCGACACTACTGATCCGCACCAGTGATGCATACCGCAACCGGGCAGGGGGCCGTGGATTGTGGAGCCCGGGCCCGGCTCCCGCCAATTGGGGGACATTTCAGCGGGATATCGTCCTCGCTGCCGGGGGCTCAGTTTTCCCTTTCCTTATTCGCGTCTTCAAGGATCTCACTTAAGCGATTGGAATTGCTGAATTAAGCCGACATTAAGCACACCAGCCTACCTTGTGCGTCTGGCCGGCGTCGGGGGACGGGCGGCGGCCGCGACGCGTGTTTGGTCTCCGGTCGAGTTCGGTTGAGTATTTGAGTCCTTCATGGCGTGCGGTCGCACCATCGAGAAACTTGGGCTTCGCCTTCACTATTTTTGGCGCGCCACCCAAGCCGTCGGCGGTCTTGCTCTCCTGATCGTGGCGTTGGCCGCGCCGCCCGCGCGCGCAGCAGCGGCGCCCCTCAAAACGACACTCGCCGTCACGGTGAATGACGGCTATGCCCGTCTGGTTTTTGCCGCGAGCGAATATATCGACGCGACCGCGCGCGTTGCCGGCAATGTTCTGGTCATCAGTTTCAAGGAACCGGTCGATGTTTCAGTCGATCGCGTCCCCGGTATTGCCCCCGATTATATCGGCGCGGCGCGGCGTGATCCCGACGGCAAGGCAGTCCGCATGGCGCTGGCGCGTCCGGTGACCGTCAACACCATGTCCGCCGGCGAAAAACTCTTTGTCGATTTGCTGCCGGATACGTGGAGCGGCGTGCCGCCCGGCCTGCCGCAAGATGTCGTCGATGATCTGGCGCGCCGCGCCCGCGCGGCGGACCTGATGCTGCAGCGCCAGCGCCGGGACACGGAGCAGAAGAAAATCACGCCGGTCCGCGTTCATGTCGCGACCCAGCCGACCTTTACGCGTTACGTCTTCGACATACCGGGCCAGACCGGAGTTTCCGCCGATCGCGCCAAGGATCGGCTGGTGCTGAATTTCGACGCGCCGATCACCTTCGATCTTGCCGACGCCCAAGCGGCGTTGCCGGCAACGGTGGGGGGGATCAGCAGCGAACTGGAAAGCGACACGGCGCTGGTCCGGTTCGTCCTTGCCGCCAACGTCGATGTGCGCACCTTCCGCGACGAGAAGGGTTATGTCGTCGACGTGGTCAATCCCACCGGCGATGCCGATCAGCCGGATCCCGGGCCGCCGGGTCTGCAGGGCCTGTTGCAGGGAGTGGCGCCGGAAATGCCGCCGCCGGCAAAAGCGGCGAGCGAAGGTGCCGCGGCGCCGGGCGCCGCCAGGAAAGTTGGGCCACCTGATATCGAGGTCCCGGCAACGATCGCCGCGCAACCGCCGCAGCCCGCTGCTGCGCCGTCTATGACACCGCCGGTTATAGCGCCGCCGGCGACAATACCAGCCGCGGCGCCTGTATCACCCACTGCGTCGCCCGCCGCCAAGTCCGATTCAATGCCGCAGCCGCCGGCAGCGCAAAACGCGGCGCCGGCGCCGGCACCCGCTGTGCCGGTTGCGCCCGACGCTGCCAAAGACGCGGCGCAAGCACTCGCGCCCGCGGCACAAGCATCCACTCCCGCGGCGCAAATATCCGCGCCCGCGGCACAAGTGGCCGCACCTGCCGCAATCGCAGCACCCGCCGCGGCAAAACCAAGCGTATCGGCCGATGCTCCCGCATCTCAACCAGCGCGCGCTGCAGAAGCGATCAAACCGCGCGGCAGCGAAAGCGCCGGTACCGTCGGCGTCGAGCTTATCCGCCAAGGCGCTACCCTGAAACTGTCATTCCCGTTCACGACACCGGTCGGAGCGGCGGTTTTTCACCGCGCCGATACGCTCTGGATCGTGTTCGATTCCAAGGCTGACATTGATCTAAGCGCGCTCGACGGCGAGCCGAGCCGGACCATCCGCGGTTACGAATTCACGCACACGGCCGACGCCAATATCGTGCGTCTGAAGCTCGATCGCCCACACCTCACCAGCGTCTCCACCGCAGGACCGGTGTGGACGGTCGGGATCGGCGATATCGTCCTCGATCCGACGCGGACGCTCGATATTACCCGCAATATAGTCGGACCTAACCGCGCGAGCGCCACGATTGCCTTCGAGGCGCCGCAACAGCTGCACCGCATCGCCGATCCAGAAGTCGGCGATAGCCTGTTCGTAGTGACCGCGCTTCCGCCGGCGCGTGGCTTTATCAACGAGCAGGACTTCATCGAATTTCGCGCGCTGGCCTCGACCCAGGGCGTCGTCGTCGAACCGCTCGCCGACGACGTCAATGTGGCGCTTGCTCCGGACAAGATTGTGATCGGTCGTCCCGGCGGATTGACGCTGTCGGCATCGCTGCAATCCTTGCTGCACGGTAGCGGGTTGCGACCGGTGATGTTCGATTCTCAAATCTGGGGATCCGACCGCGACGGATCCTACCTCGAGCGCCAATCGCACCTCATTGATGCCGCCGCCGCAGCGCCGGAAAACAATCGGCTTCCGCCGCGGCTTGATCTCGCGCGCTTCTATCTGGCCCGCGACATGTTCCCCGAGGCCAAGGGCGTCCTCGACGTCGCGCTGGCGGGCAATCACCCCGCGGTCAACATCTCGGCCGTTGTGCTGCGCGCCGTCGCCGAGGTCATGATGAACCGGCCCGATGCCGCGCTCAAGGATCTCGCCGATCCGGGTGTCGGCGATCAGGACGACGCACCGCTGTGGCGCGCGCTGGCCTATACGCAACAGGGCAAGTGGCCTCAGGCGCGCGAGAGTTTTAAGACCGTGGAAGCGGCGGTGGCGTCGCTGCCGGTCGAGTTGCAGCGCGTCGCGCTCAAGGACGAGATGCGCTCTTCGATCGAGGTCGGCGATTTCGACGGCGCTTCAGACGACCTCAACGATTTCCGGACGATCGGCGTCTCGCACAAGCTGGAACCGGCGATCGCCGTTCTCATGGGCCGGCTGGCCGAAGGCCTGGGTCACACCGAGGATGCGCTCGCCGCGTATCGGACGGCGGCCGATTCATGGGATCGTCCGGCGGCCGCACAAGGATTATTGCGCGAGACCGTGCTGCGCTATTCGCTCGGCGATCTCAAGCGCGACGCTGTCATCTCCC
>Ga0208220_1000877_pt1 | contig 12656 bp, 15 predicted proteins | sample NGESurdeep092012_9_FD_184484 | JGI IMG/M metagenome (GOLD analysis project Ga0208220, IMG submission 184484) | Arctic peat soil microbial communities from Barrow, Alaska - NGEE Surface sample F53-1 deep-092012 (SPAdes) | ecosystem: Environmental > Terrestrial > Soil > Wetlands > Peat ... | reverse complement strand
ACTGCGCCTTTTTTTGAAGCGGAATAATTACTTTGCGCCCTGGTCAATCCACGCGCGGATCAATCCGATCTGTTCCGGCGTGAGCGGTTTTGCATTTTCACCTCGTTTTCTGGCTCTGGGCATGAATGACCGCGGATCCCCGCCCAGATGCGCGATTGACTTGATCAAATCGCCCTTGGTGCTGTCGCCGACGACGATGATCTTGCCGTCTTTGCCGCCTTTGAGCGTGCTTTCAAGACTGGTGAGAACAATTCCGTGGCCCGGCCTGTTGTCGCCATGACAGCCGATGCAGTTGGCATCAAAAATGGGTTTAATGTCGGTCTCAAAGGTCACGCCGGTTTTGGCCGAAGCGGGCGGCAGCGTGTTGGTGTTAGTGGTGCTGTCCTGGGCGGACGCGGCCATCGTGATGCCGAAAGCGGCCGTCAGTGCGGCCAGCGCAAGTTTGGTCAAGTTCATGTTTTTTATCAATCAAGTTTGTTTGGTCTGCAATGTTCGGCACATAAGACGCCAGAAACCGGGAAAGGTTTCAATAAAAATCACGCCGCCTGACGTGCTTGCGGTTGACGAGTGCCTGCGCCAACTTGGGCGTGTGCAAAGTGAACATTTCTCCGACGCCGCGCTGGTTGTCCTCGGCCACGGCACGGTTTTGAACGACCAGTCTGCCGCGCCGGTCTTCCAGCACGCGGCGGAACTGCGCCGGCGGAAGATTTTTGCCGAAGTGCATGAAGGCTTTTGGAAACAGGAGCCACAAATTAAAAAAGTGCTGGCAGAGATTTCGGCTCCGCGCGTTTTCATCGCGCCGCTGTTCATCAGCGAAGGCTATTTCAGCACCGAAGTCATCCCGCAAGAACTGGGCTTCAGTTTTCCGAACAACTTGTCACTTGTTACTCGTCACTCGTCACTTTTTTACTGCCACCCCGTCGGCTCGCACGACAGCATGACCAAAGTCATTTTGTCGCGCGCCGCCGACATTGTGAAAAAATTTCCATTTCCACGAGCGCCAAAGCCGGAAGACATCACGCTTTTCATCGCCGGACACGGGACGGAGAAAAATGAAAATTCGCGCAAGACCGTCGAGCGACAGGTGGAATTGATCCGCGCGCTGAAAATTTACTGTGACGTGCGTGCAATTTACCTCGAAGAATCGCCGCGCATTTCGGATTGTTATTCGATCGCGCAGACAAAGAACATGGTCGTCGTGCCGTTTTTCATCAGCGACGGATTGCACACGCAGGAGGACATTCCCGTTTTGCTGGGAATCCCCGCGCGAATCGTAAAAGAACGGCTTGCCAACGGCCAGCCGACATGGCGAAATCCCACGGAACATGACGGCAAACTTGTTTGGTATTCGTCCGCCGTCGGCACCGAACCGAAAATCGCCGATGTGATTTTGGAACGCGTGCGCGAAGCCGCAAATTGAATTTTTATGAAGAAACTGCGTTTCGGTTTTTTAAGCACGGCCAACATTGGTCGTAAAAATTGGAATTCGATTTATCACAGCGGCAATTCCACTGTTGCCGCCGTTGCAAGCCGCGACAAAACGAAGGCGCAAAAATTCATCAGCGAACTTCAATCGGAGACTCCATTTGAAACTGCGCCGACTGCGTTCGGAAGTTACGACGAACTGCTTGCATCACCAAACGTGGATGCGATTTATATTCCGCTGCCGACCGGACTGCGCAAGGAATGGGTTTTGCGCACGGCGGCGGCGGGCAAGCACGTCATCTGCGAAAAACCGTGCGGGCTAAATTCTGCCGACGTCCAGGAAATGATCTACGCCTGCAAAAAAAACCGCGTGCAGTTCATGGACGGCGTGATGTTCATGCACAACCCGCGCATGGCCCGAATCCGAAAGTTTCTCGACGATGGAAAAAGCATCGGGCAAATCAAGCGCATCACGTCGAACTTCAGTTTTCTCATGGATGTAAATGCCTACGACACGAACGTGCGAATCAACAGCGCGCTCGAACCCGCCGGATGCCTCGGCGATTTGGGCTGGTATAATCTGCGGTTCACGTTGTGGGCGATGGATTGGAAAATGCCCCGCGAAGTGCGCGGACAGATTTTGTCCCGGCGGCGCGCGCAAAAAAATCTTGCCACCGTGCCGTTGGACTTTTCAGGCGAATTGATTTTTGACGAGCGAACGTCCGCCAGTTTTTACTGCTCGTTCACCGCCCAATATCAAAACTGGGTTCACATCAGCGGCGCGAACGGCCAGTTGCGCATGGACGATTTTGTCCATTCCACGGGCGATCCTGAACCGGTTTTCCAGCTCAATCAAAAGGTGGTGAGCGTAAAATATCCCGGAAAAATTGCCGGCGAACTGGCGCAGGCGACCACCATGATCCGCAATTTTTCCAATCAGGCGAGTTCAGGCAAACTCAACGCCGACTGGCCGATGTGGGCGCTGAAAACGCAAATGGTTTTGGACGCCTGTCTTGAATCGGCGCGGCGCGGTTGCGCAGTCAAATTGTTGAACCGTTGAATCGAAAACGATTTAACCATTTAACAATTCAACGGATCAGGCTATTCTCCGCGCGTGCAATTTCGGAAAATTTCTATCATCGGCGTCGGATTGCTCGGCGGCTCCATCGGCCTGGCCGCCAGGCAGCGCAATCTCGCGCGCGAAGTCGCGGGCTTCGTGCGCCGCGCCGCCAGTTTGAAGGATTGCGAGAAGGCCGGCGCGGTGGATTACGCCACGACCGATCTGCCCGCCGCCGTTTCCAATTCCGATTTGATAATCCTTTGCACGCCGCTCGCGCAAATGCGCCCGCTCGTGCGGCAATTTCTGCCCGCGCTCAAACGCGGCGCGATTGTCACCGATGTCGGCAGCGTGAAAGCCGGTGTCACGCGCGAACTGGAATCTGTCATCGCCGAGGCTGGCGCGCATTTCGTCGGTAGCCATCCGATGGCGGGAGCGGAAAAAACCGGCGTTGCCGCCGCGCGCGCGGATTTGTTTGCGAACGCCGTCTGTCTTGTCACGCCGACAAAAAAATCCAATGCGGATGCCGTCCGCAAACTTGGACTGTTCTGGGAATCACTCGGCGCGCGCGTTTTGAAACTGGACGCCGCGCGGCACGATCTGTTCGTCAGCCGTTCCAGCCATCTGCCGCACGTCGCCGCGGCGGCGCTGGCGAATCTGGTCTTGAATCCGGCAGGTTCGAAAGCGCAGTTGCAGCTTTGCGCGACCGGTTTTCGCGACACCACGCGCATCGCGTCAGGCTCGCCGGAAATGTGGCGCGACATCGCGCTGGCCAACCGCAAGAACCTTTCCCGCTCCGTGGATGCGTTTGTGGCGGAATTGAAAAAATTTCACTCCGCGCTCGGAAGAGGTGACGCCAAGGCGGTTGGAAAATTCTTCGCCACGGCGAAAGAACGCCGCGACAACTGGTGCGCGAACGCCGCTTCAACTTCATCCGAATAAAATGGCCGCGGATGGACATGGATAATTGTGTCATCCGTGTTCATTTGCGGGTTCAAAAATGAAATTGAAAAAGAAGAAAGTGGCGTTTCCCCGCCGGACTTGGCAGAATAACCCGGTCGTGCGCGTGAAAGATTCGGCGAAAGAGTCTTCGCGCCGCGTGTGAAACATGATTTGCAGAAGCAGAAGGAACAATAATTGCCACCGGGGCGCAGAGACACTGGGCAAATTTCTTTCATAATATCTGCGCCTCTGAATCTCGGTGCAAAAATAGCATGAGCAACAAATTAAAATTCGGCCTGCCCAAGGGCAGCTTGCAGGACGCCACAGTCGAAAAGATGGCGAAGGCGGGTTTCAACATCACCGTCAGCAGCCGTTCCTACATTCCCCATGTGGACGACGACGAGATGGAAATCCGGCTCATCCGCGCGCAGGAAATCAGCCGTTACGTCGAGCATGGCTATCTGGATTGCGGCATCACCGGCCACGACTGGGTGATCGAAAACGGATCAAAAGTCCACGAGGTCGGCGAGTTTCTTTTCAGCAAGGCGACGCGCCAGCCCGCGCGCTGGGTGTTGTGCGTGCCGGAAAATTCGCCGGTCAAATCGGTGAAAGATTTGCAGGGCAAACGCATCGCCACGGAAGTCGTCAACCTGACAAAAAAATATCTGAAGAAAAACGGCGTCAAGGCCGAGGTGGAATTTTCGTGGGGCGCGACGGAGGTGAAGGCGCACGAACTGGTGGACGCGATTGTGGAAGTCACCGAGACCGGCTCGTCATTGCGCGCGAACAAGCTGCGAATCGTTGACACGCTTCTTTCTTCGACGCCGCGATTGATCGTCAACATCGAGGCCTGGAAAGATTCGTGGAAGCGAAAAAAAATCGAGACGCTGGCGATGCTTTTGAAGGGCGCGCTCGAAGCCGAGGCGAAAGTCGGGTTGAAAATGAACATCGCCGAGATAAATCTGGCGAAACTGCTCAAAGATTTGCCCGCGCTCCGCAACCCGACAATTTCCAGCTTGAGCCTGAAAGGCTGGGTCGCCGTGGAGACGATCATTGACGAGCATGTCGTCCGCGAACTGATTCCGCAATTGAAGGCCGCCGGTGCGGAGGGAATCATTGAATATCCGCTCAACAAGGTGGTTTATTAAATTTACGATTGATGATTGATGATTTACGATTTAACATCAAAATACGAATCGTGGCTGGCAGGTTCAAATCAACCGAAAAATTTTGGCGGGATGCAATCGCTTTGGTCAAATCGTAAATCGTAATTCAAAAATCGTAAATCCTATATGGGTTCAATCAAAAAACGCCGCAAGGCAAAAATCAACAAGCACAAACGGCGCAAGAAGCTGCGCTTGAATCGTCACAAGAAGCGCACCTGGCAGAAGTAATTCCGCCCTGCGGTTCAATTCATCCGTTCGCGGGCGGGCGCATTTTGCAGCCGTCCGCGAACGGTCTTTTGCATTTGCGATTGACGGTTTGCACGACGGTAGAAAATTGAGAATTATTCCGGTTTCAAACTTCCACGTCAGCCGCTTATGGCATATCCTCAAATTTGAAATGGAACGTCATTTTGGAAAACATTACACGCGCGAGGAGGCCAACGCGCTGCTGCCGCAGATCCGCAAATGGCTGGAAAAGCTGAACCAACTGCGCGAGGATCTGCACCGCTGCGAAAAACGCTTGAGCGGCCTGACGGAGCAGGGGAACGACATCGGCGGCGAGACCGTGAACAACTGGATACGCACGCTCGCGGACATGCAGGAACTGCTCGCCGAATTTCAACGCCGCCACATTTTCATCAAGGACCTGGAGCGCGGGCTTTTGGATTTTCCAGCCATCATCGGCGGCAAGGAGGTTTTTCTCTGCTGGGAATCGGATGAAGATGCCGTTGAATTCTGGCACGACCTGGAAACCGGCTATGGCGGGCGCGAACGGCTGTGAATTATTTCACGATTTGCACCCGGCCTGTGTGTTGCGGATTCGCGCGAAACATCGGCCATGAACTTTTCGCCAGCGACGGCAGATTGTTCGATGAGTTGATGGCGCACAGAAACGCGACATTGGCGACGTAGATTGTTCCGCCGTCACCAATGACAGGAGAAGCAATGATGTTTCCGTGTTCGAGATCACTGTCGGTGTTTAGCCGCCATTGTTGCCGGCCATCCTTTCCAATCGCGATCAAATCCCGCCACGGCGCGGAAAAATAAATCGCGTCGCCCGACGCCACGGCGGGACTCGCTTCTATTAAATCCGGAAAGCCCCATTTCCACCGTTCTTTTCCGTCACTGCCGATGGAGACATTCTGGTCATTGACGGCAAGATAAATGTTTTCATTTTCATCCAGCACAGGCGAGGATTCGGTCACGCCGCCGGTGTGCAAACGCCATTTTTCCGAACCGCCGGGATTCAACGCGTAAAAATTTCCATCCGTTGAAGTGAAATAAATCACGCCGTCCGCGCCGATGGCCGGTGAGGAAATGACTTGCCCCTGTGTCAAAAACTTCCAGCGCAATTTCCCGTCCGGCGTCAACGCGTAAAAATTCCCGTCGTGGGAGCCGAAATAAATCGTCCCGTCCGCGCCGATGGCGGGCGACGAATCAACAATCCCGCCCGCCGGGAATTTCCATTTCAACGCGCCGTCGGGATTGAGCGCGTAGAAATTATTGTCCCACGAGCCGAAATAAACCGTCCCGTCCGCGCCAATCGCGGGCGAGGAATCAATCCATGCGCCGGTGGCAAAAGTCCATTTCAATTTTCCCAGTGGCGTGACGGCGTAAAATTTCCGGTCGCGCGACCCGAAATAAATTGTCCCGTCATCCGCAATCGCTGGTGACGATTTGATCTCGCGTCCCGCCTGAAAAATCCATTTCGCGTTGCCTTGCGGTGTTGCTGCGAGCAGCTTGCCAAAAAAAGTTCCGAGATAAATCGTCCCGTCCGGCGCGATGGCTGGCGAAGAATCGGCATAGTAATTGGGCAACCGCAACGACCATAAATTCGTCGCGGCGGGCTGCGCGCGGCAGACGGATTGCGTAATCAAATTCAGGATGCCGATGACGAGCCAGAGTTGCCGGAACAGTTTCATTGTGCGATCAGTTAATCGTTAAATGGTCAAAACGGCAATTTCATTTCCTCGCCAGCAAATCCGCAAATATGTTCACCCATTGTTCGACTGCCGCCAGATTCGCGAAACTCAAGTCAAGGCTGAATCAAAAGCTGAAACCAAATCTGCCGAACCTCAACCCGAAGCCAAAGCTGTGTCACTGTCTACAGTCAAAGCAGAGCCGGCGCCAGACATTATAAATGATTAGAGCGGAAAGTTTTGCCCAAGCGGTGACTACTTGAGACAGGTCAGGATCGGAAGGAATTATATTATCTGAACAAAAACACCTTGCCCCGCAGGGCATGAGAAATTTCAGGAAACTATCGGCTTTCAATTGCAGCAGCAATTGTGTTGACGGTTTGCATCGTTTTCCGCGCGACTTCCGTGTCTGAAAGTTTCAGTCCGTAATTTTTGTCCAGCGCCACGACCAGTTGCAGCGCGTCCACAGAATCCAGCCCAAGACTGCCCGGCCCGAACAGCGGCTGGTCGTCGCCGATTTCCGCCGCGCTGATTTTAAGCATCAGGTTTTCAACCAGCAACTGTTTGATCTGCGCCTTGAGTTCAGTCGAGTCGTTCATGAAAATAAAATTACGCGCCAATCGTCTGTGCAGAGCCTGTGACCTGAACCGCCTCCGAGCAAGCCAGAAAGCGCGATCCAATCGCCTGCTGGTTTGCGCCGACAACGCCCACATTCAAGGCGCCGAATTCCTTTTGCCGGATTGACTCGCACGCCACAACGCACCGCCACGCGGCGGATGCGACAAAAGCCTCGCCAAGAATTTTTCGCATTTCACCGCCGCAAATCAATTCATCCGGCGCGGCTTCCGGCAATTGCGCCCGCATTTTGCGCGCTGCATCCGCGCGGGTTTGAGTTTGCGTGAATGGAAATGAGTCGGTCACGGCGGACAATTCCGCAAGCGCGCCGTCGGGATTTTTTTTTAATAGAACCGCGCCCGCGCCCGCGCTGTGGATTGCGTCGCGCTGGAACAATTTCATCGCGTCAGCCACAATCCAATCCGTTTCCTCCGCGCCCACAACGACGCACGCATCCATTTTGTCGTCCGCAAGCCATTGCGCGGCGAGCGCAAGACCCTGCAAAAAAGTTCCATCGTCGCCGACCAGCGTATAGCTCGCCACACTTGTGCCTAGGAATGCGGCGAGATGGCTGGCTGGCGCGTTGAAAACCGTCTCTGGAAAAATCAGCGGACTGGCCGTCGCCGGATCGCGCAAAACCTCCTCGTAAAAACGCCGCGAATAATTCACGCATCCGGCCATGACGCAAACGACGATTCCCAAACGCAATTCACCGGCTTGAATCTTTGCGACGTCACCGCCCAACGCTTCAAGCGTGGCGGCGACTGTGTATTGCGCGATTGAATTCGCCCGCCGCAAGCGCGGATGAGAAAAAAAAGCCGGATGCGAAACTGGCGGCGGAACTGCGCGGACTTGCAATGGTTTTTCCCAGCCCGGACGCGCCAGAGAATATGTTGGAAGCGGCAAATCCCTTTTTAAGGCGTCACACAAAGCCGCAACGCCCCAGCCCGCAGGTGAAACGGCACCGAGTCCTTGGACAAAAATTCCGCCATCTTTTTCCCGACTTTGGACTTTGGACTTTGGACTTTGGACTTTCATTTCCACCTCCGAAAAATGAGAGACGCATTTGCGCCGCCGAAGCCGAAGGAATTTGAAAGCGCAATTTCAATTTTTCCCTCCGCCGGCTCGCGCACAATTTGAAAATGACACGCGGGATCAATTTTACCCGGCGACATTTGCGGCGGCAAAAACTGTTCGCGCAACGCCATCAAACAAACGACCGCTTCAACCGCGCCCGCCGCGCCGAGCAGATGGCCAATACCGGATTTTGTGGAGCTGACAGGCAGACTTTTTGCGCTCACGCCGGCCCAGCGGTTGATCGCGGCGGATTCGGTCGCGTCGTTTTGCGGCGTCGCAGTGCCGTGTGCATTGACGTAGTCAATTTGTTCCGGCGAAATGTTTGCGCACGCGCACGCGGCGGTCATCGCGGCAAAAGCCGCGTTGCCTTCAGGATGCGGCTGCGTCAAATGATGGGTGTCGGTCGTTGCGCCGTAGCCGATGATTTCGCCGAGAATTTCCGCATTGCGATTTCGCGCGTGTTCGAGAGTTTCCAAGGTCAAAACCGCCGCGCCTTCGCCGAGCGTCAATCCGTCGCGTTGCGCGTGGAACGGACGGCACGGCGTTGGCGAAAGCGCCTTTAGCGAATCAAATCCGGCGAAGGTCAACTGGCACAGCGCGTCATAGCCGCCGGTCAAAACTTTTTCCGCGCGCCCGCCAAGCAACATTTCAAACGCGTGGCCGATGGCGTTCGCGCCGGACGCGCAGGCGTTGGAAATGGTTGTGACCGGCCCGTGAAAATCGAAGGCGTTGCATAAATCGAGTCCCTGTTGCTGGACTTGATAATGTCGGATTCGCGTCGGCTGCTGCCTTTTTGAGGGCGGCGATTTGAGCGCCTGCCGCACATATTTTTCGCCGAGGGACATTTCGCCGCTGGTTGAGCCGAGGATGACGGGCAAATTTTCCTGCGATTGCCAGCCGGCTTGCGACCACGCTTCGTGCGCGGCGTGCAAAAGCATTTTTGAAGCGCGGTTCAAACGGCGGATGCTGTTCGGAGATAATTTTGTGGCCGGAAGTTCTTCCGGCAAATCCGCCTCCGCCGCGATTTTTGAACGCTGTTGCGAAACGTCGAACAAAGTTACGGGACGAAACGCCGTCCGCCCGATGCGAAAACCTTCCGAGTTAATTTTCCAGCCAGTGCCAAGCACCGTGACAATTCCCGCGCCGGTGACTACGACGCGGTTTGGATTTGCGGAGCCGGAAAATTTTGGCAGAGGAAACAGCACGCGCGCCTCACATTTGGACTGCGGTTGCGAAATTTCTTTCAGTCGCGACGCCGTTGAGCGGTTTGTTTCGGTAAAATTCGGCGAGTCCGGTTTTCGACGGTGCGAGTCCCTCGGCGGAAACGGCATTCAGCACGCGCTCCTCGGTCATGATGAAACGGTCGCGTTTGTAGATGACGTAATCGCCGCGCACGTCGGTCGGCGTCAGATTCATCGTCACGAGGTTCGCGCCCGCGCGCAGGCCGCGACGATAGCCGTCCTGCGCCGCGAGGTTAAACGCGCTGACCGCCGGAATAATCCAGTCTGGCCGCATCAATCGCAGCGCGCTGACGCAATTGAAAGTCCAGTCGGCATTGGCCGTCGGATTTCCGGCGAGCGGCGTGGCTTCGCCGGGAATGAACGGGCTGACGCTGCAACCGTGCAACGGCAATTCGCGCGCACATTCAAAATTTTTCAACAAGTCTTGCGGCGTTTGTCCGGGCAGGCCGGTGATGAATCCGGAGCTGACGTTCCAATTATTTTCCGCAAGCATACGGATGTGCCGCAGTCGTTCGGCCAGGGTGCCGGGCGCTTCGAGCTGTTCGTATTGCACGGCGTCGCCGGATTCAAACTTCATGATGAAAATGCTCGCGCCGGCGTTTTGCAATTCGGAATAAAGTTCCGGCGACAAAGTTCCGAGGCAGACGCTGATGCCAAGCGAGGTTTCGCGCCGCAAAGTTTCGATGAGCGGCAGCACGACTTCACGCACGGCGACCGGGTCTTCGCCGGTCTGAATGTTCACGTCAGTCACGCTGGCAGGGCGATGGTGGATCAAAAGTTCTGCGATCTGTTCGTGTTTCGCGCGGAATCGGGCGAGGTTGCGGTTGTCGCGGCGCATCCCGCAGTAGTGGCAATTTTCGCGACAGAAATTCGAGACTTCCACGACGGCGCGCACGAAAACCTTCTTGCCAAATTGATTTCGCGTCGCGGCAGTGGCGCGCTCGTGCAGGGCGGCTTGCGCCGCGCCGCTCAAGGCGAGTTCGGACTCGGTCGGAAAATAGCAGTGGCTCGACACTCGTTCAGAATACTAGGGTAAAAGCCGCAGTGCAACCAATGGGGTGAACACCCCATATGCATTCGCAAACGATTTGATTAAAGTCCTTGATCAAAATATTGTCAGCCGCGACCGGCTGGATTATTGAAATACATTTCATGGATTGGAAATGCCAATGTGCCGCAGTAATTCCCTGCTTCAATGAGGCGGCGGACATTCGCGAAGTTGTCGCCGGCGTAAAAAAAATTCTGCCGAATGTCATCGTCGTTGACGACGGTTCAACCGACGCGACGTCTGAACTCGCGAAAATTTCCGGCGCAAAAGTTCTTTCGCTTAAAAAGAATTCCGGCAAAGGCGCGGCCTTGCGCGCCGGATGGAAATTCGCCCGTGAGCTTGATTTCAACTGGATTCTCATGCTCGACGGCGACGGACAGCACGCGGCAGACGACATCCCGAAATTTTTTGACGGCGCGGAAAAAACAAAGGCCGCGCTTGTCATCGGCAATCGCATGGAAAATTCCGCCGCGATGCCGTGGCTGCGCCGGAAGGTAAATCAATTCATGTCTAAACGGATTTCCCGGCTGACCGGCGCGCAGTTGCCGGATTCGCAATGCGGTTTCCGCCTCGCGCATCTTGAAACCCTGCTTCAATTGTCGTTCCGTGCGAATCGATTTGAGATTGAATCAGAAATGCTCGTCGCTTTTCTCGCCGCTGGAAACAAAATTGAATTTGTTCCCGTCCAGACCATTTACAAAAATGCCGCGAGCAAAATCCGCCCGCTGCCGGACACCTGGCGCTGGCTGCGCTGGCAGTTCGCACAATGCAAGCCGCATGAGCGTGAAATTGTTCTTGCGCAAACCGCCACCGCGAAAACATTCTCTGGCGATTGAAAAAGATCATCCGCAAGGTCGCCGTCCTAGTTGTCGTTACGCTGCTGTTCGGCTGGATTTATGGCTGGGCGTCGCCGTGGGCTTTTCCGAAAAACAAAACCGCCGGGTTCGGCTACGGGATGTTGCACGGCGCGCTGATGCCGATTGCGCTGCCGAGCCTTGTCATTGGCAGGGACGTGCCGATTTATGCGGCGGACAATTCGGGACGATTTTACAAAATCGGCTACATCTGCGGCATCAATCTCTGCGGCCTCGCCTTTTTCGGCCCGATCTTCTGGCGTCCGAAAAGTAAAACAGGCGATCACAAAAACCAGCCACGATAAATTTCAATCACATTCAACCTTCCGCCCGCCCAGTAGGAATTTGCCGCGAGAGAAAACTTTTTCGCCGCATGGTCAAACCTCAATCGCACGGGCTTTTCGGGATTGTTCGGGTCGTAGGCGGAAAATTCCATGCCGCCTTCGGTTTCTACGGTGTCGAACAATATCATCCCGTGATTGATGGTGAGCGACGGAAACTTCACCAGATGAACGATTGGCGGAAGATTTTTCCGAATGGTTGCAAACAGATTTTCCGCAGTTCGTTTCTGATGCCAGCGAGAAATCGGAAAAATCATCCGCCAGTGGCTCCGCAAAAAATACGAGCGCCACGCGCCCCCGCATCCGGCTTTCAGCAGATTTTCCCGCGCCGCGCTGAACTCGCGCAGGCTCGCGAAGCCTGGAATGACAATTTGATTTTCCTGCCCGCATGGAATTCGCGGATTGCGCGAAACAACTTCACGGATCAGCCGCCGGTAAAATTCATCGCCGGCAACTTTCCGGTTTGCTTCAAAACGTGCGTGATACAAAAATTGCCGCGCCGCGCGTGTCAGCACAAAACATCGGAGTGCATAATTCGGTTTCGGCTCGCGTTTGCTAAAAGTTGTTTTGCCCGTTGCCGCGTCGAACTGGTATTCCCAAAGCAATTCGTTTGCAAACGCGAAGCTGTCGCGCGCAAATTCAAACCGCCGCGCACCGGTTTCACTGGAAGTTGTTTTGGACGAAATCATCAATTAACTTGGAAAGAAGTTACGGCTGCGCTACCAAACTGACAATGCTTTACGAACGCTGGCGAAAAATTGCCGGGGAACGGCGCAACGAGATTGCGCTGCGCGATTTTGCCTCCGGCATACGCTGGACGTTCTGCGAACTGTTTTTCGAGGGCGAAAAGTGCGGAGCGAAAGGCGAAATCATTTTTCCGGCCGGCCACTCGCCGAAATTTATTTTTCAACTGCTCGCCGCGTGGCGTGAAAATAAAATTATCTGCCCGCTCGAAGCCGGACAAGGTGGGG
>Ga0208220_1000876_pt1 | contig 12662 bp, 10 predicted proteins | sample NGESurdeep092012_9_FD_184484 | JGI IMG/M metagenome (GOLD analysis project Ga0208220, IMG submission 184484) | Arctic peat soil microbial communities from Barrow, Alaska - NGEE Surface sample F53-1 deep-092012 (SPAdes) | ecosystem: Environmental > Terrestrial > Soil > Wetlands > Peat ... | reverse complement strand
GGTGGACCTGCTTGTTCCCACGAGCAGCGGGCCGACCCTGGCCAAGGAGGCCGCAACCGGCGGCATCGCCATCGTCGTTACCAGCAGGCATCCATAGATGGCTGTCTTCGCGCTGCTATCGGCCGGCGGATCGCCCGGCGTGACGACCTCCGCGCTGGCCCTGACGCTGGGCTGGCCGTCACGGGTAGTCCTCGCCGAGTGCGACCCGAGTGGCGGGGACGTCCTGGCCGGGCTGCTGCGCGGGCACCTGCCGGCCAGTAGCGGCCTGCTGCCGCTCGCGCTGGAGGCCGGCGCCGGATCGGAGATACCCGCCGATACGCTCTGGCGCCAGCTGGTGGAACTGGACGAGGAACACGACCGGCTGCTGCTGGCCGGGATCTCCGATCCGCGGCAGTCGGCGGCGCTGCAGTCGTCGCTGCCGTGGATAGCGGACGCCTTGCAGGCCATGCAGGCCGACGTCCTGGCGGACTGCGGCCGGCTGGACGCCGTCGCCGACGTCCGGCCCGTCCTGTCGGCGGCCAGCCTGGCCGTCCTGGTCCTGCGGCCGACGCTGCGCCAGGTGAGCCGCGCGGTGCCGCGCATCGAGATGCTGACCAACCTGGTAGGCAAGGACCGGGTGGTGATCCTGCTCGTGGGCGACGGCACGGCGTCCGGGCGCGAGGTCGCCAAGACGCTCGGCGTTCCGGTGGCCGGGCAGCTGCCCGAGGACGACAAGACCGCGGCCGTGCTGTCCGACGGCCTGGGCAGCCGGCGCAGCCTCGACTCCCGCCCGCTGATCCGGGCCGCGGCCACCGCGGGGCGGGGGATACGGGAGGCGGCCACCGCGGCCGGTCCGCTGCACGGATACGGGGAGCAGACCGTCTTCACCCCGTACGCCTCCAGCCAGCCCGGACTGGACCAGTACGACGCCGGCCAGCCCGGACTGGGCCAGTACGATGCCGGCCAGCCCGGACTGGGCCAGTACGACGCCAGCCAGCCCAGCCTGGAGCAGTACGACGCCGGCCACGCTGGCTTGGAAGGTCGCGACGTCGGCCAGCCTGGCCTGGACCAATACGACGCCAGCCGCGCTGGCCTGGACCAGTACGCCCTGGACCGGTACAGCCCGGGGCGGCACGGCCTCGATCGGATCGGGCTAGGTCAGTCCGGGCCAGCTCAGCCCGGCGCTGGGCAGTTCGGCTTCGATCATCCTGAGAGATTCGAGCCCGGCGGCACCCACCACGGCAATACGCAGAACGGCAGCCGTCCATGACCGAGGTTCACCCGTCGCCCGTGACCGGCCCGAACGCCTCCGGCCAGCCAGCGGGACGCGGCGGCCCGGCCCCGAGGTTCACGCCGCAGGCCGTCATGGCCGATGCGCGGTTCCGGGGTGCCGTGACCGAGATCCTCGGGTTGGTGGCGAGCCGGCTGCAGGACGGCGCGAGCGAGCAGGACGCGGCGGCGGTCATTCGTGATGCCGTGCGAGCCTGGGCCGAGCGGCAGGTCAGGGCCGGCGGCTTCGTGCCGTCCCCGCCTGAGCGCGAGGCGCTCGCCCAGGCCGTCTATGACCAGCGGTACGGCCTGGGAGCGCTGGCGGGCTATCTGCGGGACCCGAATGTGGAAAACGTCGACGTCAACGGCTGCGATCAGGTGTGGGTCACCTACGCGACCGGGGAGCGGGTCAGCGGGCCGCCGGTCGCGGCCAATGACGAGGCATTCCTGGCGATGATCCGCACCTGGGCCGCACGCGGCGGCCAGACCGCCCGTGACTTCTCCGCGGCCGCGCCGCTGGTGAACGTGGCGCTGACCGGCGGCGCGCGGCTGACCGCCACCATGTCGGTGACGCCGCGGCCGTGTCTGTCTCTTCGCCGCCATGGGCACCTGGACGCGAGCCTGCCCCGGCTGATGCAGCTCGGCACGGTCGACTCGACCCTCGCCGCGTTCCTGGCCGCCGCGGTCAAGGGCCGGTGCAACATCATCGTGACCGGCGGCGTCAACGCCGGGAAGACGACCATGCTGCGGGCACTGGCCAGCGAGATCCCGCCGGGGGAGCGGCTGGCCACGCTGGAGTCGGAGTACGAGCTCTACCTGCACGGCACCGCGCAGCACCCGGACGTGATCGCCTTCGAGTCGCGGGAGGCCAACTCCGAAGGCGCCGGCGGCGTCAGCCTGCATGATCTGGTCGCGCACGCGCTGCGGCACAATCCGCAGCGGATCATCGTCGGCGAGGTGCGGCGGAGCGAGATCATGCCGATGCTCGAGGCGATGAACTCGGGCCAGGACGGATCGATGTGCACGCTGCACGCCAACTCCCCGTCCGAGGCCTTCGACCGGATCCTGATCCTGGGGCTGCGCGGCGGCCTGGCCCTGGCCGAGCGGGCCATCCACATCCTCGTCGGCATGGCGGTCGATCTGATCGTGCATGTCCGTAAGCGCTACGACGGCAAGCGCACCATTCGCTACGTCTCCGAGATACTAGAGGTCCTGCCGCCGGCCGACACCGAGCGTCCCGCCGTGAACCGGCTCTTCCTCCCCGAGGGGCCGGGCGGTCGTGCCGTTCCCGCGCACACCGCCTCGCCCCAGCTGCTGGAACGGCTGGTGGGCGCCGGCTTCGATCCGGGCGTCCTGGACCGGCAGCAGCGGGCCACCGCCAGGACCGGGGGCTGGCGATGATTCTGCTGGCGGCGCTGGTTGGCGCGGCACTGACGGGCGGCATCGTGCTCGCCACCTGGGGCCTGGTGGGCCGGGTAGCCGATCCAGGCAAGCCATCTCGGTCGCGAGGCCTCTCGCTGTCGAGCGGCGGGAGCCGCCGGGCGCTGTTCGCGGTGCTCGCGGCCCTGGTCGTGTACCTGCTGACCCGCTGGCCGGTAGCGGCCGTGGTCGCCGCGGCGGCGGTGGTGTTCCTGCCCAAGCTGAGCATGGCCGACGGGCAGCATAAGCGCACCGCGATGCTCGAGGGCCTGGAGCAGTGGATCCGCCGGCTGGCCGACATGGTGATGGCGAGCCGGGGCCTGGAGGATGCGCTCGGGGCCAGTGCGGCTTCCGCGCCGCCCGCGGTGGCCGGCCCGGTACGCGCGCTCGCGGCCCGGCTGAGCTCGCGAATGGATACCGAGACCGCCCTGCGGGCTTTCGCGGCCGAGATCGACGATCCGGCCGGTGACCGGATCGCGGCCGCGCTGATCATCGCCACGGGAAGACACGGGGGGGCGGCGCGCGACGTGCTGGTAGCCCTCGCCGAGCTGCTGGGCAGAGACGTGGCGGGCCGCCGCGAGATCGACGCGGCACGGGCAGAGCACCGGACCACGGTCAGGTGGATCACCGTCTTCATCGCCGGATTCAGCCTCTTCGCGGTCGTTAATCGCTCCTACTCGGCTCCGTTCGGAACGGCGACCGGCCAGTTCGTGCTGGCCGTGGTCGCGGTGCTCTACGCAGCCGGCCTGATGTGGCTGCATCGGCTGGGTTCGCTGCCCACCGCCGGCCGTTTCCTGGACGACACCGCCCCGCCCTCCGTTCCTCCGTCCACCCCGGCACAGCTGACGCCGGGGACTAGGGCGGAATCCGGGAGGCAGCGATGAACGCCTGGGTTCTCGTCATCGGAGCGCTGATCGGACTGGGTGCCTTCGTCGCGGTCAGTGAGCTGATCCCGGCCGGCGCCCGGGTCGACGCGGCGCTCGAGCGGCTGAATCAGCCCGGCACCCCGTCGGCCGGGCCGACCCCGCGGACGTCCATGACCTACGGTCTCGGCCAGCGCCTCGCCGACGCGATGCCATGGCTGCCAGTTCCGTCGGCCGACCTGGCCCTGCTGGGCCAGGACCGCGCAGCCTGGCTCGCGAGCAAGGTGACCTGCGGTCTTGTCGGCTTCGCGGCGCCGGCGTTGTTCGCCGTGCTCCTGGCCATCGGTGGCCACCCCTCCGGCTGGCCGGTGCCGGTGGCGCTGGCGCTGGCCTTGGGTATCGGGCTGTTCTTCGCGCCCGACCTGGTGACGAGGAGTAATGCCGTCGAGAAGCGATACGACTTCCGGCACGCTATCGGCAGCTACCTCGACCTTGTCTCGCTGGAACGGGGAGCAGGCGCGGGGCCGACCGAGGCGCTAGAGGCAGCGGCCGAGATCGGTGGCGGCTGGGCGTTTCAGCGCATCGGGGCGGCATTAGAGGGCGCTCGCCGGGTCGGCGCCGCGCCCTGGACGGCGCTGGCGAACCTGGCCGCCGAGACCGGTGTCCCGGAACTCGCGGACCTGGCCGACATCGCCGCCGTGGCCGGGCAGGAGGGCGCGCGCATTCTCGATACGCTCGCCGCCCGGGCGGCCTCGATGCGGGCCCAGGCCATGTCGGCCGATCGCGCCAAGGCCGGCGCGCGCGGGACCACGATGGTCGTGCCCATCGCGCTGCTGGCCGTCGGCTTCCTGCTCCTGCTGATCTTCCCGATCCTTTACCGCACCTTTCTTACTCACTAGCAAATTTCGGTTTGCGACGAGGAGGCCCTTATGTATCCAAGCCCGTTGTGGTTCTGCCTGACCTACCTCACTAGCCGGGCGCGCCAGCGGGCGCGGTCTGCGCGTGGCGGCAATCCTGAGTCTGGGGCGCTGACCCTGGAGTGGATTGTCATCGCCGGCATCCTGGTGGCCGCCGCGGTGGCCGCCGCGGTCATCTTCGGAAACGCAATTACCTCCTTTGAGGGCAAGCTCAATGGCTAACGGTGCCTGAATGAGACGCGGGCCAGACAGCGAACGGCTGTCTCGCCGGGACTCCGGGGCGCTGCTTCTGAGCTACATCATCGTCATGCCGGCCTTCCTCGCCTCGCTGATGTTCATTGCCCAGGCGTCCCTGTGGTACCTGGCGCGGTCGGCGGCGCTCGCGGCGGCGCGGCAAGGCGTCGACGCCGCGCGGGTTCCGGGCTCGTCAACGTCGGCCGGGCAGAATGCGGCTCTGCAGTTCGCCCAGCGGTCGGCATCTGGATTCTTGCTGAACCCCGGCACGAGCGCGAATGGCAGTACGGCCACGACCATCACGATTACGGTCAGCGGCCGGGCTCCGACCATCGTGCCGGGGATGCTCCTCAACGTCACGCAGGTCGCGCAGGCGCCGGTCGAAAGGTTCACCACGCCATGATCCGCTGGCGTGGGTTAGTCCCTGCAGCGCAGCCTGGCCAGCGCATCGGCCGGGCCCGCCGGGTTGGCGGGCATGACTCGCAGTCGGGCAACGCGGCGCTGGAACTGATCATTCTCGCTCCCGTCATCATCCTGCTGATCTGCATGGTGATCGCGGCCGGGCGCATTGCCATCGCGCAGGGCTCGGTCGACGCCGCGGCGCGCGACGCGGCCCGGCAGGCGTCCATTGCGCGAACGCCGGCGGCCGCGCTGGCCGCCGCCCAGGCCAGCGCCAGCGCCGACCTGGCCGGGGATGGCCTGAACTGCCAGACGTCGTCCATCGTGCCGACCAACCTCGACGCGGCCTTCGGAACACCGTTGGGGCAGCCGGCGAGCGTCACGTTCACCGTCTCGTGCACGGTCGACCTGTCCGGCCTGGTGCTGCGGGGACTGCCGGGCAGCTTGGCGCTGTCCTCCACCTTCACCTCACCGCTCGATCCGTACCGGGGCAGAAGTCTCGGGCTGGGCCCCGCCGCCCCGGCAGCGGACCCGGCGTCAGGAGGCGCCTGATGAGACCGCCCGCTATCTCGCTGCCTGCCGTGTCACAGCGATCGTCACACCGCGCGGCCAGGCTGAGCCGCCTGATACCAGGTGCCAACTCGGGAGCCGGGAGCGTGCGATGAGCAAATCGCGGAGCCAGCGGCGCATGCTCCCGCGGCGCCTGGTCGGCCCGAAATCGGCCGAGGCGGAACGCGGCTCGCTGACCCTGATGCTGGCCGCCATGTTCGTCATGCTGCTTGCGCTGGTTGGCCTCGTCGTCGATGGCAGCGCGAAGCTGGCCGCCGCCCAGAATGCGACGTCGATCGCGCAGGAGGCGGCCAGGGCGGGCGCGGGCATCGTCAGTCAGCAGACCGCCTACACGAAGGGGAATTTCGTCGTCGATGTAAACCAGGCGGAAGCGGCCGCCAATCAGTATCTGACCACCGCCGGATACGCGCCTACTGCTAGCCCTGGTGCGCAGCCAAACACCATCCAGGTCAGCGTTACCGTCACTGAGCCGACCAAGATCCTCTCGCTCATCGGCATCGATACCATTACCGCAACCGGCACTGCGACCGCCCAGCTGTTCAGCGGCGTGACGGGACCGGGGCAGTGACCCGCAGACGCGGGCCAGCGGTGGCCGCCGGGCTGGCCGCGCTGATCACCTTGCTCGCGCTCGTCGCCGGTCTTCCGGTGCTGCTGTACAAGCTCGGCGGGTCGCCGCTGCCCGGTCACCTGCCCAGCCTGGCGCAATTCGGCCGCGCGCTGCTGCACCGCGACAGCAGCAGCGTCGTGCTGGCCGCGGTCCGGGACGTCAGCTGGATCGCCTGGGCGGCGTTCACCCTGGCCGTACTCGCCGAGGTGCAGGCGATGCTTCGCCGCCGGACGGCGCCCCGGCTGTGGCTGGGCGGGATGCAGAACGTCGCGGGCCGCCTAGTCGCGCTCGCCGCGCTGACCTTTACCAGCGCGCCGGTCGGCACGCTGCTGGCGATGCCGCAGCCCGTCAGCGCGGCCTCCGTGACGGCCATCCCGCGGGCCGACCTGGCGGCCCTGCCGCAGGTCGACATCCCCGCTCCGCCGCAGCTGGATCTGACGGCACCGGCGCAGACGCTGGCCGCAGCCCCGGCAACTGCTCCGCCAGCGGCGCAGACGATGGCAGAGATCACCCCGGCCAAGCCGCACGCCGACCTGGCGGCCGCCGGGCAGCAGGACGCGATAAGCGCCCGCCCAGGCGCCCAGGGGATGAGCATGGGCTTCTTCCAGCTCGTAACGGTTCGGCCCGGCGATTGTCTGTGGACGATCGCCCAGCGTTATCTCGGCAGCGGCGACCGCTACCAGGAGATCGTGGCGCTCAACCTCGGCCACGACATGGGGCGGGGGCAGAGGTTCAGCGACCCGTCGGTCATCTGGCCCGGCTGGGTGCTGCACCTGCCGGCCCGCGCCGACGGCCATGTGCCCGGCCCGGACCAGCCGCACTCAGGCAAGCACGCTCGCGGCAGCGGGCAGGCGGCTTCCGGATCGCCGGCCGCGGGGCAGTCCGCCGCCGCGCATGATGCCCACCCGACCAGCCATCCGCGCTACCGCCACCCGCACCCTGCGGCGTCGTCCGCTCCGTCGGTGCCCTCTTCTCCTGGAACGGTTACCTCGCCGCCGGTCGCCGCCGGCCAGGGGACTGCAGCGCCGGGCGGAACCTTCCCCACTACGGCGCCCGCCCCCGCGGCCGGTCACTCGGGCGGAGCGGCCAGCCCGGCCAGCCCAGCCGGGTCGGCCGGGTCGGCCGGGTCGGCGCAGCAGGCTAGTTCCGATACCACGACGCTCACCCCTGTGCCGGACAGCCAGCTGCCGCTGTTCGAGGCGTTCGGCACCGGGGCGCTGGCCGGCGGGGCGGCCGTCGGCCTGGCCCTGCTGCGGCACCGCCAGCGGCAGACGAGGCGGCGGGGCCGCCGCATCCCGCTGCCGGTCAGCGCGCCGGTGGCCGAGGCCGAGCAGCGCCTGCACATCGCCGCCGCGCAGGAGCCGGTCACGGGACTGCGCGGCGTCCTGCACTATCTCGGAGCCGGGCTGCTCGCGACTGGCCAGCAGATTCCCGATATCACCGCCCTGTTGTTGCAGCCGGAGTTCCTGGAGGTCCTGGTGGCCAGCCCGGCGGTCGAGCCACCGCCGGCGCCGTTCACGGTGCCGGGCGGCCGCCAGGGGATGGCGTGGCGACTGCAGCTGACCGAGGAGTTGGAGGAGCCGGCCGCCGAGGTCGGCGATCTCCTGCCCGGCCTGCTGACGATCGGCACTTCCGGCGGTGGTTACCTGCTGGTCGACCTGGAGCACTTGCAGGTGACGACGGTGAACGGGCCGCCAGCCATGACCGCGGCCGTGCTGCGCAGCGCCGCCGCCGAGCTGGCCACCGGCCAGCTAGCCGGCTGGTTTGACCTGATCCTGGTCGGCTTCCCGGAGCTGGCCGTGCTCGGTGGCCGGGGCACCTGCTGCGACAGCCTCGATGCCGCCCTGGACCAGCTGGCCGCCAAGGCGGTCGCGCTGCGCCGGCGGCTGGGTGATGCGCCGCAGGCGGAGGTTCGCTATCACCGGCTGGCCGATCCGGCGGACGAGGACTGGGCGCTGACGCTGCTGGTCAGCGCCGTGCCCGCCACGCCCGGCCAGCTCGCCCTGCTCAGTGACCTGGCCAGCGATCCCGGCGGGGTCGCCGCGCTGGTGCCCGGCGGCGTCGAGCCGCCGAGCGGGCACCGGGCACCAGCCACCATTGACCTGGCGGCCGGGCCGGTCGGCAGCGGCACGATGGTCGCGCGGATCTGGCCCCTGCAGCTCGAGGCGCAGGCCCAGTCGCTCGACGACGCCGACTACGAGGCCCTGACCAGCCTGTTCGCGACGGCGCTGGAGGGGTATGACGTCGGTCCGGCTGATCCGCCCTACGACAGCTGGATCTGGCCGCCCGACGTGCTCAGCGGGGACGACGAGCTGACGGGCGGACTCGGACCGGCCGACGATCTCGACGGTCCCGACGGCGCGGACCCGGCGCCGGACCGCGACCCGGCAGCGGCCGCGCTGCGGGCTGAGGGCGCTGGCCTGGCGGCTGAGGCCGGCCTGGCGGCTGAGGCTGGCCTGGATGACGGGACTGGCCTGGATGGGGAGGCTGACTGGGCCGACGAGCCCGACTGGGCCGACGAGCCCATCCAGGTCGGCGCGGCGCACTGGGCTGCCGCTCCGGGCTGGGCGGCCGAGTCGGATCAGGCGTCTGCTCCGGGCTGGGCGGGCGAGCTGGATCCTGACAGCGGCCTGAACGGGATCGTTGACCCCGGCCAGGGCGGAAACCTCGACCGGCCCGATGAGTCGGCTTGGACGAGTGACTCAACCTGGCCGACAGACCCAGCCTGGCCGACAGACCCAGCCTGGCCGACGGATCCGGCGTGGTCGGCCGATCCGGCGTGGTCGACGGACCCCGGCTGGCCCGGAGACCCCGCGGGTGCCAGCGCTCCCGACTGGGGCGACATCGGCGATGGCGGCGTTAACGGCGACAGCGGCGCTAACGGCGGTGACGGTGATGACCCGGCCGCGACGGGACTGCCCGGCCAGCCAGCAGCCTGGCTGCACGAGCCGGCCACCTCGACGCCGGCCGGCTCCGCGCCGGACGGCTCGCAGCCCGAACCACCGGCCGTGGAGCCCAAGGCCGCGGAGCCCGACGCCGAGGAGCCCAGCCCGGAATCCGAGCCGGTGACCCGGCCGCTGTCGCCTGGCGCCGCTTCGCCGCAGCCACCGGACACCGACCAGCAGAGCCTGCGGATCGGCGTGCTCGGCACCCTCACCATCAACGGCCAGCCGGGAGCCCTGCTGCCCGCCCAGAGCCAGCTGGTCCTGGCGCTCGCCCTGCACGGCACCAGCGGGCTGTCCAATCAGCAGCTGTGCTACCTGCTCGGGGCCGACCCGGACCGCCCCAAGCCGAGCGACTCGCTCCGGCAGCTCATCGTCCGGACCAGGCGCCAGCTCGGCCGGGCCCCCGATCGCCGGGAATGGATTCAGCACCTGGGCGGCGGCCAGTACGCCCTGCACCCGGCGGCCCGCTTCGACTGGCAGGAGTTCGACGAGCTCACCACCGAGGGCATGCGCTCCCGGGACGCCGGACAGCTGCGCCGTGCGCTCAGCCTGATCCGCGGGCGCCCCTTCACCGGCTGCTACTACTGGTGGCTCGACCTGGCCATGACAGAGACCGTCCGGGCGCAGATCGTGGACGCCGCCGACGTGCTCGCCGCCCTGGACCTGGCCTCGGGCGACCCGGCCGCCGCGGCCAGGGCGGCGCGGATCGGGCTGGCCGGGGACGCCGGCGCCGAGCAGCTCTGGCGTGCGCTGATGCGGGCCGAGCACGGTGCCGGCAACCTGACCGGAGTGCGGGAAGCATGGAACCGCTGCCTGGATGCCATCAGCGAGATCGCCCCGGACGGCGAGCCCCACCCCGGCACCGCGGCCCTCTACCGGGAGCTGCTGGGCGGCGCCTCCGTGCGACCCGCCTGGGCCGGCGGCTAACCGTCTCATGACCGAGGGCTGAGCATCCGTTAACCTAATTTACGGGTGCAGTTCGGAAGCCGGGTAGCCAGGTGAAACGATCAACGCGTGAGGTCGTCCCGACGTGAGCCGCCGCTGGCCGGCGTGCCAGATGCGGTAGCCGCCGGAGCGGATGGCCCGGTGGTGCAGTTGGACGACGATCTGCAGCCCCGGGTGCGCATGCCGGCGGACTTGCTGCGCTGCATTCTGACCGGCATCGAGATCGTGGTCGTGGCGACGATCGGCCTGGTCGGGGTGCAGGTCAGCGCCGCCGGGGCCACGCACCGGCTGCCGGGGCCGGCTCTCGGGATCTTCGGGTTCCTGGCCCATTTCGCGGTGTTCGTGCTGCCGCTCGCGCTGGCTGCGCGGCTGGCCTTCCGCCGCCAGTGGCGGCGGATCGCCGAGGCGGTCCTGACCGCGGTGGTCGTCATGATCTTCGTCGCGCTGGCCAACGTCGTGCTGCGCCAGGCGCCATTCTCGCTGCTGTATGACGGCCTCGCGGCCGCCCCCCGCAGCGGCGTCCGGCCGCCCCTGTTCGACGGCTACCTCGCCGGGCTGGTCGCCTACATCACCGTCATCGGCCTAGCCGGACGGCCGCAGTGGCGCGCCGCCTTCTGGCTGGCCATCGGCTTCTACGCACTGACCAGCCTCGCGGATGCGCAGACGACGGTGCTGGCCCTGCTCATCACACTGCTGATCGGATCCTGCATCGGATCGGGTCTGCGGTTCGCCGTCGGCACCGTGTCCGAGCGCCCGTCGGCCCTGCAGATCGCGATGACCCTGAGCGCGGCCGACGCGCCGATCGCGCGGATCAGCAGAATCTGGGACACAGGGTCGGAAAACCGCCGGTACATGGCGGTAACGGTCGACGGCCAGGAACGGGACGTGACGGTATTCGACCGGGACCAGCAGGCGGTCGACGTGCTGTACCGCATCTACCGCCGCGTGCGGCTCAAGGCGCAGGTGTCGCGGAGCGCGCCGCTCACGATGGAGCGCGCGGTGGAGCGGCAGGCGCTGCTGATCTACGCCGTGGAGGACGCCGGCGTGGCCACGCCGCCCCTGCGGGCGCTGGTCCGGGTCGGTTCCGAGGCGGCGGTGCTGTCCTGTGCGCGGCTCACCGGGACGGCGCTGGCCGACCTGCCCGGCCAGCCCTCGGATGAGCAGCTGAAGAACGTCTGGGGCGCCGTGCTCCGGCTGCACGAGCACTCCGTCACGCACCGGACCCTCACCGCCGACCGCATCCTGCTGACCGGGGCGGATCGCACGGACGTCATCCTGCTGGATCCCGGTAACGGCGACGTGGCCGCCACCGAGGTACAACGGCGCCTCGACCTGGCTCAGCTGCTGGCCGAGCTGGCCCTGCTGGTCGGCCCGGACCGGGCCGCCGATCTCGCGATGACCCAGATCGGCGGCGAGCTGGCCAGCCTCGTCCCGCTGCTGCAGCCCGTGGCGCTGAGCCGGTCCACCCGGGCGGCGCTGCGGCGGCGCAAGGACATCCTGCCGGCCCTCCGCAAACGGCTGAGCGCGGGCTCCCCGAACGGCGAGGCGCCCCCGGTCCAGCTGGAGCGGTTCCGGCTGCGCACCATCGTCACGCTGGTCGTGGGCGTGGTGGCGGCCGACATCCTGGTCGGGCAGCTCACCAAGGAGAAGTTCGGCCAGCTGCTCGGGAACGTGCACTGGGGCTGGTCCATCGTCGCGCTCTGCCTGTCCGTGGCGACCTACTTCGGCGCTACCTGGTCGCTGGCGGGATTCGTCCTGGAACGGCTCAACCTGGTCCGAACCTTCCTGACGCAGATCGCCGGCTCGTTCGTCACCCTGGTCACGCCGGCTGCGGTGGGCGGCGTCGCGCTGAACATTCGTTTTTTGCGAAAATCTGGAGTCACCCCGGCCGACGCCGCCGCGTCCGTCGGCGTCTCGCAGGTCTTCGCCTTCGCGCTGCACCTGACGCTGCTGATCATCTTCGCCGCCCTGACCGGTGCCTCCCAGCACAGCTCGCTGCGCCCGCCCGGCTGGGTGTATATCGCGCTGGCGGTGCTGGTCGTCAGCGCGCTGATCGTGCTGGCGTTCCCGGTCGGCCGGCGGGTGGTCAGGTCGCGCCTGGCGCCGGCCCTCGGGCAGGTGATCCCGCGGCTGCTGGACGTGGCCCAGCGGCCGGGCAAGCTCGCCGAGGGCATCGGCGGCGCGTTCCTGATTACCTCCGCCTACATCCTGTGCCTGGACGCGTCGGTCCGGGCGCTGGGCGGCTCCCTGCCGCTGGCCAGCATCGCCGTCGTCTACCTGACCGGTAACGCGATCGGCTCGGTCGTGCCGACGCCCGGCGGCCTGGGGGCCGTGGAGGCGGCGCTGTCGGCGGGCCTGACCGCCGCCGGCCTGCCCGGCACGACCGCCATCAGCGCGGTCCTGCTCTTCCGCACCCTGACCTTCTGGCTCCCGGTGCCGATCGGCTGGGTCTCGATGAACTACCTGCTCCGCCACGACGCCCTGTGACGGCTAGCACTGTAGCGGCTAGCACTGT
>Ga0208220_1000874_pt1 | contig 12663 bp, 16 predicted proteins | sample NGESurdeep092012_9_FD_184484 | JGI IMG/M metagenome (GOLD analysis project Ga0208220, IMG submission 184484) | Arctic peat soil microbial communities from Barrow, Alaska - NGEE Surface sample F53-1 deep-092012 (SPAdes) | ecosystem: Environmental > Terrestrial > Soil > Wetlands > Peat ... | reverse complement strand
CATCGGGGAAGCCTCCCATGGAACGCACGAGTTCTATCACGAGCGCGCCGAGATCACCCGGCGTCTGATCGAACAGAAGGGGTTCGTCGCGGTCGCGGTCGAGGCCGACTGGCCCGACGCGCTGCGTGTGAACCGCTACGTGAGCGGGACCGGCGACGATCCCGATTCCGCCGACGCGCTCGCCGGGTTCCGGCGTTTTCCGACCTGGATGTGGCGGAACACGGACGTCCTCGATTTCGTCGGCTGGCTGCGCGACTTCAACGAGTCCCGCGCGCGCCGCAGTCGCGTCGGCTTCTACGGCCTCGATCTCTACAGTCTCCAGACGTCGATCGGCGCGGTGATCCACTACCTCGAGCGCGTCGATCCTCCCGCTGCCGAACGAGCCCGCCGGCACTACAGCTGTTTCGATCAGATTGCGGATCCGACCGGTTACGGCTACGCGGTGGCACTCGGCCTGACGGAGTCGTGTCGCAATGAGGTGATGCAGACGCTGATGGAGCTCCGTCGCCGCTCTGAGACGTACCTTCACCTCGACGGTGCCGTCGCCGAAGACGAGTACTTCTACGCCGAACAGAACGCCCGCGTCGCGAAGGACGCCGAGGAATACTACCGGACGATGCTCGATCACGAGGTCTCGTCCTGGAACCTCCGTGACCGTCATATGTTCGAGACACTGCAGGAGCTCGCCGTGCATCTCGCGCGTCATCGCGACGGCACGAAGATGATCGTCTGGGCGCACAACTCCCACGTCGGCAACGCCGCCGCGACCGAGATGTCTCGCCGAGGCGAGTTCAACATCGGGCAGCTCACGCGCCGGCACTACGGCACGCAAGGTGCGCTCATCGGTTTCACGACGTACACCGGGACGGTCAGCGCAGCTTCCGACTGGGGAGCGCCGGTCGAGCGAATGATCGTCAGGCCCGCACTCGCGGGGAGCTACGAAGAACTCTTCCACCGCACCGGCGTTCCGCGCTTCAGCCTGATGCTCGACGATCCGGCGGTACGCGCCGCGTGCCGGGGACCACTTCTCGAGCGCGCGATCGGTGTCGTCTACCGACCCGAAACGGAACGTCAGAGCCACTACTTCCAATCGCAGCTCCCCGACCAGTTCGACGCCGTGATCCACATCGATCGTACGCGTGCGGTCGAACCGCTCGAGCGGACCGCATCGTGGGACAAGGGCGAAGTCCCCGAGACCTATCCGACCGGACTGTAGCGAGACGAACGTGCGACAAACGGAAACCGCCGAACGCGAAGTTCGGATCGCTATCGGCGCGGAGGGCGCGATCCTCGGGAACCTACGCGTCCCGTCCGCTGCGTGCGGCCTCGTGATCTTCGCGCACGGGAGCGGCAGTAGCCGCCTGAGCCCGCGCAACCGCTACGTCGCCGAAGTGCTCGAACGCGCAGGGCTCGCCACCTTGCTCATCGACCTCTTGACGGCGCACGAAGAAGCGATCGACCGTCGCGACGCACGCTTCCGCTTCGACATCGAGCTCCTCGCGAAACGGCTCGCACTTGCCAAGGGTGCTGTCCGCGCGTGGCCGGAGACGGCGGTCTTGCCGGTCGGCTATTTTGGCGCGAGCACCGGAGCCGCCGCCGCCATCGTGGCCGCTGCGCGCACGCCGGGCGAGATCGCGGCGGTCGTCTCGCGCGGGGGACGACCGGACCTTGCGGGAGACGCGTTGGAGCGCGTCGACGCCCCCACGCTCCTCATCGTCGGCGGCGCGGATCCGGTCGTGATCGAGTTCAATGAGGAGGCGATGCGGCGTATGTCCAACGCGCCGGTCGAGCTCACGATCGTACCTGGGGCAACACACCTTTTCGAGGAGCCCGGGACGCTCGACGAGGTCGCGCAGCTCGCTCGTGATTGGTTCCTCCGGCATTTCCGGTAAGAGTCACGTGGCCGTCACGCGATTCGGCGCGTTCGCTCGCTGCAGGGACCGGTCGTCGAGGAACTGATCCGCTAGGCCGTCACCGGGGCATACGTGAACCTCGGCCCCGCTTTCGTCGACGCCTTCAGCCCCTTGGTCAGCACCTTCGGCGAGCGGCTGACCTTCTCGCGTCAGGGTCAGCAGGCGGAGTGGTCCTTCGACGGCCACGTCGTGGTCGTCGAACTCGCCGCGACGGATTGGATCGGGGTACGGTCACGAACTCACGTGCCCGCAGTTCTTGCTTGCTGAAATGCTGACGCCCGAGTTTTTAAGCCGCGGGCTCGTGAAAGCTAAGAGCTGCTTGCGATCGTGCAGGCCGAAGTCAGCCTGCGTGCCGCCCCAGCCGTTTTTGGTCATCACCGGCGTACCGGAACCGTGCGCGCGATACCATGCAACGACGGTATCGAGCGAATCCATCGACTGCATCGAGTAGACCATGCAACCGTTGGGATTTTTCCCGCCCATCATCGACGCGCTCTTGAGATTCGGATAGGCCGGGATACCGGTGAGGTTGGCATCGAGAGCATCTGCCGCGACGGGGTGAGCAAATAGAGCGATGGAAGTGCTCGCGAGAATAGCGAGGAGCGCCGCGCGTGCGGCTTGACGTGCAAACATCATAGAGAAACCTCCGGATTAGCAGCCGCTGGCGTTCGCGATGTTAGCGCGACTCGCGGGCGGAATGGCAGGCGAGAATCGATAGAGCATCAACGTCGCGGGGATGAACCGTTCGTTGGGCGATTTTTGAATGACCGCTTCGGCGGACCCGTCCGCGTTAAAGATCGCGTTGCCTACATTTGGCCCCGCGTGGTAAGCATACGGACGCGAGCCGGGAATCTGGTGCAGGTACCATGGAAGCGACTTCGTGACGCTGCCATCGGGAAGATGATAGCCTTTCACTTGCACGTTGTAGCTGCAATACTTCATCGTGGTGTCGACGGTCTGAGTCGAAACGGGCGAGGAGCCGGGATACACCGGCAGCCGTGTCAATGGATCTTGCGTCGCGGCGTAGGCGGACGTTGAGATTGCCGTTATGGCGGTTGCGACGATGAGGAGCGAGGAGAGTGGTTTCATTGATGCTACTCCGACGTGATGCGCGGCAGCGCTGCGATGAGGGAGAAACCCGAAATTGCAAGCCCGACATTCGAGATCATTTGCATGGTGCGCGCGTGACTAGCCGAGGAAGCGGACTTTGCAGCATAGGACCAGGCCACTCTCAGGCCGATGGACACGCCGACCAGCGCGGCGACGGTGCTGATCCCCGCCGGCAATCTGCCGGTGAAGCCCGCGGCGAACGCGGCGAGCGAAATGAACACGCTCGTGCCGGCGATGACGGCGAGCCGAATGTCGGCGCCTTTGGCGGATGCGTTCGCCATGATAGGCGTAGCATAAGGTGCCACCGTGCGCCACGCGTACGGCAGCGGTACGCCCGACGGATAGGATGTGCTGGTCTACGGTTTGGCACTGGCCGCAAGGGCGCAGCAAGCGACCGCTTTGCAGGTCTTCCAGTCTACCCGGGCGCGTCAAGCGAGACTCCGGTCACGTTAAGCTAGCCGTGCGGCAAGTCGTGAATGAAAGGAAATCATCAATGTTGATTCAGCGATTTCGAACCACAAGATTTCTTGTCGCGATAGCGATCCTCGCACTTGCTGCGTTTGGGTCGAACTACCGCCTTGGACTGGCGGATACGCCTCCATCGAAACCTGGGCTGGCGCCGCAGTTTAGCCGCTGGGCGGTGCCGATCTACACCTCGAGTGTGTCTAGCACGCAGACGTGGGCGCCGAATTCCTATCAAATTGTGACGAAGGATTCGAGAGCCGAAGTCATTTCGTGGTATCTAGGAAAATTGAAGAATCGGGCGACGCAGATCCACAAGGACAGTACCACAAAGGGTGTGCCTGCCCAACTTGCGGTTGACGGCGCAGACTACTTTATCAATTTGATGATTCTGCCCACTGGGACGAGCATCAATGTTGTCAAGCTTGTCAAGCCCTAACCCAGTCGACGCGTGCGGTGGCAACGCCGCACGCCGTCGGTGAGGCCGGTGAATGTTACGTGTGCGAAAGTCGCTTCAAATCTTCACGCAACTCTGATACTTCTCGCCTCATATCATCGTGTAGCGCATTCAGCTTGGTAAGAATGAGGTCGCTCGGATGCAACTCGTGTGCCGAAATGACATCGAGGGCGGAGCCGACTCCGCGCGCGAGCGCGAGCACGGCCTCCGATTCATCCGGCGCGTAGGCTTCGCCGTCAATCTTTGCCCCACACACGAGTACGCCCATCAGCGTGCCGCGCGAAAGCATCGGAAAAGCAAACTCCCCACGTAGGGCTGAATCCGCGCCGAGCGACGCGAGGTCGAGCGGCTTGTGCCACGCGCGCAGCGCGAGGATGCCCGGATCATTTTCGGTCGCGACCGTGCGAGTGCCGTCGCTTTCCGCGGACGCGAATGCCGCTGCTCCATCCTGGACCAAAATCGTCGCCTCCGCCGCATGGGCATGTTGCTTTACGGCGCGCACCGCCCGCTCGAGCAGGATGGAACGATCGGTGATATACGATGATTCGTGGGCGAATCGGCGCAGCGCCGCTTCGTCCTCATGGCGCTTGCGGAACAGAACACGGTCGACGAAGCGATCGACGTACAGGTGGATGTAGCGCATCGACAAGCCGAGACCCAGGGCGACGCCCGCGCCGATGACCGAAGTGGCGGCGTGACTCGCGGTCGTGAGCCACGCGCCCGCAGCCCATTCGACCAAAATGAACGCGCCGATCACGATCGTCGAGACGATCGTGAAGACGGCGGCACGGTTCAGGAAGAAGCCAACGTCCAGCAGGCGGCGGCTGAGTGCCGCATACGTCAGCGCGACGGGCACCGCAAGGAGCACCAGGGTGCTGACAATGTCCGCGACCAGGGCGTTGGCGTGGGACGGCGACAGCGACGTCGCGATCGTACTCAGTAAGAAGTAGCAGAAAAAGACAGCAAGAGGGACGAGCGTCCATACCGCTCGCTGGCGTTCGACGCCACGGGATCCGGCAATGGCGAGCACGCCGCAGGTCACCGCCATCAGAACGGCGGCCGTAACGAACGCGAGCCCCGCGAGCCCCCAGAGGAACGTAAGCGGATCGAACTGCAACGTGATGATTCCGACAACTCCGGCTGCGGAGATCGCGATGTAGATCGCAGCAAACGCGTAACAGAGCGATTGTGCCATACGACGAGGCCATGAAAGCGGTTGGCCAAAGCAGCCGGCGAACGCCGCGAGCAGCGCTACCGCCAGTGGAGCGGCTACGGTGTTGATGCCGCTGAAGAGAATATACAGCCACGCCCATGGCGCGCTGAAGACGAGCGTCGCGCCTGTGAGGACGAAAGCCGCCAGCCACAGCGAGAGGAGCCGCATCTGCGGCGTATCGGGGCGGCGCCAGGCGATCAGAGCCGCAAACAACAAAATCCAGAAACCCTCGAACGCTCCGAGCCAGAAGCTCCAATCCTGCTTAGCCGGACGCGGCGTGATCGTAGCGATTCTTTTCAGCGAGCCCCTGTGCATCGAAACGGAAACCGGCCGCCCATTGAGGGGCGCTCCCAAGAGCGCAAAACGCTCGACCAGACTGTTCGCACGTATGTCGATGCGATCGCCTCGACGAAGGCCGGCACGGGCGCTTGCGCCCCCCGGATCGACAGAGGCAACCACGATCGTAAACGGTTCCGCAGGGTCAAGGCCGGCGAGTGACGCTTGCCACCGGCCCGCCCATGGTGCTGCGCCGCCCGTTCCGGTCACGTCAACAACGCTCACTATTTGGAAGAGCGCGGAAAGCGCGCAAACCGCGAGAAGCGCCGGGCGCCATACATGACGTCGCATCGAAACCATCTCCGGAGTCTCGACGGCAACGCGTGCAGCGTTCGGTAGCCCGACTTCAACCATCGGTGTGGGCGCGCGGGAACACGATGAGCGGAAACGTCCTCGGAGACTCGCCCACCGAATCGTCCGCGGCCATTGCCGGAGATGAAAAGACTCCCGCGATGCACCAAAGAGCCGCAGCAAGCCCCGCAATCCCCGCGCCTTTCGCCGAACGACGACGCAATGCGGAAGTTTTCATCAGCGGATCCTTCTGGGCGCATGCCGCTTGGACCGATGACTCCTGCAATGCAGTTCGCGCCCGAAATCGGGCACGGTAGCTGCCGCAGAGGCGGGCCTCCAAACGCTCGAGACGTGACTCACGGGCGCGCCGCAGCCAGCATAGCATACAAAGGACGGTTCGCTATTGCCGGCGTGCCTTTGTGGCGCGCTCTTGATCGGATGCGCCGGCCGGGGCTCGAGCGCGACTCATGCTTCGGAATCCGCGCGATGATTGAATCGCGGATCATGGAGCGCGTCGTGGAACGTATCAAGCCGGAGACGCTTCGTGAGGCGAAGGTAGCGCTACGAGCACTCAACGCCGCACGTAGTCCGCAAGCGCTGCGCGGCGCACACGAACGCTTTCATACGATCCTCTTCGACGTCGCCGAGCGCCGCGGATGGTGAAGCTGGTCAACGCTTGGCGCTTTCGGGTGGACGCGCACCCGACATCGACGGCATGAAGCGACAGGCGTTCGCCGCCGCAGTTGCCCGGCATCCATGAAAACGTCCTGACCGCATGTCGACACCGCGATCGGGAACTCGCCCTGACGTGCGTAGCCGAAGAATATGCTTACATTCGCTCGATCGCGCCGACGATCGCCGGCCTATGACCCCGGAGGTCCGTCAACGCACCCAACGAGTCTTCGACCGGGACTGCCGATCGATCCGGTGGAGTTGGAACAGAGCGATGCGCGACCTCCTGGCTCCGATAAGCAAGACAAGCGATGTTGCCAAAAGAATCCCGCCCCAGGCGTTGCAAATCATAGGGCTCCGGCTGTATTCTTACGGTGGGATAGGCCTTTTGGATAATTTTACCGGAGATAGACATGACATTTGATCAATGGATCGACGCGGTCGACGGGACGGTTCGCCGTCAGTTGGGCCGCGACGTACGCACCGAGGAGATCTCGTGGGACTCCGCGATGTGGGTCGGCAAGGGCGGGACCGTCGTGGCGGCGCTCCAGAACGACGAGACGACCGCGAAGTTCTCGTTCGACGCCGGGGACAGCCTCTCGCTCAGCATGAGCCAGACGCGCCCCGAAGTCGCCGCCGCCTCGGTCATCGAGCGGCTCGGCGCGCAAAAAGCATAACCCGACCGGGGACACGTTAACCGGCTGGATGATGGCGGGGGGCGGCGTTCGACGTACGCTCCTCCGTGATGTCCTACGCGAACCTCGGCCATACGTTTGCCGCGACCTTTAGCCCCTTGGTCAGCACCTTCGGCGAGCGGTTGAGCTTCTCGCGCGAGGGTCAGCAGGCGCAGTGGTCGTTCGACGGCCACGTCGTCGTGGTCGAGCTCGCCGCAACGGATTGGATCGCGGCGCAATTTATTGCCCCCGCGGGGACGGATGTCGTCTCGGGCCGGCCCTCGGCTGCGGTCTACGCGTCGGACCGGTGCGGTTACGCGATGACGAACGCCGACTGCGAGCGCATGGTCGCCGATATGATTGCATTCTTCTCGGGCACCCGCGAGCCGCGCTTCACCTTCGTAGCCGCGCGCTAGCCTCGCACGTACAGACGCTGCCTGCGTGAGCCTCGGCCGGGGCCGCTAGCATCACCGTTGATTCGCTCTGCGCGACGCACATGTCGGGCGATCACTTTTTTGTCGTAGTCCGAAACACGTGACACGGCCGGCCGACGTCGAAACCGTTCCTGTAAGCTCCAGCGCAAACGGCTAGGCCGTAGAGAAGCGCTCGTCCGGATGTCTTTCTGCTCGAGCCGCAGCACCGGTGCGCTTCGGATCTGAAGCAAGCGATCACGCGTTGCGGCGGGAACGTCGTTCGCTTCGGCGTGCGCGGGCCAGATCAGCTCGGCGAGGAAATTGCGCGAAACGGGGACGTCATGATGCGTCGCGAGGTAGCCGAGAACGGCGATCGCCTTCGACGGCGCGCGAAACGGCCACGCCGCCTCGTCGAGCTCGAAGCGGGCGTGGCCGAACAGCCGAATCGTCAGCACGCCCGCGATGTTCCGCGCGGGCGGCTGCGTCTCCGCTGATTAGAAGTGGCCCCCGATCTTCGCCAGCGCGTTCTCCGCCGACTGTATCTCGATCCCGAAGATCGTGAACTCGTTCTTGCTGTGTTGCGACGACAGGCCGGGCGCTCCGGACCCGCATTTTTGGAAGCCCGCGACCGCCGCTTGGACCTGCTTCGCGCGCTCGATGAGCGCCTTGAGTTGCGCCGCGCTCATGCCTTTGAAATCGTCCTCGGCGGCCTTGTCCATCTGACCCATCACGTCGAACCACTGATCCGCGTTGTCGTTGGCTTCTTTGAGCCCTTCGGCGCCGTCGACTTTGAACGCGACCCACGGCCCGATGATGCTGTTCTCGCTGGGATTCGCGCCGGCGGCGAACGACTGGCGCATCGGCAGCGCCAGGTCGCCGCCGGCCGTGTTGCAGGTCGCCTGTTGCGGCTCGAAGTGCCCTCTGGCGGGGATCGTCGAGTTGATCGGCACCGACATCGCCACGCGCGTCCCGGTGATCGTTCCGGTGACGGCCTCCGTGCCTTCCCACGTGACGCTCGCTGCGGTACCGCCGAGCACCCAGCCGTTGCCGGTCGAGATCTCTTCGAACTTCGCGACCGCGTTCGGGCTCACGGCCTGTCCGCTGGTTTCCATGACCATGCGGCCGACGACGATGCCTTGGACGCCGACGGTGAGGTCGAACGTGAAGCTACCATCGCTCTCGGCGGAGGGTGCGTTCTGCGTTTTCGGCGCGTGCGTGGCGGAGAACCATCCGTGCCCTTTCCAATGCCCGGCGGAGAAGACGGGAGCTTGTGACGGCTTCGCCGGTGCCGATCGCGCGCCGGCCGGGATGGCGAGCGTGACGGCGAGAGCCAGAGCCGTTGCGGCGAATCTCGGATGCAGCATGTCCTACCTCAGCGTTCGTGGTGACCGCATCGTAGGCGTCGAGCGTCCGAAGAGCGTCCGTTGTTCTGCCCCGCCGGCGCTCGATGGACGTCGCCCGTCCCTGCATGGTTCGGAGACGCGCGCCCTGAACTCGCCAGCGTGCGACTCGTTCTCATCGCCGCGCTCGTCCTTGGGTTCACCGGGACGGCCTTGGCGGCAACGGCACCGCCGCCCGCGATGGTCCCGTTCGCGACCTATGATAGCCCGTATTTCGTGCGCAACGACTTCGAACCCGGCGCATCCCGCTCGTATACCGTGATCCGCACCTGGAGTGCGTTTCAAGGGGCCTTCGGCGTCGGGGTCACGATGAACGGGCCGAAAGCGACCATCGAGCCCTCGACGTTTCGCTCGAAGATGCTACTGGTCGCGATCGAGCGTGGTCCGTTGTGCTCGTTCGTTTCGGCGAAGGTTGCCCGAGACGTGCGCGGGCTTCGCGTCGAGTACGGGCTGCGCTGCCCTGCTGCGAGCTCCGCGAGCTTCGCGGTCCCGCTGATCCTGGCCGTCGAACGTTCGGGTTCAGCAGTCAGCTTCGTCGAAAACGGTCGAACCGTTCACGTCGTCGCCGGGGCTCGGTAACGCCCGTGAGCGCGCGCATTACGTGCGCGCCATTCTGGCTGCGAACTGTTCCCACGTCAGCAGCTCGCCACGCGTCTTGGCGTCGCGCGGCCACCAGTCGACGCCGCCGCGGCTGACGCGCAGCTCGCCGAACTTCTCGCCGTCGGCAAAGATTTCGTAGACCGCGTCGGCACTGCCCAGCTCGCGCGGCGGAGAGGTGACGGTTACGCGATGTTCGGGCATGATGCGCGCCTTCGACGGCGGCCCGAGCGCCCCCGCGCTCGATGGGCGATCAGACCTCGGTTGCGTGCTGTTGGATGAACGCGGCGATGCGCGGCGCGATCTCGGTGCGCCACTTCGCGCCGCTGAAGAGGCCGTAGTGGCCGACGCCCAGCTGCAGCATGTCGGCTCGGCGCTCCGCCGCGATACCGCTGCACAGGGCGTGCGCGGCCAACGTCTGGCCTGGGGCGGAGATATCGTCGAGCTCGCCCTCGACGGTCAGCAGCGCGGTGCGGCGAATCGCGGCCGGATCAACCGGCCGGCCGCGCCACGTCATCGTCCCGGCGGCGAGGCTCGCCCGCTGGAACACTTCGTCGATCGTCTGCAGATAGAACTCGGCGGTGATGTCCATGACGCTGAGGTACTCGTCGTAGAACGCGCGCTGCTTCGCGGCTGACTCGCCGTCACCGCGAACGAGATCGTTGAAAATCTTCCAATGCGCTTCGACATGGCGCTGCGGGTGCATCGACATGAACGCGCCGATCTGGAGAAAGCCCGGGTATACGGAACGGCCGGCGCCGCGATACCATTGCGGTACACGCATCGTGAGCTCGCGCTCGAACCATTCCAGCGCATGCGTGGCGGCGAGCTCCGTCGGTGCGGTCGACGCGGCGCGGACGTCGACCGGGCCGCCCATCAGCGTCATCGTGCGCGGCTGTGCAGGATGGTCGTCGGCGGCGAGCAGCGCGACCGCGCTCAGCACCGCCGGAGCGGGCTGGCAGACCGCGATCACGTGAACGGCCGGGCCGAGCATGCAGAGGTAGTCGTGAATGTAGCCGATGTAGTCGTGATAGTCGAAACGACCGGCGCCGACGGGAATGTCGCGCGCGTCGGCCCAGTCGGTCACGTAGACGTCGTGGTCGGCGAGCAGCGCCTCCACCGTGCCGCGCAGCAGCGTCGCGTAGTGACCCGACATCGGCGCGACGAGCAAGACGCGCGGCCGTTCCCGTCGGGCGCTCGTCACGAAGCGGACGAGTCGCCCGAACGGGCGCTCGTCGACGACGTCGATCGTCGCGGGAAGGTTCCAGGCCGGCTTCGCGCGCTTGCGCGCCATGCCGGAGAATACGTCGGCCGACGCGCTGATGATGCGACCGGGCAGCGTGTAGGAGAAAGGGTTGAACGGATTGCCGAAGATGGCTTGCGCCGTCGCTGCGGACCAGCGGGCCGGGGACATCGCGAGATACGCCGCGTCGTACTGTTCGTAGTAGATAGATAGGCCTCCAGCCAAGACTCTTCCCATATTGTCGGGAAAAGCCGCTTGCCGCTCCAGTACCCGTATGAGTGGAAGGGGAAGCCAACCGCCCCGGGCGATAGGTCGGCGGAGGCTGACCGCATGTTCGACGGACACGTTGCACTGGTAACCGGGGGGACGCGCGGCATCGGAAGCGCGATCACGACCATGCTGGCGAAGAGCGGGGCTCGTGTCGCTGCCGGGTACAGCCGCGGCAAGGACGCGGCCGAAGCGCTGCAGGGGCGATTGTCCGACCAGGGTGCGCAGGTGTCGATCCATCAAGGACGCGTCGACCGGCCCGAAGACTGTCAGCGCGTCGTCGACGAAGTGATGCAGCAGTTCGGGCGCATCGATTTTCTGGTCAACAACGCCGGCATCACAGTCGACAAGACGGTGCGCAAGATGACGTTCGAGGATTGGCGCAACGTGCTCGACGTGAACCTCTTCGGCGCGTTCGCGATGACCAAGGCGGTGCTCGAGCACATGATCGAGCGCGGCTCGGGGCGCATCGTCAACATCAGCTCGGTGATCGGTGAAACCGGCAACGTCGGACAAGCCAACTACGCCGCCTCGAAAGCGGGCCTATTCGGGCTCACCAAGAGCCTGGCGCTCGAGATGGCGCGCCGCGGAATCACGGTGAACGTCGTCGCGCCGGGATTCATCGAAACCGAGATGGTCGCCGCGATGCCGCAAGCGGTCCTCGATTCCGTCGTCGCCCAGATTCCGCAACGCCGGCTCGGCAGGCCCGATGAGGTGGCGCGGGTCGTCCAGTTCTTGCTCGAAGACGAATCGAGCTACATCACGGGCGCCGTTTACACCATCAACGGCGGCTTGGACATGTAGCGTGGGCAGAACGACGGACAACGATTCACTCTGGCGAGGCGTTGGCGACTTCATCCGCTCGCAACGCGAGTTGGCGAACCTGTCGCTGCGGCAGCTCGCCGAGGTCGCCAAGATCTCGAACCCCTACTTGAGCCAGATCGAGCGCGGGCTGCACAAACCGTCGGCCGACGTGCTCAAGAACATCGCGTCGGCGCTGCAGATCTCCGCCGAGACGATGTATGCGCAGGCCGGCCTGCTCGAGGATACGCCCGAGCGCGCGGCGCGCCAGGGCTCCGGCGTCGAAGAGGCGATCCGGCTCGACATGCGTCTCTCGTCGGATCAGAAAGAGACGCTCGTACGCATCTACCAGGGATTCGTCGAGCGCCCCTGACGCTTGACGCATCGAAGGAAGCCGTTCACGCGCTGGTGGCCTTCGTCGACGAACGCACTCGGCCGCTACGAACGGAGAACACGAATGCCCCTACACCGGCCTAGCGCGACGGCCTTCCGGGTCTACCTGCTGGTGATCGTGCTGCTGGGGACCGTCCTGTTCGCGGCGTTGCGTTACGCCGGAGGCCGAACGCCGCTGGGGATCGGCGTCCTGGTCGTGGTCGAGATCGCCGCGATCCTGACGGCGCTCGCCTTCAGCGTGCGGGAGATCGCCGAGCGCTGAGCACGGCCGCAGAGGATGCGCGGCGTCCAGCGAAGAGGATCGCATGGTCGCCGAACCGTCCGTTGCCGTCCACCTGCGAGCGCTCGATCCGTTCGACTTTCTCGAGCGTGCCGCGTTCGTCTATCCCGACAAGATCGCCGTGGTCGACGGGGCCGCGCG
>Ga0208220_1000872_pt1 | contig 12671 bp, 9 predicted proteins | sample NGESurdeep092012_9_FD_184484 | JGI IMG/M metagenome (GOLD analysis project Ga0208220, IMG submission 184484) | Arctic peat soil microbial communities from Barrow, Alaska - NGEE Surface sample F53-1 deep-092012 (SPAdes) | ecosystem: Environmental > Terrestrial > Soil > Wetlands > Peat ... | reverse complement strand
TTCCCTGCTTCTCATCGACCCAGTAACGCAGGTAGTGCACGTCGTGCTTGCCCCGGGTCTGCAGGTCGGCCTCGTGCGCCCGCGCGACGTCCTCGATGCTGACGCCCTCGCCCACGTTGTGCTTGTCCATGTTACAGCGGAAATGCCGGTGCGAGAACAGGCGCATGGTGGCAGAGTGCGGCGGTGCCCGTCCTGCCTGAGCCTGCCGCGTCCCAGACCGCCCCCGCCTCGTCGCCGATGTCGCTGCCCCGGCAGTATGCCCTCACGAGGCGCATGTCCCTGGGCGTTCCGGGCCACATCACGCTGAGACCTGATGGCGGAATGGCCTACTTCCTGAGGACCAGAGCAGGCGATGACCCGGTGTCCTGCCTGTGGGCTCTGGACTGTGCGACGGCGCAGGAGCGGCTGCTGGCTGACCCGGTCCGCTTGCTAGCGGGCGCGGCGGAAGAACTGCCGCCTGAAGAGAGAGCCCGGCGCGAGCGCGCCCGCGAGCAGTCGGCCGGGATTGTGGCCTATGCGGCCGACGACGCCGGCGATCTACTGGTCTTCGCCCTCTCCGGGCAGCTCTGGGCGATCCGTCCCGCGGATGCCGCGATCCGCCGGCTCGCGGCAGCCGAGCCGGTGGTCGATCCGCGCCCGGATCCCACGGGGCGGCGCATCGCCTACGTCTGCAGGGGTGCCTTGCGGGTGATTGAGGCAGACGGCTCCGCAGACCGGGCGGTGGCCGGCCCGGACGCCGCGGCGGCGCCGGGCGCACCGGACGTTAGCTTCGGGCTGGCGGAACACGTGGCGGCCGAGGAGATGGGGCGCGATACGGGCTACTGGTGGGCGCCGGATGGTGAGCGGCTGCTGGTCGCGCGGGTGGACGCGACCCAGGTGCAGCGCTGGTACATCGCCGATCCCGCGGACCCGGCCAGCCCGCCGGCCAGCTTCCGCTACCCGGCGGCGGGGACGGCGAATGCCGCGGTGAGTCTGTGGATCGCGGCGGTGACGGCGGCACCAGGCCGGCCGCTCATCCCGGTGAGCTGGAACACCGCGGCGCTGGAGTACCTGGCCCGGGCGGGCTGGGACGCTTTCGGCCCCTATGCCGCGGTGCAGTCGCGCAGCCAGCGGCATGTCCAGGTCCTCGGCATTGACGCGGTGACGGGCGCCACGCAGTTGCTGGCGGAGCAGCGCGACGATGCCTGGGTCACGCTGGTCGATGGCCTGCCTGTTCGCACGGCGGCGGGGATTCTGCTCACCAGCGGCGACCTGGACGACACGCGGAGCCTGCTAGCCGACGGGGAGCGGGTCACGTCCCCTGGCCTGCAGCTGGATGCGGTGCTGGCGGTGGATGGCGAGACGGTGCTGTTCACGGCGTCGGACGAGCCGACGGAGGTGCATCTGTGGGCCTGGGATCCGGTGTCCGGGACGCGAAGGCTGAGCGATGAGCCGGGCCTGCACAGCGGCACCCGGCGAGGCGGCACGACAGTGCTGATCTCCCGCACGCTGGACCGGCCGGGTACGCGCACCACCGTCCAGACAGGCAGCGCGTCCGGACGAGGACCGGCGAAGCGCGCGCTCGTTCAGATGGCCTCCTGTGCCCAGCGCCCGGTCCTGGACCTGCGGAGGAAAATGCTCTCCCTCGGCCCGGACGAGCTGCGCACGGCGCTGTTCCTGCCGTCCTGGTACCGGCCCGCGGACGGCCCGCTGCCTGTGCTGATGGACCCGTACGGCGGGCCGGCGATGCGCAAGGCGACGGCCGATCAGTCCCCCGGCGCGTTCGTCTCGCAGTGGTTTGCCGAGCAGGGCCTTGCGGTCCTGGTGGCGGACGGCGCCGGCACGCCGGGCCGGGGTCCGGCCTGGGAGCGGGCCATCTACCTGGATATCGCCGGGCCGGCGCTGCGCGACCAGGTAACGGCGCTGCACGAGGCGGCCCGGCGCGAGCCCGCGCTGGACCTCAGCCGGGTCGCGATCCGCGGCTGGTCCTACGGCGGGTTTCTCGCGGCGCTGGCGGTGCTCCGGCGCCCGGACGTCTTCCACGCGGCCATCGCGGGAGCGCCGGTCACTGACCAGCGGCTGTACGACACGCACTGGCGCGAGCGCCACCTCGGTCACCCGGACGAGCAGCCGGAAGCCTATGACCGCTGCTCCCTGATCGGGGACGCGGCAGTTCTGAGCCGGCCGCTGCTGCTCGTGCACGGGCTGGCCGACGACAATGTCGTCGCCGCGCACACGCTACGGCTGTCGGCCGCGCTGCTGGCGGCCGGCCGGCCGCACGAAGTCCTGCCGCTGCCGCGGGCGACGCACCAGGCCGCCGGGGCAGTAGGGGAAGGTCTCCTGCTGCACGAGCTGGATTTCCTCCAGCGGACGATCGGCCTGCGCCGTGCGCCTCCGCGCACTAAACCGTCATGCTGAGACAGCCGTCCGTAATCGGTCCATCCGGGATCGCAGTTGCTGATCTGCCTCTCAGCGAGACGCACCACACGTGTGTCGTTATGACTTGCACGTCGGGTCGAGGCGATCTGGTCATCTGTATGACGGATAGAGCGACTACTATATAGCCATTGGCAATATGAGCAACTGCTGGCCTGGAGCAGTGTAACTTTCCACGTTTTACAGATTCCAGCTTCGGTCCGGTCAGCGCGGGCCGTAAAGCCCTGCCGGGCGGGAGGTCTGGAAGGCCCAGTACCGGTCCCCGTACGACCAGTGCCACCATTCGGGCGGATAGTTGACGAACTCGGCGGCCTCCATGGCGCGGCTGAGCACGTTCCGGTGCTGCCGGGCGGGCTCGGCCACCCGGTGAGCGGTGGCGGCGCCCTCGCCGGGCTGATTGAATCCCCAGCCCATATCGGCATACTGGCCCCGGTACAGGAGCGCTATGTCAACGGCGCCTCCAGTACTGTGCGGGGGTGCGAAGCCTGGGGGCGCGACAAGCCGGGCGTTTTCGTCGCGCAATGCCTCATCGGTAAGGTCCGGTCGGTCAGCCCGGAGTTGATCCAGGTTCCACTGCCACAAGCGCTCCTGGACCCAGATGGGGCGCCAGCCCTCTTTAAGCTGAAGCTGGTACTCATCTGGCAGGCTCTCCCGGGCGCGAGCGAGCCGGTCGGCAACCCCCGAACGGACATAAAACAGATCGTCGGACAGCTGTTGCACGTCCATCCTGCTCTGGTCAATCGCCAGCGTCGCAACATTGCTGACATCGACAAAAGGCTCGTCGTAATTGAGGATTCCCAGGGCCAGCACGCGTGGGTCATTAATGAGGGCACCAGCGTCGCGATATGTCAGCACGATCTGATCGTAACGGCTATAGGTAAGACGGCGCCGCGCTGACCTGAGTCCGTCCCTCGCCGGCGGCCAGCAAGCCTGCGGCTGCCTTCGGCCGCGCCACCGCCGTCGGCTCATCCCAGCGGGAGAGCGCTGCGCCGGCTGGCGCAACCCCCAGGCTGGTCTTCCAGGACGACGCCACGCTGCGCCGGTAACACCGGAAGGACAGGCGCCAGACGCAACAACTCTAAGTGTGTTGTTATGACTTGCAGAGCGGATTGTGCCGATGCTCGCATGTCCATCGGTGAGTTCGCGGCACCGTAGTGCTGGCTAGATTCCGTCCGAAACGAGCGTGCCGGGCATCTTCCGCATGGGCTCCGCGTCGCCGCGCATGATCGCGGCGGAGGCCTCGATGTTCCGGGCGGCGTCGAGATGCTGCCAGGCGAGTGCGTAGCCCGCGTCGCGGCGAGCTGCTCGAAGAAGGCCCGCTGGATCCGCCCGCTGCCTTCGCGGAACGGATGGACCGCGTTGACCTCGCCCAGGTAGTAGGCCAGCCGTGCGACGGACGCTTCCCTGTCCAGGTCACGAAGGCAATTCTCGCTGCGCAGCGCGCGGAAGATCTCCGCCGCCGACGTCTCGATGTGCTGGGGCAGGCAGAACAGGCTCCCCTTGGCGATGCCGGCCGTCCGGATCTGCCCCGCCCAGTCGTAGATGTCGCCGAAGATTCTCCGGTGGATCGCGCACACATGCGGCAGGTCGTAGCCAGGATGAACAGGCGACTCCCCGAGCAAGATCAGCGCTGCGTGGGTGATCTCCCGTTCAGCGGCCGCCAGCTCCGCAGCCGTGCCCAGCCCGAGCTTGCTGAGCAGGACTCCCGTAACCGGGTCGGTGTACGGATCCTCCGCCACCTACGGCTGCCGGTACCGGGCAACGGTCCTGCGGTACAGTTCCGCAGCGCTGATTTCCCCGTCCACATAGGCCGAGACGATCCGGGGTGAACGGCCCCGGTAGCTCGACCTGGACGGACTGGGCTGCGGAGAGCGCGGAGTCCAGGCGTGCGCGCTGCCGGGCGATCGCCTCGTACCGCTCGTACACCTCATACGGCAGGAAACAGCCTCGGGCTTGCGGTGCGAACCGAAGGCGACCGGCGCCGCCGCCGGGCCTTCGCCGCCTCGCCCCGGTGCGGCTGCCCCGAGATCACGATCACAGCTGGAGTATCAGGGCTGGCCGTGCAGCGGCGCTGAAGCGCTCGGGATAACGGGTACGGCAAGGGGCCACGCCGCCTCGGCGGCGACCGGGCCGCGGCCGACATCACGCATGGGGTCAGCGAGGCAGGCGCCAGCCTGATCCCGGCCGCGGCGCGCTGCTGCTGTACGTCGCCAGCGGCTGATCAGGGTCAGCCGGCGGCTAGGTCGCGCTGATACCAGGTGCCTGGCTTACCGCCGAGGCCGGCCGGGTCGGCCGGGCCAGCCGGGACGAACCCGGCCTTGGCCAGCACCTTCCGGGACGCGGCATTCTCGCGGGCGGTGGCCGCCCTGAGCGTGCGCAGCCCGTGCCGCGCCGCCGCCAGCCGGCACAGCTCCCGGACGGTCGCGGTCGCCACGCCGCGGCCGGTGACGTGCTGGGCGACCCGGTAGCCGAGTCTGGCAGTGCCGTCCTCGAAGTCGTACAGGTTGAACCGGCCCAGGACCGAGCCATCCTCGGCGACGAGCACGTAGAAGGCGCAGATGCCGGCCTCCTGCTCAGCCAGCAGGGCGCTGTGCCGGTCGGTGAACTGGTCGTAGAACTCGTCGCCGCGGTCGGAGATCGAGGCAGCGAAGTAGGCGCGGTTCGCCAGCTCGAAGGCCAGGACCGCCGGGGCATGGTCAGCATCCAGTCGCTGCAGCTCGGGCACTGCCCGACTCTACCCAGATGGTGCGCTGGGGTCACCTGAGTTTCCGCCGGGCCAGGCTGGCTCCGTGCTAGTTGTCCTCGCTCCCTTCAGAAGACCCGGCGGTCCTCACTTCTTGGATCGTCCGATATGAGGTGGCGGTCGTACCTGCCGCGGCGGGCGAGTCTCCGCCACGGTCGAGCGAGGATTTGCGGGTCGGCGGCGAGGTCGGCGACAGCTAGGGCGGGCGTCATGCTCTGCGGACAGCGGGCTGCTCATTCGCCGTTAGGGGAGATCATTCCGGAGGGTGCGTTGACAGCGTCCTAGGCTGTCCCGGCGTAGCTGACCCAGTAGCTGTTACTGACGGCATGAGCCTGCGCCTGCAGCGCGAGAGGTCCGTTGTTGACCGTGATGCCTGGTCCATGCGTCGAGAGCAGAATGCAGTCGACGCCGAGACGCTCATATTCGAGGAAGATCTCCGGGAAGTGGCATTCGATCCCCAGGGCGCACCCGAATCGCATGCCGTCAACCTCGAACGTAATCGGCGCTGAGCCGGCCCAGATCCGCAGGGTCCGGGCAAGCTCCGCCGTTTCGGCCAGCTCCTGACGGAGCACGTCCCAGTCGAAGCGGTCCCAGACAGCTTGGCCGACCTTGCCCGGGTCGCCGGACATGATCCGCTTGTGGGGTGAGCAGGTCGCTCCCTCGGAGAAGTGGATCAGCCTCGCGTCCTGCTCGCGGGCTTCGCGCATCAGCTGCCGGATCCCGCGGCCGGCGGCTCGCAGTTGGGCGCCGTCGCGGGGATCGTGGGGCCCGCACCCGGTGCTTCAGGCTCCTATTCGCTGTCATCTGGCCTTCCACCGTAGCAACATTAGCGTGACCGCCAGCGCCAGCCGCGAGATCGATGCCGCTGCCGAGAAATACGGCCGCTCGCCGCATGACCTGCGGCTGAACCCCCGCGACCCCTTCGCCGATCTCCGGAGCCTTTCGCGGATCGACAGGGGTGGCTCGCTGAGATTCGGCTAGCGCTAACCGACCTCGCGAAAGCTGGGCAGCCAGCGCAGCAACTCCGTGATGGCACCCCCGACGTCGCTGCTGCCCCGCGTGTCATATGCCCGCGCGGCGTAGGCCCGCGTGTCATCGCCCTCCGCGTCAGCGCCCTCCGCGTCATCGGTACGGGCCGCGGCCCACGCCAGGTGCCCGTCCGGGCGGATCAGCGCGGCACCCAGCTCGTCCCACGGCTCGCCACTCCCCGCGAAGAAGCCCTCCGGCGCCAGGGACAGCCTGGCCAGTGCGTCCCGTCCGAGGCTGTCGGCGAGGGCATCAGGCGACAGCCCGATAAGGCAGAACTTGCCCGGCCGCAGCAGCCCGAAGACGTCTGATCCGTCCGCGAGCCGCAGGTTCGGCACCCGCCGCCCGACGAGCGGATGGGCGCCCGCGGCGCCCGCGGCGCCCGGATAGCGCACGTCGATGCCGGCGGCGGACACGGCGAGCCGGGAGTTCAGGATCGGGTTCTCGGCGAGGGCCGTGGTCATCATGGCCCGCAGAGCCTGGCCCTCGCGGCCGGGTACGGCGATCAGGCCGGTCTGGGCCAGCGTGTCGTCGATAACCGCGCGCCCGGCGGGGGCCCGTTCTAGCTCATAGGTGTCGAGCAGGGCCGGCGGCGCCGCGAACCGCGCGACGGCCGCCAGCTTCCAGCCCAGGTTCATCGCGTCCTGGATACCGAGGTTGAGGCCCTGGCCGCCCATCGGAAAGTGCACGTGAGCTGCGTCGCCCGCCAGCAGCGTCCGGCCCTGGCGGTAGTGGTCGGCCTGAAACGTCGCGCTGCCGACGCGGCTCAGCCAGCTTGGGTCCCGCATGCCGAAGTCTCGCCCGGTCAGCCGCGCGATGGTAGCGCGGAGCTCGTCGAAGCCGAGGGGGACGTCGCGCGGCGTCGACATGCTGGCGTGCTCCAGGGCGACTAGCCGGTACCGGTCGCTGTCCAGGCGAACGGCATAAAACGAGCCGCCCTCGCTGTGCATCGTCAGCGCGGGCGGCACGTCGTCGTCTTCCAGGCGGACGTCGCCGATCACGCAGGTGAGGGCGTCGTCGGTGCCGGTGTACCCGATGCCGCTCGCCGCGCGGACGATGCTGCGCCGGCCGTCGCACCCGACGAGATAGCGGCCGGAGAACTCGACCTGCCCCGCTGTGGCTCCGACCGCCGTCGCGCTCACTCCCGCTTCCGTTGCGGTGATGCCGGAAACCTCCAGGCCGCGTAGCACGCGCACGCCCGCGCCGATCGCGTGACGCTCCAGCAACTCCTCGGTCCGCACCTGGGGGATGAACAGAACAAACGGATAGTCGGACTCCAGCCCGGACAGGTTGAGGCGGCTGGACAGCATGGCGTAGTGCGTTGTCGGTATCTCGATGCCCTCGTCGAGCCACGGCCCGACCAGGCCGCGCGAGGCGAAGACCTCCAGGGTCCGGGCGTGCAGCGTGTGCGCCCGCGAGTGCTCCGACCGGCGGGTTCGCTTCTCGATGACCGTGACGCTCGCGCCGCCGAGACGAAGCTCCGCGGCCAGCCAGAGTCCGACCGGCCCGGCCCCGACGACGATGATGTCCGCCTCGAGGTGATCCTCCCGGCCTGACATGCGACCCTCCCGGCCCGGCGCCTTGACTCCAGAGATTCCTGGAGGCCAGAATCAGATTCTTGAGAACGGTACACGACCGACAGGCTTCGCCGCTGAGCTGTCCCGGGTGTGACGCGGCCCGACGATGATAGAGGGCCGGAGGATGACACAGTCGCTGACCGTTGGCCTAGTCGCGCCGATCTTCAACAACATGCCGGTCTGGGCGGCCGAGAACCTGGGCCTGTTCGCCGAGGCCAGCCTCACGGTCACGGCGAAAGTCCTGTACGGGGTGCAGAACGTGACCAGCGCCACCCTGGACGGGAGCGTCGAGATCGGGCTGGGGACGCCGGAGGGCGTGCTGAGCGATCCGGACGGCGCCCTGGTCATCGTTGGCGGGAACGCCCGCAAGCTGGCCAATGCCCTCATCGCCCGGCGCGGCATCGCCACGATCGCCGACCTGCGCGGCGCCGTCGTGGGCGTCTCGCACGCCACGGAGGGGACCGCGCTGCTGGTGACCGAGATGCTGGCCGCGCACGGGCTCAGGGCCGGCCGCGACTACCGGCTGGAGGCCATCGGCGTCGCGTCCGCGCGCTGGGAGGCGATCCAGGGCGGGAAGCTGGACGCCGGCCTCCAGACGCCGCCGCACAAGTACATCGCGCAGGACCAGGGCTACCCGGATCTCGGCGAGATCTCCGACTACGTTCCGGATTACCAGTTCACCACGGTCAACGCGCGGGCCGACTGGGCCGCGGCGCACCGGGGGACGCTGCGCGCCTTCCTCGCCGCGCTGTCCCGGTCCACAAAGTGGCTCTACGCCGAGCCGGACGCGGCGACCGAACTGGCCGCGCAGGTGCTGGCGACCACGCCGGAGTACGCCCGGCGGGACTACGAGCACTTCGCCACGTCCCGCAGCCTCACGACCGACCTCGCCCTGAGCGAGCCGGGCATGGCCAAGGTCATCGAGGTCATGCGCGCGGCCTGCACGCTGCCCGGGCCCGGCGGCGACGCTGGCTGGCGCGCCCGCATCGACCTGTCCTTCCTGCCCGGTTCCTGACCCGGCGGCGGGAGCCGTCACCACCGGCCCCCCGGTATACCGGGGGGCCCCCGATATACAGTCCCTCGTCATGGGTCCTCTTCTCAGCCTGCTCGACCGCTACCACCCGGCCGATGAGGCCGAGGCCGCCGACGTCGAGCGGGTGCGCGAGCTGGTCCGGGCCACGGACGATCCCTGGCAGCGCTCGATGCCGCTGCACGTCACCGCATCTGCGCTGATCGTCCACCCGCCGAGCGGCCGGGTCCTGCTGCGCTGGCATCAGCGCCAGCGGGGGTGGCTGCACGTGGGCGGGCACGGCGATCCGGGCGAGAGCGACCCGCTGGCGATCGCGCTGCGCGAGGCCGGGGAGGAGACGGGGCTGGCCGATCTCGTGCCGTGGCCGGATGCGCGGATCCGGCAGGTGGTGATCGTGTCCGTCCCGGCGAACAGCAAGGAACCGGCCCACGAGCACGCGGACGTGCGGTTCATCCTGGCGACCCAGGCCCCGGAGGCGGCACGCCCGGAAAGCCCGGACGCACCGCTGCGCTGGCTGTCCCTGACCGAGGCCCGTGAGACCACGCCGGAGGCGAACCTGCGGACGGCCTGGCGGCGGGTAGAAAGCCTGCTCGCCGCGGCCGCGCATTCTGGTCGGGCCTGAATCCCAGCCCGGAAATGGGCGAAACAGCCGTCTGCCAGTTCAAGGGCGTGCCCGTTAGTTGCCTGATTCGGACGGCGTCGGGAGCACCCGCGTCGGTGCGGCTGGCGGGCAGCGCCGCCCCGTTCACCAGCCAGGCGCGAGTGACGGGCGCCGTGGCGGCTGCTCAGCGGCTGTCGATACAGGTGTGGCTGAAGCCGCGGGTGGCAGCGGCTGAGGCCCTGGCCAGCGCGGTGAGCACGCCGGGGAACCCGCTGTTTCACCACTACCTGAGTCCCGCTAGCTACACGGCGCGGTTCGGCGCGACGAGCAGCGCGGCGGCCAAGGTGGAGAAGTGGCTGCGCGGCCAGGGCTTCACGGCCGTGGGCGCGGACCCGCAGCGTGACTACGTGCGCGCGACGGCGGCGGCCTCGACCATTAATAACGCGTTCGGCGTCCAGCTCAAGCTCTACCAGTCGTCGGCGGCGGCGAACGCGGGCCGGTACCAGCTGCGCGCCAATGACAGGGCCGTGACCATCCCGTCCTCGCTGGCGGCCATCGTGGACGGCGTGACCGGCCTGGATAACGCCGCGCCGGTCCTGCCCCTCGAAACCCCGGCCACCAAGCCGGCCACCAAGACGACGTCGGCGGCGGCGCCGGCGGCGAGCCCGAGTGCGCCCTGCTCGGTGTACTACGGGCAGCACAAGGCCACCGGCTTGCCGAAGCAGTTCGGGACCACGTCGTTCCCGACCGAAGTGTGCGGCTACTCGGCCCGGCAGATCAGGAAGGCCTACGGCGCCAACACGGTCAGCACGGGGAAGGGCCAGACGATCGCCCTCGTGGAGCTCGGGCTGACCCCGGACATGTTCCTCACCCTGCAGGACTACGCGGCGGCCAATCACATCGCCGCCCCGTCGACCGAGCGGTACGCGGAGCTGTCGCTCGGCCAGGGCAGCGCCTGCGGGGACCCGTTCGACGTGGAAGAGCAGATCGACGTCGAGTCCTCTTACGACATGGCTCCCGCGGCGCACCAGCTCGTAATCGGCGGTGACGGCTGCAACGAGGGCGACTACGGGCTGCAGGGACTCTTCGATGCCGACCTCGCGGTTCTCGGCGGCAACGGCCACCACCCGCTGGCCTCGGCCGCCTCTAACTCGTGGGAGGGCGGCGCCGAGTCCCAGCCCGCGTCCCTCACCAACATTGAGCACGCCTACCTGCTGCGGGCGGCCGGCGAGGGCGTCGGCATGTACTTCTCCGCCGGCGACGGTTCCGGGGTCGAGTCCCCGTCGAGTGATCCCTACGCCATCGCGATCGGCGGCACCACGCTCGGGATCGGCAAGACCGACAACCGCCTGTTCGAGACCGGCTGGTCCACTGGGGAAGCCCTGCTGTCGGACAACCAGTGGATCCTGCTGGGCGAGCAGGGTGCCAGCGGCGGCGGCCCCAGCCTGCTGTGGAAGGAGCCGGGCTACCAGAAGCACGTCGTGCCCCCCGCGCTGGCCACGATCGCCGGGAACCGCGGTGGCAGTGTCCGCTCGGTGCCCGACATCAGCGCCGACGCGGACCCGTTCACCGGGCTGGCCGTCGGCCTGCTCACCTTCAGTACCACCGACCCCAGCGCCCCGCCCACGTACTCGGAGTCTGACTGGGGCGGGACGAGCCTGGCCGCGCCGCTGGTGGCCGGGATCGTGACAGCCGCGCAGCAGGGTCAGCCCGCGTCGTTCGGGCTGATCAGCCCGGCGGTCTACAAGCTGGGCAAGACGAGCGCCATCCACGACGCCCTGCCCCTGACCAGCCACAGTCCCGCGCTGTACCGCGGCACGGCCTGTGACGCCAACACGTGCGGCGCCCAGGTGCTGGCGACCTTCGACGACCAGAGCCCGGCCATGTTCGGCTACAACGGCCAGGTAACGCTGAAGGGCTACGACAACATGACCGGGGTCGGAACGCCCAATGGGCAGGCCTTCCTCACCGCACTGCGCAAGCTGGAGCGGTAAGCCGGCCGGCGCTGGCCTAGCCCCGGCGGCCCGTCCGGAGCCGCGCCGCCTTGATCGTCAGGTAGTTCTGCTCCGGAATGCTCGTGGTGCGACGGGCCGCGGCGCGGTAATGCTCGGCCGCGCCCGGCGCGTCGCCGGCCATCTCCAGCAGGTGGGCGCGGACGGCATCGAGGCGGTAGTGGCCGGCCAGTGCCTCGTCGAGCGGGTCGAGCAGGGCCAGGCCCGCGGCCGGGCCGTGCACCATGGCGGTGGCGATGGCCCGGTTGAGCGACACCATCGGATTGCCGGTCATCCGCTCCAGCAGCCGGTACGAGGCGAGGATCTGCGGCCAGTCGGTGTCCTCGACGCGCGCCGCCTGGTCATGGAGGGCGGCGATGGCCGCCTGCAGCTGGTACTCGCCCACGGCCCCGCGGGCCAGGGCGCGGGCCAGCAGGGCGACTCCCTCCGCGATCAGCCGCTGGTCCCACAGCGCCCGGTTCTGGTCCGCCAGCGGGATGAGGTGGCCGTCGGGACCGGAGCGGGCCGGGCGCCTGGCGTCGGTGAGCAGCATGAGCGCCAGCAGGCCGGCCACCTCGCCGTCGCCGGGCAGCAGCCCGTGCACTATCCGCGCCAGCCGGATGGCCTCGCCCGACAGCTCGACGCGATGCAGGTCGCGCCCGACGCTGCTGGTAGATCCCTCGTTGAAGATCAGGTACAGCACGTGCAGCACCGAGCGCAGGCGCGGCACCCACTCGTCGCCGTCGCCCGGCATCCGCAGCGGCACCTCGGATGCCTTGACGCGCTGCTTGGCCCGGCTGATGCGCTGGGCCATGGTGGCCTCTGGCACCAGGAACGCGTTCGCGATCTCGGCCGTGGTCAGGCCGCCGACCGCCCGCAGCGTCAGGGCGATCGCGGAGGCGGCGCTCAGCGCCGGGTGACAGCACATGAACAACAGGATCAGCGTGTCGTCCCGGTCGCTGGCCGCGTCGGCCGGCGGCTCGGCGGCCGCGTCGGCCTCGCGGCGCCGCCGGGCCTGGTCGCTGCGCACCTGGTCGGTCAGCCGCCGCAGGGCGGCCTGAATCAGCCAGCCGCGCGGGCTGGCCGGCACCCCGTCGGCCGGCCAGTGCTGGGAGGCCGCGAGCAGGGCCTCCTGCACGGCGTCCTCGGCGGCGGCGAAATCGCCGGACCGGCGCATGACCGCGCCGAGGACCTGCGGCGCCAGCTCGCGCAGCAGGTCCTCCAGGCCCGGTTGCGGCGTCACTGGTCGGAGTGCGGGGCGCCCATGACCTGCCGGACCTCGATCGGC
>Ga0208220_1000871_pt1 | contig 12672 bp, 15 predicted proteins | sample NGESurdeep092012_9_FD_184484 | JGI IMG/M metagenome (GOLD analysis project Ga0208220, IMG submission 184484) | Arctic peat soil microbial communities from Barrow, Alaska - NGEE Surface sample F53-1 deep-092012 (SPAdes) | ecosystem: Environmental > Terrestrial > Soil > Wetlands > Peat ... | reverse complement strand
TGAGGGCCCGGTCAGCAGCAGCGCGATCGACGTCCAGGCCGCGCTGAACGTGCCGAACATCAGCGCCTGGTACACGCACGAGCGGCGCAGGTCAGGCTCGGTCCGCAGCAACCGCACCGGTGCGGCCAGCAGCGCCCCGTATTTCTCCCGGCTGGGCGGCGACATCGCCGGCAGCACCCGGGCCAGCACCGCGGCCAGCACTAGCATCAGGACGGCGGCGACCAGGTACGGCGCCCGCCAGCCCAGCCATCCGCCCACCGCACCGGAGAACGTCCGGGCCAGCAGGATGCCGCCGAGCAGGCCGGACAGCAGGGTGCCGGTCACCGCGCCCCGGCGCTGCTCCGGGACCAGCCCGGCGGACATGGGCAGCAGGATCTGCGGCACCACCGTGGTGATGCCCACCGCTGTGCCCGCCACCAGCAGGAACGTGAGGGTCGGGGCGGCTCCTGCGGCGATCAGGCCGGCCGCGGTGAGGATGATCAGGGTGACGACCAGCAGCCGCGGGCGGACCCGGTCGCCCAGCGGCACCAGCAGGTACAGGCCGGCCGCGTAGCCCAGCTGCGTGGTGGTGACCAGCAGCGCCGCCGTGGCCGGCGTGGCGTGCAGTTGCGTCGCGATGAGCGGGCTCAGCGCCTGCGGGAAGTAGACGTTGGCCACGCAGACGCCGCAGGCGATGGCGAAGATCAGGATCACGCCGCGGGACAGGCCGGCGGGGGCTTCACGGGCAGCGTCGGTCGAAGGCGTCGGGGGCACGTCTGCCTTCCGGCTCGGGATCAGGAAGTAACCACAGATGTAGTTACTTCTCCGCAACGAAAACCTATCATGGGGCTCATGACCTCCCCTGGCCGGCGCTGGGTCTGGTACGGCGGCCGGCCCAGCCTCGACTTCGTGAACACCCGCCGGAACCGGGAGGCCGGCCGGCGGGATGCCGGAGCCGGAGACCGGACGGCCGGGGACGGCGAGGCCGAGTACCTGCGCGGGCCGGCCGACCTGGCCGCGTGGCTGTCCGAGGCCGGGCTGATCACGCCGCCCGCCGGCGGCCGGTCCCTCGTGGACGGGGACACCCTGGCCGGGGCGCTGGCCCTGCGGGAGGCCATTGACGCCGCGGTCACCGCGACGGTGGCGGCGGTCAGTGTGCCTGATCGGGCCGTTAGGTGCGTCAATGAATGGATCGCGGCCGAGCCGCAGCGGCCGGCCCTGCGCCTGGAGGCGGGAGTGCCGGTGCTGTTGGTGCCCCGGGCGGGACGCACGCCACGCGGGGCACTCGCGCTGATCGCGGCCGATGCCGCGGAACTGCTCGGCACGGGGCTGCGGGAGCGGCTGCGGATCTGCCCGGGGCCGGGCTGCCGCGGCCGGTTCCTGGATGATTCGCCCGCGGGCCGGCGCCGCTGGTGCTCGATGGCCGTGTGCGGCAACCGGAGCAAGGCCGCTGCCCACCGCGAGGCCGCGCACGCGGCCGCGGTCCGGCCTTGAGGCGCTGCACGTGGCGGACGGATAAGCCGCGCGGGCCCTCCCCGCCCCGCGCCGCCGGCCCTCCCCGCCCCGTGCCGCCCCCCGCCCCCACCTCCCCATCCGGGACCCCGGGTTGAGCGTTAACAATGATCTTGTTTAGTTCACCCCGGCTGGGTAGCCGGATGCTTCAGAGAGGAGATGCGGTGGCTCGGATCGAGATACGGACAGACCGGCCCGTCGGCACGGTGGACGAGCGGATCTTCGGCGGCTTCCTCGAGCACCTCGGCCGGTGCGTCTACGGCGGCGTGTTCGACGAGGGGTCGCCCCTGGCGGACGCGCGGGGGTTCCGCACCGACGTGCTCGGGGCGGTCCGCGGCCTGGGCCTGCGGCACGTCCGCTGGCCGGGCGGGAACTTCGCCTCCGGGTACCACTGGGCCGACGGGATCGGCCCGCCGGATCAGCGGCCCCGCCGGGCCGAGCTGGCCTGGCGCAGCGAGGAGCCCAACCGGTTCGGGACCGACGAGTTCATGGCCTGGTGCGCGGCGGCTGGCGTGCAGCCGGTGCTGTGCCTGAACATGGGCACCGGGACCCTGGACGAGGCGCTGGCCTGGGTCGAGTACTGCAACGGCACCGGCGGCACCTACTGGGCTGACCGGCGGCGGGCCAACGGGCACGAAGCGCCCTACCGGGTCCGGTACTGGGGTCTCGGCAACGAGATGTATGGCGACTGGCAGATCGGCCAGCGGACCGCGCAGGAGTACGTCACCACCGCCCGTCAGTGGGCCAAGGCCATCCGGTTCCTCGACCCCGGCGTCTCGCTGGTCAGCTGCGGCCAGAGCGGGGTGGACGACTGGGACCGCGTCGTCATCGACGGCCTGGCCCGGTACGTGGACCTGCACAGCATCCACCTGTACACGGGCTCGGATGATTACTGGTCGAACGTGCTCGCCCCGCACTTCGCCGAGCGGACCCTGTCGGTGGCCGGGGGGCTGATCGACCGGGCCCGGTACGCGCAGCGGATCAGCCACGAGATCGGCGTGGCCTACGACGAGTGGAACGTCTGGTACCGCACCGACGACGGGCGGCTCGAGGAGCGGTACAACCTGGCCGACGCGCTGGCCGTGGCGACGTACCTCAACGTGTTCGTGCGCAAGTCGGCCATCGTGCGGATGGCCAACCTGGCCCAGCTGGTCAATGTGATCGCTCCCATCGTCACGTCGCCGGGCGGCATGTTCCTGCAGAGCATCTACCACCCGCTGCGGCTGATCTCGACCGCCACCCAGGAAGTGGCGCTGGACACCTTCGTGGACTCGGGCACGCACGAGCACGCCGACCGGCCCGGGGACCGCTGGCCGTACCGGGTCGCGGACCTGGGGCCGTTCCAGTTGCTGGACGTGGCGGCGACCCGGGACGCGGAGGGCCGGCGGCTGACGGTCTCGGTGGTGAACCGGGACCCGGGGCAGGCCCTGGACACACGGATCCAGCTGGCCGGGGCCCGCGCCGCCGGGCCGGTGATGGTGCACGAGGTCACCGGGGACAGCCCGGAGGCGGCCAGCAGCGCGGCCGAGCCGGACGCGGTCACGACGGTGACCACCAAGCGCGACGTGAGCGGCGACGTCCTCGACGTCCGCTTCCCGCCGCACTCCTTCACCCTCCTGGACGTGCAGCTGGCCTGACCGCGGCTCGCCATGAACAATGGATTACTCGTTCCAGACGAGTACCGTGGGGGTTCATGGCCAGGTCTGGGCGGACACCGCCAGGAGGCAAGACGGCGGGCAAGCTCACGAGCAAGGGTGCGCAGACGCAGCACCGCATCGTCGCCGCGGCGGCGGAGCTGATGTTCGAGGGCGGCGTGGCCGGGACGACCATGGAGATGGTCCGGGCCGCCGCCCGGGTGAGCAGCTCGCAGATCTACCACTACTTCGCGGACAAGGAGACCCTGGTCCGGGCGGTGATCGAGTACCAGAACGAGACCATCGTGGGCGGCCAGGAACTCATGCTGGCCAAGCTGGATTCCCTGGCCGGACTCCGGGCCTGGCGTGACTTCCTCGTCGAGCACCAGCGCCAGCTCGGATGCCGGGGCGGCTGCCCGATCGGAGCGCTCGGCAGCGAGCTGGCCGAGATCGACCCGCAGGCCCGGGCGGCGGTGGCGGGCGGGTTCGGCCGGTGGGAGGCGGGCATCCGGGGCGGCCTCCAGGCCATGCGCGACCGCGGCGAGCTTGGCCAGGACGCCAGCCCGGACCGGCTGGCGACGACGATGCTGGCCGCGCTGCAGGGCGGGCTGCTGCTGAGCCAGGTCCAGCGCAGCACCGTGCCGCTGGAGGTGGCGCTGGACACCGTCATCGACCACATCAGCGCGCAGATGGTGCCCGCCGCGCCCTGACCGCCGGCCTGGCATGGTCCTGCTAGCGACAGGCACCCCCTGTCCCGTTATCCCGGCCCCGCCCATGATCGTGGTGCTTTTGGCGCCGCCCGCAGCGCAAAAAGCACCACGATCATGGAATCCGCCTATGCCGCGGGGGGTGGGCCGCGCGCCGCGGCCCGTAGGGATTCTCGTTCCAGCGGGCTACGGTGAGGTCATGGACGGGTCTGATGCTGCGGAGCGCGGGAGCCCGGCTGAAGGCAGGCCGCGGCACCCGGGCCTGAGCCACCGGGACGTGCTGGCGTCCGGCGGATGGCATCCCCGCTACGCCCGGGCCCTCATCTCGGCCAGCGACGGCGACTACGGCTTCACCCTGGTCGACGGGAACGGCGACGGTGCTGAGCTCGAGGAAGAGCTATGGCAGTGGGAGGACGGGCCCGGGGGTCATGGGCGGCTGGCAGGGCGGGAGTTCCTCCGGTGCCGGACCCTGGACCATCTCCCCCCGCTCGTGGCGGGCGGCCACATCGGGCTGGCGTACTTCGCCTACGGCCGTGTTCCGGGGCGCGACTCCGTGACCGTTGAATTCGAGGAGCGCCGGTACGAGATCCCGGTCTTCCCGCTCGGGGTCTGGGGCTTCATCAGGGAGGCCGCCGGTCTCCGTCCTGGGCTTCCAGCTCTGGTGTCCTAAAGGCCGGGGAAAACCGATCGCCGGAAAGACCGTTGGGGAGAGAGAGTGGGGTCCGCGCCGCCACAGGTCCGCGCGGTCCCCACGGCAGATGGAGCTCCATGGATTTACTGCGCCAGCACGAGATAGCCGAGGCGAGCCACCGGATCCTCAACCCGTTCACCGACGAGAAGCTGGAATTGCTGGGCCAGCTGTGCCGGTGGCGGCGGGATATGCGCCTGCTCGACCTGGCCAGCGGGAAGGGCGAGATGCTCTGCACCTGGGCCCAGCGGCACGGGATCCGGGGCCTGGGGGTGGATATCAGCGAGGTCTTCGTGCCCGCGGCGCGGGACCGGGCCGCTCACCTGGGGGTCGCCGACCGGGTCCGGTTCGAGCTGGGTGACGCCGGCGCGTTCGGCGTGGATGCGGCGTCGTTCGACGCGGTCGCCTGCATCGGGGCGACCTGGATCGGCGGCGGGCTGGCCGGCACCATCGGCCTCATGCGGCGGGCCCTGGCCCCGGGCGGCCTGCTGCTGATCGGCGAGCCCTTCTGGCGGGAGACCCCGCCTGGGGAGGCCCACGCCGCCCTCGACCTGGGCTCGGAGGAGTTCACCTCGCTGACCGGCACCCTGGACCGGTTCGAGGACGCCGGGCTTGAGCTGGTGGAGATGGTGCTGGCCGACGAGGACAGCTGGGACCGCTACATGGCCGCGCAGTGGTGGACCGTGGCCGGGTGGCTGGACGAGCACCCGGGTCATGCAGGCGCGGCAGAAATGCGTGAGTATCTCGACCGGTCGCGGCGCTCGCACCTGGCCTACGGGCGCCGCTACCTGGGCTGGGGCGTGTTCGTGCTGCGGGCCGCCGGCTGAGCGGTCACTCCGGCGTGTCTGCCGGGCCCGGCTCGACGCAGAACTCGTTGCCTTCGGGGTCCTGCATCACCACATGATGCTGGTGGCGTTCCAGGACGCGCGCGCCCAGCTTCTCCAGCCTGGCCACCTCATCCTCGGGTCGGCCGGGGGCGCGCAGATCGAAGTGCAGCCGGTTCTTGGCCGTCTTCCCTTCGGGTACCCGGGCGAACCAGATGTTCGGGCCGCCCCAGCCGGCGGCCTCCAGGTAGGCCTTATCGGCGGTGGACTCCTCGTCCACGTCGGACCCGAACACGGCCGCCCAGAACCGGGCCAGCGCCAGCGCGTCCGCGGCGCCGAACGTGACGCTCTTGATGACACTTGACATGGCACGACCGTAACCACATCCCCGGAGGGCGGCCTCCGGCGCGGGCGGGCTCGGCGCGGTTGGGCTCAGGCCGCGGCGAGCCGGAATGACGAGCCGCTGCTGCCTGCCACCCAGGCGTCCGGCATGGCTGCGGCCAGGGCATGCTGGGCGCGCCAGCCAGTGCAGTGCCCGGGCACGACAAGCCCAGGAGTCATCTGGGTGAGTGCTTCGACGGTGCGGCCGATGATGGGCTCGAACGCGGCGCCGCTGAGGTGCAGGCCACCGACGAGAGCGTGGAGGGCTGGCACGGCGGTGAGCCGCTGCGCGTGCCGCACGATGTTGATCGCGCCGGCGTGCCCGCAGCCGGTCAGCACCACGAGGCCCCGGCCCCGGACGTGGGCGACAAGGGCCTGGTCGTCGGCGACGAGAGGGTCGTGCTGCCACGCCTCCCCGGTCCACTCCTGGTGAGGAGGCGGCATGCCGCGCTCGAACTCGGTGGTCCTATCGACCTCTCCGGTGATCAGGACGCAGCCGTCCACGAGCAGTGAGGGCGCGCGGCGCTCGATCACCGCGAAGCCCTCGCTTTCCAGGGCGCGCTTGCTCAGGGTGGGCAGTTCCATGGGCTCACGGCCGGGAACCGCCAGGCGCCGGCGTGTCCAGACCTTGGGGTGGACCACCATCGGCAGCGACCGGGTCCCCTGCTTCCCGGCCAGCCCGGCCAGGCCCCCCGTGTGGTCGAAGTGGCCGTGGCTGAGGACCACCGCCTGGATCTGGGATAGGTCGGCGCCGAGGCGCCCGGCGTTGGTGACCATCGCGTCGGGGGAGATCCCGGTATCGAACAGCAGCGTGGTCGTGGTGGTGCCGCGGCGCACGCTGACCAGCGCGGAGAACCCGTGCTCGGCCACCAGCCCGACCGCCGTCAACCCGGTCTCGAACTGCGGGGCCTCGGCCAGGCCGGCGCCGAGGGGTGCTCGCGCAGTGCGGTCGTCGCTGGTCAGCAGGCCGTCGTACACGTTGTCGACCAGAGTCGTGATCACGATCTCGTCGACCGGCTCCAGCGCTATCGGATCGACCGCGGACCCGGTCGCCGGGCGCGGCACGGCGGTGACGACCTGGCCCGGATCTGCTGGCGCGTCGCACATCAGGAGCGCCTCGGCGCCGGCGTGAGCGGGGCGCTCATGCGGACGTCGCTGCGGGGCCGGAGCTGCTCGCGTGCATGGGCGCGGCTGGGACGATAGTGGTGATCAGGCCGGTATTCACGTCGTAGACGTGGCCGGAGACGGTGATCGTGGTCGGCAGGACGGTGCTGGAACGCACCAGCTCGACGTCCAGCGTGACGGTCCGCTCGGGGTGGACGACGGCTTCCGTGGCCAGCGCCGCATCGTCACCACCGATGAGGTCAGCGAATCCGCGACGGAAATCCGCGTCGGCGAGGAAGTGCGTGCCGCAATCCGTGTGATGGATGATGGCCACCTCGAACCGGGGGCCCCCGGGGTTCACTCTCTGGGACAGGTAGCCGATGTAGGCGAGATCGGTAAGCACGTCAGGGGAGACGCGGCCACCGGCATTGCGGATCACCATCGCGTCCCCCAGCCCGAGTTCGAGGAACGCGGAGGGGTCGGTGCGGGGGTCCAGGCAGGTGATCACGTACACCGGGTGTTTCGCGACGATGCTGACGCCCTCGCGGGCGGCCGTGGCCGCGAAGTGCTTGTTGCGCTCCAGGAGCGGATCGATGTGAGCCATGGTCAGGGTCCTCCCGGAGTAAGTCTCTCGTGCGGGTCACTCAATCGCGAGGGCCGGGCCGTGCTGCCGATCATGAAGATCAACTTTCCTGTCGGACCCGGCCGGTAGCTTGGCCGGCATGAGTGACGCGGAGCAGGCAGCAGGTACCGGGCCGGCTGGGCCGGCCGGGCAGGTGGTGGCGGACTACTGGGCCGCGGCGGAGGCCAGGGACTGGGCGGCGTTCGGGGCCCTGCTGACCGAGGACGTGGTGTACGAGGCCCCGCAGACCCGGGAGCAGATCCGCGGCCGGGAAGCCTACCTCCGGTTCAACGCGGAGGGCTTCCCCGGCGACTGGCACCTCGCCGTGCAGCGGATCGTCAGCCAGGACCGTGCGGCCGTGAGCATGATCGAGTACTCGGAGGGGGACACCAGCCAGTTCGGGCTGTGCTTCTTCGACCTCGATGAGGATGGCCGCATCGTGCGGATCACCGATTTCTGGCCGGACCCGTATGAGCCTCCGGCCGGCCGGGCGCACCTGGCCGGCCGGTACTGAGCCGGCCGGAAACGGGCCGCCAGCCACCGGCGGGCACTGACCAGCCGAGAGGCCAGTGCCCGCCGGCCCTGGCCCCGGGCCGCGGCAATCTCCCCTCCACCTGGCCCGGGGTACCATCGCCGACGTCGTGTTCGGCGTCATCTGGCACCGGTTGCTGGCCACGCGAGAGCCGCTCGACGACGGGCTGGCCGGCGAGATCGCCGACGCCCTCACCGGGAGGATTGACCATGGCGAGCGTGATCGCGTTCGACGTCAATGAGACGCTGCTGGACCTCGCGGCCCTCGACGCGCCGTTCGAGGCGCGGCTCGGGGACGCGGCCCTGCGGCCGCAATGGTTCGCGCAGATGCTCCAGTTGGCCTTCGTCGGCGGGCTCACCGGGCAGTACCTGGACTTCACCACCGCGCAGCGGGCCGCGCTGGTCATGGTGAGCGAGCGGGAAGGCGTGCCGCTGAGCACCGACGACATCGACGGGCTGGTGGCGCTGATGAGCTCCCTGCCCCCGCATCCCGAGGTACCGGGCGCGCTGGCCTCTCTCGCCCGCACCGGCCTGCGCCTGGTCGCCCTCACCAACTCGGTCCAGGCCGTGGCCGAGGCTCAGCTGGCCAGCGCTGGCCTGGACGGCTACTTCGAGGCCGTCATGTCCGCCGACGAGGTGGCACACCTCAAGCCGGCCCCGCAGCCTTACCTCGCGGTGGCGGAGCGGTACGACGTCCCCATCGGCGAGGTCCGGCTGGTGGCCGCGCACTCCTGGGATGTCGCCGGCGCGCTGAGCGCGGGATGCCAGGCGGCGTTCGTGGCGCGCCCCGGCATGGTGCTGAGCCCGCTCGGGCGCCGTCCCGGCATCGTCGGCCCCGACCTCGCGTCGGTGGCCGAGCAGATCATCGCGACGGACGGCTAGCGCTTCAGCGGGCGAACACGCCCTCCCGGGGGAAGGCGCCCGCCTTCATGACCGTGCGGGTCAGGGCCGTGCCGATGCGCACGACCTGCCCGGTCCGCTCCTCACCCAGATGCTGCCACGGGGCCGCGGCCAGCCGGTCGGTCTCCTCCTCCACGCGGGCACGGAGCGCCTCTCCCGCCGGGGTCAGTGCCCCGTCGGCGCCCAGCAGGCCCCGGGAGGTCAGCGCCTCGGTAGCGCTGTTCCACTCCTCCTGGCTCCAGCCCCGGCTGGCCTGGGCGAACTCCGTGACGAAACCCTGCCTGGTCGCCGTGTGGCTAACCAGGGCCTCGAGGCCCGACAGCTCGGCGGCGACCAGGGCACAGATGTGACCGTCGCCACGGTGCTCCCGGAGCAGGGACAACGCATGCCACATGATCAGGTGCGGGGCATCGGGCCAGTCCAGGTCGGCGTGGCCGGCGTAGAGCGGGCGCCCCTCCGGGCGGCAGGCCGCCGCCGCTTCCCGGGTCAGTTCCGCCATCGTGATCATGTCCTGGGAGGCGATGACGTCCGGGCCGAGCAGCCGGGTAAGCGCGGCGTCCGCCGCTGCGAAGCGGGCCCCGATCACGACATCCGGGCGGGCGAGTTCCCAGGCCCGCGGGATGCAGTGCGCGACCAGGCCCGGGCTGAAGTTGTAGAAGGTCGCGGTGACCACACCGGCGCCGACCGCCCCCATCGGTGCCGCGCGGCCGGCGAAGTAGCACATCCGCCCGGGCCTGAGCCCGGCGCCGGTGAGCTGCTGCTCGGTCTCAGGGGCGAAGTAGATCAGCGAGTGCAGGGCGTTGGTGGCCACATGTGCACGCCGGGCTGGGGGCAAGGTCATGACCGCACGATAACGGCGTTCCCGGGAACCGGGTCAACCGCTGCCGGCCGCGGCCCATTCGATGACGGGCGGCCGGACCGCCGCGCACAGCCCGGCGACCCGGCCAACAGCCTTCTGGCCGTCGTGGTCAGGCCAGGAACTGAATGAGCTGCTGGCAGATCAGCCCTGGTGCGGTGTCGACCGCCTCGTGTCCGAGGTTCGGCAGGACCGCCAGCGTGGCCTGGGCAAGGGCAGCGCTGAGCGCGTGAGTGATGTCCGCCGCCCAGGCCGGGCTGGTCTCCCCGAGCAGGAGGAGCACGGGCGCGCTGACGTGGGCCGCCAGGGCCGGCGGGTCGGCTGACGCCAGGGCCTCGGCCTCGCGGGGCAGGGTGGCGGACACGATGGGCAGCACGTCCTGCGCGGCGGGCGAGTTCCTGAGCTCGCTGAGCTGTTCCCTGGTCAGGCCGATGACCTCGGTCAGGAAGCTGATCATGGCCAGGCCGGGCTGACCTCTGGCGACCATGGCGCTGGCCCGTTCCCGCCACTCACGGGGGACGGTCTGCGGACCCGGGGGTTCGTACAGGGCGATGCGCCGGAACGGGGCGCCGCGGGCCGCGGCACCCAGGGTGCAGAGCGCACCGTAGCTGTGCGCGAACACGTCGGCCGGGCTGCCGCTGCCGTCCGCCAGGCTGGTGGCGACCGCGGCCACATCGTCGTACTCCAGGCTGAGCCGGTACGGTTGGGTGTCGCCGCTCGAGCCCCGGCCCCGGCGGTCCATGGCCGTGACCTGCCAGTGCTTGGTCAGCAGTCCCCAGAGAGGTTCCCACCGCTCCAGGCGGCCCATGCCCCCGTGCACGAGCAGCAGCCCTGGGCCCGTCCCCGCGGTCAGCAGGCCGATCTGGGTGCCGTCCGCGCTGGAGAGCGAGTGCCGGTGTCCCTGCACGGTCTCTCCTTCGACAGGCTGGCCACCATGATCGCTGCTGGCGCGGGTCATTGAAACGGCTTTTCCGGCGGCGGGATACTCACGCCATGCGCCAAGTCACCGCAGTTGACGGATTCCGCCTCGTCTACGACCGGGCCGGCCGCGGCCCCGCGGCCGTGCTGCTGCACGGCTGGCCGGGGGACCGCGCCGACTACGAGGAGGTCGCGCCGCTGGTCGCGGCCGCGGCGGAGGTCATCACGCCCGACCTGCGCGGGTTCGGGGAATCGGATAAGCATCAGGCTGATCCGGTCCGCCAGTACAGCGCAGCCGCGCAGGCCCGCAGCGTGGCCGCGCTCATCGAGGAACTGGGGCTCGCGCGGCCGGTGATCGCCGGCTACGACATCGGCAGCCGCATCGCCCAGGCCCTCGCCGCGGACCGGCCCGACCTGGTCCGGGCCCTGGTGATCTCACCCCCGCTGCCCGGTATCGGTGACCGCATCCTCAGCCCGGAGGCGCAGCGCGAGTTCTGGTACCAGCAGTTCCACCGGCTCGACCTGCCTGCCCAGATCATCGACGGCCACCCAGATGCGGTCCGCGCCTACCTGCGGCACTTCTGGGAGCACTGGTCGGGGCCGGATTTCGGCCTGCCCGCCGGGCACCTCGAGCACCTGGTGGCGACTTACGCGCCGGAGGGTGCGTTCATGGCCTCGATCAACTGGTACCGGGGCGGGGCCGGGTCCGTGGCCAGGTCGCTCGCGGAGCGGCCGCCCGCCCCGGAGGACCGGATCGCGGTGCCCACCACCGTGCTTTGGCCCGCCCGCGATCCCCTGTTCCCGCCGGCCTGGTCGGACCGGATCGCCGACTTCTTCGCCGACGCCAGCCTGATCCGCCTGCCCGGCGCGGGTCATTTCACCCCGCTGGAGCGCCCGCACGAGTTCGCGGCCGCGGTGATCGCGGCCTGCTGACCCCCGGCCGCCGTCACGACCCGGGTCAGAACCCCCGGCCGGGGTGCACTGGGATGCCCGGCCCGAAACCGCCATAAACGCAGCCTGCCTCAGCACATAGGCCGAGGTCGGTATGTGTCGGGCTTCCGTCGGCGGGTAGACGGCCGGGCCACGGGGGCGGGACGCCCGGTCAACGCGGACACGGAACCTGGAGGCATCATGAGCGAATTCGACAAGCTCAAGGACGACGCGGAGCAGTACGCGAAGGACCACCCGGAGCAGGTTCAGAAGGGTGAGCAGGCCGCCGAGAGGAAGCCCGGCCTCCCGGGGCAGGGGGGGCGATCAGGCCGGCCAGGGTAATGAGGCTGCCAAGGGCAATCAGGCCGGCCAGGACGCCCAGGGCCAGGCCCAGCCGGCGGCCAGAGCGGTCAGGACTCCAGCGGCCAGGGACAGTAATCAGCGAGGGGCGATGGCCGGGCCGGGCGGCCCGGCCATCGCCGCCTCTTAGCATCAGGCTGACCGGACCGTATCCCCAGTCAGCCCTGGGGCACCGATGCTGGCCGGAGGCCAGTCCACCTTGCGGGTGCGGATGGTGACCCCGCCGCTCAGGCGGCCGCCGGCCAGGGCCGCAGCGCGGATGCAGAAGTGGGACCACATATTCAGCTGGATCTCCTTGGCCAGCCGCAGCCGGTTGTAGAGCAGGTCGGCGAGGCGATCCCCGGCGCGGGCCCATGACTCAATCTCAAAGCGCAACGAGTCCCCGTCCGCGGCGGCCCGGAACTCGATCTCCCCGGCCTCGAGATGCCCGTCCAAGGTGGCTAGCCGGCAAGACGTGGGGTCCCGGTGTACCACACGCACCGGACCGTCCCAGGGTCCGGGCATGCGCACGACCAGTTCGTCCCCTCGCCGCAACCCGCCGGGACGTCCCCGCGTATGGCGGAAGACCGCCATTTCCGGGGACGCCCGGTTCAGGTTGGCCGCGACCTTGTCCATCAGCTCGCGCCAAGGTGGTCACCTTCCGGGTCAGCGGCTATTCCCGGCGGGCCCCCATCACCAGCCCCGTGATCCGCTGGGGCTTCGTCATCTTCGGACGCTGGACCCAGC
>Ga0208220_1000869_pt1 | contig 12679 bp, 10 predicted proteins | sample NGESurdeep092012_9_FD_184484 | JGI IMG/M metagenome (GOLD analysis project Ga0208220, IMG submission 184484) | Arctic peat soil microbial communities from Barrow, Alaska - NGEE Surface sample F53-1 deep-092012 (SPAdes) | ecosystem: Environmental > Terrestrial > Soil > Wetlands > Peat ... | reverse complement strand
CGCGTTGACGGACACAACGCGCCATCCGGCGCCAGCAAGGAGTGCGCACGACTGCGCATGGTCGCGCTGGCGTACGGTCGGCTGCCCTGGCACCGAGGCCTGCGCCCAGCTCGTTGTGTCGAGCATGATCGCTACGCACGCCGACGCGTGATGCCGGAATCGGGTCAGTGCGTCAAGGTCGGCGTCCGTCAGACTGCCGAGCGCCGCGATCACCAATCCGCCGCCACCACCACGTCGAATGCCGGCGAGGCCGGCGGTCAACGAATGCGCCCCCGACATTGAGATCAGCGCGAGGGTGTCGAGCAGGACGGCCTCGAACGGCGTGCCGGCCATCGCGTCGGCCGAATACCCCGAGACTTCGCTGCCAGATTCGGTGGTGAATCGAAGTCCGAATCCGTCGCGAGCCAGATGCGAGCCGATGGACGCGATCGCGCTGACTGCCCATTCGAACGACGAGCCAGGACCTTCACCACGATGCGCCGTCACCCGGCTATCGAGCAGCAGCACGCCTCGGTTCTGCCATGGCTGTTCTTCGCGACGCACCATGAGTTCGCCGTATCGGGCGGTCGATCGCCAATGCACTCGGCGCAGGTCGTCGCCGTGGCGGTATTCGCGGGTGGTGACGTCGTCCTCGCCCATCGTTGAGATTGAACGTGCCCTGCTGTCGCCGCCGCCTGCCCAGTCGCCGCCCAATCGGATTGCCGGCAGCGGCACGACCGTGGGGGTGACGACCAGGGCATCGGTCGTCGTGAACGATCGGGTCAACTCGACTAGTCCAAAGAGATCGGCGAACCGCAGCGACAGCGGGCCAACCACGAAGCGACCGCGCACATCGCTGCGCACGGGATAAGAAACCTCGCGTACACCGAGGGATTCGATCCTGTTCACCACAAAGCGAGGACGGCCACCAAGGCTGTAAGGCAACCGATCCTCAAGCAGCAAGATGCCGGTCGCCACCCGCGACAGGTTCTCGACGCGCAACACAACTTGGGCCGTCTCACCGACGGGCACCCGTTGTGGCTCGATGCGGCGAACGCATGAGAGGCGGTAGCGCGTACGTGCCACGACGATTGCCGTTGCAATCGGTAACACACACAAGAAGATGCCGACGCGCAACAGGTCCATCTCGCGAAGGACAAGGCCGCACAGACACGCAGCAATACCGGCCGCGAGGAAACTCCTGCCGCGGGTGGTGAGTCCGGAGAGCGCCGCCCGCATTAGTGCGGTGTTGCTCGGGAACGCTGGGCGGACGACGGAACCGCGACCCTTGCCACGATGTCGGACAAGATGTCGGACGCGGTACGGCGTGAGATCTGTGCTTCGGCGGTGATGAGCAGCCGGTGCGTCAACACGGGCTGCGTGAGCATGCGGACGTCGTCAGGGAGCACGTAATCGCGGTCGTCGAGTGCGGCCGCGGCGCGGGCGGCCCGCAGCAGCTGCAGGGTTGCTCGCGGCGACGCGCCGAGTCGCAGCTCGAGCGAGGCACGCGTGGCGGCGACGAGGTCGACGGTGTAGCGGCGCACGTCGGGCGCGACGTAGACGGTGCGGATGAGCTCGATCGCATTCGCGACTTCGACGGCGTCGGCGACGGGGCGCAGGTCGTCGAGCGGATCGTGGCTGCCGTGGGAATCGAGCATCTCCAGTTCGGCGGTAGCTGACGGGTAGCCCATCGACAGGCGCGCGGTGAATCGATCGCGCTGTGCCTCGGGTAGCGGGTAGGTGCCCTCCATCTCGATCGGGTTCTGGGTGGCCACCACCATGAACGGCGCCGCAAGTCGGTAGGTCGTGCCGTCGACGGTCGCCTGCCGTTCTTCCATGCTCTCGAGGAGCGCCGACTGCGTCTTTGGCGACGCGCGGTTGATCTCGTCGCCGACGACGATGTTGGCGAACACCGGTCCGGGCTTGAACTCGAATTCGCGGGTGTCCTGGCTGAAGACCGACACACCCGTGATGTCGCTCGGGAGCAGGTCGGGGGTGAACTGAATCCGCTTCACCGAACAGTCGATGGCCTTGGCCAACGCCTTGGCCAGCATCGTCTTGCCGACGCCGGGCACGTCCTCGATGAGGAGATGACCCTCGGCGAACAGCACGGTGACGGCAAGCTGCACGACGTCCGGCTTGCCTTCGATCACCTGCTCGACGGCAGCGCAGATACGCCGACCGGTTTCTGCGACCTCTTTGAGGTCGCCCCCCGCTGTCCCCGGGAACGCTGCCACCCGTCCTCCTTGCTCGTGATCCGCAATCTGGGGACGAGTCTCTCAGGTCAAGCGCGTGCAAACGAGTGATCCCCGTACTCGAACGCGTGGGACAGCACATCGGTTCGCCTCGGCAAATCCGTGATTGCGCTCCTAGGGGAGTGATCGCCCCCGATCTATGCCTCCAGGTTGCTTGAAAGTGGGGGAGTGTGGAGTATGGTGGCGCGAAATGGAGAGCAAGGGTACGGGTCGGCGGGCGGCCAGCATGGGGCGAGCGGAGGTGGCGGGTGTTTCTCGGAACCCACGCCCCTCGACTCGATGAGAAGGGCCGGCTCTTTCTGCCAGCGAAGTTTCGCGATGAGCTTGCGGCCGGTCTGGTGATCACCAAGGGCCAGGAGCGCTGTCTCTATGTCTTTCCCGCCGTGGAATTCGGCCGCCTCACCGAAGCGCTTCGCACGTCACCGGTGACGCACAAAGGCGTACGCGACTACTCGCGGGTGTTCTTCGCGAGCGCGTCCGACGACATCCCCGACAAGCAAGGCCGCATCACGATCCCGCCTGCGCTGCGCGAGTACGCGGGCCTCAGCCGTGAGTGCGCGGTCATCGGCGCAAACACCAGGGTCGAGATCTGGGACGCCGCGGCCTGGGAGACCTACCTCGCTGCCCAGGAGCCGGTCTTCTCCGAACTCGGCGAGGAGGTGCTGCCCGGCGTCCTCTGACACCACTGACCACACCACGCGCCCCGCGCTCGACATTGAGCACTTCGTGCGACGAGGCCTCCGGCCGCTCGCTCTCCTGGCACACCTTCCCCGGCGCCAGGCGAACGGGAACCTCCGGTGAGCGGCTGGGAACCCCGACGCACGAGGCGCTCCACTTCGCACCACCACCCCAACCCAACCGCTACCCCGCGGCGCGAACAGTCATCGAAGGGTCGAGAACTCACCAATGGACGACGCCACGAGGTACCGGCACGTGCCGGTTCTTCTCGGTCGGGTGCTCGAGCTGCTCGCGCCCGCATTGACCGCACCGGGTGCGGTGGTGGTCGATGCGACGCTCGGCATGGGTGGCCACGCGGAAGCACTTCTGATCGCCCATCCGCAGGCCCGGTTGATTGGTATCGACCGCGACACCGACGCGCTCGCTCTCGCGACTGCGCGACTGGCCCCGTTCGAAACCCGGATCACACTCGTCCACGCGGTCTACGACCAACTCCCGGTCGTGCTCGCCGAGCTCGGGCTGTCAACGGTCGACGGGGTCCTGTTCGATCTCGGAGTCTCGTCGCTTCAGCTCGACGAGACCGACCGCGGGTTCTCCTACGCCCACGACGCGCCGCTCGACATGCGGATGGACCGCACCACCGGCAAGACCGCCGCGGACGTCGTCAATACCTACTCGGCCCCCGAGATCGCCCACGTGCTGCGTGTGTATGGCGAGGAGCGCTTCGCGTCGCGGATCGCGAACGCGATCGTGCATGAGCGCAGTCGCCAGCCGCTCGTGTCGGCGTCGCGGTTGGCGGAGTTGGTACGTGATTCGATCCCCGCTGCGACCAGGCGTACCGGCGGCCACCCGGCCAAGCGCACGTTCCAGGCCTTGCGCATCGAGGTCAACGCCGAACTCGCGGCGCTCGAACGGGCCGTTCCTGCCGCCGTCGCCGCCGTTCGTGTCGGCGGGCGGGTTGTGGTGCTGTCGTACCAGTCGCTCGAAGACCGTTTGGTGAAGCAGGTATTCGCCGCTGGCGCCGCCAGCACATCGCCGTCCGAACTGCCTGTCGAACTACCCGACCACGCGCCAAGGTTGCGGCTCCTCACCCGCGGAGCCGATCAGGCGAGCCCCGCTGAAGTCGCCACAAACCCGCGGGCCGCGTCCGTGCGGCTGCGCGCGATCGAGCGCATCAGGCAGGCCGCGTGAGCGCGCTCCCATTCATTGAAGTGACGGTGCCTGAAGCGACGGCACCCGATGTCGCCATCGACGGCGTTCTCATCGCGCCCGCGACGACTGCGCCCGTCAGCACGTCCCCGGCGAGTGCGCCTGTCAGCCGGCCGCCGGCGCTTCGAGTCGTGCGGCCGCGAAATGCCAGGCCACGTGCCCCATTCGTGCTGCTGGTCTCGGCGCTGCTCGCGGCCGGCCTGGTCGGGGTACTGATGATCAACACGAAGCTCGCGCAGGGCTCATTCACGGTCGACCAGCTCCAGCGCCAGCAGTCGACCAACGCCGATCAGGTGCAGTCACTGAGTCAATCCGTTGCCGACGAGGGCGCCCCGCAGGCATTGGCGGCACGGGCAGTCGCCTTGGGCATGGTTGCGGCGCCGAACCCGGTCTTCAAGCGAACGTCGGACGGCGCGGTGCTAGGCGCAGCGACGAAGGCTTTGCGTCCGCCACCGCCACCTGCTCCGAAGCCGTCCCCAACACCGCAGGCGTCGGCATCGACTAGCCCGAGTGCGTCCCCATCCGCGTCGCCGTCGGCATCGGTGTCGCCGTCGCCCTCTGGCTCGCCGAACGCGTCAACGTCGGCCAAGGCCTCGACGTCGCCGGACGTATCGCCATCGGCGAAGGGAAGTCCGTCGGCTTCGGGCAAGCCGAGCACGAGCCCGAGCGCCAAGCCGAGTACGAGTCCCAGTGCCAAGCCGAGCACGAGTCCGACTGCCAAGGCGACGACGAAGCCCTCACCCACTCCTGGACCAACCGCGAAGCCCACGGCTAAGCCGACGACGAAGGCGACGCCGTGAACCGGGTCGGACCGCCAGGCAGCACGCACCAGCGCCCCGGTGCGCCTCGACCTGCGGCGCCGCGCGGTGCAGTACCTCGCACCGCTGCGCCCCGCACCGCTGCGCCCCGCGCAGCCGCACCCCGCACCGCGGCGCCCCGCACCGCTGCGCCCCGCGCAGCCGCACCTCGAGGCACTGCACCTCGGCCGGCCACCCGCCCGCTCCCAGGTGGGTTGCGCAGCGAGCGCTCGGCGAGTGAGGTCCGGCAGCTGCGGCAGGCCGGCCGATCCGGGCAGGCCGGTCAGCCACGTCAGCAGCCGCGCGGACCTCGGCAGCCGGCCGGCCGACGTCCGCCCACGCGTCGTCCCCCACGACCGCCCCGCCGCACTATTGGCCGGCTCGGCTTCCCGGCCCGCCGATTGCACGGCGGCCTGCTGGTGATCGGGTTCGTGATGATCGTGTTCGTTGGTCGCCTCTTGCAACTGCAGGGCGTCGACTCCACTGTCTATGCCGCAGATGCGAATGCGCAGTATTTGCACAAGGTGACGCTGCCGGCGCAACGCGGCTCGATTGTGGATCGCAACGGCGCGACCCTCGCCGACACGGTGAACGCGAGCGACATCATCGGAGATCCGCTGGTTGCCACCAACTCGAAAACCACGAGTCCGTGGACGATGGCGGGAACACTCGCGCCGATCCTTGGTGTCAATCGCTTCACGTTGGTGAGCGACCTCACCGGCAAGAGTCAGTTCGTCTACTTGGCCCGTGCCGTCACACCGCAAGTTGCCAAGCAGGTGCTCGCCCTTGACCTGCCAGGTGTGACGACGGAGAACACGAACAAGCGCGTGTACCCAGCCGGCAACGTTGCAGCGAACGTCGTCGGTTTCGTCGGTTCAGACGGCAAGGGACTTGGCGGCCTCGAGTATCAGTACCAGAACGTGTTGGCTGGCAAGGCGGGGCAGCTCACTGTGCAGGTCGGTCACGACGGTCAGGTCATACCGGACGGCGTCGGTGGCGGTCAGCCCGCTGTGCCTGGTCAAGGCATTCAACTCACGATCGACCGCGACATTCAGTGGAAAGCGCAGCAGGCCATTGCCGCCTCGGTGAAAACGACGGGCGCTGATGGCGGTTCCGTCATCGTGATGCAACCGCGCACCGGGCAGATCCTCGCGATGGCGACGACACCGACCTTCGACCCCGCCGATCCTGGCGCCGCGCCCGCTGAAGACCGCGGAAACTCAGCTCTGTCTGATGTTTTCGAGCCGGGTAGTACCAACAAGGTCATCACGATGTCGGCCGCGATTGACTCCGGTGTGCTCACGCCGATGTCGCCGATCGACGTTCCACCGACGCTTGTTCGCGCAGGCAAGGTTTTCCATGATGCCGAGTCGCACGGGCTTCTGCATTTGACGCTTGCCGGTGTGCTTGCAGAGTCGAGCAACATCGGCACAATCCTTACGTCGGAGAAAGTCGGCGTCGACCGGCTGTATGCGTACCTGCAGGCATTCGGACTCGGCCAGCCGTCAGGTCTCAACTTCCCCGGCGAGAGCCCAGGCATCCTCGACCCATTGCGCAACTGGTCCGCGACCCAGCAGTACACGGTTCCGTTCGGTCAAGGGCTGGCGGTGAATGCGCTGCAGGTCGCCACCGTCTACTCGACGATCGCGAACGGCGGAGTGCGCGTCGAGCCCAGTTTGGTCAAGGGATTCCTGCAACCCGACGGGTCGGTCAAGCCGGCGAATGCACCGACCCAGACTCGGGTCGTGAGCGCGTCGACAGCCACGCAGGTCGAGAGCATGCTGGAGGCGGTTACCACTGATCAGGGCACCGCCCCCGAGGCTCGGATCCCTGGCTACCGGGTTGCAGGAAAGACTGGAACTGCGCAGCGAGTCGACCCCACATGCGGGTGCTACCGCGGCTACACGGCGTCCTTCGTCGGATTCGCACCGGCGGACAACCCGCAACTCGTCGTCCTTGTGGTGCTCGACAACCCGACCAATGGCCACTACGGCGGCTCGATCGCGGCACCGGTTTTCAAGGACGTTATGTCGTTCGCGCTCGAGTCGGAGAAGATTCCGCCGACGGGGACGACCCCGCCGGTCGTCAAGCTCAGCCTTCCCTGACGGGTAGGGTGGAGCGCCGTGCCCGGCCCAGAGCAGCGTTCAACCTCTTTACGTCCGGTGGCGACGCCGGCGCGGCGGCTGGTCGACCTCGCTGATCGCGTTGGCGCCGTCCTGGTTGCCGGTGTCGGCCCTGTTGATGCAGCGGTCACCGGGGTCACCCACGATTCGGCGGCGGTATTGCCCGGCGACCTGTACGCGGCACTGCCGGGCACTCACACGCATGGCGCGCGATTTGCCGATCGGGCCGTCGCGGCCGGGGCGGTCGGTGTCCTGACTGATGAAGCAGGGCGGTCAATCGTCGATGCCGCGGGCAGCCTCGGCACGCCCGTCCTGGTGGTGGGCGATCCGCGCGCCGAGCTCGGCGACGTCGCGTCATGGATTTACGGCGAACCGTCAAAACAGCTGCGGGTGCTCGGCGTGACCGGCACGAACGGCAAGACGACGACGTCGTACCTGCTCGACGCAGGACTGCGTGCAGCCGGACAAAAGACCGGCTTGGTCGGGACGATCGAGACCAGGATCGGCGAGTGGGTTGCTCCCAGTGCACGCACGACGCCGGAAGCCCCAGACCTGCAGGCCCTGCTGGCCGTGATGGTCGAACGCGGCGTCGGGTCGGTCTCGATGGAGGTCTCCAGCCACGCGCTTGCGTTGCACCGCGTCGATGGCACGGCGTTCGAGGTGGTGGCGTTCAGCAACTTGTCTCAGGACCATCTGGATTTCCACGCGGATCTCGACGACTACTTCAACGCGAAGGCGCGACTGTTCACCCCGCAGTTCGCGCGCGCGGGGGTGGTCAATGTCGACGACGAGCACGGACGCCGATTGCTTGGCCTCGTAGGTACGGCAGAGATCCCGCTGACCACGGTGTCGGCAACGACCCGCAACGCCCAGTGGTGGCTGAGCGACGTGTCACGCGGTCCGGACAATGGCACCGAGTTCGTCGTGCACGGTCCTGACGTTGTGACGTCGGTCTCGATCCGGCTTCCTGGGTCGTTCAACATCGCCAACGCCTTGCTCGCGTTTGTCACACTCGTCGTCGCCGGAATCGATCCGCACGCGGCCGCCCGCGGCATCGCCGACGTGCTCGTCGTGCCGGGCCGGATGGAAGCCGTCTCGGTGTCGCAGCCGTTTACGGCTCTTGTCGACTACGCACACACGCCCGACGCCGTGGTGACGCTCCTGACCACATTGCGTCCGACGACCACCGGCCGACTCATCGTCGTCCTTGGCTGCGGTGGTGACCGCGACCGAGCAAAACGGCCACTGATGGGTGCGGCCGCCGCGCGCCTCGCCGATGTCGCGGTGCTGACCAGCGACAATCCGCGCAGCGAAGACCCGGACAAGATCCTTGCCGCGATGCACGAAGGTGCGATGAGGGTCGCCCCCGAGCAGCGCGGCGAGGTGATCGTCGAACTCGACAGGTTGACGGCGATCCAGATCGCTGTCAGTCAGGCTCGGGCCGGTGATGTCGTTGTCGTCGCCGGTAAGGGTCATGAACAAGGGCAGGAGGTCGGCGGCGTGGTGTACCCGTTCGACGACCGCACTGTCTTGCGTGCTGAACTCGCTGCGTTGACCAACGGCGCCGGCGCTTCATGATGACGCTGACGGTTAGTGAGATCGCACAACTGAGCCATGGTGTCGTGTCAGACCTTGCGGATCCGGCCGCGCGCGTCATCGGCCCAGTGGTCGTCGACTCGCGCAGGGTCAGTCGCGGGTGTCTCTTCGTTGCGGTCTCGGGAGCGCGCGTCGACGGGCACGACTTCGTCGCGCAGGCAGTCGCCGACGGGGCTCCGGTTGTTCTGGCGAGCCGGCCGGTCGCAGTGCCCGCGGTTGTCGTCGGCGACACCGTGCGCGCCCTCGGTGACCTTGCGCGCGGCTACCTGCACCGGCTGGCGAACCCCGTGGTCGTCGGTATCACCGGGTCGAGCGGCAAGACGAGCACGAAGGACATCGTCGGCCAACTCCTGACGAAATGCGGGCCGACGGTCGCGCCCGAGGGGTCGTTCAACACCGAGGTCGGATTGCCACTCACCGTGCTGCGGGCCGACGCAGACACCAGGTACCTGGTCCTCGAATACAGCGCACGCGGACTCGATCACATCGCGTACCTCTGCGGGATCGCGAGGCCGCAGATCGGCGTCGTGCTCAATGTGGGCGCCGCGCATCTTGGCGAGTTCGGCAGTCAAACCGCGGTAGCGCAGGCCAAAGGGGAACTCGTCGAGGCTCTTCCGGACGATGGTCTCGCTGTGCTCAGCGCTGATGACGATGCCGTGTTCGCGATGGCGGCGCGGACCGGCGCGCGCGTCGTGACATTCGGACTCGGTACGCGCGCGGATGTTCGAGCGGTTGACGTTGTGCTCGATGAACTGGCTCGCCCGACCTTTCGCATGCTCACGGTTCGTGGCCCGGTCGAGGTCTCGCTGTCGTTGCATGGCGCGCACCACGTGTTGAACGCACTTGCCGCAACTGCTGTGGCCCTTGAGCTGGGGCTCGGCCTTGACGAAGTCGCGGCAGGGTTGGCGGGAGTCGAACCAGTTAGCCGGTGGCGCATGCAGGTGTCGGAGCGCGCCGACGGCGTCGTCGTCATCAACGATGCGTACAACGCGAATCCGGAATCGATGAAGGCCGCATTGGCGGCGCTGGCCGCAATGGGCTCGGGCGGAGATGGCGCGCGCCGGCCACGTCGAATGCACGCTGTCCTCGGGGTGATGGCCGAGCTCGGTCCAGCCGCAGCGACAGCACATCGCGAGGTCGGCGCTGCGGCGGCACTGATCGGCGTCCATCAACTTGTCGTTGTTGGTGCAGCAGCGCAGGGCATCGCCGACGGTGCAATCGAGGCTGGGTTCGATCCGTCGCGGGTCAGCGTGGTCGACGGAGTTGCCGACGCGGTTTCTCTCCTCGAGAAAGACCTTGGTGACGGCGACGTCGTACTGGTGAAAGCATCACGCTCCGCCGACTTGCAGCGCGTTGCTGAAGCCTTGCTCGCCGGGCCTGATAGCCACTCCGGAGCGAGCAAGTGAAGGGGATCCTGGCCGCAGGCACGATCTCGCTGATCGTGTCGCTGTTCGGTACGCCGTTCGCGATCAGGTTCTTGCGCCAACGCGGTTACGGCCAGTTGATCCGCGACGACGGACCCACGACACATCACACCAAGCGCGGTACCCCGACGATGGGTGGCACCGTCATCCTGATCGCCGCGATTCTCGGCTACGCGGGTGGCAACATGCTGAGTGCGAGCGGCCCGACTGCGTCTGGCTTGCTGGTGCTCGGACTCGCGACGGGCCTTGGGTTGGTGGGATTTCTCGACGACTTCATCAAGGTTCGGATGCAGCGCAACCTCGGTCTTCGGGCACGTACAAAGCTGCTCGGGCAAACGCTCGTCGCGGTCGTCTTCGGCGTGCTCGTGCTGCAATTCCCCGACAGCTCAGGTATTCATCCAGCGTCGACCCATATCTCGTTCGTTCGCGACACGACGGTGACGCTTGGTGCCGTTGGTTTCGTCGTGTGGGCGCTCGTGATGGTGTCGTCGACATCGAATGGGGTGAATCTCACCGACGGCCTCGACGGTCTCGCGACTGGGGCGTCAACAATGATCTTTGCGGCCTTCGTCATCATGACGTTCTGGCAAGGCCGCAACGACTGCCTCACCAAAGCCGCGGCGGGCTGCTACCCCGTTCGAGACCCGTTCGATCTGGCGATCCTGGCGGCGGCCTTTGCGGGCGCGTGCGCAGGATTTCTGTGGTGGAACGCCGCACCGGCCCGCATCTTTATGGGCGACACCGGCTCACTCGCGCTCGGCGGCGCGCTGGCCGGCATGGCGATCATGACGCGCACCGAATTACTGCTCGCCGTGCTCGGTGGATTGTTCGTCGTCATCACCATGTCGAGCCTCATCCAGATCGGCTACTTCAAGATGACGCATCGCCGCGTGTTCAAGATGGCACCACTGCAGCATCACTTCGAGCTCAAGGGATGGGCCGAGGTGACGATCGTCATCCGGTTCTGGATCATTGCGGGTCTTGCCGCTGCGCTCGGCCTCGGCATCTTCTACGCCGAGTGGATCACATGGCAGTCGTGATTCCGTCATGGTTACCCGCAGCGGCCTATGACGCGCCTTGGCATGAGTTGACGGTCTGCGTTGCGGGCGTCGGGGTGTCCGGTGTTGCGTGCGCGCGGGTGTTGCGCGCACTCGGTGCCGACGTGATTGTGATCGACGCAGGTGCCGGCGAGAGGGAACAGCAAGCCGCGGCCGACCTGCGAACGCTTGGCGTCGAGGTCAGACTCGGTCACGGGGACACCCTGCCACCGGCAGCCCAACTCGTCGTGACGTCGCCGGGCTGGCGTCGGGAATCACCGTTATTCGTGGCGGCGGCAGCGTCGGGTGTCGCGGTGTGGGGCGAGCCCGAGCTGGCGTGGCGGTTGCGCAAGCCCGGCGCGCCCGCCTGGCTGGTCGTCACCGGCACCGACGGAAAGACAACGGCCACTCTGATGCTCGCATCGATGCTGCGGGCGGCCGGTCACCGCACGGCAACCGCCGGCAACATCGGCACCGCACTTGTCGAGGTCGTCAATGGTCCCTACGACGCGTTGGCTGTCGAGCTTGGCAGCTTTCAACTGCACTGGTCGCGGTCGGTGGCGCCTGCGGCCGCCGCGATTCTCAACGTCGCGCCCGACCATCTCGATTGGTGGGGCGATTCCTTCGAGGACTACGTAGCGGCCAAAGGCCTTGCCTTCGCGCATGAGGAGACCTGCGCCGTCGGCAACGCGGACGATCCGGTCAGTACCAGGCTGCTCGCGCGCGCGCCAGGGCGTCGGGTTGCATTCACGTTGCACAGTCCGCGTCCGCATCAGCTAGGTGTCGTTGAAGACCTCCTGGTCGACCGCGCCTTCGTTGATGATGCCGACAATGAGGCCATCGAGGTTGCCACGCTGGCCGACGTCATCGTTCCGGGCCCACACAACGTTGCCAATGCACTTGCCGCCGCAGCACTCGCGAGGGCCTATGGCGTCCCGCCGGGTGCGGTCGCGGAGGGACTAAGGACATTTACCCCTGCTCCACATCGGATTGCCCAGGTCGCAATGATCGACGGCGTTCGTTTCGTTGACGACTCGAAGGCCACCAGCCCGCATGCGGCCGCGGCATCGCTCACGTCCTTTGACTCCATCGTGTGGATCGCGGGCGGGCTCGGGAAGGGCATCGCGTTCGACGATGTGGTTCGAATGGCCGCACCTCGTTTGCGGGCTGTCGTGCTCATCGGCGCATGTAGAGCGGAAATTGCCGATGCACTAGCGCGACACGCACCAGATGTCCGCGTGGTCGAGGTCGCGACGCCCGAGACTAACCAAGTGGAAGCCGTCATGGATCGCGTAGTCGCGCAGGCACTGGAATTGGCGACCGCAGGCGACACTGTTCTGCTCGCACCGGCTGCCGCGTCGATGGACATGTTCCGCGACTACGGCCAGCGCGGTGATGTGTTCGCGGCTGCGGTACGCAGGCTCCAGGAGCGCGCACTCCAGGAGCGGACAAGGTGACCACGACCACCGGAACGAGATCGGCCTCGGTCACGCCAGAACCGATCACGGCTGCTGAGGGCACGGTCACTGCCCTGTGGTCGAAGATCGAGAACCCGCCGGTGCTCTGGCGGCCACTGGCGTC
>Ga0208220_1000868_pt1 | contig 12685 bp, 13 predicted proteins | sample NGESurdeep092012_9_FD_184484 | JGI IMG/M metagenome (GOLD analysis project Ga0208220, IMG submission 184484) | Arctic peat soil microbial communities from Barrow, Alaska - NGEE Surface sample F53-1 deep-092012 (SPAdes) | ecosystem: Environmental > Terrestrial > Soil > Wetlands > Peat ... | reverse complement strand
ATAACCGTCCAGGGCCAGCTCGTCCACGAGGGTCAGCGCGGCGCCTGGTCCGTGCACCTCGGCTACCGCGACCGCCCGGTTCAGGGCCGCGACCGGGCTCGGGGCCAGGGCCAGCAGCTGGTCGTACAGGGCCAGGATCTGGCCCCAGTCGGTAGCGGCCGCGGCCGGCGCGTCGCTGTGCACGGCGTTGATCGCCGCCTGGATCTGGTACGGGCCGGGCTGGTCGCGCCGCAGGCATTGGCGGACGATGGCCTGGCCCTCGGCGACCAGCCCTCGGTCCCAGCGGTCCCGGTCCTGCTCGGCCAGCAGGACCAGCTCGCCGCCGGGCGTCGTGCGGGCGGCCCGCCGCGACTCGATCAGCAGCATGAGCGCGAGCAGGCCCATGACCTCCTGCTCGTCGGGCATCAGCTCGGCCAGCAGCCGCCCGAGCCGGATCGCCTCCGCGCACAGGTCCGCGCGGACCAGCCGGTCACCCGAGCTCGCGGTGTAGCCCTCGTTGAAGATGAGGTACACCACCGCGAGCACGGTCCGCAGGCGGCCCGGCAGCTCGGCCTCCGCCGGGACCCGGTACGGAATCCGCGCCGCCCGGATCTTGGCCTTGGCCCGGACCAGCCGCTGGGCCATGGTCGGCTCGGGCACCATGAAGGCCCTGGCGATCTCGGCGGTGGTCAGGCCGCCGAGCAGCCGCAGCGTCAGCGCCACCTGCGCGGCACCGGCCAGCGCCGGATGGCAGCAGGTGAAGATCAGCCGCAGCCGGTCATCGCGCACGGTGCCCTCCTCGGGCAGCTCGCCGCCGGCGTGCAGCAGCGCGGCCTGGGCGTGCCGGTCCGGCCGCGATGCCTCGCGGCGGAGGCGGTCGATCGCCCGGTGGCGGGCGGTGGTGATGATCCAGCCGGCGGGGCTCGGCGGAATCCCCTGCGACGGCCACCGGGCCACGGCCGCGGCGAACGCGTCCTGGACCGCCTCCTCGGCGATATCGACGTCGCCGAAGACGCGGATCAGCGCGGCCACGGCGCGGCCGTACTCGGCCCGGAACACGCGCGTGATCTGCGGGTCACCGGCGGCGGGCACGCCGGCTAGCGGTCCTCGCCGCGGCCGGCGAACGGCCGCACCTCGGTCGGCAGCCCCGTTATCTGCGTGAGCCTTCGGGCCCACCCCAGCGCGGCGTCCAGATCGGGCACGCTGATGACGGTGAACCCGCCGAGGTGCTCCTTGCCCTCGGTGAACGGGCCATCGGTCATCAGCACCTCGCCGGCCTGGAGCCGCACCACGGTGGCGGTGCTCGGCGGGTGCAGGCCGCCGGTGAAGACCCACGCGCCCGCGGCCCGCAGCTCGTCATTCAGGGCGCCCAGCTCGGCCATGATCTGGTCGAGCACCTCCGGCGCTGGAACGGGGCCGTCGGGCTGATAAATGCTCAGCAGGTACTGCGTCATCTGTTCCTCCCGCGGTGGCCGCCGGCCTGACGCCGGCTTCTTACCTCCTACACGAACGTTGCGCCGCCAGATCGACAACCCCGGCGGCTGCGCCGAAGATATCCGGGAAGATGCCGGTCAGCCGCCGGCCCGGGCCCGGCGGAGCAGCTCGCCGATGAGCTCGGCCTTGCCGTCGGTGTAGGCGTCGCGGTCGGTCGTCAGCAGGTAGGCCAGGCGGCCCTTGAGTGCGGCGTACCGGGCCGCCTCGTCGGGCCGCCGGCGCAGGTAATCGCGCAGGTCGACATGGTCGCGGTGCGCCTCGCTGCCCGCGACGACGACGTACAGGTGGTGGTAGGGCCCGTCGGCGGGCGGCGCGAACGCGCCCCGCCCGGCGACCCCCTGCTCGCCCTGGTGCCGCCAGCCGGCCGCCGTCAGCCCTCGCCGCGCCGCCGCCACGCCGGACCGGTCCGGGACGACGACGTCCAGGTCGACGATGGGCTTGGCGTCCAGGCCGGGCACCGCCGTGCTGCCGACATGCTCGGTCACGTGCTCCACCGAGGCCAGCGCGGCGCCGACCCGAGCGCGCAGCTGCTCGAACACCTGCGGCCACTGCGGGTCATACGGGACCATTCCGGCGGGGACGCGAACCTGCCGGAGCCGGTGCTGCGCGATCCTGCGGCCGGACCTCACGGGATTTCCGCCTCCTGGCCGAGCGGGCGATTGGCGTCACTGTACGGGTCACCGGCCGGCGGGCCCCAGCAGCCCGGGCAGGAGGTAAGCGCAAGGCAATCAGCCAGCTGCCGGGCGGTCGGCGAACCGATGAGTTGTGCCGTGCCGCGGCGTATGCCCTGACGTCGCCATGATCATAACCGGATGGGCCGGGAGCGGCGGCTCACCCCTGGCTGGCTCCCGCCGCCAGCGGGGTGTGCGCGGCCGGGACCGTCTCGTCCGGCAGCGGTGGCCGCGGGGGCGTGCCGCTGCCGAACGGACGGCCGCCGAGCGCCTCCCGGCCATGCGGGGTCAGCCAGCCGGCCAGATCCGGGCCGACCGGGACGATTCCGGTCGGGTTGATGTCGCGGTGCACCTGGTAGTAGTGCCGCTTGATGTGGTCGAAGTCGATGGTGTCGCCGAAGCCCGGGGTCTGGAACAGGTCGCGGGCGTAGGCCCACAGCACGGGCAGCTCGGCGAGCTTCTGCCGGTTGCACTTGAAGTGGCCGTGGTACACGGGGTCAAAGCGCGCGAGGGTGGTGAACAGGCGGACGTCGGCCTCGGTGATCGTGTCACCGACCAGGTAACGCTGGTGCTCCAGCCGGGCCGACAGCCAGTCGAGCCGTGCGAACAGCCGGGCGTAGGCGGCCTCGTACGCTCGCTGGGAGCTGGCGAAGCCGGCCTGGTAGACGCCGTTGTTGACGTCCTTGAAGACCAGCCTGGCGACCTCGTCGATCTCGCCCCGGAGGTCTTCGGGGTACAGGTCGGGCGCGCCCTCGCGCTGGTAGGGCCGCCACTGCGTGGACAGGTCCAGGGTGATCTGCGCGAAGTCGTTGGTGACGACCTGGCCGGTCGGGATGTCCACGATGGCCGGGACGGTAATCCCGAGCGGGTAGTCGGGCAAGCGGGCGAAGTAGGCCTCCTCCAGCCGCTCGATGCCCAGGACCGGGTCGCGCCCGCCGGGGTCGAGGTCGAAGGTCCAGCTCCGGGCGTCATGGACGGGCCCGGCGATGCCCATCGGCAGCGCGCCCTCCAGCCCGAGCAGGCGGCGCACGATGATGGCCCGGTTCGCCCAGGGGCACGCCCGGCTGACGATGAGCCGGTACCGGCCGGGCTGCACCGGGAAGCCGTCGCGTCCGTCGGCCGTGATGCGGGTCGCAATGTAGCGCTGATCGCGGGTGAACTCCCCCGGCCGCTCCCCCGCGCCCGCCTGGCCCGGGCCCGCCTGGCCCGCGCCCGCCTGGCCGGTGGCCAGCTGGCCAGGGCCCGTCTGGTTCGTGTCCGACACCTCTGTCTCGCTTTCTCCGGCCGCCACCATCCTCGCACCGCGCCCCTGCCGGACCAGGCCGCCGCCCGGGCCTCCAGCTTGGCATGCGGCCAGTCATCTATTATTGTCACCGTGTGCCAATAACGGTATCTAGCCCGGTGGCGGTCGACGGACCGGTCGCGAGGAGGACAGCCGATGGCTAACAAGTGGTTCGAGACGGTAGCCGAGGCTCAGCGGCGCGCCAAGAAGCAACTGCCCAAGCCGGTTTACGGCGCCCTGGTGGCCGGCTCCGAGAGGGGGCTGACGGCGCGGGACAACGTCCGGGCTTTCGCCGAGCTCGGGTTCGCGCCGCACGTGGCCGGGCTGTCGGCCAAGCGGGAACTGGCGACGACGGTGCTGGGCCAGCCGGTCTCGCTGCCCGTGATCATCTCGCCGACCGGCGTGCAGGCCGTGCATCCCGATGGCGAGGTGGCCGTCGCCCGGGCGGCAGCGGCCAGGGGCACCGTCATGAGCCTGAGCTCGTTCGCGAGCAAGCCGATCGAGGAAGTGACGGCGGCCAACGCGCAGACCTTCTTCCAGATGTACTGGTTGGGCACGCGCGACGTCCTCGTGCAGCGGATGGAGCGCGCTCGCCAGGCCGGCGCGGTTGGCCTGATCGTGACGCTGGACTGGTCGTTCTCCAACGGCCGGGACTGGGGCAGCCCGATCATCCCGGAGAAACTGGACCTGCAGGCGATGGCGCGCTTCGCCCCGCAGGTAGTGACGCGGCCGGGCTGGCTGTGGCAGTACCTGCGGAACGGCTGGGTGCCCGATCTCACGACGCCCAACCTGGCCAGGCCGGGCGAGCCCGCGCCCACGTTCTTCGGCGCGTACGGCGAGTGGATGCAGACGCCGCTGCCTACCTGGGATGACGTGGCGTGGCTGCGGGAGCAGTGGGGCGGCCCGTTCATGCTCAAGGGCGTGACCCGCGTCGACGACGCCCGGCGGGCGGTCGAGGCGGGCGTCACCGCGATCTCGGTTTCCAACCACGGCGGCAACAACCTCGACGGGACTCCGGCCACGATCCGGGCGCTGCCCGCGATCGCCGACGCGGTCGGCGACCAGGTGGAAGTGCTGCTCGACGGCGGCATCCGGCGCGGCGGCGACGTGGTCAAGGCGCTGGCCCTGGGCGCCCGGGCGGTCATGATCGGCCGGGCCTACCTGTGGGGCCTGGCGGCCAACGGCCAGGCCGGGGTGGAGAACGTGCTGGACATCCTGCGCGGCGGGATCGACTCCGCGCTGCTGGGCCTCGGGCACTCCTCCGTGCACGAGCTGACCCGCGACGATGTCATCGTGCCGCCCGGCTTCACCCGCACCCTCGGGTGAGCCGGGTTGACGGGCGGCGGACGGGTAGCTCCCTGCGCTAACCCGATGAGGAGGACCTGTGAGCCAGGAACCAGCAGGCAACACCGGACCGGCGGTGTCCGAGCTCATCGACGAGCTGCAGACTAAGAGCGAGCGATTGCGGCAGCAGTGAGCGCCCGGCCGCAGGCCGCGGAGCACCTGCAGGACGCCGGGCCGCGCGGGCTCGTCGTGGTGCTGCACGGCGGCCAGTCGGTGAGCACGGCGCCGACCACGGTGGTCCAGCTCAGCGTGGTGCGGATGATCCCGGTCGCGCGGGCCGTGCGGCGCGCCGTGGCCGCCGGGGCGATTGTGGTCTGCCGGCCGCGATTCCGGCTGCGCGGCTGGAACGGAACGCAGGCGTCGCCGGTCGGGGACCTGACCGGATGGCTCGACGAGGCCGCCCGGCGGCTGGGCGACGTGCCGATCGCGCTGATCGGCCACTCGATGGGCGCGCGTGCGGCCTTTCGCGCGGCGGGTCATCCGCAGGTGCGGGCGGTCGCCGGACTGGCACCCTGGCTGCCGCCGGGCGAGCCGGTCGAGCAGCTCGCGGGCCGCCAGGTCCTGCTGGCGCACGGCGACTGCGACGGCGTGACCAGCCCGGCCCAGACCTGGGCCTTCGCCGACCGGGCCCGGGCCGTCACGCAGGTGACCACCGTGGCGGTGCGCGGCGGCGACCACGCCATGCTGCGCGGGGCGCCGCGGTGGCATCGCCTGGCCGCCGACTTCGCCCGCGGCGCCTTCGGGCCGCCCGGCGGCTAGAGCCCGCGGCTAGTGCACCGCGCTGGAGACTGGCTCGGGCGACCTTTCCAGGGCGCTGAGGAAGCTCGCGGCCCAGTGGGCGACGTCGTGCTCGCGGACCCGGCGGCGCATGGAGCGCATCCGGCGCCGGGCCTCGGCCGGGGAGACCGTCGCCGCCCGCACGATGGTGTCCTTGAGGCCCTCGATGTCGTGCGGGTTCACCAGGAAGGCGCCGTTCAGCTCGTCGGCTGCCCCGGTGAACTCGCTCAGCACCAGCGCGCCGGTCTCGTCGCCGCGGCAGGCCACGTACTCCTTGGCCACGAGGTTCATCCCGTCCCGCAGCGACGTCACCAGCATCACGTCCGCGGCCAGGTACAGCGCCACCATCTCCTCGCGCGGGTAGGACTGGTGCAGGTAATGCACGGGCGGATTGCCCAGCTCGGCGTGCTCGCCGTTGATCCGGCCGACCGTTACCTCCACCTCGTCTCGCAGCAGGCGGTACTGCTCGACGCGTTCGCGGCTGGGGCTGGCCACCAGCACCAGGACCGCCTCCGGCACGCCGAGGCGGCCCTCGTCCAGGACCTCGCCGTAGGCGGTCAGCCGGTGCAGGATCCCCTTGGTGTAGTCGAGGCGGTCGACGCCGAGCAGCACGAGGGTCGGCTTGCCCAGCGCCTCGCGGATCTCCTGCGCCCGCGCCCGGACGTCCTCGCGGCAGGCGAGTTTCTCGTAGGCGGCCGTGTCGATCGAGATGGGGAAGGCGGCGGCCCGGACTTCGCGGCCGCCGCCGGCGTCGGTCTCCCACTGCTGCCGGCGCGGCTCGGCGACGCCGGCCGCGGGCCCGGAGTCCGGGACCCGGACCAGCGACCCGCGGGTCGTCAGCCCGGCGGCCCGGCGGCACGCGCGCAGGAAGTTCGCCGTATCGCCCTGGCGCTGGAAGCCCAGCAGGTCCGCGCCCAGCAGGCCGGTGACGACCTGCCGCCGCCAGGGCAGCTGCGCGAAGATCTCGTAGCCGGGGAAGGGGATGTGGTTGAAGAAGCCGATGCGCACGTCGGCGCGGAGCGCGCGCAGCATTCCGGGCACGAGCTGCAGCTGGTAGTCGTGCACCCAGACGGTGGCGCCCAGGGCCGCCTGCGCCGCCGCGGCCTCGGCGAAGCGCCGGTTGACCCGCACATAGGCGTCCCACCACGGCCGGCGGAACTCCGGTGGCGCGATGACATCGTGATAAAGAGGCCAGAGCGTAGCGTTGCAGAAGCCCTCGTAGAAGTCGCGCACCTCCGCGGCGGACAGGCCGACGCCGACCAGGTGCATACCCTCCGAATCGAACGGCTCCGGCGCGTCTCCGGCGTCGCCGGGCCAGCCCACCCAGGCGCCGCTGGCCTCCCGGACCACCGGCTCGAGGGCGGCCACCAGGCCGCCGGGGCTCGCCCGCCACTCGGTCTCGCCGTCGGGGCCCTCGGCGCGGTCCACCGGCAGCCGGCTGGCGACGACCACGAACCCGTAGTCGCCAGCCTCCGGCGGCGGCTCCGGCGACGCAGCCAGGGCCGTTCCGTTCCGTTCGTCGAGGCCCGTCGGGGCACCGGGCAGTGGGGCGGGCGGACTCACAGTGGCTGGAACCTCCTCGTAGATGACTCCAAATGACCTTATCCCGCGCCCGTCTCGGCAGTTCAGCCGCGTATCCCGCGCCCCTCCCCCGGACCCGGCCCGGCCACCGCGGGTTGTTTAGCGGCCACGGGGGCGGGCAGGCGGAAACTCACGAGAGTGGGGGCGGGCGCGGATGAACCCGATCGAAGCGGCCCTGCGGCGAGCCGATGTCGCCCAGCAGCGCCATACCTGGTCCGCGTTCGTATTCGGAGTGATCAAGAAGTTCGGCGACGACAACGGCGGGGTCCTGGTATCCAACCTCGCCTACGCCGCATTCGTGTCCATTTTCCCGCTGCTACTGATCCTCGCGACCGCTCTCGGCCTGCTCGCCTCCGGCGACGCCGCCCTCCGGCAGCAGGCCCTGGACGCGGTCGCCAAGCAGGTCCCGCTGATCGGTCATCAGCTCACCGGCAACCTGCACGACCTGCACCGCTCCAGCATCATCGGCCTGATCATCGGCGTCGCCGGGCTGATCTGGGGCACCACCCGGCTGGCTCAGGCGGGCATCTTCACCATGGCCCAGGTCTGGAACCTGCCCGGCCCGGCGCGACCGGGTTACGTACCGCGGCTCGGCCGGTCGGCGCTGTTCCTGGCCGTGCTCGGCCTCGGGGTCATCATCACGACCCTGCTGACCGGGCTGGCCAGCTTCGGGCATCATGCCGAAACCTTCGTCCTGTTGTCCGAGGCCCTGGCGGGCCTGACGAACATCGGCATGTACCTGATCGGCTTCCGGGTGCTGACGCCCAAGGGCGTACTGCTGCGCAAGCTGGTGCCGGGCGCCGTCCTGGGCGGCGTCGGGTGGACCGTGCTCCAGGCCCTGGGCACCTACCTGGTGCACCATTCCCTGAGCACCGACGCCGTCTACGGCGTCTTCGCCACGGTGCTCGGCCTGATCGCCTGGATTTACCTGGGGGTCGAGGTCAGCGTCTACGCGGCGGAAGTCAACGTGGTCCTGAGCCGGCGGCTGTGGCCGCGCGGGATGATCCAGCCCCCGCTGACCGAGGCCGACCGGTCCAGCATGGCGCTGCAGGCCCTGCAGAACCAGCGGCGCCCGGAGCAGCACGTCGAGGTCACCTACGACGACCGGCCGGGGGACGAGGGGGCGGCCCCCGCCACGCCGGAGACACCTGACGAGGTCGCGACGCCGGCGGACGGGGACGCCGGCGAGCAGGAGAAGGCGGCGGCGGACGGGCCAGGGCCAGGGCCGGCCCGGCAGCCGTAGCGCCTACCGGCTGTTCCACTCCCGGGCCAGCAGCTCGTAGGAGCGCACCCGGTCGGCGTGATCGTGGGTAATCGTGGTGATGATCAGCTCGTCGGCGCCCGTCGCGTCCCGGAGCTGTTCCAGCTGGCCGGCGACCTGCGCCGGCGAGCCGACGAACTGGGTATCGACCCGGTCGGCGACCAGCTCGCGGTCCTCGTCGCTCCACGAGTGCGCGCGGGCCTCGTCCGGCGTCGGGAACTGGATCGCGCCCTCGCCGCTGCGGATGCTGCGGACCCACAGGCCGTAGCCGGTGGCCAGCTCCCGCGCGGTGGCCTCGTCCGCGGCGACGACCACGTCGGCCGACGCGCTGACGTAGGGTCGGTCCAGCTCGGCCGACGGCTGGAACGCCGCCCGGTAGCCTTCGGCCGCCTCCAGTACGGTGGCCGGGCTGACGTGGTAGTTGGCCGCGAAGCGCAGCCCGTTGGCCCCGGCCACCTGGGCGCTCTCCCCGCCGCTGCTGCCCAGGATCCAGACCTGGACGGCCGCGCCCTCGCCCGGCACCACGTGCGCCTCGATGCCGGCCTGGCGAACATCGTCGACGGGCTGCTCGATCAGCTCCGCGTCGATCGCTTCGCCCTGTACGTCATGGACTTCGGGCGGGCTGGTGGGCGACGCTGGACCGGTACTGGCAGGACGGCTCCGCCGAGCACCGGGAGGCGGCGCGCTCCTACCTCAGCGCGGAGACGACGCGCGCACAGTACCTGTTCGGCGTGGCGGATCCCTCGCTCGTTGATCCGGATAACTGGACCATCGATCAGGCGCTGACCGACCGGCCGGGCGTGGACGAGATCATGCTCGATCTCCTCTACGACATCCGGACCAATGTCCCGACGTTCACCGCGATGCAGGACTTCCTGCGCGACCACCAGACACCGACGCTGGTGGCCACGGGCGGGACTGACCTCACGTTCCGGCGGCCCCGGGCGTCTACGGGTTGACACACCCGAACCAGGGAGGCCGCGATGTCCGCTACCCATGCCGTCGTCGACTCGCCGATCGGCGAGCTCACCCTCGTCGCCGAGGCCGACAGGCTGACCGGGATCTACTTTCCGCACCACTGGTACCAGCCGGATCCCGGTACGTTCGGCGAGCGCGGCGAGGAGGCGTTCGGCGCGGTGAAGCGCCAGCTCGCCGAGTACTTCGCCGGCGACCGGGACGCCTTCGACCTACCGCTCGACGCCCGCGGTGATGAGTTTCAGCATCGCGTCTGGGAGCTGATCGGCGCCATCCCGTACGGGCGGACGATCACCTACGGTGACCTGGCCAGGCAGCTGGGCGGCCAGGTGCCGGCCAGGGAGGTCGGCGCCGCGGTCGGGCGCAACCCGCTCAGCGTCGTCGTGCCCTGCCACCGGGTCGTCGGCCAGGACGGCAGGCTGACGGGCTACGCGGGCGGGCTGGCGCGCAAGAGGTTTCTCCTGGACCTGGAGGAGCGAACCGCGCAGCCTTCTGCCAGGCTGTTCTGACCGCCACCTCACGTTCTGCCGACCCGGGGCGTCTACCTCACGTGACAGGGAAACAGCCATTCGCGGTCGTCGTCGCCGACCATGGCGTGACGGTCCTTCGCGTCTGCCGGGCCGTGGTAGGCGGCGGCGACGCTGACGACGCGTGGTCGGAGACATTCCTGGCCGCGCTCCGGGCCTACCCGCAGCTGCCGGACGACGCGAACGTCGAGGCCTGGCTCGTGACGATCGCGCACCGCAAGGCCATCGACATCACCCGGGCGGCGGCGCGCCGCGCGGTCCCGGTCGCTGACGTTCCCGAGCGCCCCTCGGCGCAGCGGGCCGACGGCCGGGACCTGGACCTGCCTGCGGCCCTGGCCGCCCTGCCGCGCAAGCAGCGGGCGGCCGTCGCCTACCACTACCTGGCGGGACTGCCCTACCACGACGTCGCCGCCGTCATCGGCGGCTCGGCCGACGCGGCCCGCAGGTCGGCCGCCGACGGCATCGCCGGGCTGCGGAAGACCTATGCCACCGCAGCAGGCCCGGAAGGAGAAGAGCAATGACTACTAACGAGGACCGGCAGGCGGCCCTGCTCGACGCCCTGCCGGCCGTTACCGAGGCCGAACTGCGCACGCTGCGCGAGCGCCTGGCCGAGGCCGCGGGCGCGGGGGGAATCCTGGACGTGGCCTACCGGACGCTCGACACGCCGGTCGGCTCCCTGCTGCTGGCGGCGACCGAGCGCGGGCTGGTCAGGGTGGCCTACGACAGCCAGGGCCACGAGCAGGTCCTGGCCGGCCTCGCCGCGGCGATCAGCCCGCGGATCCTGCAGGCGCCCCGGCGGCTCGACCCGGCCGCGCGCGAGCTCGACGAGTACTTCTCCGGCCGCCGTCGCGCCTTCGACCTGGAGCTGGACCTCAGCCTGGCGACGGGCTTCCGCCGGGTGGTGCTCGGCTGCCTGCCCGGCATCGCCTACGGCCGCACCGCCAGCTACGGCGCGGTCGCGGCCGCCGCGGGCAGCCCCCGGGCCGTCCGCGCGGTCGGCACGGCCTGCGCGACCAACCCGCTGCCCGTCGTGGTGCCGTGCCACCGGGTCGTCCGCGCCGACGGATCGGCCGACCGGTACCTCGGCGGCCCGGCCGCCAAGCGACTTCTGCTGAACCTGGAGACAGCATGACGGCCGTCGTGGACGGCGCCGGCTGGGACCGCATCGCCGCGGACCTCAACGAGTACGGCTGCGGGCTGACCCCGCAGCTGCTAACCCCGCAGCAGTGCGGCGAGCTGGCCGCGCTGTACGGCGAGGACCGGTACTTCCGCTCGACGATCGTGATGGGCCGCCACCGCTTCGGCGAGGGCGAGTACCGGTACTTCGACCGGCCTTTCCCCGATCCGATCGAGCCGCTGAAGCAGGCCCTCTACCCGCACCTGCTGCCGATTGCCCGCGACTGGTACCGCAAGCTCGGCCGTCGCGCCCCATGGCCGGACACGCTGGATGAGTGGCTGGAGATGTGCCACGCCGCGGGGCAGACCAGGGCGACGCCGATCCTGCTGCGGTACCGGGAGCAGGACTGGAACGCGCTGCACCGCGACCTGTACGGCGATCTGGTGTTCCCGCTGCAGGTCGTCATTAACCTCAGTAACCCCGGCACCGATCACACCGGCGGCGAGTTCCTGCTGGTCGAGCAGCGGCCCCGGGCCCAGTCCCGCGGCACCGCGACGCTCATCCCGCAGGGCCACGGCCTGGTCTTCACCACCCGCGACCGGCCGGTCGCGTCAAAACGCGGCTGGTCAGCGGCACCGGTCCGGCACGGGGTCTCGGTGATCCGGTCCGGCGAGCGGTTCACCCTGGGGCTGGTGTTCCACGACGCCGCCTAGGTGTACTGCCCGGATGTCCCCGCTCGTGCGCCGGGGGCGGGCCCGGAGCGGGCTGCCCCCGGCCACGGCGCGCAGTCGGGCGGGGACACTCCGAACCGGTCACAGACACTCCGCAAACCATCCCCAGCCGGCCCCTCGGGTGGGTCTAGTGTGACCTCAGTCCGGGGTGGCGAGGAGGGTTCGTGGCGGCGAGTTCGTACGTACATCTGCATGTGCACACCGAGTACTCGATGCTGGATGGCGCCGCCAAGATAACCCCGCTGATGGCCGAGGCCGCCCGGCTCGGCATGCCCGCCGTGGGGATGACCGATCACGGCAACATGTTCGGGGCCTACGAGTTCTTCCAGCAGGGCAGCAAGGCCGGGGTCAAGCCGATCATCGGCATCGAGGCGTACGTGGCCCCGGAGTCCAGGTTCCACAAGAAGCCGGTGTTCTGGGGCGAGAGCGGCCGCCGCGACGTGGACATGGACGGCGAGGGCGGCGACGTCTCCGGCGGCGGCGCCTACACCCACATGACCATGCTGGCCGCCAGCGCGACCGGCCTGCGCAACCTGTTCCGGCTGTCCAGCCGGGCGTCGCTGGAGGGCTTCTATCGCCAGCCGCGGATGGACCGCGAGCTGATCGCCGAGCTCTCCGAGGGCATTATCGCCACCACCGGCTGCCCGTCGGGCGAGGTGCAGACCCGGCTGCGGCTCGGCCAGCCGGCCAAGGCGCTGGAGGCAGCGGCCACCTACCGCGACATCTTCGGCCCGGAGAACTTCTTCCTGGAGCTGATGGAGCACGGGCTGGCCATCGAGCGGTCGGTGCGGGCCGGCCTGCTGGACATCGGCAAGAAGCTCGGCCTGCGGCCGCTGGCGACCAACGACAGCCACTACGTCACCAAGGACCAGTCGGCGTCGCACGAGGTGCTGCTCTGCATCGGCACCGGCAAGACCATCGATGACCCGAAGCGGTTCAAGCTCGA
>Ga0208220_1000867_pt1 | contig 12686 bp, 14 predicted proteins | sample NGESurdeep092012_9_FD_184484 | JGI IMG/M metagenome (GOLD analysis project Ga0208220, IMG submission 184484) | Arctic peat soil microbial communities from Barrow, Alaska - NGEE Surface sample F53-1 deep-092012 (SPAdes) | ecosystem: Environmental > Terrestrial > Soil > Wetlands > Peat ... | reverse complement strand
CAGCGCCCGGATCCTGATGAAGCCCGACTTCTCCGCCAGCGCCGCCGCGCCCGGCAGGTCGCCGTGCGCCCACAGCCGCACGCCGTGCCCGGACGCGCCCGCCAGCAGGCCCGCCAGCAGCGTCGCGCCGTATCCCTGACGCCGCCGGGCGGGGTCGACGACGAGCTCGCCGCTCATGTCGCCGCCCTGCGCCTCGTCGTCGGGCTCGTCCAGATGCGCGTAGCCGAGCAGGGGCTGGCCGTCGGCGGCCAGCACGACGTCGCGCGCCAGCGGCCGGCTGCCGTGCCGGACCTGCAAGAGCACGTCCTCGCTGAGCGGGGCGACGCCGTCGGCGGCGGCGGCCGTCGCGGCCAGCTCAAGCACCTGCGCCGCGCGCTCGGGCGCGAGCGGTCCCTCGGCGATGCGCGGGCCGGGGGCGGACGGCCCGGTCACCGGTCGGCCGGGATCACCACGTCCGACCCGAGCACGGCCGGGGGCAGGAGATCGGCGCCGTCGCGGTCTTCTGGCACGCCCTTGACCGGGACGAACCGGTAGCCGACGTTCCTGACGGTGCCGATCAGCGCCTCGTGCTCGGGGCCGAGCTTGGCCCGCAGCCGCCTGACGTGGACGTCCACCGTCCTGGTGCCGCCGAAGTAGTCGTACCCCCAGACCTCCTGGAGCAGGTGCGCCCGGGTAAACACCCGGCCCGGGTGCTGGGCGAGGAACTTCAGCAGCTCGAATTCCTTGAAGGTGAGGTCGAGGACGCGGCCGCGCAGCCGGGCCGAGTAGGTGGCCTCGTCGATGGCCAGGTCACCGGACCTGATCTCGTCCGGCGCGTCGGCCGCGGCGCGCATCGCGCGCCGCCCGGTGGCCAGCCGCAGCCGGGCCTCGACCTCGGCCGGGCCGGCTGTGTTCAAGATCACATCGTCAGCGTTCCACTCGGCGCTAATCGCGGCCAGCCCGCCCTCGGTGACAATGGCGAGCATGGGGCAGTCAAGGCCGGTCGTGTGGAGCAGGCGGCAGATACTCTTTGCATGCGCAAGGTCGCGTCGCGCGTCGACCAGGATGACATCGGCCGGCGGCGCCTCGACCAGTGCGGAGGCATCGGCCGGGAGCACGCGGACGGAGTGCAGCAGCAGGCCCAGGGCGGGCAGGACCTCCGACGAGGGCTCTAGTACGCCGGTCACCAACAGCAGCTCGCTCACCGGATGCCACCTCCAGTCATGCGGCGCGTGAACGCCATCATCATCTGTATAAACACAAACGGGACCCGGAGGCAACAGCGCCCGAGGTCCCGTTGAAGTGAGGATATCCGATATGGCCAAGGTGACCATCAGGTACTGGGCTGCTGCGAAGGAGGCGGCGGGAGTTCAGGAGGAGTCGGTTGAAGCTATCACTCTCAGTGATCTGCTTAACACGGTTGTCGCCAGCCGGAAACCCGACCGACGTCTGGCGGTGGTCTTCGCGAGATCGTCCTTCCTGGTCAACGCCGATCCGGTGGGCCGCACGGCACCACAGTCGATAGCGCTCGACGATGGTGCGGTAGTCGAGGTCCTGCCGCCCTTCGCCGGCGGCTGAGCCGGCGATGCGTGACGGCCGCAGCGCGCTCCGTCGACGTCGGGAACCCGGTCGGCAGCAGGAAACCGGTCATCCAGACACCAAACGTGACGAGTTTCACTCCAGCGAATCACCGTGCACTCAAGAAACATTGGCGACAGTTGGTAACTGATTGCGTCGATTTGATTGCATTGCGTGATTGAGACCGGTATATCGGTTACTGTGAGCACCGACCCAGGGATGGCCGGCCAGCAGAATCTTCCGCTGCCGTTGAACCGCCCCGCCCCCGGCCACGTTCTACCTGATGTGCCGGACGTAGCAACGGCCAGCGGCGAACGCGGAGCCGACGAGGCGTTTATCAGGGCGTTGTACGCCGAGCATGGCGGCGCCCTGCACCGGTATGCCATGCATCTGACCGGTGGAGACGCACAGCGGGCGGAGGACCTTGTGCAAGAGACCATGGTGCGGGCGTGGCGCCACCCGGCGGCCCTCTCGGACCGCCCGGCGCGCCCGTGGCTGTTCGCGGTGGCGCGCAACCTCGCGGTCGACGCCCACCGCGCGCGGCAGGCGCGGCCGAACGAGGTCGGGCAGTCGGCCTTCGACACCCTGCCCGCGCATGACGACGCCGACCGGACGCTCGAGTCGTGGGCGGTGGCGGAGGCGCTGGCGTCGCTGCGCCCGGACCACCGCACGGTCATCGTCGAGACCTACTACCGAGGGTGCTCGGTGGCCGAGGCCGCCGCCACCCTCGGCATCCCGCCGGGGACCGTGAAGTCACGCACCTACTACGCGCTCAAGGCGCTCAAGCTGGCCCTCCAGGAACGAGGGCTGGCACCGTGACGCCGACCATGGAGTGCCCCGAGGCCCGGGTCTCGCTCGGCGTCTACGTCCTCGGCGCCATCGACCCGGCCGAGCGCGCGCTGGTCGAGGCCCACCTGGCGACCTGCCGGGACTGCCGCGACGAGCTCGCCGGGCTGGCCGCGCTGCCCGCCCTGCTCGCCCGGGTGACGACGGAGGAGGCCATCGCGCTGGCCGCCAGCGACGGCCCGCCGCCGGCCGGCCAGGCGGGCGGCCGCGAGGCGCCGCCGGAGCTGCTCGCCACCGTCATCGACCTGACCGCCGCCCGGCGCAGGCGACGGCGCTGGCGGGACGCGAGCCTGGGCGTGGCGGCGGCGCTGATCGTCGCGGTCGGCCTGTTCGCCGGCCTGCACGTCGGAGCCAGCCCGGGATCGTCGTCAGCGGCGTCCGGCGTGAACTACACGGGGCAGGCCAACGGCCCGTGGCGTACCGCCACGACGTCGGCCGGCGGCATGTCCGCCAGCGTGTCCTACCGCTCGATGGGCTGGGGCACCCAGCTCGCGGTCAAGGTCAGCGGCATCCCCGTCGGCACCTCCTGTCAGCTCTGGGTCATCGGTCCTGGCGGCCGTCGCACGCCGGCGGGCGGCTGGGTGACCGACGAACACGAGGGCGCGGTCTTCTACCCGGGGTCGGCCGGGATGCCCGCCGGTGGAGTCCAGGGCTTCCAGGTCACGGTCGCCGGCGCCCCGACGCTCTCCCTCTCGGCCTGAACCGCGGCTAATGCCCGCAGGGAAGAGGGTCTGACGGGAAAGTCGCCGACGGCCGGGGAATACCGGCCCGTACCGTCTGCGCTGCTATGTCCGTGATCGGTGGCCTGATTGTGCTCGTGGTCGTCCTCGTCGCGGCATCCGCGGCGGGGTTCGGGCTGCGCGCCCGCTCGGGCCGCTTCCAAGGGCCAAGGTCAACGCCAATCTCAGCTCGAACGGACCGGGGCGACTCTGGCTCGCAGGCCGGTCCCGGCGCCGCGCTGACGGCGGCCGACCTGGGCGCGTCGCTCGGCGCCCGCGCGACCCTGGTGCAGTTCTCGACCGACTTCTGCACCTACTGCGGGCCGACCAGGGAACTGCTGGCCGAGGTGGCGGGGGAGCGGCCCGGCGTCGCGTTCGTGGAGATCGACGCGGCCGACCGGATGGACCTGACCAGGCGGCTGCGGGTGATGTCCACCCCGACCGTGCTCGTGCTCGGCCCGGACGGCGTCATCGCGCGCCGCTCGTCCGGCCAGCAGCGCCGGTCCGAGGTGCTGGCGGCCGTCGGGGCCGTGCTCGGCGAGGGGGGCGGCTCGTGAGAAGGGTGACAGCGGCGTCGCGGTTGCATAACATCTGGTCTGTGACCCCCCGACCGGTGCAGATGCTGACCAAGCGGCGCGCTGTCGATTTCTGCCGGGTGACGACCGCGATGTGTACGCGCACGGGGCCTGCGGCTGCCTGAACGGCGCGGTCTAGCCGCGGGCAGGCGGAGAACATAAGCATCTCACCTGCGTCTGGGAGCATGACATGACCATAGACTCGCGCGGACCCCGCTTCGGCGCCGCGATCACCACCGTCGTCCTCGCGGTCGTCCTGGTCACCGCGGGCGTCTCGCACCTGTTGGCCGGCTGGCTCCTGTTCGCCCAGACGCTGGTGTTCGCCGTGGGGGCGCTGGCGGGCCTGCGCTACGCGCCCTACGGGCTCATCTTCCGCCAGCTGGTCCGGCCGCGACTCGGGCCGCCGGCGAAGACCGAGCCCGAGGCGCCGCCCCGCTTCTCCCAGGGCGTGGGCATGGTCTTCGCCGGGATCGGCGCGATCGGCTTCGCGGTCGGGCTCCCGGTGCTCGGGATCGTCTTCGCCGCGTTCGCCCTGGCAGCCGCGTTCCTCAACGCGGCCTTCGATTTCTGCCTCGGCTGCCACATGTACCTATTTATCCAAAGGATCCGGCCCGCCGCGTAAGGCAGGCCGCTCAAGGAGGTTTCTCAGTCATGAGCCGTTCCGACGCCCTAGTCGACGCGGACTGGGTCGAGTCCCGCATCGATGCGCCCGGCACCGTCATCGTCGAGGTAGACGAGGACACCAGCGCGTACGACAAGGGGCACATCCCCAGCGCCATCAAGATCGACTGGAAGACGGACCTGCAGGACCCGGTCCGCCGTGACTTCGTGGACAAGGTCGGCTTCGAGACCCTGTTGTCCGAGCGCGGCATCTCCAACGACGACACCGTGGTGCTCTACGGCGGCAACAACAACTGGTTCGCCGCGTACGCGTACTGGTACTTCAAGCTCTACGGGCACCAGAACGTGCTGCTTCTGGACGGCGGCAGGAAGAAGTGGGAGCTCGACTCGCGCGAGCTCACCCGCGACGTCCCGTCGCGGGCGAAGACCAGCTACACCGCCTCCGAGCAGGACGCCACCCTGCGCGCCATGCGCGACGAGGTGATCGCCGCGATCGGCAAGCGGAACCTGGTCGACGTGCGCTCGCCCGACGAGTTCTCCGGGCGGCTGCTGGCCCCGGCCCACCTGCCGCAGGAGCAGTCGCAGCGCGGCGGCCACATCCCGACCGCGAAGAACGTCCCGTGGTCCAAGGCCGCCAACGAGGACGGCACCTTCAAGGCCGACGCGGACCTGACCGCCCTGTACAAGGACGAGGCGGGCGTCGACTTCGGCAAGGACACGATCGCGTACTGCCGGATCGGCGAGCGCTCGGCCCACACCTGGTTCGTGCTGCACGAGATCCTGGACCTGCCGAACGTGAAGAACTACGACGGGTCATGGACCGAGTACGGCTCGCTGGTAGGCGTGCCGATCGAGATCGGGGAGGGCAAGTGAGCAGCGATTCCTGCGGAGCGCCGGCCGGCGGCGTGACCATCACCAAGGACAAGGCGGGCAAGGAGGCGATCGTCGAGGGGCACGTGCTCCGGGCCGGCGGCGACCCGGTTGCCACCGGCTACGCCCGGCTGCTCGGCACCGGCGACGAGTTCGTGGCCGAGGTCCCGCTCGGCGACGACGGGGGCTTCCGCTTCTTCGCCGCCCCCGGCGACTGGACGCTGCGCGTGCTCGCGCCCGGCGGCGTCCGCCTCGAGCAGGCCGTCTCGGCCGACATCGGCCACGTCACCACGGTCGAGTTCGCCGTCTAGCAACGCGTAGTTCATGATGGTGGATCGTTGTGTACATCCGGCTGTACACAACGATCCACCATCCCTGCTCTAGGCTTGGTCGCGTGACTGAGCAGCGGCAGGAGTTCGAGAACGCCCTTGAGAACATCGAGAGCAAGGTCATCGAGCTGTTCGCGATGGTCGGCGAGGACCTGCCGAGCGCGACCCGGGCCCTGCTCAGCTGCGACGGCGAGGCGCTCACGGCCCTGCTCGAGCGCGACCGCGAGATCGACGCGCTCTACCGCGAGGTCGAGGAGCTGGTCAACCGGGCGATCCTGCTGCAGGCGCCGGTGGCGGCGGACCTGCGGTTCCTGCTCTCCGCGCTGCGCATCGTGCCCGAGCTCGAGCGCTCGCACGACCTGGTGGTGCACATCGCCGCCCGGGCCAACCGCCTCTTCAGCGGTGACCTCTCATCGCGCGCCAGCGGCCTGGTCGAGGCGATGGGAGATCTCGCGTCGTCCATGTGGCGCAGCGCCGCCGACGCCTGGTACCAGCGGGACCGGTCGGCCGCGCAGTCCCTCGGGGAACGCGACGAGGAGATGGACGACCTGCACGCGAGCCTGATCGCCGAGCTCGCCTCCGGGCAGATGTCGGTTCCGGTGACGATGGAGATGACGCTGGCCGCCCGCGACTACGAGCGCCTGGGCGCGCACGCGGTCAACATCGCCCGTCGCGTCGTCTACCTGGCGGGCACCGGGAACATCCCCAACCCGGGTCCGACCACCGAATAACAGACAACGGTCGCAGCCAGAGTCAGCCGCGACCGTTCCCCATGCCGATTTTGATCTTTTACCCGACGCGACCAGTCACATAAGCCTGGGTGCGGCTGTCGTGGGGGTCCTCGAAGATCTGCGCCGTGCGTCCGTACTCGACCAGCACGCCGGTCCGGGTGTCGCTCTTGTCGTCGCGCAGCACCGAGTAGAAGGCGGTCCGGTCGCTGACCCGGGTGGCCTGCTGCATGTTGTGGGTGACGATGACGATCGTGTACTTGGACTTGATCTCGTGCATCAGGTCCTCGATCTTGCCGGTCGCGATCGGGTCGAGCGCCGAGCAGGGCTCATCCATCAAGATCACGTCGGGCTCGACCGAGAGCGTGCGGGCGATGCACAGCCGCTGCTGCTGGCCGCCCGAGATGCCGAGGGCGGACTTGTTCAGCCGGTCCTTGACCTCGTCCCAGAGGGCGGCCTGGCGCAGCGACCGCTCGACGATCTCGTCGAGCCTGGCCTTGCCGCGGATGCCGTTGATCCTCGGCCCGTAGGCGATGTTGTCGTAGATCGACTTGGGGAACGGGTTCGGCTTCTGGAAGACCATGCCGATCCGGCGGCGGACGGCGGTCGGGGAGACGGAGCGCTCGTACAGCGACGCGCCCCGGTAGTGGATGTCTCCCTCGACCCGGGCGCCTACGATCAGGTCGTTCATCCGGTTCAGGGTCCGCAGCACGGTCGTCTTGCCGCAGCCGGACGGGCCGATGAACGCGGTGATCTCGTTCTCGTGGATGGTCAGCGAGACGTCGGTCACGGCGCGGAAGGAGCCGTAATAGCACGAGACGTTCTTCGCGTCGAAGACGGACGCGCCGGTGAAACCGTCGTCCTGCTTCTCGGCCGCCGCAGTCGCCACCTCCGGCAGCGTCAGCTTGATTTTCTGCTCAGGCTGTTCCATGGAAATCCCTAGCGCGCGTAGCGGGTGAATCGAGCGGTGACGATTCGGGCGACAAACAACAGGATAAACGCGATGGCGATGAGTGTCAGCGCCGCGCCCCAGGCTCGGTCCTGAGCGCCCGTGTACGGAGACAGCGCGTTGCTGAAGATCTGCGAGGGCAGGGACGTGGTAGGGCCGCTGAACGGGTTCGAGTTGGTTGACTCGACCGCGCCGATGGTGAACAGCAGTGGCGCCGTCTCCCCGGCGGCCCGGGCGATGGCGAGCAGCGAGCCGCTGACGATGCCGCTGACCGCCGAGGGCAGCACCACGGTCAGCGTGACGCGCGACTTCGTGGCGCCGAGGGCGTAGCTGGCCTCCCTGAGATGGTTCGGCACCAGCCGGAGCATCTCGAAGGTGGCCCGGATGATGAGCGGCAGCATCAGGCAGGTCAGGGCGAGCGAGCCCGCCAGACCCGACAATCCCGAGAGCCCGCGGGGAATCACCCAGACCGTGAAGATGAACAGGCCCATCACGATTGAGGGCACACCCACCATCACGTCCGCCATGAACGAGATCAGCTTCGCGAACCAGTTCCGGCCGCCGTACTCGTGGATGTAGACCGCGCCGAGGATGCCAAGCGGCACGGCCAGCACCGCGGCGATGGCGGTGATCTCGAGGGTTCCGACGACGGCCGCGCCCATGCCGCCTTGGCCCAGGGGCATCACGTTCGGCGGGATGGTGCTGCCGGTGAGGAACTGCCAGGAGATTGCCTTGGCGCCCTTGGCGATCACCTCGTAGATCACGAGGCCGAGCGGGACCAGGATGACCGCGAACGCGAACCACATAAGGCCGGTCGCGATCTGATTCTTGCTGCGCCGCCAGCCACCGGGCTCGCGCAGATCGATGGTCGGCTGGTTGGAGACGACGGCCATCAGGCCCCCCTGCTGCGCCGGCCGGAGCGTTCCACGACCGCGCGGGCGAATAGGTTGACAATGATCGTGATCACGAACAGGACCAGGCCGAGGCCGATCAGCGCCGATCGGAATTCACCCGAGGACTCGCCGAACTGGTTCGCGATGACCGCCGGTATCGAGTAGCCGGGGACGAACAAGTGCGACGTGACCTGGACGGACGAGCCGATCACGAGGGCGGCGGCGATCGTCTCGCCCATCGCCCGGCCAAGCCCGACCAGGATCGCGCTGACCACGCCGGCCTGGCTGTGCGGCCAGACGGCGCCGCGGATCATCTCCCACCGGGTGGCGCCGAGCGCGTAGGCGCCCTCCTTGTCGATGGCGGGCACGGTCGCGATGACCTCGCGCGACAGCGAGGTGATGATCGGCGTGATCATGATCGCGAGGATGAGCCCGGCGGTGAAGAACGAGGCGCCGCTGACCGATCCGTTGGACTCACCGAAAAGGTTGTCGAGCACAGGGATGCCGTGGACGCCGGAGGCGATCGACGCGTAGATCGGCTCGATCCAGGGCTCGAGCACGATGATGCCCCACAGGCCCCAGACGACGGACGGCACGACGGCCAGCAGGTCGATGATGACAACGATCGGCTGGGCCCAGCGGCGCGGCACGACCTCGGTCAGCAGCAGCGCGACGCTCAGGCTGACCGGGATCGAGATGATGATCGCGATCACCGAGGTGAGCACGGTGCCGTAGACGAAGGCCATCATGCCGAACTGGTCGGTGGTGTTCCAGACGGTGGAGAAGATCCCCTTGAACCCGGCGGTGGAGAACCAGTCCGAGCCCTGCTGCGCCGTCGTGACAACGATTCCGACCAGGATGGCGAGCACCAGGAGGCCAGCCAACAGCGCTAGGAGCGCGAAGCCCCGGTCACCGAGTGGCCGTCGCTGAGACAGCGGACCGGCGGACCCGGCCGGCTTGGCCGGGTCCGCCTTGACCGCCGTGCTCACGACAGCGCCCTAATGCGAGCTGCGTGCGTCACGAATACCGCCTAAGAGGTAATCTTGCTCAGCTGCGCCTTGGCCGCTGCGTCAATGCTCGCAGGCAGCGGCGCAAGGTTCAGCGGGGTGAGCAGGCTCTGGCCGGCCCCCAGCAGGTAGCCGAGGTAGGCCTGGAGCAGGGCCGCGTCGTTCGCGTTGGGCTGCTTCGCGTACACCAGGTCCCACGACTGGTAGGTGATCGGGTACGAGGTCGCGCCCGGCTCGTCGACCGTCAGGAACGTCAGGTCGGCCTTGGGCGTGACGTGGGTCGAGGCGGCGGCGGCGGACGCCGACGACGGCGCGACGTAGTCGCCGGCCGAGTTCTTGATCGACGCGGAGGTCAGGCTGGTGGCGGTGGCGGTGGAGAAGTCCACGTAGCCGATGGAGTCCGAGGTGGCCTTGACCGCCGCCGCCACGGCGCTACCGCCGCTGTTGGCATGGGCCGACTTCGGGAACGAGATGATCGACGAGGTGCCGAGCGTCCAGGAGCTGCCCGCCGCGTCCACCAGGTACTGCGAGAAGTTGGCGGTCGTGCCGGACGAGTCCGAGCGGACCTCAAGGTTGATCGAGCTGCTGGGCAGGCTGGCGCCCGTGTTGAGTGCCTTGATCGCCGGGTCGTTCCAGGTCGTGATCTTGCCCGAGAAGATCCCGGCCAGGACCGTCGCGTCCAGCTTCAGGTCGCTGACGCCGGACACGTTGTACGCAATCGCGATCGGGCCGATCTGCACCGGGAAGTACAGCACGGTCTTGCCCGCGGGAACCTTGCCCGCCTCCTTGGCCGGGATGGCCGAGTCCGAGCCGGCGTACAGAACGGTGTTCGCGTACAGGTCGCTGCGGCCGGTGCCGGAGCCAACCGGGTTGTAGTTGACGGTGATGCCGGAGTCGACCGACTTGAAGGCGGAGATGACGCCCTGCTGGAAGTTGGTCTGGAACGTCGAGCCGGCACCGCTGATCGTGCCGCTCGCGGTGGAGGCGCTCGCGGACGTGCTGGCGGCGGCCGGCGTGCTGGCGGCGGCGGAAGACGGCGCGGAGCTCGACGATGACGATGAAGATGAGCATGCGGCCAGGGCGATGGCGGCGGCGACAGCACCGCTAGCCGCCACGACCTGCTTGCCTCGGAACTGCATCAGAAATTCTCCTTGTAGTGTGAGCTTTATAGCTCTTCATTGTCGGCTTGCGCGTGGAATGTGCCGCGCAAACCGTAGCAACCCGTATATTCATAGGCCGCCCAGGTAGCCTCGAGTGAAGCTCGGGTGGATACGCGGCGTCCGGAAGGTTAACATTTGGTGACTTCGATAACCCGGGCCGATCGGGCGGCCGGCCGACGGGGAGCATTTCTCGGTCTCAATCAGTGCACAGAGGTACCAATCAGCGCGTCATATGACTTCATTGTGGGGAATTTTACCGATATGTTTGCTTGATGAGCCTATGTGCGGTATTAAGGGCCGACCTAGCAGGTCGGAGCCCGTTGGCCGGGCCTAGCGCCAGGATAGTCCCGCTGCCGCAGGCCGGGCCGACAGGCGTGCGCCGCCTCATTCGGCCCGGCGTCGGCCAGGTCCGCGCGAGTGAGGCCTGCGGTCGGGGTGTAAGCGCTGCCGCGGCGGTGGTTTCTCGGCTGCGCGCATCGTCGCCCGTGGCAGCGGTTTACCTATATGACATTTAGCAGACCACTTTCATTTGCCTGTAATTCAACCGGAGTTCACCTGCCCTGAATATCAATTAGGGGGCGATGGGGCGGGCCTTGCTAATTTCTTGATCGAGCGTGCGGACGGGCTGGAGGAAAAGGTCGGGTGGAGGCCCAGGTACCCGCTCAGCGCGGGGCGAGCGGTGTGCTCGCCGACCGGATGGCGGCCGCGCTCGTGCACCGCGAGCCGGGCTGGCAGCTGCCGAGGCGCAGCGCGCTCGCGCGCCGGTACAACGTCAGCATGGCCGAGATCGACGTGGCCATCGGCGAGCTCGCCCGCCGGTCGCTGATCCGCAGGCTTCCCGACGGGCAGCTGTACCGGGCGAGCCCGGCCGAGTACCTGATCCCGGTGGAGGGGATCGGCGGCCTCAGCACCCAGCTCGACCCGATGGGCGGCGAGATCAGCTGCCAGGCCAGGCACGTGTCGCAGCGGGACGCGCCGCAGGACGTGGCCTGGGCGCTGGGCGCCCCGGGCCGGCGCGAGGTCCGGATCATCAGGTGCGTGTGGGCGGTCGGGGCCGAGCCGGTCGCGATCTCCACCGCCTACGTGCCCGGGCTGGCGCCCGGGCCGGACGCCGACGACCTGGCGTCCTTCCAGGCGATGTTGCAGTCGCCGCCGGACGCCGGGCCGGGGGCGCCGTCAGCGCGTGCGCGGGCGGTGGACCTCGAGCTCGCGCCGCCGCAGCCGTCGGTCGCCCGCAGCCTGCGGCTGCCGCCCGGCCAGCCCGCCATCTCGGTCACGATCAGGTTCGACGACGAGGCCACCGGGTCGCCGGTCGGCCTCACCACCGTCACCCTCAAGCCCGACCACTTCCGCGTGGTCATCCAGGCCGGGGACAGGCTGCCCCGTGCCGCGCATCCGGACGATCAGTAGGTATCGACACGGAGGGTACATTCCTGGCAACCTAGAGTAAATAACTGCTGACGCGGTGCCAGGGAGTGCCAGGGATGGGATCGATGCCGGGGCGTGCCCGCCACCCGATTCCGGCGGGCCCCACGCGCCGCGGGCGGGCCGTGGCCGCCTGCGCGGTCCTCATCCTGCTCGCGCACCTGCTGCTCGCCCAGCTCACCCTCGGGCTGGCGGTGGCGTTCACCGCGGCCGGCCGGGCGAGCCGGTGGCGGCTGTCGTGGCTGGCCGTCCCGGCCGTGACCGGGCTGGTGTGGGCGCTGGCGATCGGGCCGGGGCCGGCGCTGGCCGGCTTCGCCGCCGGGCCCGCGCGCATCCTCGGCTACCTCGGCCGGGGAAACCTCCTCGAGGGGCTGGGCCGGCCGCCTGGACCGTTCGCGGGCGCCGCCAGCTGGCTGCCGAGGCAGCTGCCGATCGCGCTGATCGCGGCGTCGGCCGAGGCCGCGCTGATCGGCTGGCTCGACCGGCGGCGGATTGACGAGCGTGCCGTTCCGCCGCGACGTCCCGGCCTGCTCGCGGCGGTCAGAACCCGGCTGGCGGCGTCCGCGATCCGCGCGGGCGGCGTGGTCACCAGGCAGGGCTGCGCGCTCGGGGTCGCCCCGGCGACCGGCGCCGTGGTGGAGCTTCGCTGGCCCGAGATCGCCGGCGGGGCGCTGGTGACGGGCGCGGCCGACCAGGAGGTGACGGTCACCGGCCTGCAGGTGGTGCACGCCGCCCTCCGCCGCCGTAAGCCGCTGATCGTCCTCGACGTCAGCGCCGACGCCGCCATCGCCGGCGCCCTGGCGGCGGCCTGCGCGGCGACCGGCACGCCGCTGCGGCACGAGCGCGCGGGCGCGGACCTCGGCTCGGTCATCGGCGAGCGGTCGGCGGCGCTGCTCCGCGTCGGCTCGGCCGAGCTGGCGGCACGGGCCTGCGCCGACATCGCGGCGCTGGCGGCGGGCCTGAGCAGGATCGGCGTCGACGGCGACGGCCTCATCTGGGTCACCGGC
>Ga0208220_1000866_pt1 | contig 12696 bp, 10 predicted proteins | sample NGESurdeep092012_9_FD_184484 | JGI IMG/M metagenome (GOLD analysis project Ga0208220, IMG submission 184484) | Arctic peat soil microbial communities from Barrow, Alaska - NGEE Surface sample F53-1 deep-092012 (SPAdes) | ecosystem: Environmental > Terrestrial > Soil > Wetlands > Peat ... | reverse complement strand
ATGGAGCTTGTCGCGCAGCTCACGGCGCAGGTTTTCGCGTTGAGCGAGCGAGCGGAGTCTGGCGGGCGTGAGCTGGTGCTGCTGCAGTTCGTTGAGCAGGCGGCCGAGTTCCTGCGCGAAGCCGGGGCGTCGCGCGCTTTGGCGGAACAATTTTAATTCATCCGCGTGCCGCATCAACAGCGCGCGCAAAACCATCACTCGGCCTTCGTCGCTTAAAAATTTCGGCGGCGTGATGCCAAGCCGTTCGAGGACGAATTGCGCAAGCCGCTCGAATGAAAAAATCTGCAGGCGCGTGTAGCCGTGGAGCGAATCATCCGCGAGCAACTGGCGTTCGAGCTGGAACGTGGCCTGCTTGGGCGCGAGAAAAATGAGCGGCGCGCCTTCGGGATTTTTTTTGAGCGCGGCGCGCACTTCCGCGAGGCAGCGGAACGTTTTGCCGCTGCCGGCGGGGCCGAGGAGAAAGCGAGCTTGCACGGTTTATTTTCGCGCAAACGCGCAAACGCGCAAATGAAAAACTGCCGCCATGAGTCCCACGCCGATTTTTTCCGCGATGCGATGCAATCCGAGCGGCGTGCGATTCGAGCCTTCCGCCTGCCCGATGCCGAAACGCGAAGTGGAGCAGGGAAATTTTTTTACGAATTCGTTTTGCTCAAAAAGTGAAACGGTTTGCTCGGCGATGCTGACAACGAGAACAAATTGCGTCGGAGCAATTCCGTTTTTCTCGCAAGCAGAAATAAATTTACCGCAGAGGCGCAGAGACGCAGAGGAATTCATTTTAAGATTCGTTCTCCTCATCATCTTCACAGTCGTCAGTGTGCAACACTTCAAAGTATGACCATTTCAATTTTAAGGCATCTTTCAAATGGCATTCCAAAAACGGATATTTTAGCAAGTGTTTGGTTAAATCCTGTGCAGAGATTTTGTGCATTGCATCATCGTGTGCAATTTCATAATCGTCATAACCGCCATGCACTACCAATGCCATCGCTAAAATCGCATATTTTTCTGGAGTCGGAAGGTTATCAAGAAACTGCTCCGTGGAAGCATCAAACTGTTCTCGAAGCTCAATCAATTTCTCAACGGTATCTTGAGATGTTTTTACTTTCATAATTTGGAGGCATATTTATCTAAAGCATCTCCAAATTTATTATCCGATTTGCATTCAATCCACATATTTTCTTCTATCATTGTAAGTGCAAAAGTCGAAAGCAACCAACCCCGCTTTATTCTTTTGATTCGCCAATTAAGTCCGCAATAGCCGACAAGTGTTCGGAGATCAAAAGGCGGAGGTGCATTGTGTAATGCAATTTCTGTTTCACTAATGACGCGGATATAAAGAACTTTTTTATCTACAGGCGTTATCGCCTTAATTGGTCCGTAGAATGGCGGTTGTATATTCATTCAGCCAAGGAGTCAAAAATTTCATTTCTCCGCGTCTCTGCGCCTCTGCGTTAAAATTCGCAGCGCATTTACTTCAATTTCTTCACGAGCACCTTGGAATTTCTTCCGCTCTGCTCATATTTTTCGCGGCGCGCGGGCGGCAGATCGTCGGGCGTGCCTTCGCCGAAGCCGCCTTTGGATTGAAAATAAGTGAACGCCTGCGTCGAGAGCGTGAGCAGTTCGTTCAAATTTAATTCGCGCGCTTTGTTTTCCACGAATTGAATTAACTTGCGCCCGATGCCCTGGTTCTCGTGCGACATGCTGACGTAAAGGCACGCGAGTTCGCCCTTGTTCTGTTCGGGATAAACGTGCAGCGCGACGCACGCGACGGGATTTTTATCAATCTCGAAGATAAAATAATCGCCGAGGCTTTTATCAATCACGGCGCGGCTGCGCTTGACGAGTTCGTCCGATTCGACGGCGGCTTTCGTCAGCAATTGGATCGCGCGGATGTCCTTTTTCTTCGCGGGCCGGATCTGCTGATACTCGTTCGCGTAAATCAGCGTGCCGATGCCGTCGTTGGAAAAAACTTCCGCGAGCAAGCCTTCGTCCACCTTGCCGTTGATGACGTGGACGCGCGGCACGCCGCTTTTGCACGCGGCGGCGGCGTGCTGCGCCTTCGACAAAATTTCCGGCGCGAAATTTGCGCTGTGCGCTTGCAACAATTTTTCCAATTCGGCCACGAGCATCTGCCGGATGAGCAGGCTGTTGTAAATCAATCCGTCGCTGGACGTGATGAAAATCAGTTTTATTGCCTTCAACGCCTCGGCGACTGCCAGCGCGACGCCGTCGGAATTGACGCGATAAGTCCGGCCATCGCCGTCAAAACCGAGCGGCGGAATGACGGGGATGACGTCCTGCGCGAGCAACGTCTGAAGCAGCGCGGTGTCCACGCGCTCGACCTTGCCGGTGAAAAGATGATCCACGCCGCCGATGATGCCCATCGGATGCGCGATGATGACGTTCGTGCTGGCGGCGCGAATGTCGTTCGCCGAAAGGCCTTCAAGAATCTCGTGCGTGAGCCGGTTCGCGGCGTTGAGGGCGAGCTTGAGCGTGGCCGCGTCCGTGATGCCCGCGCCGTTAAGGTCGGAAGCGGTGATTTTTTGCTCCTCGGCGAGAGCATGGATTTGCGCCGACGCGCCGTGGACGAGCACCACGCGGATGCTCAATGAGCGCAACACCGCCACGTCGAGCAGCAGCGTGGCGAAGTTTTCGTCGGTGACGATCGCGCCGTCAATCGCGATGACGAAGGTCTTCTCGCGGAATTGCGGAATGTATTGCAGGATGCCCCGCAGGTCGGTCAGTTTCATTTCAGCGCAAGATAAGTAATCGGTTTGGCGCGGTATTCAAATCAATTTATTTTTGGGGCTGTCCTCCGCGCGGCAGTCGCTGATGCCGGTCATGGCGATTTGACGCCTGCACTGGCGGCGCGTTCAAAGACAAGCAGGTTGTTCAATCCGAGTTGAAACGTGGCGCGCTTCAGCAGGCGGAAATTCTCCGGCGGGAAAATCGTTGTCGTGCGGCTGACATCGAAACCGTGGTGCTCTTCCAGCGACATCCCGTCAATCAGCCGGAAAAATTTCAGCACGGCGAGGATGTGGTCCACGGCGGGCGAAGGCACGGTGATGATCAGCCGCCCGCCGGGCTTCAAAAATTTCACGCAACCGCGCCGCAAATCCTCGTATTGCGCCGGCGGAAAATGTTCCAGCACCGCGAGCATCGTGATTGCGTCAAACGGTTCGACTGCCGGCATATCCTTGGGGAAAAAACCGGCGATCAATGGCACGCCGTCCGCGTCCGCGTCCGATTTCAAGGTCGGGTCAATGCCCATGCCACGCGCGCCGGAAATGTTCAACTGCCGGAACAGCGCGCCGTCCGCGCTGCCGATGTCCAGAATACGCGCGCCGGGCGCGATGAAGCGCCGCGCCTTGGAAATGCGCCAGCGTTGCAACAGGCGGTCAATTGCTTTCATGCGGCGGAAAATTTTCCAGCAACGCGGGCGGTTTGCGCGTGGCGGTTTTCAAACCGAGCGCGCTCATGAAGAAACTGGAAAAAACACATTGGACGCCGAGCACAATCAACGTTGCCGCCGGAATCAATCGCCGCAGATTTTCCTCGGGCGACAATTCGCCAAACCCGGCCTGTCTCCAAATCCACGCCGCGCGCGCGGACAAAATGATTCCGGCCAGCAAAACCACCAAGCCGAGCAAGATTCCTTTTTCCAGGTTAAAAAATTTGAATGCGCGCGAAAATACCGGGTCGTCCGGCAAAAGCCCCTCGGCAATCGCAAAGACTTTTGTGAAAAATGCGAACGCGACGAGCTGGAAGCCGATGATGACGGTCATGCAGGCGACGGCGAGCGTGCCGACATCGAACGCGACGCCGCCGATGTTTATGTTTTCCAGCGACAGCGCGGCGGCAAACAGAATTCCAACCGCCGACAAAATAATTCCGGGCGCGAGGAACAGCCAGCGCGGTGAAAACAGCAGCATGAAGCGCAAGTGCCGCCAGCCGTCGCGCCACGGCTTCAAGTGCGGCGGGCGCGAGCGTCCGTCCGGATGCAGCGTGATGGGGACCCCGGCGATTTTTAATTTTTGGAACGTGGATTTAATGACCATTTCCGAGGCGAATTCCATGCCGGTCGTCTTCAAATCCATTTTCAAGAACGCCACTTTTGTGAAACCGCGCAGGCCGCAGTGGAAATCGCGCGCGGGACATTTGAAAAACAGTCGCCCGATGAAAGACAAAACCGGATTTCCGATCCGGCGGTTTTTCCACGGCATCGCGCCGGGCAAAATTTTCCCGCCGCCAGACGGCAGACGGCAGCCCATGACCAGGTCAAATCCCTTTTGAAATTTTTCCACGAAGCCGGTGATTTCGGAAAAATCGTAGCTGTCGTCCGCGTCACCCATGATTATCCATTTGCCGGACGCGGCTTGAATTCCGCCGCGCAGCGCGCTCCCGTAACCTTTCTCTTTTACTTGGATGACCCGCGCGCCGGATTTTTCGGCGATTTCAACCGAGCCGTCTTCGCTGCCGTTGTCGGCGACGACGATTTCGCCGCGCACGCCGGATTTTTGAATTCCGATTTTTGCTTTCTCGATGCAGCGAGCGAGCGTCTCCGCCTCGTTCAGGCAGGGCATCAGGACGGTCAGTTCGATGGATTCAGCCACGCGGGGAATTTAATTGAAAGCCTAGCGATTTGGCGAGCGCGTGTTTTGGCTTTCAATTTAAGATTTGCGCCCGCGCCCAAAATCGTAAATCGTGAATTCAAAATCAAAATTGAATTATGCCTTCATTCGACATTGTTTCACAGGTCAACTCGATGGAAATTGAAAACGCCGTCAACCAGGCCAAAAAGGAGCTCGCCAACCGCTTCGACTTCAAGGGCAGCAAATGGGAGATCGTTTTGGAAAAAGCGGAAATCAAGCTCACCGCCGACAACGAGTTCAAGGTCAGCACGCTCAACGAGATCGTCATCGGCAAGCTCGCCAAGCGCGGCATCAGCATGAAAAGCGTCGAGCAATGCGACCCGGACATCTCGCCGCTCGGCCACGCGCGGCAGAGCATCAAGATTAAAAACGGCATTGCGAGCGACGTTGCCAAACAGATCACCGGCTTCATCCGCGACGGCAAGTTCAAGGTGACGACGCAGATCCAGGGCGACGAAGTGCGCGTGAACAGCAAGAGCCGCGACGAATTGCAGAACGTCATCGCCGCCGTGCGCGCGCATGAATTTCCCGTGGCTGTGCAGTTTGTGAATTTTAGGGATTGAAACGCCCGCTGGAAAAATTAGATATTATAGCTGCGGGTCGGGCACATGGAGTATATGCCATTTAACATTCACGCCATTTACCGCCAGATATTCAAAATCTGGCGAAAAAAAAGGTTTGCCCTCTTCCTCCGGCTTCTGAAACCGGCCGCATCAGATATCCTGCTGGATGTGGGCGGGAATCCCGGCTTTTGGACTTCTCATTCACAGCCGGTGGAACGCATCGATACGCTTAATATTCATGACGTCTCCTGGCTGGCTGATTCGTGTCCTAACCATAACATCCGAGTTTTGGTCGGGAACGGTTGTTCGTTGGCCATGCCGGACAAAAGTTATGATATCGGATTTTCCAACAGCGTCATCGAACACGTTGGCTCGTGGGAGCAGCAGCGGCAGTTTGCCTCGGAAATCCGGCGGGTCGCAAAATCCCTCTGGGTGCAGACGCCCGCCTACGAATGTCCCATTGAACCTCATTACATGACGCCGCTCATCCACTACTTCCCGCGTTCGTTCCAGAGGAAAATATTACGCTGGGGCACCCTGTGGGGATGGATCGAGCACCCGACGCAGGCTCAAGTTGATTTCATGGTTGATACTACGCGCTTGTTGCACAAGGCGGAGATGCGGCAATTATTTCCAGACTGCGAAATTGTCACCGAGCGGATGTTGTGGATCATCCCAAAATCTTACATTGCCATCCGGCAAAAAGCCTCCTGACCGCGTTGTGAAAAGAATATCCACTCAAATCTACACCACCTGTTTGTGCTCCGGCACGATGACTTCGGCTTTCGGCTTCATCGCGCGCAAAGTTTCCGCGTGGTTAGCCCCAACAGGTCAATGTGAAAATAGTAAAATGCCGCGCCAAACAAGTCCAGCAGTGACGGCTGAAACTTATTATTCCGCGCCTTCGCGCTTTCGTTCCACGCCGAGTTTCTTTTCCAGTTCCGCCACGCGCTTGAAGAGTTCGGGCAGATGCTGGACTGCGATGAACTGGCGCTTCATTTCCCTGTCCGGCTGCGCGGGCGCGCCGAGCCATTTTTCGCCGTCGGGGATGTTGTGCATCACGCCGGCCCTGGAGGCGATTGTCACCCGGTTGCCGATCTTCAAATGGCTGGCGATTCCGACCTGCCCGCCCATCACGACATAATTTCCCACTTTCACGCTTCCTGCGATTCCGACCTGCGCGCACAGCAGGCAATGCTCGCCGATTTCCACGTTGTGCGCGATGTGGACGAGGTTGTCAATTTTCGTGCCCCTGCCGATGACGGTCGGGCCGAGCGCGCCGCGGTCAATCGTCACGCCCGCGCCAATTTCCACATCGTCGCCGATGACCACGTTTCCAATTTGCGGAACTTTCCGGTGGACGCCATCGTCCAAAACGTAGCCGTAGCCGTCCGCGCCGATGACGGAATTGGCGTGGATGCGGACGCGGCTGCCGATTTGCGCGCGCAGATAAATGATGACGCCGGGAAATAAATTTGTTTCCTCGCCAAGCTGCGAATCGTCGCCAATAAAATTTCCGGCCTGCAAGACGGAGCTCGCGCCGATTTTCACGCGTTCGCCGACGACGCAATGCGGCCCGATGTGCGCCGTCGGATCAATTTGCGCGGATTTTGCGACGACCGCCGCCGGATGAATTCCGGCTGCGAATTTTTGTTCCGGAAAAAAAAGCGCGAGCGCCTTTGCAAAGGCAATCCGCGCGTTTGGGACGTGAATCAGGATTTTTTTGGACGATGAAATTTTTCTGTCGGCGATGATTGCGGTCGCGGCGCTTCGCTCTGCGCGGGCGAAATAATCTTCATTTTCGGCGAAAGTTAAATCGCCGGTTTGCGCGGATTCGGCCTGCGCGAAGCTTTTCAGCACGGCATTGCCGTCGCCAACGACTTCGCCGCCAACGAGTTTTGCGATTTCTGTGGTTGTGAATGGCATTTGATTGACTTGTTCGCCGCGCCTCACTATAAAGACACGCGAATCCAGTTCAACCCTCAACTTTTATGGCGAAAACTTTTCGCGTCGGACTGATCGGCCACCGCTTTATGGGACGGGCGCACTCGAACGCGTGGCGGCAGGCACCGAAATTCTTCAACCTCAAGGCCAACGTCGAGATGCACACCATCTGCGGGCGCGACACCGCCGCAGTGCAGTCCGCCCGCGCGCAGCTCGGCTGGCAGCACGCGACGACTGACTGGCGCGAAATCGTAGAGTCGCCGCTGATTGACATCGTGGACATTTCCACGCCGCCGCATCTGCACGCGGAGATGGCCATTGCCGCCGCCCAAAACGGCAAGCACATCTTGTGCGAAAAAGTTTTTGCGATGAACGTCAAGGAGGCCGGGGCGATGCTCGCCGCCGCGCAAAAGGCGAAAGTCGTCCACATGGTCTGCCACAATTACCGGCGCATCCCGGCGATTGCGCTGGCGAAGAAACTCATTTCCGAAGGCGCGCTCGGCCGGATTTATCATTTCCGCGCCCGCTACGCGCAGGACGGGCTGGCCGACCCGGATTTTCCGATCAACTGGCGGTTGCAAAAAGAGACGAGCGGCGGCGGCGTCCACAGCGACATCAATTCGCACATCATTGACCTTGGCCGTTTTCTGGTCGGCGAATTCACGGAAGTCTGCGGGCTGCTGAACACGTTTGTGCCGGAACGTCCGCTCGCGGAATTGCCGGTGAAAGGACAAAAGAAACTGGGCAAGGTGACCGCGCCGGATTCGGCAATGTTCATCGGGCGGATGGAGAACGGCGCGTTGGCGAACCTCGAGGCGACGAAGTATGCCCTGGGCCGGAAGAACCACATTGAGATCGAAATCAACGGCAGCAAAGGCTCGATCTTTTTTGATTTCGAGGACATGAACCGTTTGAAATTTTACAACGGCGACGATCCGAAAGACCGGCAGGGCTTCCGCGACATCATCGTGACGGCGCGTGACGGCGTCCATCCTTACGTCGGCAATTGGTGGCCGCCCGGACACATCATCGGCTACGAGCACACGTTCGTTCACGCCGTCGCGGATTTTGTGAACGCGTGCGCCGATGGAAAACCGGTTCAACCGACTTTTGAAGACGGATTGAAAAACCAGCGCGTGCTGGCGGCAGTGGAGGAGTCCTCACAAAAGGGCAGATGGGTGAAGTTGTAATCCGCTGAAATCAAATTGACTTGCCGAAACGCCGCGCGGCGCGTATTAAAATGGGCGCACGGTGCTTTGCCCACGTGGCGGAATTGGCAGACGCGCTAGATTCAGGTTCTAGTGAGTAAAATCATACAGGTTCAAGTCCTGTCGTGGGCACCACTCCAAGTTTGCAACGCGATCCACTAAAAAATTGCCTTGCAAGGCGAAGTCTGATAGCGTCCTGCGCTGTTCATAAATGCTCGCGCAAAATCAAACGAAGGACTCTCATGAAAAATCCCGCAAAAAAGTTTTTTGTCCTGATGGCTGCCCTGTCCGTGTTGCTGGTCGCTGACAATGCGTGCTTGGGCGCGGTCAATTTTACCGTCACGCCTGCCGCAATCAGCAACACTTACATCGGGCCAATTACGATGCTGATCAGCAATATACCCACAGGCGACACCGTCGTGGTTCAGAAATTTGGCGATGTCAATGCCAATGGCGTGATTGACGCCGGGGATGTGCTGGTGCAGCAGTTTAATTTGACGGACGGACAGGCTGGCATGGTCATCGGCGGCGTGACGAACATCAATGTGCCCGGCGATTTGAATTCGACGACGGGAGCGGTCACCGCGACATTGAATTTTCCAGGCGGCGACTTCACGCAGAACATCATCGGGAAATATGGGTTTATACTTTCCAGTCCTGCCGGACATTTCACGCCGATAACGAATTTTTTCACGGTCACTAATTTTCCCTACGCGCAAACAATTACCGGCAACGTGGTCAGCAATGGGACAAGCGTCGTCATTCCCTATGCCACCGTTGTTCTTTTTCCCGCCCCGCGTCCGGGACACGATCTGGGACAGCCGGTGGGTGGGACAGTGGCGAACAATTTGGGTGTCTACACCATCCACGTTCCGGCTGGAACTTATGTGCCGCTGCCTTTCCAAAGCAATTATGTCGCCAGTTACACGGCTGCTCCCGTTCTCACTTTGACCAATGGCCAGAGTATCAGCACGAATCTAACAATGACAGTCGCCACGGCAAGCATCTCCGGCAAAGTCGTTGACGCCAACAACCCCAGCATCGTGCTGCCAGGTCTTTTTGTGCCGGCAAACAACTCCAGTTACTTCATTGCAAGCGGCAACACAGACACGAATGGCAATTTTACCCTGCGCGTCACGTCCGGACAGTGGCAGATCAGCGGCAACCCCGAAGGCATGGGTGTTCACGGCTATGTCACATACAATAATGGCACCAATGTCAACGCGGGCACGACCGGCTTTGTCGGGGGTTTCTACAAGGCCACGTCGCTGTTTTACGGCACCGTGAAAGATAATTTGGGAAATCCTTTGCCGGGAATTGACGTGGGGGCCAACGACAATAACAGCAACATATATCAATCGGACGGTTACACGGATGCGAATGGAAACTATGTCATCGGCGCGCTGGGCGGCTTGGGCAGCGGCGATCCGTGGCAGGTTCAAGTCAGCAGTGACAGCAGTCCCGCCAATTATCTGTTTTCGCAGCCATCTTGGGACAATGGCAGCGAAGGAACCAACCTCAATGCGGGAACAGTTGCACAGGTAAATTTCACTGCCATCCTCGCGACCAATCACATCACCGGCAACGTCAAATTTAACGGCACAAATGTCATCGGTGTTCAAGTTGACGCCTACGCGACCATCGGCACGAATAATTTTAACGCCAACAGTGCGGACACAGACGCCAACGGCAACTATTCGTTGAACGTGGCCAATGGCAATTGGAACGTGAATATTTATGATTGTGGTTGTTCCGACAATGTCAGCTTGAACAACGTCATCGACGGTGGGACTTATCAAGGGGATTATCTAGATCCGAACAGCCAGAATGCCACCATTAACAACAACAATGCCACGAACAATTTCACCATCCAATTTTGCGGTGGAGTGACAATCATCACGACAAATTTGCCCGGTGGCACGAATGGCGATTATTACGACATTCATCTTCAGGGATCAGATTGTAACAACAACTTCATATGGTCGTTGGATGATCCATCCGATTTTCCGTCAAGCCTGACCTTCAATTCTGACGGGGAGATTTTCGGCACTCCCGACGCCTCCGGAACCTATAATTTTTCCGTGAACGTGAACGATGGCAACGGGCACTCGGCGGACACAAATTTGTCGCTAACCATCGTTGACGCCGCTTCGCCCTTGCAAATCACGACGAGTTCCTTGCCCAACGGAACGAACACCACGTTTTACAGCCAGACACTTCAAGCTTCCGGCGGCCAGCCGCCTTATAGCTGGGGCATTCCGGATTATTCCGCATTGCCGCCGGCGAATTTATCCCTGTCCAACGGCGGCGTTCTTTCCGGAACGCTCTCGACGGCGGCTCAATCCTATTCTTTTTACGTGGACGTGACCGATTCAGTTTCAACCGTTGTCGAAGAACTGTTCACGTTAAATGTTGTCAATCCGCCCGCGCCGCCATTGACCATCACGAACGTTTCGCTGCCAAACGGCAACATAGGCGTGGCTTACAACGCACAACTCGGTGCGACGGGCGGACAATCGCCTTACTCTTGGTCCTACGCGCCCGGTTCGCAAAACTTGTCGGCAATCGGTTTGTCTCTGAACTCCAGCGGTCTCATCTCCGGCACGCCGACGACAAACAGGGTGTTTAGTTTCAAAGCGCAAGTGACGGACTCAAGTGTGTCAGACCCGCCGACGAATAAAGTTCTTTCCATCACCATCAATTCCAAGCCCGTTCTTGTTTCGCAAAGCTGGCAGACCAACTGGTTCCAGATGCGGCTCACCGGCGCGTCCAACCAGAATTACACGCTCCAGTTGTCAACCAATTTGAGTTCCACAAACTGGACTTCGCTATTCATCACCAACAGCGCGACGACCAACACGTTTTTTCTGACCGATCCGAACGCGACCAACAAGCAGCGCTTCTACCGCATTTTGATCGGCCCGTGATCAGCCGCCGAGGTAGGCGCTCCTGACCTGCGGATTCCGGCGCAGCACGGCGGATTCGTCCTGCAAAATGATTTTTCCCGTTTCGAGGACATAACCGAAATGGGAAATTTCCAGCGCAAGGTTTGCGTTCTGCTCCACCAGCAAAATCGTCAGGCCCTGTTCGCGGTTGATTTCAACGATTTTTTCAAAAATTGTTTTTACCAAAAGCGGCGCGAGGCCGAGCGACGGCTCGTCGAGCAAAAGCAATTTCGGCCTGCTCATCAGCGCGCGGCCAATCGCGAGCATTTGCTGTTCGCCGCCTGAAAGTGTGCCGGCGATTTGTTTTTCGCGTTCTTTCAATCGCGGGAACAGATTGAAGACGTGTTCAAGTTCGAGATGGATCATTTTTTTATCTTTCTGCAGATACGCGCCGAGCTGCAAATTTTCCAGCACCGTCAGGTTCGCAAAAATCATCCGGCCTTCGGGAACGTGCGACAATCCGCGCGCGACGATTTGATGCGGCGGCAGGCCGGCGATGTCTTTGCCGTCGTAAAAAATCTCGCCGGATTTCGGCTTGAGCAGGCCGGAAATCGTCTTGAGCGCGGTCGTCTTGCCCGCGCCGTTCGCGCCGATGAGCGTGACGATGCCGCCGGCTTTCACGGACAAAGAAATTCCGTGCAGCGCGTTGATCGCGCCGTAGCTGACCGACAGATTTATTATTTCTAACATGGGATTTGCCACAGAGGCACAGAGGCACAGAGAAAAAAACCCGAAGTTGTCCGAAAATAAATTTCCAGATTTTCCTCTGTGCCTCTGTGCCTCTGTGGCTGCTTAAACATTTTTTGGGTGTTCTTCTCCTAAATATGCTTCAATTACCTTTGGATTCGCGCGGATTTCCGCCGGTTTTCCCTCGGCAATTTTCACGCCGTAATCCAGAACCGCGATCCGTTCGCAAATGCCCATGACGACTTGCATATCGTGTTCCACGAGCAAGACGGAAATCTGGAATTTGTCCTTGATGAATTGGATAAGCCGCATCAATTCAACTTTTTCGCTCGCGTTCATGCCGGCGGCGGGTTCGTCGAGCAAAAGCAATTTCGGTTTCGTCGCCAGCGCGCGGACGATTTCCAGCCGCCGCTGGTCGCCGTAACTCAAACCTTTCGCCAGCGCGTCGCGAAATTTTCCAAGTTGAAAAATTTCCAGCAGTTCCACCATTTCTGCGGCGGTTTCATTTTCACCGTTGCGGAACGAATGCCCGCGCCAGAGCGCGTTGCGGATGCCGCGTGAGCGGTGCAGACACGCGGCGGTGCGCACGTTGTCGAAGACCGTCATTGAGTCGAACAGCCGGATGTTTTGAAACGTCCGCGCAATGCCGCGCCCGGCGATCTGGTGCGGCTTGCGGCCAACGAGAGATCGGCCGTCA
>Ga0208220_1000865_pt1 | contig 12699 bp, 14 predicted proteins | sample NGESurdeep092012_9_FD_184484 | JGI IMG/M metagenome (GOLD analysis project Ga0208220, IMG submission 184484) | Arctic peat soil microbial communities from Barrow, Alaska - NGEE Surface sample F53-1 deep-092012 (SPAdes) | ecosystem: Environmental > Terrestrial > Soil > Wetlands > Peat ... | reverse complement strand
GCGCGGCGCCCGTCCAGCAGCCCGGCGGCGGCCAGGGCGAACGCGCCCGTGCACAGCGACGCGATGCGGCTGCCCCGTGCGTGCGCCTGCCGCAGGACATCGAGCATCCCGGCCGGGTACGGCGTGGCGGAGACGGTCGGCAGCACGATCACCGTGCTCGCCGTACGGATCCGCTCGGGTCCGTGAGCGGGCAGGATCCGGAATCCGCTGTCGGTGGTCACCGGCCCCCGGGTGATGCCGCACACGAAGGAGCGGTACCAGGGAACTCCGCATAGGGCGGCCCGCTCGTCGCCGAAGATGTCGCAGGCGACGCCCAGCTCGAACGCGGTGACCCCGTCCGAGACCACGATGGCGACCGTGTGACGGTCACGCTCCACGGTACCGCCTGCCGCGCTGCCTGACGCGGGGCCCTCCTCGCGCCCAGGATGGCCGAGGTTGGCAGGATAGTTGCGCACCATGACAAAGATGCCACTTATCTGCGCAGCTGTCGAGGCCCAGGATGAAGACATGACCACACATCGACTGCCCCGAACTTCCTCTTACGGCCACCGGCCCTGGGATCGCTGGCTGACCCGCGTGAGCGCACCGTTCCTGGACGGCCAGCTGGCGGCCGGATACCCGGAAGGAACCAGCCGGGTCCTGGCCTTCCGCGCCCAGCAGATCTCCTCGCCCGCCGGACGGCGGGAGCTGGCCGCGCGGTGGGCTCATGTCCTGGACCAGGCCCGCCGGCCGCCGGTACCGCGCTCGCCCCGGGCGCCGTTGTGCCGCGATCGCATCGCCGCCGCCGCACCCGACGTGCAGGCCATGATCGGCGTCCTCACCGGCCCGCTCCCGGTCACCGCCCGCGGCGCCGCGGCAGCGAGTTACCTGCTCAGTGACGGCACGGGGCCGCTGTATGACCGCCACTCCCCCGTCGGCCCGGGCGGGGCCGTGCGGGAAGCGACAAGGCAGATGACGGGCCCTTCCGCCAGTACCCCGGCCGGCCGGGCTAACCGGGCTGACCGGTCTGACCGGGAGGAGTGCTACCGGTGATCCCCGAGTCCCTGAACCAGCGCGCGAAGGAGCTGGGCGTCACCCTGCACCAGAGAAAGCAGGAACTCGTCGGCGAGCTTGAACCGCTCTGGCTGTCGCTGTTCGATCACCACCTCTCCACCGGCGCCGCAGGCCTGCCGGTGATACCGCGATCGGAGTCATGGCCCCGGCGGCGGGCGCTCTACGAGCAGTTGCTCCGCGGCCAGGAAGCTTTCGTGGTGGTAGCCCGCCGGGGACCGGCCGCCGTCGGCTACGCCCTCGCCCATGTCCACCCGGGGCCCGACGACACGTGGACCACCGGAGACCGGATCGGCGAAGTGGAATCTCTCGCCCTCCTGCCCGGGGAACGCGGGCACGGGGTCGGGACCCTGCTGCCGGACTGCACGGAAGCCATCCTGGAGAACCACGGAGCACGAGACGTCGTCATAAGAGTGCTGGCCGGCAACGACAGTGCCCGGCGGTTCTACGAGCGGCGGGGCATGACCCCGGCCGTCATCAAGATGATGCGCATCGGCCCGAAACCTGCCGGAGAGGCCTGAGCCGATCCCGGCTGCCGGCGTTGCCGCCCAGCAGCTCGAACTGGTCGCCCCACCCGGCCTGGGGCTGCTGGCGGTCACGCCCTACCTGCGCACCGGCGAGCCGACTGCCAGCGGCGTGCACTGGGAGGTACGCAGCGGGATACCAGCGCGTTTTCACCACATCTCGCACGGCACCCTGGGCATTGTCCTGGCGCTGGCCGCGGTGGGCGAGGCCGCTGGCCGGCCCGACCTGACCGAGCTGGCGCTGGCCGGCGCGGCGGATGTGGTGAGCCGGAACGAGGCGGGCCCGTCAGGCTTCCTGGTCCCGCATTCGGATCCGCAGCACAAGCCGGAGCGGACCGGGCGTTACAGTTTCGGCTGGTGTCACGGGCCGGCCGCTGCTGCGGGACCGCGGGCGTCCTGGCGCTCGCCTGCGACCGGCACGCCGAGTCCCGCGGCGATCTGGAGTTCGCGGCGGTCCTGGTCGGCGACCTGGCGGCCCGCGCGACCGTGGACGCGACCGGGGTGCGCTGGACGAACGAGGAGCATCGGGTCACCCCCAGCACGCTGCTGCCGCGCACCGGCTGGGCCATGGGCAACGCGGGGATCATCCGGGAATTGCTGCGGTTCGCCCGCGCCACCGCCGGGACCGACCCGTCCTACGCCGTCACCTGGCCAGACCATCCTGCCCCCGGGCGCATCCCGGGCCGATAGCCGCCGTCCCTGAGCTCAAAACCAGGGCCTGACGGCCGCCCGGCCGGCTCGGCGCATCCTGGCCGGTCAGCTGCACCACCCGAGTGACCAGGCCCGCCGCGTGGCGGTCTGCCCGGGTCATGGGGCGGGCGTTACCCTGACGGACATGGCCAGCTTCGGCGTGAGGCCCCTGGACGAGACGGCCTGGCCCGACTTCGCCCAGCTGGTCGAGCGGCACCACGGCGTGTGGGGTGGCTGCTGGTGCATGTCCTTCCATCCCGAAGGTGTGGCACGCGGCAAGACAGCGGAGCGGAACCGGGCCGAGAAGGCGGGCCGGGTCCGCGAGGGCCGGGCCCACGCGGCGCTGGTGTACGACGGCGCCGCGTGCGTGGGCTGGTGCCAGTTCGGCCCGCCGGACGAGCTCCCCCGCATCAAGAACCAGCGGGACTACCGAGCCGGCCTCACCCGGCTGCCGGATTGGCGTATCACCTGCTTCTTTGTCGATAAAACTTATCGTGGCCAGGGAGTCGCCGCCGTGGCACTCGAAGGCGCGCTGGACGAGATCGCCCGTCTCGGCGGCGGCACCGTCGAGAGCTACCCGGAGGACGTGGCGGGCCGGCCGGTATCGGGGTCGTTCCTGCACAACGCGACGGTCTCGCTGTTCGAGCGGCACGGCTTTGCGCGGACCCGGCGGCTCGGGAAGAACCGCTGGGTCGTCGCCAGGGACGTGCCCGCCTCCCGGCCCGCCCAGCGGCCCTGAGTGCTACGGCGTGGTCCCGCGGGCCGGGTCGAACTCCAGCACCTGGGTCAGGCGGATGTTGTTGCCCGACGGGTCGCGGAACGAGGTGTCGATGCCGTAGGGCTGCACGGTCGGCGGGTCATTGAAGGTGACGCCCCGGGCGGACAGCTCGTCGTAGCTCGCCTGGCAGTCGTCGGTCTCCAGGAACAGCGTCCCGCCCGAGCCCTTGGCCACCAGCTCGGCGAGCGCCGCGCTGCTGTCGGCGTCCAGCATCGGCGGGCCCGGCACCGGCATCAGCACCAGGCCGACCTGGTCCTGCCCGGCCGGCCCCACCGCCAGCCAGCGGAAGTTCCACTCCGGCATGGTGACGTCGGCCCGCACCTCCCAGCCGAGCACCTTGGTGTAGAAACGAAGGGCCTCGTCCTGATCGTGGACCCAGAACTGGGTGTTGGCGATCTTGATCATCGGTTCTCCCCGGATGCGAAAGTGTTACCGGAAGAACCCTACGAACTGGCCGTCCCGGGGTCTTCTCGAAACGTGCGGTTCTGCGGCCGGGCGTAGGGCATGACCACGCACCGGGGAATCCGGACGAAGCGCGCCGCCGGCGGGCACGAGCGGCGGTAGGCCGTGGGCGAGCGGCCGAAGATCCTCCCGAAGCTGGCCGTGAAGGACCCGACGCTGCCGGCGCCGACCGCGAAGCACACCTCGGCCACCGACCAGTCGGTCACCCGGAGCAGCGTGGCCGCGCGCTCGAGCCGCCGGGTCAGCAGGTACTGGTGCGGCGACTCGCCGAAGGCACGCTTGAACTCCCGGCTGAAGTAGGCGGGCGACAGCCCGGCGGCGCGGGCCATGTCGGCGACCGCCAGTGGCTCGGCGTAGCGGGCGTCGGCCAGGTCGCGGGCCCGCAGCAGGTGCCGCGCGAGCGGCTGCGGGGTCATGGGCCAAGGCTACGGGAACGGACGCTCGGGGCATGGATGGCCGGCGGGCTGCGAACCTGCGGCCGGTACGCTTGGCTGGTGATCCCGGTCAGCGCAGAGTCAGGGTCATGGCGCCGCGAGCCACACCCGTACCTGGGGGGTGAACTGGTCGTCGTGATCGACTGCTCGGACCTGGAGCGCGCCGCGGAATTCTGGACCGGCGTGCTGGGGTATGCCCGGGACGGGGTGGCCAGCGGCCGCTATCAGACCTTGCTCCCGGCTGACGGCCAGGGCGCCGAGATCCTCCTGCAGCAGGTCCCTGAGGACAAGCACGGCAAGAACCGGGTTCATCTTGACCTGCGCACCCGTGATCTTGACCTTGAGCTGCACCGGGTCGTCAGCCTTGGGGCCCGGGTCCTGACGCAGGAACCGGTCAGGGAGGCCGGATGGCAATGGCACATCCTGGCCGACCCGGACGGTAACGAGTTCTGCGTCCTTCAGCCACCAGCGTCGCACTGGACAGGTTAGGAACGAGTGGTGGTTCCGCGTTTTGAGCTCGTCGTCCGCGGCGGGACCGTCGTTACTCCGGGCCATCGTGAGATCGCCGACGTCGGGGTGCACGATGGCCGGATAGCCCAGGTCGGGGGCGCGATGACCGGCGAGGGCGAACTCGGCGCCCACGGCCTGCTGGTCATCCCCGGAGGCATCGACGCTCACGTGCACCTGGTCTGCGCCGCGCTGGCGGAGGCAGTGGGCCAGGAAGAGCCCGCCTGGGTGGACGACTTCTGGACTGGCTCGCTGGCGGCCCTCGCCGGGGGCATCACGACCGTCGGGAACATGACGTTCGCGCTGCCCGGTGAGTCGATGACCGCGGCGATCGCGCGGGACATGGCCGGCGCGAGCGCCGAGGCGGCGGCGGACTGGTTCCTGCACCCGGTGCTGGCGGGCCTCGGCGGCGGCACTGACGCCGAGATCGCCGCCCTGGCCGCGGACGGGCACACCAGCCTCAAGGTGTTCCTGTCCAATCCGCAGTATGCCGCGGGCGCGCCAGGCGTGGCCGACGCCATCGCTGCCGCCGGGCGCGCCGGGTCACTGACGCTGGTCCACTGTGAAGACGCGGGCATCCTCGCCGAGACCGGCCAGGAACTGATCGGGGCGGGACGTGGCGCGGTGCGCCACTTCCCTGACGCGCGGCCGGTCAGCGCCGAGGTCGCGGCGGTCGACGACGCGATCGACCTGACCCGCCGCACCGGTGCGCCCCTCTACATCGTCCACCTGTCCTCGGCTGCTGCCCTGGACCGGTGCCGGCAGGCCCGGGCGGCGGGATTGCCCGTCTACGTGGAGACCAGGCCGCTGTACCTGCACCTGACCCGTCAGCGCTTCGCGGAGCCGGACGCCGCCAAGTACGTGGGGGCGCCGCCGCTCCGGGACCAGCCTGACCGGGACGCGCTGTGGCGCGGGCTCGGCGCGGGCGACGTCGACACGGTCTGCAGCGATCACGCGCCGTGGACCCTCGCGGCCAAGCTCGACCCGGCCCTGGACGTGGTGACGGCCCGGCAGGGGGTAGCCGACCTCGAGACGCTCATGCCCATGCTGTTCTCCGAGGGGGTCGTGACCGGGCGGATCTCGCTGGACCAGTTCGTCGGGCTGACCTCAGCCAGCGCGGCCCGCTTGTTCGGCCTCTCCCCCAGGAAAGGCGCGGTCGCCGTCGGCTCCGACGCCGATCTCGCGCTGTGGGATCCGCAGCAGCGCAGGGTCATCGACGGCGCGCGGATGCGTTCCCGGGCGGGCTATTCGGTCTATGACGGCTGGGCAGTTCAGGGCTGGCCCCGGTTCGTCATCCGCCGGGGCCAGATCGTGCTGGCCGACGGCGACTGCCGAGCGGGACCCGGCAGCGGCCGCTGGGTGCGCCGGGATCCGGCCGGCCAGCCCTCCCCCGGCTCGTAACCACGCCCGGCGGCCGGGTGGCGGCCGGGGTGTCACACCGGCCGGCCGAGGAAGCCGGCCAGGCGGTCGACGGCGGGCGCATCCGGGGCGACCGGGACTTCCGCGGCGAACGGGGCGCCGGGGCCTTCCGGCCGTGGCGTGAGCTGCTGCCTGGCCGCGGCCAGCGCCCGTTCGGCGGCGCCGGCGGGGAAGTCCGCCTGCTGCCCGGTAGCGCGGGCCAGATCCCAGCCGTGCACGAGGAGCTCGACCACGCGGACGTGAAGGAGGGCCGCGCCCGGCCCGCTGCCGAAGGGGGCGGTGTAGACCGATTCGAGCACCCCGGGGGCAGCGAACGCCTCCCGCAACTCCTGTGCGGCCCGCCGGAAGGCGGCCAGCGGATCGCCGTCGAGGTGGTCCGCGCCCCGATCCGGAAACGGCGCGCCCCGCACCAGGGCGGCGAACAGCAGGTTCCCCGACACGAGGTGATTGACGACGTCGCGGACATCCAGCTCGGTGCATGGCGTGGGCGCGGTCCACTGGGCGGCCCGGATGCCGGCCACTACCGCCTCCGCGGCCGCGAGCGCCCGGTCCAGATCGGCCAGCGCGTCAGTGTCGGTCATGTCACCAGCCTTTCAAAGAGGAACGGCGATGGTGACCATACAGCGGGGCCGCTGCGGCAGCAGTTCCAAGCGGAGCAAAGCCCTCGGCCGGGGACTGAGTAACGATCAGCATCATGCTGGTCTCAAACTGACCGTGAATACTTCCTTTCCGGCCGAAGTCGGGCGAGAGCCTTCGGATGACAACTACGGAGCCACGTCGGACCTCATCGGGTTCGCGGCCATGACACCCTTCTTCAACGTCGGAACGCTCTATGAGGGACCCGCCGCCAAAGCCCTCGGTGGTGCGGACATCTCCTTCTTCATCGGGCTGCCGGTAGCGGGAATCCTCTACTACGTCTTCAGCCGGTCGATCGACGTCGCGGCCGAGACGCGGGTGGCCGAGGCTGAAGCCGCCGAACTCGAAGGCGCCGCCACGGAGTAAGACACAGGTGAGTCAGCTGGTCACGTCGGCGGACGTGAACCGGGCCCAGGCGAAGGAGCCGGAGAGCAGCAGGTACACCGCGAACGACAGCAGGCCGCGCAGCAGGGTGCCGGTGTCGACCGGCACGCGGAGCAGGGAATCGAAAGAGGTCCACCAGTGCGTCGGCAGGTACGGATGGATCGCGGCGAACTGGGGCACATTGTCCGCCACCTCGCTCGTCACCACCACGATCGCAAGCGCGGCGATCGCGCCGATCGCGTGCTCGGTGAGGGTGGAGACGGCCAGACCGATCGCGCCGAGCGAGGCCATCGCGGCCGCCACGTACAGCGTGACGAACAGCAGCCGCAGCATCGCGTCGGCCAGCGGCACGGTGGTGCCGGACAGCAGCGTCACCGCCCCGAGGGGGAACAGGACCGCGCCCGTGGCCAGGGCCACCGCCGCCACCAGGAACGTGACCGCGAGCGCGAACACCACGATCGCGGCGTACTTCACGGTGAGCAGGCGGACCCGCCCGGCCGGAACGGCCAGCAGGTAGCGCAGCGTGCCGTAGCCGGCCTCGCCGGCGATCGAGTCCCCGGCGACCACAGCCACGGCCAGCGGCATGACGAGGATGAGCAGCAAGGTCAGCGCGATGAAGCTGAGGAATACCCCGTTGCCGGCGAGCTGGCTGATAAACGCCACGCTGGGGCCTCCGGTGTTCCCGGGCTGCTCCGACAGGCGCAGCCCGATCCCGATGATGAGGGGAAAGACGGCGACCACGGCCAGGAGCGCCTGGTTCCGGCGGCGGCCGAAGACAAGCCGCAGCTCTGACCGGAAGAAACGCAGCCACGCCCGGACGGGGGCAGAACCGCCGTGGCGTGCCACCGCCCCGCCTGCGCAGCCGGCCCCGGCCGGGGCAGGCCCGGCCACCGACCCCGGCGCCGGTGACCCGGTTACCAACAGCTCAGCCATCGATATCGAACCCCTCTCCGGTAAGCCCCACGAAAAGCTCCTCCAGGCTCGGTGCGACCACGCCGAGCCCGCGGACTCCGACTCCCGCCCCGACGAGCTCCACGCAAACCCGCTCGGGCTTATCGCCTCCGAGCTGCGCCGATACCTCGTTTCCAGCTACCTGCGGGTCGGCGAGACCGAGCCGTTCGAGCACTGCCGCTGCCGCGGCAGGGTCCGCCGTCTGCACCCGGATGCGGGCGGCGCCGCTGGCGCGCAGCTCCTCCAGCGGGCCCTGGAAGACCAGCCGGCCGGTCCGCATCACGCCGACGTGCGAGCAGACCTGCTCGACCTCGGCGAGCAGATGCGACGAAACGAACACGGTGATGCCGTCGGCGGCGATCTGCCGGATGAGCCCCCGCACCTCGCGGGTGCCCTGCGGATCGAGCCCGTTGGTCGGCTCGTCGAGCACGATCAGCTCTCGCGGCGTGAGCAGGCCGGCGGCGATGGCGAGCCGCTGCTTCATGCCGAGTGAGTAGTGGCGGTGCCGCTTCCGGGCGGCAGCTAGCAGGCCCACCCGGTCCAGCGCCTCGCTGATCCGCGCCGCGGCGGTCCGCGGGTCGGCTGTCCGGTCAGCGGCGTCGCAGCGGGCCAGGTTGTCCTGGCCAGTCAGGAACGGGTAGAACGCCGGCCCCTCGATGAGGGAGCCCACCCGGGGCAGCACCCGGCTCGCGCCCGACGGCATCGGCACGCCCAGCAGCTCCGCGCGGCCGCTCGTCGGGAAGGCCAGGCCCAGCAGCACCCTGATCGTGGTCGTCTTCCCGGAGCCGTTCGGCCCGAGGAAGCCGTACACCGAGCCGCACGGGACCGCGAGGTCGACATGGTCGACGGCGACCTGGCCGCCCCGGAACCGCTTGGTGAGACCGCTGCTCGCCACGGCCAGCGCTGACGGGCCCGCACGCCCGGCGGGCTCACCTCGTGTTCCCGGGGCGGCCACCGCGGCCCGCTCGGGTGACCGCCGGCCAGCGGTCACCCGTGCGCTGCCCTGGGCTTCGTCCCGGGCCCGGATGCCAGTCACTTCGACTTCGCCGCAGCGGCCGCGTGTTGCCACCGGGCCACTGGCGCGTGGCCCGTCTGCGTGGCGGCCTGGTAGAGGACGTCCGGCGTGACGGCGCCGATCAGGATCCGGCCCTTGCTGGTGATCAGTACCGACACCAGGCTGGTCCGCAGCAGGCGCCCGCTGCCCCAGGGTCCGCTGACCCGCTCGGCGGACTGCAGCAGGGCGCCGAAGATCGCGCCGGTGTCGCCGCCGAGTGCCGGGATACCGGAGCCGCCCGGGCCGCCAGACGCCGGGGCGGCCGATTCGCTCGAGCCGCTAAACGGAACGAGACCCGAGCCGCCTGAGCCGCCGGACGGCGCGGTGCCGGCCAGCGACGACAGTGACGACTGCGGCAGGACGGCGACGGCCAGCCAGCCCGTGCCGATCACGCTGAACCCGTTCGTGATGGTGCGCGAAGCCTTGCCGGAGGCCTTGCTCCTGGACCCGGCGCTCTGCTGGGTGACCTTCGCCCCCGCGGGCGGGCTGAACGCGAAATTAGCCGCGGCCGGCCTGACGAAGGACACGGAGGTGAAGCCCACCTGGATCGCCGGGCTGGCCGCGCTCTTCGCGAACACCTGCACCCGCAGCGGCACGTTGTGCTGGGCGTCGATGGCGATGCGCACCTGGCCGACCAGCGAACTGGAACTCTTCGGCACGAGCACGAGCTGGTAGGCGGCCTCGCCTGCGACGGTCACGTTGCTGTCCACGTTGACCGCCGTGGTCGGCCCGATCCTGGCGAGCACCTGATCAGCGGCCTGCTGCGGGGTCAGCGGCGTGGACGTCAGAGGCGGGACCGGTGCGCCGGCCGGCAGCGCGACGTGCGTCACCGTGTTGCTGGAGCTGTCCCACAGCCAGGCGCTACTGCCATTCCTGATGACATCACTCTCGGTCATGCTCTGCGGTATGGCGAGCCGGTAGTGCGCTGGGTCTGAGTACCACACTTTGATCGTGTGCGAGCCGGTCAGCAGCGACGGCAGGGAGGCCGGGTCCCCGGTTGACGGCAGCGCGGGCAGCCCGAGTGAGGCCGTTTCCACGACCGTCCCGGTCAGCGGGGGCGCCGTCGTCCTCCCGGCCAGCGCCGCGAGCAGCTGCGCCGGCGTGCGCGACGGCAGCAGCGGCGCCGCCTGGGCGGCCGGGATCACCGATCCCGCCAGCACCCCGCCGGCCACGGCCACGGCCCCGGCGGGAACCGCCCACCTCGCCCGGCGGGGCAGATTCGCGAACTGCTTCATGACGCTTCGCCTGTCCTTCCTTGGTGCGCTGTATTCGCGGGCTGCCGCTCAGGTGTCCCGCAGCCGGAACAGCAAGCCGCCGGCCAGGTGCTGGTGCGCCCTTCGTGCGTAGCGGGACGCGGGCAAGGAAGATCCATCCGCAGGCGGCCCGGCAGCCAGGAGCTGAGATGTCATCGTCGAGCCTGCTCATGCATCGCGGAGCCGCAGGACCAGTCCGCCGGCCAGCAGCGCAGCGGCGGCCCAGGCGGCGAGCACGCCGAGGCCTCCCCAGGGGCTGATCGGCAGGCTCCGGAGGCCGGTGGTGGCCTGGATCGTGAGCCCGGCGCTCATCGGCGCGTATCGCTCGATGTCGGTATGCCAGTGCGGGCTTTTCACGACGGCGGCGATGATCGGGGAGAGGTAGAGCAAGCCGAGGACGGTCCCGATGGCCGCCCCGGAGTCCCGGATGATGGTGGCCACGCCCAGGCTGAGCAGTGCGATGAGGGCGAGGTAGAGGACCGAGCCTGCGGCCGCCCGCAGCACCGGCCCGTCTGCCAGCGACAGCGGTAGGTAGCCGTGCGCCGGGGTGAAGCCGTGGCCGGGCAGGATGAGCCGCCCGGCCAGCAGGGAGCCCAGCACGGCGATGGTCCCGGCCGCCAGCACCAGGCCGCTGACGATGGTGGCCTTGGCGGCCATCATGGAGGTCCGCCGGGGCATCGCGGTGATGGTGGTGCGGATCATCCCGGTGCTGTACTCGCCGCTGATCACCAGCACGCCCAGGATGGCGGCCACCGCCTGGCCGAGGTTGATCCCGGTGAGGCTGAGCTTGGCCGGGTCTACGCCGCATCCCCCGGACGGGCAGGCGGCGGCCGCGGCCGCCGCGGCGCTCACCGCCACCGTCAGCAGGATGAGGGCAGCCAGCAGCCAAGGGGTGCCCGGCAGGGTGCGCAGCTTGGTCCACTCCGCGTGCAGGGCTTCGCGCAGCCCGGTGCATCCCGAGAGGAGTGCCTGGCGCGGGCCGGCCGGCCCGGTGTGCGGTGCCCCCCGGGTGTAGGCCCGCTCCGCGGGCGGGGCCTGGCTCATACGTCCCTCCGACGGAGCAGGACGGCCGCGAGACCCAGGGCGAGCGCCGCCCAGGCGCACAGCACGGCGAACCCGGCCCACGGGGCCAGCGGGAAGTAGCCCGCCGTCGGCGTGTAGCCGGCGGTGACCTGCTGGTACTGCGGGGTGCTCTGCTGGATGGCGAAGGCGGCGGCCGGAGTGAGCCGCAGCAGCCAGTTCTCCGCGCCCAGGGGCAGGACGTCTCCGGTCCCGAGGATGTACGGCAGGACGATCACGACGATGACGGCGGTAACCGCCCCGGCGCTGCGCCGCAGCGCGGTGCCGATGGCGAGCGCGAGGACGGCGGCGACGGCCAGCAGCGCCGCGGTGCCCGCGATGACCCGAAGCTCGGTGAGCCAGCTCACCGGGAGGACGTAGGAGCCCTTGGCGTGAGACAGGCCGTCCGCGAGCGGGACCGTGATGATGGCGGCGGCCAGCCCGGCTGCGAACGTCACGCCCCCGGCCACGATGGCCTTGGCGGCCAGCACCCGGCCACGCCGCGGGCTCGCGGCCAGCGTGGTGCGGATCATGCCGCGCCGGTACTCGGCGGTGATGAACATGACCGCCACGACGACCACCGCGATCAGGCCCGCGAACGCGCCCACCAGGCCTTGCTCGATGGTCGAGATAGGGAAACCCGCCTGGGCCGCTGGCACGAGCGGCGCGATGTCGCCGGACCCGGTGACAGTGAACGTGCCACCGGACTGATGAAACCCCAGAGACCCGCTGCTCACCGGGCCGCCCGTAGCCTTGCCCCCTACCGCATCGCCCGTCCACGGGCGGCTGGGCGAGGTGCCTGACAGGCTGGTGTGGTCGAAGACGGCCGTCGCCAGGCTGGGGCCGCCGGCGGTGGTGCCCCCGCCGAGCGAGTGGGATACCACCACGGTGTGGGTAGGCGAGGTGGCGAACAGGCCGGCCTGCACGGGAGAGGACAGGCCAGCCAGGCGAGCGGTGCCGACCCGGGTCCAGTGCGTGCCGTCGGCGGAGTCGAAGCCGGTGATCGTGTCACCGGAGCGGGTCAGCCGCAGCCAGCGCGGGGAGGCCGCGGAGACGGCGCCAGGCAGGCCGGCCGTGTCGTGGGTGTAGTCGTACTGCATCCGCACGCCGTGGCCGCCGGTGACCATCATCGCCGCGTACGCCGAGCCCGGCCGGGTGCTGGCCTTGATGATGACCCCAGCCTTGGACCACGGCTGAACGCCTTTGGTCAGGGGCTGGCCGACCGCCGTAACGCCGTTCGCGTACAGGCCGGTCACGGAGGCTACCCGGACGGTGATGCTGCCGTTGCCGGCCAGTGGCTGGCGGACGAAGTAGAACTGGTCAGTGACGGCCACGTCCCCGGGTCCCAATGGAATATGCGGAAGGCAGGCCGCGCCGCTCAGTACCGGGCTGCCCGGGCTGGACTGGCAGGTGCTGCTGCCGCCCCCGGCGATGAGCAGCCCGAGCACCACGGTGCCCAGCGCCGCGACGACCATGCCGATGACCCAGCCGCGGACCG
>Ga0208220_1000864_pt1 | contig 12704 bp, 15 predicted proteins | sample NGESurdeep092012_9_FD_184484 | JGI IMG/M metagenome (GOLD analysis project Ga0208220, IMG submission 184484) | Arctic peat soil microbial communities from Barrow, Alaska - NGEE Surface sample F53-1 deep-092012 (SPAdes) | ecosystem: Environmental > Terrestrial > Soil > Wetlands > Peat ... | reverse complement strand
GGGGGCCGTCGCTGCGGCGCTCGATGCCGGTCTCGGTAAAGATTCCGGCCATTGGCGTGAACTCGTCACTGCTGCACCTGGGCATTAACCGCGATGGCACGATCCAGGTGCCGTCGCTTTATGGACTGCCCAATGAGGCGGCCTGGTTCAAGTACTCAGTCACGCCCGGCCAGTTCGGGGCGTCAGTCATTGAAGGTCACGTCGACACCCGTCAGGGGCCGGCTGTTTTCTTCCGGCTGGGGGCCCTGCGCCCTGGAAACAGAGTCGAGGTGACGCTCGCCGACGGGGTCACCGCGGTGTTCCGCGTCACTGGCGTACGTCAATACCAAAAAGCACATTTCCCCTCTAAAATTATTTATGGCGGGTCAGGGTACGCTGCGCTGCATCTGATCACGTGCGGCGGCACGTTCGACTACGCCACTGGCCATTACCTCAGTGCGACTGTGGTGTTCGCCACCCTCGCCTCGTCGCGGCGGGCGGGCCGCAGGGCCGCTTGACGGGGTTGCTGCGGGTGCCGCAGCGTGGTCGTGGCGGCGCCGTGGGAATCGGCAGGGTGATGCCGGGGTGCGTGTTCTGGTCACGGGTTATCGCGGGCCTGTGGATGCGCCGGTAGCGGCCTTCCTGCGGGCCCGCGGCTTTGAGGTGGCTGGCTTTGACCGGCTGGACGGTGCCGATCTGCTGGGCTCGGCATCTGCGACCAGAAGGCGTCGATCGCCGCCGCCACGTACGGGCTGGCCGCGCAGAACCGGGACTCGACCTTCCGTGGCACGACCGTCCGGGGTGCGGTGCTACAGCTTGGTGCGGATGGCGACCTGGCAGAGTTCCGGCAGCTTTCCCTCGGCCGCGCGGGCGGCGATCCGCACCCCGATCCAGGCCAGTGCCACGCCGTACGCTGCGGCACACACGAGGAGCGCGGGCACCCGGACCTCCGCGGGGTCAGCGCTGGTGAGGTTCGCGGCGACGATCACCGGGACCGCCGCGACCGCGACACAGGCCAGGGTGCCCAGGTTGCTCCCGAGCGCGTGGGCCCCGGATCCCTGGGCGGACTGGGGCATGGGGCTGCCGGCTCGCTTGGCCATGGGATAGGGCAGGACGACGGTGAAGATGTTGGCGACGGCCAGCGCCGCGCCGAGCCCGGCCAGTCCCACCGCCAGGGCCACGAAGCCTTCCGCCGGGCGCTTGGCCGCGGCCGCCAGGCCGAAGGAGGCCACGGTGAGCAGCGGCACCGCGATCACGCTGAGCACAATGTCCTGGCCGGAGAAGTAGGACCGCAGCTCCCGGCGGCCGCGGAGCGCCAGCGCCTCGAGGATGAACGGCTCACCGGTGAGCCCGACCGCGTTGGCATGGAATGCCCCCACGAATCCAGCGCCGAGGACGGCACTGAAGAGCACTATCCCGGGATGCGGCTGCCGCCCGAGGAGGGTGCTGATGGACGCCGCGACCATGATGACCGCCGTCATGACCCAGTAGACGAGCGACAGGGGGTCGCGGCGCTGGTAGATCCAGAAACGCGCGGCCACGGTGCCGCGCAGGCCGGACCGGGCCAGTGGCAGCACCGCGCCGCGGACCCGCGAGGACTGCGTGGACGTGTCGGCGGTGACCAGGGCACGCCCGAGCGACCGCACCCAGAGCCAGGCCAGCACGACGATGACCGCCGCCAGCAGGGCCAGGCGCGCCACGGCGAGCCCGGGGTGCCCGTCCGAAGCATCACCGATCGCATGCGCCGCCAGGCCCGGTGGCAGCCAGCGCAGCCACGCGTCGACGCCAGCGAAGCTGGCCGCGGAGAGCTTCCCCTCCGCGGCCACGCGGGGTACCACCTGGGTGAAGAACTCGTACAGGGCGAAAATGGGGATGACCATGAACGCCGCCAGGTCCTTGCCCCGGCGGGACCGCAGCAGCCCGGCCATGCCGGTGGTCACGAACCGGGCCAGAGCGATGCAGAACAGCACCTGCAGGAGCACCGCGACGACCGCGATCAGCACGCCGAGCGCGCCGTGGGCCAGGCCGACGGTGACCCCGAGAAGGCCGACCACGTTGGCCAGCGGCCACGCCCCCGATGCGGAGGCGGCCAGCAGTCCTGCGGCCAGCGGGCGGGTGCGCAGCGGGTACAGCGCGAGGGTGGCCGGGTCGAGGGTGCTGTCCAGGCCGAAAGCGAAGATGGGCAGGATCAGCCAGCCGAACGCGAACAGGGTGAACAGGACCGTGCTCACATCCACCGCGGCGGGCTGGCCGCGGAGCAGGGCCAGGACGGTAAAGGCGCCGGCCGCGACCAGCACCGCGACGGCGGTGCTGATGATGAAGGAGACTTTCGCCGCTGTGGACGCGCGCAGCGCGTTGCGCAGCAGGCGCAGTTTCAGCTGGACGAGGATCCGAGCCACGTCAGTCCCTCCTCATTACTCGCGCGGGGGCCGACCAGGTCGATGAACGCCTGCTGCAGGGTCCTGCCGCCGCGCACCTCCTGCATGGTGCCGGTCTTGACGATCCGGCCCTTGCTGATGATGGAGACGTGATCGCAGACCTGCTCGACCAGCTCCATCACGTGGCTGGAGAACAGCACGGTGGAGCCGGACCCCACAAAGCGGGTCAGCAGGCGGCGGATCATGTCGGCCGAGACCGGATCCACGCCTTCCAGCGGCTCATCCAGGAACAGCATCGCCGGGTTGTGGATCAGGGCGCACCCGAGCATGGTCTTCTTGCGCATGCCGGTGGAATAGTCAGCGACCAGCCGCTTGGCGTCCGCGGTCAGGTCCAGCACGTCCAGCAGCTGGGTGGCGCGTGAGCGCACCTCCGCGGCGGGCAGGCCGCGCAGCCGCCCGGCGTATTCCAGCATTTCCTCACCGCTCAGCCGCTCGAACAGCCTGGCCTCGGCCGGCACCACGCCGATGACGGCCTTGGCGGCCGGGGGGTCGGCCCAGACGTCCAGCCCGTTGACCAGGACCTGGCCAGCGTCCGGCCGCAGCAGGCCGGTCATCATCGACAGGGACGTGGTCTTGCCCGCCCCGTTCGGCCCGACGAGCCCGGACAGGGAACCGGCCGCGATCTCCAGGTCAATGCCGGCCACCGCCTCCTTATCGCCGAAACTCTTGCGCAGTCCGTGGACCGCCAGGGCTGGCTCACTCATGGTTTCCTCCTGTGGCACCGGGCCTGCAGGCGATGATCACCGGCTGCTGAGGACTGAATGTGCGGGACGCCAGGATGCCGGCCGTTCCGCCGTCGAGCACTACGGACAGACCGTTAGCGGACGTAAGAAGCGGCGGATCCTGCAGATCCCAGTCATAGAGGATCACTCTGTTCCACTACCACCGGCGTGCTCGCGTAAGCGAGGTCCGGGCTGTTCGCCTTGATCGGGACGGTCCAGGCCACGCCCAGCTTCGAGACGTTCGTGCTTCATCCATGACTGCCTCACCGTCCGCGCGCCACGCGTTCCGGGGCGCTGGCTACCGCCACCGCCGGGGCCGCCGCGACCGAAATTGATATCACTATGCTAGATACATGGTATCGGCACGTCAACCGCTGGGCCCGGCTCGTCTCCGGCGAGCCTGGTCCCGGCGCCGAGCCTGGCCCGGGCGCCGAGCCTGGCCCGGGCGCCGAGCCTGGCCCGGGCGCTGAGGCCGACGAGACCACCTTCTCCTCGCTGCTGGAGGACAGTGCGGAGGATCTGTACGAGAACGCGCCCTGCGGTTACCTGTCCACCCTTCTGGACGGGCAGATCGCCAAGATCAACACAACGCTGCTGACCTGGCTCGGATACCGCCGGGACCAGCTGGTCGGCCACCGCTACCTCTCCGACCTGCTGACGGTCGGGGGGAGGATCTATTACGAGACGCACCTCGCACCGCTGGTAAGCATGCAGGGGGAGGTCCGCGGGGTGGCGCTGGACCTGCAGGCCGCCGACGGCGCGCGGTTGCCCGTGCTGATCCCTTCGGTGATCAAGACCGATGCTTCCGGGGAACCCATCCTCGTCCGCACGACGGTCTTCGACGCGCGCGACCGGCGCGCCTACGAACGTGAGCTACTGCGGGCACGCCAGGAAGCAGAGGGCGAGCGTGCGCGGCTTCAGCAGCTGGTCGTGACGCTGCAGCAAAGCCTCCTGCCCCCAGCGTTGCCCGTGGTGCCTGGCCTGGAGGCCGCCGCGCATTACCAGATCGCCTCCGCGGACGAAGTGGGTGGCGACTTCTACGATCTGTTCCCTCTCAGCCAGGCCCGGTGGGGCGTGGCCCTCGGCGATGTCTGCGGCAAGGGTGCCCACGCCGCCGCGGTGACCTCCCTGATCCGGTACACCCTGCGCACCGCCGCGGTTTAGGACGCCAGCCCATCAGCCGTTCTCGGCACTCTCAATGCCGCGCAGCACCAGCGGTACGTCCGTGATGACCGCAGCTTCTGCACCGCGATCTTCGGGGTGCTCACCCCGGACGGCGAAGGCTTCACCCTGGCCCTGGCCAGAGGCGGTCATGCTGCCCCGCTGCTCATGCGCGCCGACGGAACCGCCGGCCACGTATCCGTGCCCGGCGGCCCGTTCATCGGCGTATGGGATGACGCCACCTTCACCGCGACCACGATCCGCCTGACCGCCGGAGACACCCTTCTCCTGTTCACCGACGGGCTGACCGACGCCCGTACCCGCATCGCAGGCGATTCCGGCCGTTACGGAGAGGAGGCCCTGCATGCGTTCGCCAGGGATCTCGCCCCCACCACGGCGGCTGGTGCCATCGCCGCAATGACGACTCTTCTGGAGGATCTGGCCGGCGGGCTGGATGACGACACTGCCATTCTGGCCCTTGGCGTCCCGCCCGCCAGCAGGTAACTCTGTGGTGGCGGGCTACTTACTCGCCGGTCTGGTCGTCCGTTTCTGCGCCGGGGGCGTTGGTCTTGACCGATTCAATCCCGTTGAGCGCTGATTGCTTGCGCTCGTATGTCTCGCTGGTTGCGATGACCTGTCCATTGGTGTGGCGCCGGTGACGGCCGGGTGTTCACAGGCGGCGCCTCCCCCCGCGACCCGGCCCGCGGCTCCTGTCCCGGCGTCCGGGCCGGTGTCGGCGGCTCCGGCGGGCTCGTTCCGTCCGGGTCAGCTGAACGGGGTGGCCGCTGTCTCGGCCCGTAGCGCCTGGGCGGCCGGGTACACCGGCAATCACACCCTGATGTTGCACTGGGACGGCAAGACCTGGACGCACGTACCCACCCCCAGCCCCGGAAGCGACCCCGAGTTCCTCGGCGTGGCCGCCACCTCAGCCGACTACGCCTGGGAAGTCGGGCTCAGCGGTGACGACCACACCCTCATCGCCCACTGGGACGGCAAGACCTGGACCCGGCAAGCCGACCGCCGCTGAGGGTGGTTAAGCGGGCGAGTGGCCTTCTAGGTGCGTGAGGAAGTTGCGCAGGATCGTCCCGGTCTCTCGGGGGGCTTCGATCCAGGGGAGATGGCCAGCCTGCGGCAGCACGATGCGGGTCGCAGCAGGAAGGGCGTGCGCGAGGGTGTCGCAGGCGGCCGCCTGCCGCGGGTCTTGTCCGCCTTGCAGGAGCAGGACAGGGACAGTGAGTGCGTGGCAGGCAGCGGCGAGAGCAGGAATTCGTGTTCCTGGGCCGCAGTGCGCGGACCCGCGGCGAGGGCGGCCAGCCGGTCTTGCTCACGTTTGCTGCGCCGGGCCCTGGCCGCGGCTTTGTGCGCGCTGCTGTGGGTACTCCATTCGAGCCCGGTTCCGCAGATGTAGACGACCGCGGTCACGCGATGCGGGTACCTCAGCGCATAGCGCAAGGCGAGGTCGGCCCCGAACGAATGGCCGCCCACCACCCAGCGCTGATAGCCGAAGTGCGCCCGCAGGGCGTCAAGATCTGCAATGAACTGGTCTAGCGTCCATTCACCACGATGCCCGGAACGGCCGCAGCCGCGCTGATCATAGCGGTGCACCCGCCATCGCGGGCCCGCCAGCTGGGCGAGTGGCCGCAGGTAGTCCCACAGGCCGGGGCCGCCATGGCACAACACCATAGGCTCGCCCGCTCCCGTGGCCTGGGTCCACAGGCTGCAGCCATCGCCTATCGGCACCAGTTCCTGGATCATGTTCCCGCTGAGTGCGCACCCAGGGCGTCCAATATCTGCTCACTTCCTCCGCACGCCAGCGGATGGTCGTCGTGTCCTTCGGGTAGGCCAGCCCGGCACCGTTCAGCATCTCGCCGGTGCCCGCCAGGTCCTGGTGGAGCGCCTCGTGCCTGCGGGCCACGTCGGCCCGGTCCGAGGCAGACATCGCTTCGGTCGCGGCCGGATCGCTGTACATCAGCACCATGTACTTCACGCCCGCAACCACCACGCCGACCCGGTAAACGCACATAGTCACCGCGCTGGCGGTGGCAAGCTGATTGCGGGCACCATAGGGACGGTGACCGATCGCGCGATGGTGAGCCAGTGGCTGGCGGGCTACGAGGCCGCCTGGCTGGCACCTGGGACCGCCGGCCTCGCCGGCCTGTTCACTGCCGACGCCACCTACCTCCAGTCCCCGTACGGACAGCCGGTTACGGGGCTGGACGCGATCAAGCGGATGTGGGACGAGCAGCGGGAAGGACCCGGCGAGGTCTTCACCCTGGCCACGGAGATCCTGGCTGTCGACGGTCCCACGGCGGTGGTCCGCGCCGAGGTGCGCTACGGGGACCCGCTCCGCCAGGAGTACCGCGATTTGTGGGTCATCCGGCTGCAGGACGACGGCCGCTGCACCTGGTTTGAGGAGTGGCCGTACTGGCCCGGGCGCCCCTATTCCGCCCGCGACGATCTTTCCTAACCGTCGCCGGACCGTACTGCCCATTCTGCTCAGGCGCGGGCGGTCGCCGCCCACGCGGTGGCGCTGATCTCGATCGGGCCGGCAGGCAGCTGGCGCCGGCACTGCTCACGAAGCGCGGACCGGCGATCCGGGGGCAGGGACGCCACATAGGCCCCGGCCGGGCCCACGCCGAGCGTGAACGGCTCCCACCAGCGCTCGAAGCTCGCGTGATGGACCCGGACGGTCAGCGTGGTGACCTGTATCCCGCCGAACCCGGCCTGTGTGAAGAGGCTGGCCAGATGACCTTCGCGGACACCGGCCAGGCCAGACTCATCGTCAGCCTCCGGATCCAGGTCGCGAACTGCGGACCAGAACGCAGCCAGCGGGCTGCGGGCACCCGCGTGATCCCATACGCACGCGCAGACCATCCCGCCGGGCCGGGTGACCCGGGCCATTTCCCGCAGGCCCAGCACTGGATCCGCCATGAAATGAACGACCAGCTGCGCCATGGAGCTATCGAAAGAGTCATCAGGGAACGGCAACTGCTCGGCCGCGCACTGCCGGACTTCGACCTCAGGCAGCCGGGCCCGTACCGCGGCGGCAAACGAGGCCGATGGTTCCACCGCACTCACCGCGGCCGCCCGGCTCACCAGCTCGGCCGTGAGCGCGCCTGGACCGCAGCCCACATCCAGCACCCGGCTCTCCGGCCGGATCCCGGGCAGATCAGCAAACAGTCTCGCCAGCGGCTCCGAGTACTGGCCCATGAACCGCATGTAGGCATCCGCACTGACATCGAAGCTCACCCAGGCAAACCTACCCACCGCCGCATCTGATCAGCGCGATACGGGCCGTTTCCGCCACCCGGCCATTACCCGGTTGTCGTGCCTTCGTCGGTCGGCGGACCTCGTTACCGGAGAACTCGCAGGCTGACGAGACGTGCGCCGAAGATCTCGAGTCTTGCGAGGAGGCCGTGAAGGGCTGCTTGATCCGGAAGTGGGCCCTGCAGAACGGTCTCGACCGGCTCCAGCGAGGCAGTCAACTGCTCGTAGTCCTGCAGGGCTTCGGGCGGGAGAACCCCCGCTATGCGGATCTCGTAGTACGAAGATCGCATGTGACCTCCCGTTGATCAGGTTCAGGTAATCAGGTCTCCAGAATTGGGCCTGGGGAGTGATAGCGCCCCCCTCACCGTGGGTGATTCGTGACTTCGTGCCCACTTTCTGGATCGCTACCGAGTGCGGGCCGCCAGATCACGCAACGCATGCAGGGCTGCTTCCCGGTCGGGCACGTGGTAGAGCATGTGGACCGCCAGCACGACGTCAAAGGCGCCGTCCCGGACTGGCAGCGCGACGACATCGGCATTGAGCAGCGCCGGGCAAGCGGCCGTCCGCAGCATCCCGTGAGACAAACCTAGCTACGGCGTCGCCAGCAGCGACGTGCAGGTGGAGATGCCGGATGTGTTGTTCGTTCCCGAGGCGCCCCGGACTCAGCGGCGCAAGGCGGTCTCCCGCTCCATATGCGACAGCTTCTCGGGATTGCGCACGGCGTAGAGCCCGGTGATGAGGCCGTCGTCGATGCGCACCGCCATGACGGTGTCGATCTCGCCGTTGATCCGGAGAATCAGCGCCGGGTAGCCATTGACGTGTGACGGCTGCAGGGACGCAGTGGCGGCGATCCTGCTCAGCACGTGGGTCACGCTGCTGGCCCCCACGACGGGTGCCAGGGCGGCCTGCACGACTCCGCCACCGTCGCCCAGCAGGACGACGTCCGGCGCGAGTGCGGCTGGTGCACCGACATCCACACCAAGGAGGCCGCGGCCGCCGGTGAAACCCCGGTCCGGCTCAACCTGGTCGCCGCCTGGCGCGAGTCCACCGTGTTCACCGAGGCCGAGCGGGCCGCGCTGGCGCTCACCGAGGAGGGCACCCGGCTCGCCGACGCCCACCACGGCGTCTCCGACCAGACCTGGGCCCAGGTCCGCAAGCACTACGACGACGACCAGATCGCCGCCCTGGTCTCTGTTTGTCAGCGATCTCGCACCGACGGTTGTTCTGCCCGGTCATCGCAGTAGTTCGGGGTGTGGATCCATCAGCCGGGGGTGACGCTGCCCGGTGGTACCGTCGGCGGCATTAGGGGCCGGACCAAGGAGGGCAACGATGACCGCACCGCTGCAGGTGATCGCGTTGAGCTTCAGCCGCGACGCCGGTGCCGAGGACCGGATCCTGGCCGAGGTCGACCGGCTGCGTGGCCGGGGAGTTCTCCGCCTTCTCGACATGCTCTTCGTGGCCAAAGGCCAGGACGGCACCATCGAACGGCTGGCGGTCGGTAATGACGAGGACTTCGGGTCGCTCCTGGCGGCGGTCGTCCCCTTTCCGGACGGCGGACCGGCCAGGACCGCGCCAGCTGGCGCCCAGGCGGCCTTTGACCCGGCCGATGCGCAGGCTCTGGCCGATTCTCTTCAGCCGGGGACCGCTCTGGCTTTCCTGCTCGTCGAGCACCACTGGGCCGCCCCGCTGTTCGACGCCATCGCCGAGAGCGGCGGCACCCTGATCGGTGAGGGCTTCCTGACCTCCGAAACGGGGCTGGTGGTGGGCGCCGAGGTCGCCGCCATGGAGGAGGCGTCGGCGGTGATTGCCCAGGCCCAGGCCGAGGAGGCCGCGGCGTTGCTGGCAGCGGTGGCGGCCAGAGCCGAAGCGGCCGAGGCGGTGGCCGAGTCAGAGCAGATCCAGTCGGCCGCGGCCGCTGCCGCCGTCCGGGCGCTGATCACTGCCGGGCTGGTCGAGGAGGCGGCCGCCCACGAGGCCGTCACCGCCCTGACTGCAGCTGGGCTGATCGTGGCGGCCGCCGACCAGGCCACCGCGGACGCCGTGGCCGAAGACGCCGCCACCATAGAAGCCGACGATGAGGTGGCGGCCGCGCATCTGGCTGAGTCCCTGGCGGTCATCGGCGCTGCTGACGAGGTGGCCGCGGAGGCGGCCGGCGAGGTCGGCGCGAGGGTCAGGGCGGCGTCGATCACCATGGGCGAGGCCCAGGTTCTCCGCTACCTCCCCAAACCACTCCCGTTCTCCGTGATCGCCGACAAGCTGGGCATCTCCCGGTCGGCAGCCAAGGAGCGAGCGGCACGCCTGTATAAGCGGCTGGGCGTCCACAGCCGGGCCGAGGCGGTCAGCCAGGCCCGCTCCCTCGGCCTCATCCGCGGCCAGTAGTTACTGGCCGCGGATCCTCGCGCGAGGAAGGGCACCCGTGCTTGCGGGCACAGACCTGGCAGATCCGCGCCTGCCAGAGCATCGCTGTTGCACGCCAAACAACCGCACCGGCCCAAGCCCCGGTCCCGACCAGCTAGTGGCGCGAGCACGGGCTTGCTTCCACTGCGGTGATGGCGCTTGGATCGTTCTGCCAGCACCTGGAGCCTGGCCGCTCGGCAGTTGACTGCGCGCTGGTGACGGGTCCGGGTGCCCTGGCACCAGGGTCATGATGTCCCGGTGTCCTGATTAGCTGCTTGCAGGGCGTTCACTGCCGCCTCGTACAGCGTGATGAGGCCGGCTTGGACCTGTTGCCCGTGGAATTGAGGATTCCAGACCAGGTCGGCCAGGGAGTCGCTGATGGCGAAGGCCGAGGAGACTTGCAGGCCCCTGACCTCGGCGACCGCGAACAGTGCAGCGGCCTCCATTTCCACGCAGAGCACTCCTTCCGCCTGGTAGCGGCGAGCCTCGGCGACAGTTTCCCGGTAAGGAGTGTCGATCGTCCAGGAAGTCCCGGCCCGGAACGGAACACGGGCCCGTCTCATCGCTGCCCCCAGGGCAGCGTTCATTGCCGCCGCTGCCGTGGCCAGCTTCGCCGGAGGTAGGTAGTGGTGAGAGACGCCCTCGTCCCGGATGGCGGCCTCGCAGAGCACCAGATCACCGATATTCAGGTCGCGTTGCAGGCTTCCCGCCGTGCCGACGGAGACAAAGGCCGATGTGCCCATCGCCGCCAGCTCCTCCAGCGCCGCAGCCGCCGCCGGTGCCCCGATCCCGAACTGGCCGAGCAGCCCGACTCTGCCGCTGGTGCTCGGCAGCAGCAGGAGCCCGTGCAGGGCGCCCCTGCGCTCTGGTGACTTCAGCCCTTCGGCCTGCAGCACATGGTTATAGAGGGACCGCTGATAACACAGCACTACACCGGCGGGAGGCCGGTAACTCTCGAGGGCGCCGACCCGACGCAAGTAGGCGGCGAAATCAGCGGGCGTGAACATCGCTTCCTCGGCGTGCTTGCCCGCGAAGTTCGGATAACTGGCCGATGACACGGACGCTGATCTTACGAGACACCCATGCCCGCGCAGCCCTGCACCGAGGCGATGCCGTGAAATCGGTTAGCGCAGCGGCCCCGCCGCTGTCCGGGGGCCCAGAGCAGCAGGCGCTAAGCGATCTTGAAACGCGACCGCTCATGCCGCGACGGAGCCAGCCTCGCCTGATATCCCTTGATAGCGCTTCGGCCGGGCGCGGTGCGGGCCTCCATCCGCAGCGAACGGATCGCCCCGGCCGGGCTTGCCGCGCAACGTCGGACCGGCGCAGCGCCTACGCTGGGCCGACGGGCTGGGTGATTCCGTGCCTGGTCCTCGTAGCCGCCGCAGGGTGCGCCCAGATCAGGGAGTTTGCGTCATGAGCGTCCCCGGGACGGAGTCCGCCGAGGCTGCGGAGCCTGCGGCTGCCGCTGCGGCGGCCGCGCCCGGGAAGGCGGGTCCGGGCGACGATCCGCGGCTGCCCTGGCAGGGGAAGCCGCGGGTCGCCGACATCCTCTGCTGGCTGGGCATCGTGCTCAGCGGTTTGTCCTACTGGGCCCTGCTGCCGTTGCGGGTGTCGCTGATCGGCACTCACCCGGTAGTGGCTGAACTGCTCAACGGCAGCATCGAAGCGATCATCTCGGCCGCCGCGTTCGCCAGGGCCGGGCACGGAACGCTGGTCGTGGTGCTGCTCGCCGCGATTCCAGGACTGATGAAGTTCGACCTCTTGTACTGGTGGGCGGGGCGCCTGTGGGGCGAGCGGTTCATCATGGCCCTGCCCGGGAGCCAGCATGCGGCTAAGCACATGGCGCGCGTGCAGCGGGCCGGCCGCAAGTTCACCTGGCCAGCCGTGGTGGCCAGCTCCTTCCTCCCCATCCCCAGGGCGATCATCTTTGTCATAGCCGGCTGGGCCGGGATGAGGCTCGTCGTGTTCCTCATCCTGGACCTGATCGGCGTTCTGCTGTGGGCCGGCCCTCTCGCCGGGCTCGGGTACGCGCTAGGTCACCACGCGGTCGTCGCGGCCATGACCATCTCCCGCTATAGCTGGTGGTTCACGATCGGAATCGTGGCGCTGACCGTCGTTTCTGTGGTGCGCTCGCAGCGCCGGCTGAAGGCGGCCGCGGCGGCCTCGGCCGACCAGAACGGCGAAGGCTGAGAAGTGATCTTGCGGCGAAACCCCGGATCCGAGCGTTGCGCGCAAGGCGTGATCTTCTCGGTCACTTGTTTCGTTAAGGGCGCCCCCGGCAGGATTCGAACCTGCGCACCCGCCTCCGGAGGGCGGTGCTCTATCCCCTGAGCTACGGGGGCTCCAGGACGGAGAAAGAGTATCAGTAGCCGGCCACACCATGAACCGCCGTGGGCACAGCTTGGCGACGCCTTGAGCATGTTGTCGCGGGAACTAGTCGGGACACGCTAGCCTCACGCCGTGGCGCAGGCTCTGGGACGTGTGCTCGTGGTAGACGACGATGAGGTGATTCGTCAGCTCATCGCCGTCAATCTGACGCTGGAAGGATTTGACGTCGCCACGGCCGTCGACGGCCAGGACTGCCTGGACAAGGTCGCGGCGATCGATCCGGACGTGATCACGCTGGACGTCATGATGCCCCGCCTGGATGGCTGGGTGACCGCCGGCCAGCTCCGCCGCAACCCGCAGACCAGCCGGATCCGCGTCGTCCTGATCACCGCGCGGGCGCAGGAGGACGACA
>Ga0208220_1000863_pt1 | contig 12704 bp, 10 predicted proteins | sample NGESurdeep092012_9_FD_184484 | JGI IMG/M metagenome (GOLD analysis project Ga0208220, IMG submission 184484) | Arctic peat soil microbial communities from Barrow, Alaska - NGEE Surface sample F53-1 deep-092012 (SPAdes) | ecosystem: Environmental > Terrestrial > Soil > Wetlands > Peat ... | reverse complement strand
GCATCCCTATCCAAGTGTTCGCTTCGACGCCACACATCCGAGGTAAGAGCCGTATGCGTGAGCAGCGCACGTACGGATCTGTGCGGGGGGCGAGCAGCGATGCTCGTCCCTACCGCGACCCGGTTCCCTGCCACATGTGCTGGTGACGCTGCAACGCCCACGCGAAGGCCCGAGGCTATTTCGCCCCCGAGCGCTTTACCGCGTGCATCGAGGAGACGGCTGTGCACGAACTAGCGATTACCAGAACAGCCTCACCGGCCGCAACGATCGTTGAGGAGACTTTCGAAAATGAAGGCGACTAAAGTAAAAAACGCGTACATGAAAAAGAAGGACCCTCTCTTCGTTAGAGAATCTCTCTTAAATGCCGCCTTCGAACTCGCTGCGACCAAGGGGATGGCTGATGTCACCGTCAACAAAGTGAGCGAATTGGCGGACGTTACCAAGGGGGCTTTCTTTCATCACTTCGACAGCAAAGATACGTTGGTGGCGGAGTTGATGCAGATGCTGTTGACCCGAGTGGACAAGCAGTTTGATCGACTGATGGCGGAGGAAGAGAATTCCGACGGATGCTTTACTCGTGCATACATTAGGGCCGCATTCTCCGAAGGTGCGGCTGAACGTAAAATTTGGGGCGCGCTCTTGAGTCTGATGGCTTCTAAAGATCAGGTCGGATGGGCTTGGGATACTTGGCTGAGCGAACGCCTAAAGAGACATTCAAAAACTGATTCGAGACTCGAGCTTCGTGTCGTAAGACTTGCGGCAGATGGCGTATGGCTTGAGAGAATCATGAACGGAAAATCGAAAAACCTAAAGGGTGTCGAAGAATATCTCATTGAGATGACGCGAATCCGTTAAATTGCTCGATCAAATTGCGGACAAGGTGAAATCAGGAAAGCTCGAGATTGTGCAAAACCAGTTCGCTTCGACGAGCACGGGGTTCTATCTATCATTATCCGCAGCGCTCGCAGGTTCAGCACCGCCTGGCCAGTCAACACGGTGTCGACCGAACGCTTAACGGAAGCCGGAAGTTGTGCAGATTCCGTCGGCGCCTGAAGACCGGTTACCGGAATGTGACCGCTCCGGGTGAATCGTCGGCGAACTGGACAAAGGTGAGAGCGGGCCGTTCCCGGGGGCTGTCTATGAGTTGCGCGTCATCCATGCCGGGCTGCCCCTGGGCTGGCGTGCCCGATGTACGATATTGGAATTGGAGTCGTCAAATGGGCAGCGTACAAATCGAGCAGAAGAGCTATGAGATGCCCCCGAGAGAGGGAATCAGCATCGCACATTTTCTCACCGTCGCCGACATCGAGCGATCGGCTCGCTACTACGAAAAGGTCTTCGGCGCTCGCATTCTGAGCTTGGGTGACGGCAACGCGCCTGGATACCTTCAGCTTGCGAATATCTGGATGATTCTGAACGTTGGAGGCGGGCCGACCCCGGATAAGCCGACGGTTATGCTTAGCGTCCCCTACCCGAATCACATCAACAGCTTTATGAATTTCCGCGTTGCGGATATTCAAGCGTACTATGAATTATGGAAAAGTCGAGGAGCGAAGTTCATAACGGAGCCGATCCCCAAATACGGCGAGACGCGCTGCTACATCCGCGATCCTGACGGATATATTATCGAGGTCGGACAGAGCACCGACCTCACGTACGGCTGACGCTCGGACCGGAAAAAGCATTCTCATAGTCCCCGAGCGAGTCGTCGGCGACTCGTACAACAAGGATCAGCGGGTTGACCAGGTAGGCTGCGGAGGTTGGCTTGTGATGGCCGGTCCCTCACTTGGCCGTATAACGCGCTACCCGTAAAAGTGACTCTCAGAACAGCTACCGATATTGACGCTTATCGGGCCGACTCTCGTTAATGGATCGTGCGTTCGGTGTGAACCGAATGGCCAAAACCACCACCGGCGCGGTCGCAGGAAGCCGCGTACCGTGCAAAATCGGCAGCGATTTCACAACTGCTGATCAAAGGATATATCCCTGCGCGACCAGATCTCGCGCGTACCGAGCACTCGGGCCAAAACGTCTTTGCAGGCCGACGATATGCTTTACCCCCTTGGCTTCGTCCAGCGCCAGAAGTTCTTCGGGAGGTTTGGTCGAAAGAGGCCATTCGCTATAAACATCTTTGCCAGCGGCGATCGCGGGTTTGGCGAGTCGCGCGTGTTCGGGGGCAGGAGCTAAAACCACAACAAGATCTACGTGATGAGCGCTTGCGGGTCGTCGAATGCATGCAAGATGTTGAACTTTGCCGCGTACTCTTCGGCGGTCTCCTTTTTGCGGCTCGATACCGCAACGATTTCAAAATCGTCTTTCAAGGATTGCAGTGCGGGGATATGCCCGTATTTCGCCCAGCCGGCCGCCCCGACAATCCCGGTACCGGCTCCCGCTCCATTGATCGAGGACTATCCCGAACTGCGAGAATTCGCCTCCGGCGAAGACGGCCAAGCAGCGGCGTCCCTGTTTTCGCCGTCTTAAAGGGATGCGGCGACCACCTTGCGGGGGCTGGGGCATAATATCTGGTAGGCGAATAAATGGCGAATATCCGAGCCGTATTGCAGTCTGCCGCTCCGCTTCCAGCGTTTGAGGATTCGCCGCGCTTTCCCTCGCTGCTTTTGCTGACGTTGCCGTTCTTATCCGGCGGCCTCCCGCGCGGCGCCATTACCGAATTCTCAGGCGCTCGCTCCTGCGGGCGTATGGCGATGATTCTCCATGTCCTGGCGGAGGCGACGGCGCGCGGCGAGATCTGCGCCGTCGTCGATACGGACGACCAGTTTCATCCGGCCTCCGCCGCTGCATCGGGGGTGAGCCTGGCGAATCTCGTCTGGGTCCGCTGCGGAAGGAACGCCGATCATGCCATGCGCGTGGCGGATTTGCTGCTGCATTCCGGTGGCTTTGGCGTCGTGGTGCTGGATCTGTGCGAGGTGCAGCCGCGCCTGCTCAACCGAATTCCGATCTCCTATTGGTATCGCTTTCGGCACGCCATCGAGCAGACTCCGACTATCCTGCTGGTCTGCACTCCGTCACCGCAGGCCAGGCCTCGGTGCATCAGGTCGAGCTGGGCGGCGCCCGTCCTCATTGGGAAGGAGCGTTGCCTTTTCGTCTGCTGCGAAGCGTGGACGTTTCCGCGCATGTGCGCAAGCCGATGGCGGGCCGCATCGCGCGGCTTTCGCTCGAAACCATAGCCTGATGTACGCCTGTCTCCATCTGCTTTCCGAGCCAGGCGAAGCCGCTTGCGGGCCTGGCCTGTTGGCGCTGGCGCGGGAGTTTTCGCCGGAAGTGGAGCAGACGTCGGTGGGCACCGTTGTCTTCTCCATTACGCCGCTGCGGTCAATCCTGGGTTCCTCTCAGCAGATCGTTTCGGAAATCTGCCGCCGCGGCTTTGAGCGAAAGCTGCACGCCCGTCTGGCGATCGCGGCCAACCCGGATACCGCCATCCTGCTGGCGCGGCATTTTAGCGGCGTGACGATAGCCGAGCCCGGCGAGGAGCCGTTGAAGCTGGCGGCGATTCCGCTTAGTTCTTTGTTTGCGCACGACATCCCGGTGGATGGAGCGCTGCTCGCCATTCTCCATCAATGGGGTTTATCGAGCTGCGAAGACCTGGCGGCACTCCCCGAAGCGGGCATCGTCGAGCGGCTGGGCATGGCGGGCCTCTATTTGCGCAAGCTGGCGTTGGGGCGTCTCCACCGACCACTGCGCGTGGGCAGGGAAGAAACCCGCTATGAGGAGCGGGGGGACCTGGATTATCCGCTCGATCAACTCGAACCGCTACTGTTTCTGTTTGGCCGGGCCTTAAGCGATCTGTGCGGACGGCTGCGCGCGCAATCGCAGGCGGCGCGAAGCGTTGCCGTGCGGCTCGCGCTCGATGGAAAAACCGACTATCAATGCGGCCTGGAATTTCCGGTTCCACTGGACGAAAGCCGCGCCATACTGAAGCTGCTGCAGCTGCATCTAGAGCGCCATGCGCCGGGAGCGGCGGTGACGAGCTTCCGCTTGCAAATCGACGCCGTCAAACCGCACTGCGTCCAGGGTGGATTGTTTCTGCCGCCAACCCCTGAGCCTGACAAGCTGCAAGTGACGCTCGCGCGCATTGCAGGCATCGTCGGTGAAAACAAAGTAAGCACGCCGCAGCTGGTGGACAGTTTCCGTCCCGATGGATTTCTTCTCACCGCGTTGGGCGACCCACTCCGGCAACCGGAGCCTGACGATCCGCGGCGGCGCATTTTACGGCTGTCGATGCGCATTTTCCGGCCGCCGCTGTCAGCACGAGTGCGCGTGGTCGAGTCCGTGCCGAAACAGATTCAGGCCGATCGCGTGAAAGGCCGCGTTCTGGAATGGTCCGGTCCGTGGAAAACGTCCGGGGAGTGGTGGTCTTCCGGCGCCTGGAGACGCGAGGAATGGGATGTGGGCCTCGATGACGGCGCGCTCTACCGCATCTATTACGAGCTGCCGGAACGCGGCTGGTATGTCCATGGCATCTATGACTGAAGCGCTCGGGCCGCGTTGCGCGGAGACACAACTGGGCCGCGGCGCTCCTGAAACCGCATTGCCTTTGCGCAAAACAGGAGGCGAAGAGTATGTCGAGCTGCACGCGCGTTCGGCTTTTTCGTTTCTGGAGGGGGCTTCTCTGCCGGAAGAGCTCGCCTCGGCTTGCGCTGAGTGGGAACAGCCGGCGATGGCGATTACGGATGCGCATGGCGTGTACGGTGCGCCGCGATTTCATCTGGCGGCCAGTAAGGCGCGCATTCGCGCGCTGATTGGCGCGGAAGTCGCGTCAGCCGGAGGGGGCCGCTACACGCTACTGGCGGAGAACCGGCAGGGGTATCAGAATCTCTGCCGTTTGATTACCCGCACCAAACTTCGTTCTGACCCAGCGGGAAAGCCGGAGAACCCGACGGCGACCAACGAGGAGTTTGCGGAATTTGCCAAGGGCTTGGTCTGTCTGACGGGCGGGCGGGAAGGATCGCTTGCGCCTCTCTTTGCCCAGAAGCACGGCCGGGGGGCGATGGAAGCGATCCGCCAGCAGCTCGAACAGCTCACAGAGATTTTCGGCACGCGAAATGTTTACGTTGAATTGCAGCGGCATCATCGCCGGGAAGAAGAGGCGCGCAACCAGACGCTGGTGGATCTCGCCCGCAGTCTCGGACTGCCGCTGCTGGCGACCAATGGCGTTTCTCATGCGATCGAACAAAGACGCGAACTGCAAGACTTGCTGACCTGCGTCAAGCACCAGACGACGATTGCGCAAGCGGGGCGTCTGCTCAGCTACAACGCCGAATGCTATCTGAAATCCTCGGCGAAAATGAAGCGGCTGTTTGCCGATTTGCCCGAGGCCTTTGGTAAGACCAGCGAACTGGCCGCACGGCTTTCCTTTACCCTGCACGATCTGGGTTATGAGTTTCCTCGCTATCCGGTCCCGCATGGGGACACTGAGATGTCCTTTCTGCGCAAACGCGCCCAGGAAGGAGCAAGAAGACGTTACCAGCCCTACAGCGCCAAAGCGCGAAAACAGATCGAACGCGAGCTGGCGCTGATTGAAAAGCTGAAGCTCGCCGGCTATTTTCTCATCGTCTGGGACATCGTTGAATTCTGCCGCAACAATGGCATCTTGGTGCAGGGCCGCGGCTCGGCGGCCAATAGCGCGGTCTGTTACGCGCTCGGCATCACGGCGGTCGATCCGGTCGGCATGGATCTGCTCTTTGAGCGTTTTCTCAGCGAGGAGCGCGGCGAATGGCCCGACATCGATATCGACCTGCCCAGCGGCGACCGTCGCGAACAGGCCATCCAATATGTCTATCAGCGCTACGGGCAACCGGGCGCGGCGATGACCGCCAATGTCATCACCTACCGGGGCCGGTCGGCGGTACGGGATGTGGGCAAAGCGCTCGGCTTTGCGGAGCCGGAGCTGAAGCGGCTGGCCGATTTAATGCCACAGTTCGAATGGAAAGATCCTAGCGACACGCTGGAGCGGCGCTTTCGCGCGGCGGGTTTTGCCCTGAACGAGCCACGCATTGCGAAATTCTTTTCCCTTACCGCTGAAATCCTCGATCTGCCGCGCCATCTCGGTCAGCATTCGGGCGGAATGGTCGTGTGCCAGGGGCAACTGGACGCGATTGTGCCGCTGGAGCCCGCGAGCATGCCCGGACGCGTCGTCGTGCAGTGGGACAAGGCCGATTGCGCCGACATGAAGATCGTCAAAGTGGATCTGCTCGGTCTGGGCATGATGGCAGTCCTCCAGGACTGCCTGGAAGAGATTCCCCGGCACTACGAAAAACAAGTCGATCTCGCGCATTTGCCGGAAAACGACCCGCAGGTCTACGACGCCTTGCAGCGAGCGGACACGATCGGACTGTTTCAAGTGGAGAGCCGGGCGCAAATGTCTTGCCTTCCGCGCATGAAGCCGAAATGCTTTTACGATGTGGTCGTTCAGGTGGCCATCATCCGGCCTGGGCCGATTGTCGGGGACATGCTGCATCCTTTCTTGAGACGCCGGCAGGGACTCGAAAAACCAGTTTCCCTGCATCCTTCGCTCGATCGGGTGCTGGAGCGCACGCTGGGCGTCCCGCTGTTTCAGGAGCAATTGCTCAAAATGGCGATGCTGGTAGCCAATTTCACTGGAGGCGAGGCAGAGGAATTGCGCCGCGCCATGGGATTCAAACGCTCCGAGAAGCGGATGCAAGAGATCGAAGTCAAGCTCCGCCGCGGCATGACGCAAAACGAGATTGGAGACGAGGCGCAGGAACGGATCGTACAGGCGATCACCTCCTTTGCCCTGTATGGGTTTCCGGAATCGCACGCCGCGAGCTTTGCGCTGCTTGCTTATGCGAGTGCTTACCTGAAATGTCACTACCTGGCAGCCTTTACCATCTGCATGTTGAACAATCAGCCGATGGGATTCTATTCGCCGGCCACGCTGGTAAAGGATGCGCAGCGCCATGGGCAACGGTTTCGGCCGGTCGATATCGCGCGTTCCGGCTATCCATGCACGATTGAGCCGGAAGGCGACACGAAATTTGTGCGCCTGGGCTTCAACTATGTGCGTGGCTTGCGCAAGGCCGTGGCGCAAAGCATCGTGGCCGCGCGGCGCGAACAGCCCTTTCTATCGCTACGTGACCTGATGCGGCGGGTTCCCGCTCTCAACAAAACAGAAATCGCGGCCTTGGCGGAACTGGGAGCATTGAACGCGCTGCCAAAGGATGCAGCGGACCACCAACGGCGCGGAGCGGCGTGGCAGGCAAGCGTGGCGGCAAGGCCAGTGGGGCCGTTACTGGAAGCGGCGGCCGATGAAAATGGCACGTCTCCGCTGTTGCCCATGACGCCCACGCAACGAATCTTCGCGGATTTCTCCCGCAGCGGCCTGACCATTGGGAAGCATCCGATGGCCTTCCATCGGGAACGGCTGCGGGCGATGGGCGTGATGGACAGCGCAACGGCCAAGGCGCAGAGAAATGGCGCGATAGTCAAGGTGGCCGGATGCGTCATCACCCGGCAGAGGCCCGGCACGGCCAAAGGATTTGTATTCCTGAGCCTGGAAGACGAGACCGGAATCGTGAACGTCATTATCAGCCCCGGCCTGTTTGACCGCAGGCGGCTGGTTTGCGTCAGTGAGCCGTATCTGCTCATCAAGGGCATCTTGCAGAATATTTGGAACGTCGTCTCCGTCAAAGCGGCGAACATGGAAGGCCTGTCTTTGGGAGCGCAGATGGTGCCGTCGCATGATTTTCATTGAAGACAGCCTGTACGCGTCCGCCAGTAAGCAAGTTTCTGGATCGAGGACGAGGGCGCGCCGCGATTCATCTGGAAGGATGCTGCAAGGTTCAAGCACCTTAAAGGAGAAACAGAAATTGAGCAATCAGCAATAACATCCTTTGGAGTCGCCCTGGCTACAGTCCTAGTAAGCGCTACGGACGTCTGGCGTCCGGTGTGGATTCGTGGCCTTCAATGCTCCGATCTCGTGATCCGCCAGCGTTCGCTAACGGTAATTGTCGGAACTCAGCCGGAGGGATCCACCCTTCAGGTTTTATGCACCAGTCGCAGTGGACTGGTTGCTAAACGCCGCGTCGCGACGTGTCTCTGGCCCACTTGGGTGCCCGGCCGCCGGTCAACTTCCAGATAACGCGTCAACCTCGCAATAGAGATTTATGGCGCGAGGGGATTCTTGCGACAAGCCATAAAAGAGTTCATCATAGCCGCATGTCACAACTCTCTGGACTCGGCAAATACAACATCATCGGATTCGTCTCTATCGTCGACGTTTCCCGGGCGAGGGGTTTCTATCGGGACACTCTTGGCCTTCGACTGATCGCGGAAGAACCGCCGTTCGCGTTGGTCTTTGAATCTAATGGCCTCATGTTGCGTCTCGGCATGGCGAAAGAACTCACCCCAACCCATGGCACGGTTTTGGGTTGGCAGGTCTCAGAGATCACCGCAACCGTTAAGGACTTGGCGCAAGCTGGAGTCCGCTTCGAACGCTATAGGGGTATGGACCAAGATGAGCTAGGTATCTGGACCTCGCCTTCCGGCGCGAAGGTCGCCTGCTTCAAAGACCCCGACGGGAATATTTTGAGTGTCTCGGAACATCCGGAGTTGAAGAAGTGAGCCTCGCGAAAACTTTGGTTGACTGCCATCAGTGCGGTAAGTTCCGGTTGGTCAGCCATCCGGCAGTTTAGAACGAAAATTCGGCCTCAATCCGCTCATTTTCCGGTTAGCCCGTCGACCGGGAGTTGGTGGTCGTGACGCCTGGATTCAGATTTACTTGGTATCCGGGATACTTTCCAGCGTTCCGCGTGCCAGGGGAGGAGGAGTCAGATGTCGGCGCAAGAACTCGAACCGGTCGACGCGGGCCTGCGCGTTGAGCGCATGGCCGCTCTCATAGAACTTGGCCTCCTTGGGGCCTGAGCTCATCGCGAAAAAGTCCTTCGCATCCTTGAGCGGAACCCATTCCTCGTCCTGAAGACCATATTGAAATAGAGCAGGTGCTGGTCCAAGGCGGGTAGCGTACGATCCTGGATCGGCCCATGCTTTGGTTTGCATAGTTTGCTCGACCTTCGTTAGATCCATGCCCTTACGAGCCGAAACCATGCGTGGTGAGTCGGAGAAGAGGACGTATTGACGGTTTGACTGTGGTCCTCCCATAAAGACGAAAGCTGCGATACGCTTGTCGACTGCATCGAGAATGGCGCCGGTGGCGGCATCCCAACTGTGCCCAACGTAGGCGATGCGTTTTACGTCGACATCAGGACGTGAGAGGAGCAAGTCTACGCCGCAGCGCAGATCAATGACTTGCTGCGCGATCAGCGCCGGATTGGGAGTCCGCGTGAAGCCAGGACGGGCCTGCGGAGCATCGATCAGGAGGGATACGACTCCGGCGGGTGCGAAAGCGATAGCTTCGTTGAGGAACTCCTCGCGATTGGCAGTTGGTGAGTTCGGCATCAGCCAGTGGCCCCAAAGGATGGCCGCGTACTTGCGTGGCCCTTTCGGTACTACCAAATAAGCAGGCACTATCCCACCGTTGGGACTGATGTATGTAATGTCGTGAATGCTTACGCTATCGCGCTGCTGTACGGATAGTTCTTTCACGACCAACGCTGCAGTTGCGTCATAGTCGAAGTGCTCCGTATTGCGGGTGATGGACTCTTGGGGAGATGCGGTCCTAAGCAAGACCATGATGAATGCAGCTGTGATAAGTGCCTTTAAGAGGTATCCGGCTGAACAGATCCGCATATCGACATCTTATATACGAAAACATTGACGGGCGAATGGCTTGCGAGACGGACCTGCGGAAGCTCAGTCAACGCAAAAAAAGTCGACCGCCGGAGCTGATGACTGCGGTTACAGAGCCCACCGGGGGGTTGGTCCGGATCGTCGTCTATCCGGTAGTTGGTCTCCAAACGGGCTTCTGGTACATGGTTAGCAAAGTCGCAAACGGCATCATGGCTCGCTAGGTGGACATAGAGCGCTGCCTGTAGAATCGACGCCGCCGGGAACAGCTACCGATATTCCCTGTTAACAACCCCACGCTTTTGACGGCGCATCATCCTCTTCCGGGAAGTCGGTTCAATAGCTCGCTGTTCGTAGGACTTTTCATCCAAACGACCATCCATCAGGCTGAGAATTCGAAGTTCGTTGGACCATCGACATCAGTTCGGGTAAGCCGCAAAGACCACCTGCCAGCTCGATTTGGGCGAAGAGCCTAAGATCCTGGTCAGGTACCAGTTCCAGTTGCCATCTCTTGTGATAAAAACCGATCCAATAAAAAATAGAACGATACATGGCTGCTGAGGGCCAGAAGGCCTTCGACGCGGTGTTGCGGTTCTTTTCATCGATGTCGGATTGGTACTTAGCCAAGGCCAGTTCCAGCAGCTTCTGAAAATCGCCGGTTTTTTCGATCTCCCCCAACTGTCTCATGTAGTCAAGATCCGCTTTAGCGGGCGTCCCGAAGGATCTAAAAAGATAGCCGCTTTGCCGGGGACCTGGTATCGCCTGAACTTCCGGCTCCGTTTTCGGTGTAGGAACCGACTGCAGACCGTCGGGGTATTTTTCTAGTGCCGAGGCTACCTCCGAAGAGGTTTTTCGGTACTCTTCGGCCCGCACGGGATCTAGCTCCCGCAGAATATGAAAATTCTCGAAAATGGCGGCTTGTTGCGGCTTCAATAATCCTGTTTCTTCGAAGCTTCGACTTAAGGCTGGCTGCCCCACGGCGTTTTCAATAATTTCATTCACAATCGCCAAGGCCTCGTCCCGCGGCAAGATCGTCCAATACTGATGGAGAAGGACGGAAATCTCCCGATCCCGGAAATAGCGATTAACAGAGTGTTTGAATTTTATTCGCCAGCACTCTATCACTCTTCGCATTAGCGTCCGGCGCTCCTCGTCGTCGCCTGCGCTGGCCATCAGGTCGCCGGCCTCGCGTATGGGGATCTGCGTGACCGGCGCATCGCGAAGCAAATACTGACGCAAGTATTCCAAGTGCCCGTGTTCTCGCATCACTCGCACAACACCGCTGGGAAAAGCATCATACAGGGCGTTGCCGTCTATCAGTGGAATCTCCGCAAAGCGCTGCGGACATACGGCCGCAATGCTGAAACGGCTTAGTTGCTCAAAACCGGTTACGCTGAATGGGGTTTGCAACCCGTGATACATCACGAGACCATCTTCAAGAGTTGCCCTGGCTTTTGTGGGACATGTGATTGTCAGCACTCGCGCGATCCGCAGCAGCGCCGCCTTTCGCACGTCCGCCTCGCGATCCTTTGTTTGTTTGAGCGCGTCGTTAATGAGCTCTGCAGCGTCCATCTTCGCCAGCCGATTGGATCTCCCACGTTCCCAAAAGGAAACATAAGGGGATATGGAGCAGTTTAGACCGTCCGAACCGAAATCTCCTTCGCTAAATCAATGCGCGAACCGGTCACGGACAAGCAGACTCATGCCGCCGAATTGGCAAAAATCCAACAAATTTGGACGATGCTCGACAACCCACATGATGCATTGTATGGTTTCGCCGCATTGGAAGAATTCTTTCGCATGCACCCCGAGTACTTGAGTCTACAGGAGAACGCATCATTTACATCCAAGTTTAAGAGGGCGTCTGTGGCACGCCTTATCTGGCCATCCAGGATGAAGGATCGACCAACTGACACGTTTGTAAACACTGCGCCCGTTATGCCGCGAGTGAGACTTCCGGCCGCCTACGGGTGTAGTTCGATTCCGGCTTGCCAACAGCCGCAAAGGATTGATTCGACCTCTGGGAAGTGGAATCGTTTGTGCTACGTTTCCCGCTGTCCAATGCCTACACGTCATGAAGGCCGTCGAGGAGCAGCCACTTTTCAGCGCGGTCGAATCCAGCGGACAAATCCGGGTGGCCGGGGCTGACGCAAGCGGCATTCGGTGGGTATGATGCGGTCTTTCAGCAATTGCGCGATCAGTTCGCATCTCGCCTCCATGCTGAGCCGCCTCCTCATTGATCCCGCTCCATTCCTTTGGAACGGGTAACATTCTCATGAGGCAACGACCCCTCACCGGTAACAAATCTGGTGAGTCAACGCGGCTGAATTATGATTGTCCGCGATCATGTGGTACGGGTTGCTAAGAACCGCTGATGAGCGCTCCGATGGTGCGATATCGGCCTGATCTACAGTGATTGCGGATTCCGACGATGTGAATGGACTGTTCCGACGCGATGTGAATAAATCGGAGCGAAGCGACGCTGGCACTTTCAATGATGCCTGAGATTATTCACATGAGTCAACAGTTAGATGGTTTTTTAGCCGGGATGGGGGTGTGGGGCAAGGGAACGGCGTTTGAGTTTCCTCGCCCCACATCAGCAATGTAGAAACCGATTCAGGCAACTCCTTCGTCCGATTTTCGGCCACGCTTTTTGCGCATCGATTCGCCATTCAGTTCGATGCGGTAGGCATTATGGACCAGGCGAATCGAGGATGCTGTCGGCGATTCGCCTTCGGCGGAATCCCCAGTGCAGCGACAAGCGGCGGCTGGGTACGTTCGGGGTGACGATTCCTAGCCCGAATCGCATCCCTGCTTCTACGAGCTCAGAAATTCGGGAGCTTACTCGCTGTGCGATCGAACCCAGACAGAGCGGAAAAGCTTTGCCTGCTCGTGCCATTCGGCGACCTGCAGGATGGGTCGAAGATCTTTTTCGAAGATGCGGTCTGGACCGTTGCCTAATTTCGGAAGAAATAACAGCT
>Ga0208220_1000861_pt1 | contig 12707 bp, 7 predicted proteins | sample NGESurdeep092012_9_FD_184484 | JGI IMG/M metagenome (GOLD analysis project Ga0208220, IMG submission 184484) | Arctic peat soil microbial communities from Barrow, Alaska - NGEE Surface sample F53-1 deep-092012 (SPAdes) | ecosystem: Environmental > Terrestrial > Soil > Wetlands > Peat ... | reverse complement strand
CCCCCCGGGGGGCATGGGGGCGGGCAGCCCCCATGGAGTCGGGGGGTTCCTGGGGGGCTCGGCCCCCGGGGGAGATAGGCGTTGGGGGGTCCCTGGGGGGCTTTGCCCCCGGGGACTAGCACCGCCGTCACGTCTAATGACTATTCGGACACTGCGTGTAATAATGACGGGAAAGCATCTGGGGCGGGTGGGTAGCATGGCCTAGCCACAAGCGTGGAAGATCCATATCGAACACAAGTCGATTGCGAAAGGGTCACCTGGTGACAGCTAACCTCACCCGTGACGAGGCGCGTGCCCGTGCCGAGTTGATCACCGTCGGCTCCTACCAGATAGAGCTCGACCTGACCGGCGGGGACACGACCTTCCGTTCGGTATCGACGATTGAGTTCGGCTGCGCGCGGCCCGGCGAGGGGACCTTCCTCAACCTGACGGCGCCGCTTGTGCACGCGATGACCCTCAACGGCGCCGCGGTCCCGGCCAGCGCGTTCGACGGCGACCGGATCACCCTTGAGGGCCTCGCGGCCGAGAACACGCTGGTAGTCGACGCCGAGTGCGCCTACTCGCGCAGCGGCGAGGGCCTGCACCGGTTCGCCGACCCGGCCGACGGCAACGTCTACATGTACTCCGACCTGGAGACGTTCGACGCGAACCGGGTCTACGCGTGCTTCGACCAGCCCGACATGAAGGCGCACTTCGAGTTCACGGTGCGCGCGCCGCAGGAGTGGGCGGTCGTGTCCAACCTGGCGGCCGACGCCGAGGGCGGGTCGCCCGACGGCGCCGGGGTCCGGCGCTGGCACTTCCCGCCCACGCCGCTGATGGCCACCTACATCACGCACGTGTCGGCCGGCCCGTGGCACATCGTGCGCTCCGAGCACGATGGCATCCCGCTGGGCATCTTCTGCCGCCAGTCGCTCGCCCGCTACCTCGACCCGGACGAGATCTTCGAGGTCACCCGGCAGGGCTTCGACTTCTTCCATCAGGCGTTCGGGATCAAGTACCCGTTCGGCAAGTACGACCAGCTCTTCGTGCCCGAGTTCAAGGAAGGCGCGATGGAGAACGCGGGCGCGGTCACCTTCCTCGAGGATTACGTCTTCAGGTCGCGGGTGACCGACTTCTCGCGCGAGGCCCGCGGCGAGACGATCCTGCACGAGATGGCGCACATGTGGTTCGGCGACCTGGTCACCATGCGCTGGTGGGACGACCTGTGGCTGAACGAGTCGTTCGCGACCTGGGCGGGCACCGCCGCGCAGGCCGAGGCCACCCGCTGGACGCAGGCGTGGACCACGTTCACCACCGCGTGGAAGGCCTGGGCGTACAAGCAGGACCAGCTCCCCTCCACGCACCCGATCGCGGCCGACATCCCCGACATCCACGCGGTCGAGGTGAACTTCGACGGGATCACCTACGCCAAGGGCGCGGCCGTGCTCAAGCAGCTCGTGGCGTACGTCGGCCGGGAGAACTTCCTGGCCGGGGTGCGGAAGTACTTCGGCGCGCACTCCTACGGCAACGCGAGCCTGGCCGACCTGCTCTCCGCGCTCGAGGACGTGTCCGGCCGCGACCTGGCGGCCTGGTCACGGGAGTGGCTGGAGACCGCCGGGGTGAACACGCTCCGGCCGTCGTACACGGTCGACGCGGCCGGCCGCTTCACCTCCTTCTCCGTGCTGCAGGAGGCGGCGGAGTCGCACCCGGCGCTGCGCTCGCACCGCATCGCGATCGGCCTGTACTCGCTGACCGACGGCGGCCTCACCCAGAGCTCGGTCATCGAGACCGACGTGTCGGGCGCCTCGACCGACGTGCCCGCCCTGGTCGGGCAGGCCCGGCCCGACCTCGTGCTGGTCAACGACGAGGACCTCACCTACGCCAAGATCCGGCTCGACGACCACTCGCTGCGCACCGCGGTCGCCTCGATCGGCTCGTTCACCTCCTCGCTGCCGGCCGCGCTGGTCTGGGCGGCGGGCTGGGACATGTGCCGGGACGGGGAGATGGCCGCCCGGGACTACGTCCGGCTGGTGCTCGGCGGCGTGGACTCGGTGCGCGACATCAGCGTGGTGCAGACGCTGCTGCGGCAGGCGGCGCTGGCGGTGCGGCACTACGCCGAGCCGTCCTGGCGCGAGGAGGGCCTCGCGCTGATGGCGTCATCGCTGCGGTCGCTGCTCGGCTCGGCCCCGGCCGGGTCCGATCACCAGCTCGCCTACGTGCGCTCCCTCACCGGGGTGGCCACGTCGGCCGACGACCTGTCGTTCCTGGCCGGGCTGCTCGACGGGTCCGTCGTGCTCGACGGGCTCGCGGTCGACACCGACCTGCGCTGGACGCTGCTGCGCCGCCTGGTCAGCCGGAAGGTGCTGGGCGAGGAGGCGATCGACGCCGAGCTCTCGTCCGACGCCACCGACGCGGGCGAGCGGCAGGCGGCGGCGTGCCGGGCGGCGGTGCCGTCGGTCGCCGGCAAGCGGGAGACCTGGGAGACGCTGACCGGCGGGAAGCTGACGATCGCGATGTTCCGGTCCACGCTGGCCGGGTTCGCCGACCCCGATCAGCGGGCGCTGGTCGAGCCGTACCGGCCGGAGTACTTCGCCGCGGTCGGCGAGGTCTGGCGGGAGTGGTCGTCGGCCATCGCGCAGGACTTCGTCGAGGGCGGCTACACGGTCTGCGCCGTCGACCAGGCGACGATCGAGGCCACCGACGCCTACCTGGCGTCGGACCCCGAGCAGCCGACCGCGCTCCGCCGGCTGCTCAACGAGGGCAGGGACGAGGTGCTGCGGGCGCTCCGGAACCAGGAGCGCGACCGCGAGGCGGCCGCCGCGGAGTAGATCAGCTAGCGACGCGCATGGCGTTTCGGTCACCAGGACGACCGAAACGCCATGCGCGCGGTGTGGTGGGTGGTGGGGTGCGCGGTGGGCCGCGCTGATCTTGGCGGGTTAGCGCTGGGCGGCGAGGGCGGCGGCGATGGCCTCGCGGACGTGCTTGGCCACGTCGTCGAGGGGGATCACCGTGGTTTCGCCGGTGGCGCGGTCGGTTAGCTCGGCGGTGCCTGCGGCGACGCCGCGCTTGCCGATCGTGATGCGGAACGGGATGCCGACGAGCTCGGCGTCGCTGAACTTGACGCCGGCCCGGACCGAGCGGTCGTCGATGATCACGTCCACGCCCTCGGCCAGCAGCCCCTGGTAGACCTGCTCGCCCGCGCCGGACACGGCCGCGTCGTCCGACTGGGCGACCACGACCACGGCCTCGAACGGGGCGACCGCGACCGGCCAGACGATCCCCTTGGCGTCGTGGTGGACCTCGATGCAGGCCGCCATCGCCCGCTCGACGCCGATGCCGTAGGAGCCCATGATCGGCTTGACCTGCTTGCCGTCCGGGCCGGCGACGGTCACGTTCAGCGCGTCGGTGTACTTGTAGCCGAGCTTGAAGATGTGGCCGACCTCGATGCCCTTGATGACCTCGAGCGGGCCGCCGCAGCGGGCGCACGACTCCCCCGCCTCGGCCGCCCGCAGATCGGCCCAGCGGCCGACGCTGACGTCCCTGGCCACGTCGACCCCGCGCAGGTGCACGTTGTCGGTGTTGGCGCCGGTCACCATGCCGGCCCGGTCCCGCAGCACCAGGTCGGCGATGATCGGCAGGTCCGCCACCCCGACCGAGCCGAGCGAGCCCGGGTGCGCGCCGAGCGCGGCGAAGATCTCGTCCGCCTCGGCCGGACGGACCGTGACGGCGCCGGTGGCGTCGATCAGCTTCTGCTCCTCGAGCGCGTGGTCGCCGCGGAGCAGCACCAGCGTGAGCTGGCCGTCGAGGACGTAGATGAGCGTCTTGATCTGGCGGTCGCCCGGCGCGTCGTGGCCGTTCGCCAGGTCCTCGATCGTCCGCACCCCGGGCGTGTCGAACCGCTCCGGCGCGTCCAGCGCGACCGCCGCGTCGAGTGCGCGGTCGACGGCCTCGACGACCGACACGGCGGCCTCGATGTTCGCCGCGTACTGGCACTGCGGGCAGTAGATGATGTCGTCCTCGCCGGCGTCCGACGGGCAGATGAACTCGGTCGAGCCTGAGCCGCCCATGGACCCGTTCGACGCCTCGACCAGGATCGCGGGGATGCCGATGCGCTCGAAGGCGCGGACGTAGGCGGCGCGGTGCGCCTCGAACGACTTGTCGAGGCCGTCGGCGTCGAGGTCGAAGCTGTAGGAGTCCTTCATGGTGAACTCGCGGGTCCGCATCAGCCCGGCCTTCGGCCTCGGCTCGTCGCGCAGCTTGGTCTGGAACTGGTACCACATTTGCGGCAGCTCGCGGTAGGAGCTCAGCTCGGTGCCGAGGGTGGTGACGATCTCCTCGTGCGTCATGCCGAGCGCGATGTCGGCGCCCTTGCGGTCCTTGAGCCGGAACATCTCGTCGCCCATCACGTCCCAGCGGCCGCTCCGGTGCCAGATCTCGGCCGGGTGCATGATCGGCATCAGGATCTCCTGGGCGCCGATGGAGTTCATCTCGTCGCGGATGATGCCGATGACCTTGAGCCTGACCCGGACCGCCAGCGGTAGCAGCGAGTAGTGGCCCGCCATCAGCTGGCGGACGTATCCGGCCCGCAGCAGCAGCCGGTGGCTGGGCGCGCCCGCCTCCGCAGGGTCATCCCGCAACGTCGGGATGTGCATGGTCGACCAGCGCACGTGAGCTCCGCCTTGTCAAGTCTTGGACCGTCATGTCTTGGCCGGATTCTATCGCCGGCCCAGCGTCACCGCGGACGGCATTGGCGTTGGCCGGGCTGCCCATCGCGATTTACAGTGCAATTAACAGTGATGAATGTCCGATTTAAACAACCATACGCTGGGCACATGGATTAAAGAGCGCCGCATTAGAGGCGGCGAAATCGGTACGCTGAGATGGTGAGATGGATGGCTTGGCCCCGAATCAAGAACTCCAGGTCATCAGCGCAGCCAGGGACGCAGCCGCACGAGGGCGTGCAGGCAACAGTGACTCCGGCCGCTGACGCTGACCCGCCCCCCCGCAGCAGCCACAACACTGGCGTTGTCGGCACCACGTACGCCGTCGCCGAGACCCCGAGCCAGGACGCCCGGTCCCCCCGGCACGACCGGAGCGCCAGCCGGCGGCTCGGCCCGATCAGGTACGCGCACTCCGGCGTCGATGACGCGCGGCCGACCGACGAGGCGCAGGAGGTCCAGGCGCCCGAGCCCGCGCCGAGCGCGGAGCCGGCCGACGACGGCATCTCCATCTTCGGCGACATGGCCACCAGCGAGGTGCCCGACGAGCCGGAGCCGACGCTGGACTTCCGCAGGCTGCACCACCCTCCGGCCGACGGCCCGGCGGCCGGGGGCACGGCGGCGGCCACGGCCGGGGGCACGGCGGCGGCCACGGCCGGGGCGGCCGACCCGATCCCGGTCGGCGGGTCGTGGAACCGGCCGGTGACGTCGACCGTCCGGCCGGTCGAGCCCGAGCCGCCGGAGAGCAAGCCGGGACCGTTCGGGATAAGGGGTGGCGGCCGTCGGCCTGCCGGGCCGGCCCGCGACGGCCAGCCCCGGGTCAGCGTTCGCGATCTTCCCCCCGATGTGCAGGTTCGATTCTGGCGGACCCGCGGAATCATCATGATCGTCGTCGGACTGCTATTCGGAATTGTGACCAGGAACTGGATGATCGGCCTTACCCTGGCCATTCTGGCCGGGATCGTCGACACCCTCTACCGGTCGCGGAACGCCGCCAACTACCAGAACGGCGCGAGCCAGGCCGGCGCCCAGAAGCGCACCCGCAGGCAGTTGAAACGGATGCGGCGCGACGGGTACTTCGCCCTCGACGCGCGGCCGATCCCCGGCAGCCGGGAGGTCATCGACCACCTCGTCGTCGGCCCGACCGGCGTCTACGCGATCGACTCGGAGAAATGGGATTCCAAGGTCCCGGTCCGCACCTTGAACGGCAAGCGGCTCTACCGCGGTCCTGAGTCTCAGAAGGAGCGGCTTGAGCACGCTGCCTGGGAGGCGGCGAAGGCCAGCGAGATCCTCTCCGAGGCGCTCGGGACCGAGATCGTCGTCCGGCCGACGCTGGCCATCTACGGGCCGAGGATCCCGTGGGACATCGCCACGATCAGGAACGTCGACGTGTTCAGCGGGCCCACGCTGCGCAAGTACCTGCGGCGGCGCGCCCGCCAGCGCGAAGGCGCGCCGAAGCTCACCCGCGAGGAAGTCCGCACGATCTACGACACGGCGGCGCGGATGCTGCCGGACGTCGCGCCGACGAGGACGGTGGCGCCTGTAGGCTGAACTTCCCATGTCTTTATGGTGAGGGGAGTTCGGCATGCCGCCGCTGAGGTCACGCACGGTCACGCACGGTCGGAACATGGCGGGAGCGCGCGCGCTGCTGCGCGCGACCGGCGTAGCGTCCGAGGACTTCGGCAAGCCGATCATCGCGGTGGCGAACAGCTTCACCGAATTCGTCCCCGGCCACGTCCACCTGGCCGACGTGGGCCGGGTCATTCAGGACGCGGTGCGGGCGGCCGGGGCGATCCCGCGCGAGTTCAACACGATCGCGGTCGACGACGGCATCGCGATGGGCCACGGCGGCATGCTCTACTCGCTGCCGTCCCGCGAGCTCATCGCCGACTCGGTCGAGTACATGGTCAACGCGCACTGCGCGGACGCGCTGATCTGCGTCTCCAACTGCGACAAGATCACGCCCGGGATGCTGATCGCGGCGATGCGGCTGAACATCCCCACGGTGTTCGTGTCGGGCGGCCCGATGGAGGCCGGGAAGGTCATCGCGACGGTCGACGGGTCTTCCGGCGTCCGCAAGCTGGACCTGATCGACTCGATGGTCGCGGCGGCCGATCCGTCGGTGTCGGAGTCGGACCTGCTCTCGCTGGAGGAGGCGGCCTGCCCGACCTGCGGCTCTTGCTCGGGGATGTTCACCGCCAACTCGATGAACTGCCTGACCGAGGCGATGGGGCTGGCGCTGCCGGGCAACGGAACGACGCTGGCGACGCACACGGCCCGGCGCGAGCTGTTCGAGCGCGCGGCCACGGTCGCGGTGGAGATCACCACGCGCTACTACGACTCCGACGACGAGTCGGTGCTGCCGCGGTCGATCGCCTCCCGTGAGGCGTTCGAGAACGCGATGGCGCTCGACGTGGCGATGGGCGGGTCCACCAACACGGTGCTGCACCTGCTCGCGGCCGCGCGCGAGGCGGGGGTCGACTTCGGGCTCAAGGAGATCGACGAGCTGTCGCGCCGGGTGCCGTGCATCTGCAAGGTCGCGCCGAGCGGGTCGTACCACGTCGAGGACGTGCACCGGGCGGGCGGCATCTACACGATCCTGGGCGAGCTTGACCGGGCCGGGCTGCTGAACCGGTCCGTGACCACCGTCCACGGGGACCCGATCTCTGCCTGGGACCTTCGCTCCGAGTCGGTGCGGCCGGAGGCGGTGGCGCTGTACCACGCGGCCCCGGGCGGGGTGCGGACGGTCAAAGGGTACTCGCAGTCGGCCTCCTGGGAGTCGCTGGACCGCGACGCGGCGGGCGGCTGCATTCGCGACGTCGCGCACGCCTACACGGCCGACGGCGGGCTCTGCATGCTGTACGGGAACCTGGCCCCGGACGGCGCGGTGGTGAAGACCGCCGGCGTGCCCGAGGAGCTGTGGACGTTCTCCGGGCCGGCCAAGGTGTTCGAGTCGCAGGAGGACGCCGTGTCCGGGATCCTCGGCGGCGGCGTGGTCGCCGGGGACGTCGTGGTGATCCGCTACGAGGGGCCGCGAGGCGGGCCGGGGATGCAGGAGATGCTGTACCCGACCAGCTTCCTGAAGGGCAAGGGGCTCGGCCGGGCCTGCGCGCTGGTCACCGACGGGCGGTTCTCTGGCGGGACCTCCGGGCTGTCGATCGGGCACATCTCCCCCGAGGCGGGGAGCGGCGGCGCCATCGCGCTGGTCCACGAGGGGGACACCGTGGTGATCGACATCCCCCGGCGGGAACTTCGGCTTGACGTGCCGGACATCGAGCTCGCGGAGCGGCGGGCGGCGCTGCTGGCCTCGCTCGGCTCGTACCGGCCGGTCGACCGGCAGCGCTCGGTGAGCGCGGCCCTGCAGGTCTACGCGGCGCTGGCGACGTCGGCCTCGACGGGCGCGTCGCGCGACATCTCGGCCCTCGCGCGGCTGGCGCCGGAGACGTCGTGACCGGCGGGTTCGTCCGGGCCGCGCGCGCCTCGGACGCGGCCGGGCTGGCGCGCGTGCAGGCCTCGAGCTGGAGCGCGACGCTGGCCGAGCTGGTGCCGGACGAGGTGCTGGCCGAGCTGACCAGCCCGGCCGCGCTTGACCAGTTCGCCGAGCGCTGGCTCGAGGCGATCGTCAGCCCGCCCACGTCGAGGCACCGGGTGCACGTCGCGGTCGCCGAGCCGGGGTCGGCCGAGGTGGCCGGGTTCGCCGCCGCCGGGCCCGCGACCGACGAGGACCTGTGGGCGGGCACCGACGCCGAGCTGTACGAGCTGCACGTGCTGCCTGAGCTGGTCCCGGCGGCCCCCGCCGCCGCGGCCGCCGCCTCGGCCGCCGACGAGCCGGTGGGGCACGACAGCCGTCTGCTGCACGCGGTCGCGGACGCGTTCGCGGAGGACGGCTTTCGCACCGCCTACACCTGGACGCTGTCGGGGGACGAGTCCAGGATCGCGTTCCTGTCCTCGGCGGGCTGGGCGCCGGACGGCAGCCGTTCCAACCTCGACATGGGCGTCAAGGTGCCGGTGCTGCGGCTGCACACCCAGCTCGCTCCCCCTCCCGCGTAGGATCTGCCGGTGGCTAGTGCGCGTGAATGGGTGGCGGGGACACGGGTAAGGACGCTGCCGGCGGCCGTCGTCCCGGTGCTGATCGGGTCGGGCGTGGCGTTCGGGTACGGGCGGTTCTCGGCCTGGCGGGCGGTGCTCGCGCTGCTGGTCGCGCTCGCGCTCCAGATCGGGGTGAACTTCGCCAACGACTACAGCGACGGCGTGCGCGGCACCGACGCGGCCGGCCGCCGGGCCGGGCCGATGCGGCTGGTCGGGTCGGGCGTCGCATCGCCCAAGGCCGTGAAGTACGCCGCCTTCTCGTGTTTTCTCGTCGCCTGCGGCCTGGGGCTGGTGCTGGCCGCGTTCACCTCGTGGTGGATCGTGGCCGGCGGCGCGCTGTGCGTGCTGGCGGCCTGGTTCTACACCGGCGGGCCGCGCCCGTACGGGTACCGGGGCCTGGGTGAGGTGTCGGTGTTTGTCTTCTTCGGCGTCGCCGCCGTCGCCGGCACCGCGTTCGTGCAGATGGGCCGGCTGTCGTGGCTCGGGCTGGCCGCGTCGGTCCCGGCCGGGCTGCTGTCGTGCGCCCTGCTAATGATCAACAACCTGCGGGACATAACGTCCGACGCGTCGTCGGGTAAGCGAACGCTGGCGGTGCGGGTCGGGGACGCCCGGGCCCGGGTGACGTACCTGGTGTTCCTGCTGGCGCCGTTCGCGCTGGCGGCGCTGATCGGGTTCTACCGGCCGTTCTCGCTGCTCGCGCTCGTCGCGCTGCCGCTGGCGGTGCCGCCGGTTCGGGCGGTGCGGGGCGGGGTGTCCGGGCCGGGCCTGATCGCGACGCTGGGGCAGACCGGGCGGCTGCAACTCGCCTTCGGTCTCGTATTCACCATAGGTCTCGCCATTCACGGTTGATTTGCTATTCACCGTTGTTATTCGGACGTTATCGGACAGACAACTGCAACAACTAACTCCACTGAAAAGTCAAGACATCCAAAAATTATGGCGTTGCCAGTTTCGAATCCGAGATACGCGATAACCTGCGATGGAATCCCGGGTTGGGGATACAGGGGCGGCCCGCGAGGGTGACGTGACAGCCGCGACCCAACAAGTCCAGCCGTTCTGATGGATTCAGGGGAGGGATGCCTGGGTGGAGCATCGTCAGGTAGAAGACCGGCCAGCAACGCCGTACCGGGGGTCAGGCGACGACCCGACGCGGTTCCTGCGGGAGCTGCGCCAGCTCAGAGACGGGGCCGGGCTCGGGCCCGCCGAGCTGGCGGCGCGCGCGCATTACCCCTTTGACCGCATCAAGGCGGCCGAGGTCGGGCCGACGCTGCCCGACCTGCCGGTGCTCTCGGCCTACGTCCGTGGATGCGGCGGCACGATCGAGGAGTGGGAGGAGCGGTGGCGGTCGCTGACCAGCGCGCCTACCCTGCCGCTGCTCGACGCGCGGCCGGCCGGGTGCTCGACCGCTGCTTCGGCCGGGGCTCGGATCGGCTCGATCAGCCCGGTGGCGGACACCCCGGACCCTTCGGTCATCCTGGCGGCGCTCGACCGCGTCGCCGAGGAGATGGCGGTCAGCACGCCCGCCCCGCTCCCGTCCCGGGCCGGGGTGTCGACGATCGAGCAGCGTCCGGCCATCCCCGTCCTGCCGCCCGCCGTGGCCGCGACGTCTACGGCGTCCACCGTGTCCACGGCTTCCACGGCTTCCACGGCTTCCACGGCCACGAAATCGGCTGGCGGCAAGGCGGCGACGGGCAAGGTCACGGCGTGGGAGACCACCACGATGCGGACGGCCTGGAGCACGGCGGCCGGGCAGGGCGCACGGGAGGCCGGCCAGGGGGTTGGCGTCGGCGGGACGGCGACTGCGGCTGGAGCGGGTACGACGGCGGCGGGGACCGGGACCCCGGCCGCGGCCGGAACGGCACCAGGCGGGACCGGGACCGGGGCTGGAGCCGGAACGGCACCAGACGGGGCCGGCGCCGGGGGCGGAACGACAGCGGGCGGAGCCGGAACGACGGCGGCGCGCCCGGTCGCGGCCGGGTACTCGGCTGCGACCTTGGGGAAGGCGCAGACGGGCGGCGGGGCCGTCGGGGGCTTTGGATCCGCCGGAGCGGGCGGGTCTGGTCAGTCGGCGGCGACCAAGCCGGCCGTCGGCGCGGGCGCCGCGTCAACGGCAGCCGCAGGTTCGATCATGGTCGGCTGGCGAGCGCGGGGGCTGTCGCGAACCACGGTCGTGGCGCTGATCGCGATCGCGGTCTGCGTGCTCGTCGCACTGCTGGCCGTCCTCGCCTGAGGTGTGCCGGCGGCCCTGTCTGAGCCGCGCCTAGTCCGGTCAGCGGCCTCGCGGAGCGGTGATCGTCATCATCGTGTTCCGTTTGGGGCGTCGTTCTGGGGCGCTGGCCGTCATTGTGTTCCGTTGGGGGCTCTATACGACCCGTCCGGCACACGTTGAGGCCCGACGGGCCGCCGGCCGGTGCCAAAGAGGCCTGAGGGACGCGTGTTGCCGGCCCGAATGCATATGCCGCTGGCGGCTGGCCCGGTCGGTGAGGACGGTTACGGTCTGCTGTCATGGGCCGGCGATGGTGGTGATGCCGCAGGTGGCGTCGCGGGTCGCGGTCTGCTGTCATGGGCCGGCGATGGTGGTGATGCCGCAGGTGGCTTCGCGGGTTGCGGCAGGTCTCCGGGCGTGGTGCCGGGGCGGGCGCGGACCGGCGGCCAATCGCGGGTCTCGCCCTAGCGCGAGACGGTCGGTCGCGCCCCCGCCTGGTGGCCGGCCGGCCGATCGCTCTGCTGACGGCGACCGGGGGCGCCGGGCCGGCGGAAGACGATCGCGGCCACCACGAGGGAGGCGCCGCCCAGGATGGCGCCCGCCATCCACGCCAGGTGGTAGCCCGCGGTGAGCGCTTGCGGGGTCTGGGCGGCGCCGGTCCGTGAGGCCGCAAGCGTGGTCAGCACAGCCAGGCCCATGGCCCCGCCGACCTGCTGCGCGGTGTTGAACACCCCGGACAGAGCGCCCGCGTCGGCGTCGGTGGCGCTCGACATGCCCAGGGATGTCACGGCGGGCAGCGTCAGTCCGCCGCCCAGGCCGAACAGCGCGAGCAGCGGCAGCAGCCGAGAGGCGTAGGCCGCATCCGCGGGAACCTGGGTGAGCAGAGCCAGCGCCGCCGTGATCATGACCAGGCCGGCCAGCAGCAGCCGCCGGGCGCCGAAGCGGCCGGTCAGCCGGGCCGACAGGCCGAGCGACACGACGGCGATGACGGCCGCGGTGGGGAACAGCCCGAGGCCCGCCTTGGCCGGGCCGTAGCCGAGGACGCGCTGCATGAACAGGGTCACGATCACCTGGAAACCCATCGCCGCGCCGATGATGAGCAGCTGGGCGAGGTTGGCGCCGGCGACGTTGCGGGAGGCGAGGATGCGCAGCGGCAGCAGGGGAGCCCGCCCGGTCGCCTGCAGCCTGGCCTGCCTGCCGGTGAACCCCGCGAGGAGGGCGACCGCGACCAGGCCGATCCACCAGTCGGCAGGCTCGGCGATGGCGAACACTCCCGACATGACCCCGGCCGTCGCCAGCAGCGCGCCTGGCCCGTCCGCGCCCTGGCCGAGGCCGAGGCCCTGGTCGCGGTTCAGCATCCTGGCGGCGGCGAGGCCGGCCAGCAGGCCGATGGGAAGGTTCACGAAGAAGATCCAGTGCCAGCTCGCGTACTGGACGAGCAGGCCGCCGGCGATCAGCCCGGCCGAGGCCCCGACCGCGCCGGTGAAGGCGAACGCGCCGATGGCCCGCGCCTGCTGCCTGGGGTCGGTGAACAGCCGGACGATCATGCCGAGCGAGACCGCTGACACCAGAGCGGCACCGGAACCCTGGACGAACCGGGCCGCGATCAGCATCCAGGGGCCGGTGGCGAGCCCGCACGCCGCCGAGGCGACGGTGAACACCGCCAGGCCGGCCAGGAACATCCGCCTGCGGCCGAGCAGGTCGCCGAGCCTGCC
>Ga0208220_1000860_pt1 | contig 12720 bp, 17 predicted proteins | sample NGESurdeep092012_9_FD_184484 | JGI IMG/M metagenome (GOLD analysis project Ga0208220, IMG submission 184484) | Arctic peat soil microbial communities from Barrow, Alaska - NGEE Surface sample F53-1 deep-092012 (SPAdes) | ecosystem: Environmental > Terrestrial > Soil > Wetlands > Peat ... | reverse complement strand
GGCGCCGGACCCGGCCGTCGCCGGCTTCCAGATCGGCGGTGCTCAGGTCGGCAACCAGCCCGCTGATGGCCCCGCCGTTGCGGCGCAGGTGCACGGCCGCCTCGGCCTTGCTCACCGCTGCAGCTTCCCGGGCGTGCTGCGCATTGAGAGCGTCTACGACATCGCTGTTAATCTCGACCTGCTGGCCGACCACAATCTCGCGTATCCATCCCGCGAGGTACCCATATGCGTGCGCGACGTGATCCACGATCACCGCGACCGGCCGGGGATCACCATCGACGGGCGCTGCGTGCCAATCCTCCTCGGTGCAGCCATCCACGAAGCTGATCATCCGGTCCTTGGCCGCATCGATGTCTGCGGCATACGCCGCCGGGCTCCGCACCTCCTGCGCCATGTCATCCAGCCTACAGAACGGCACGAACGGCGGGTCATGCCCCGAAGCGAATCGCAAGGCACTGGCACCGCATCCCACGAATCCTCCGTAGCCGCGACGGGTGGCGCCTGGGACGTGATGATCTTGCTGATGCACGAGCCTACTTCAGCGGGCACTTTGTGCTCCACCACCCGCTTATTGCTGGCCTTAGCACCGTCTGGTCGGAGCAAGGGCTGGCAGGAGTCCGCACAGGCGTTCCATAGCTGGTCACGCAGCGTGGTGACAGCCGTCGGTCGGTAGCGCGTATATCCGCCTAATTAAGGATCGATGCAGGCGGTACGGACATGCCCGGGATGGCAGTGAGTCAGGTCGTAGCGTTGAGAGGTCCCGGTCGGCTGGCTCTCTAACCGCCTGCCGGCTCTGCTGGGCCTGGCTTACGAACGACGTGTCAGCCTGCCGGGGCTCGCCGTGGCGTGGCTCGAAAGAGGCGCGAGCGCCAGCAAGGGGTCCTGGAATTTGGCATGCCCGCCACGGTCTTTGCCCACGTCACGGGGGGGGCTAAGGTCGAGGCGCACGTTCATGCGGCCGAAAGTACTGTCTGGGAGATAGATCCCAAGCTGATCACCGAACGTGGCCATGGCCAGAGACGACAAGCGTGCCTACCCGCCGTTAGGTGCGCTTTGGTGGCCGACCGCTACGGCCGGCCGCGGCGCACCCGAATGGGAATTCTGGCGCGCGGTTGGCTGGTCAGATTGGGGCTGGGGGTGGGGTTGCCGCGAGGGTTGGGGCGCTGAGCAGGTAGTGGCCGTGTTCCAGTTCGGTGAGCACGAACTCGGCTACGTCGGCCCGGCTGGCTGAGTCCCGGATGCTGATCGGCAGCCGTGGCCCCGCCCGCAGCTGCCGGGTGAGGGGCCCGTTGGTCAGCCGCGCGGGCCGGATGATCGTCCAGTCCAGATCGCTGGCGGTGACCAGGGCCTCTTGGCGTTCCTTGTCGGCGAGCTCGGCCCGCAGCCGCAACGGCACGACGATCCGTTCGAACAGGAGCCCGGAATGGCCTGCGCTGTCGCCAACGCCGTGGGTGGAGATCCAGATCAGCCGGCTCACCCCGGCGGCCTTCATTGCCTCGATGATGTGAGACGCGCCGGGGTGCAGGTCGCGGCCGGCCGGGGAGGGCCGGCTGTGTCCCAGGGCGCTGATCACGGCGTCGTGCCCGGGAACGGCGGCCGCTACGGCGTGGGCGTCGAGCACGTCGCCGGCCACCTCCCGCAGGCCAGGCTGCGGGCCCAGCCGCCCGGGGGTGCGGACGAAAACGGTGACCTGGTGCCCGGCGGACAGCGCCGCCTCGACGACACACCGCCCGAGCGGCCCGGTGGCACCGGACACAAGAAGATTCACGCCGGTTCTCCTCAGCCGATCGCGAATCCCGCGCAGGTGAGCGCGAACCCGGTCAGCAGCAGCCAGGAGCGCAGTCCCTGGAAGAACTCCCACCGGTCGCGGACCTGCTTCCAGTCTTCCGGCGGGTGCTGCGGGTCCCAGCGGCCGGTCGCCAGGTTGACGGGGACGTTGAAGATCACGGTTGAGGTCAGCGCGGCGATGTAGGCGGCCGCGGCTGCCCACCGCCACCCGGCCGGCCCGCCCTGCCCGCCCGGCGCGAGCGCGTTGGCCACCCCCAGCGCGAGCGTGGCCGTCATCAAGACCGGCATCACCCGGCCGAACGTCCGCAGCAGGCCCTGCTCGAACTCGATGTGGGAGGCGGCTGGGAGCCGCCGGATCACCGGGTGGACGAACGCGTACGAGCCGAACTCGGCACAGGCAGTGAAGCCGCCGACCAAAAGGGTGGCAAATCCCAGGACATCCACGGCGGCGTCCGCCTGTCTTCCGGGCCTGCGGGCTGGGTTCGTGCCACCCACGAAAGCCCGGCCGCGCGGACGCTGGCAAGGATGATCGATGATCGTTCTCATTTCCGCAGGGCAGGGCGCCACGGCCGTTAACTGTTCCGGCGTGCCCGGCCGCTGCTACCTTCTGCGGCATGACCGCCGACGGCGACGCGGGCCCGCCCCGCCCGCGCAATCCCCCCGGCACCGGCGAGCGGCTGCGCGGCGAGCTGGTCGAGGCTGCGGTGCGGGTGCTGGCAGCCCACGGTGACACCGAACGGCTGTCGATCCGGGCCGTGGCGGCCCAAGCGCAGGTCACCCCGCCGGCGGTGTACCGCTGCTTCCCCGACCGGCGGGCGCTCGTCCGCACGGCGGTAGAGGACTGTTTCAGCCGCTTCGAGGCAGAACTCGCGCGGAGCGAGCAGGGGACGGCCGACCCGTTCGAGGCGCTGCGCCGCCGCTGCCGCGCCTACGTCGCCTTCGGCGACCGCCAGCCCCATTTGTACCGGGTCATGTTCGGCGCCTGGTCGCCCGGGCGCAAGGCGCTGGGTACCTACGGCCGGCGCCCCCCACCCCGGCGCCGGCGCGTTCAGCACGCTGATCGACTCGATCCAGCGCTGCCTCAACGCCGGCGCACAAACCCGCCGGCCCAGCCCGTTCCTGGCATTCCAGCTGTGGTCCCTCCTGCACGGCATGACCGACCTGCGAGCCGGCAAGCCGGAGATGCCCTGGCCAGGCTCCGACGAAATGATCGACAACTTCCTGGTCTGCCTCGGACTGCGTGCCCCCCGTCAGCCCACGGTATGACGAGCTGCATGCCCCCGGATGAATACCGACGCTGGCCGCGCGTTCTCGCTCTGGTCACCGAACGCGGTGAAGCATCAGCGGGGCACGCACGCCTGAACCGCCGTTAGGTGCGGTCGCGGGAATCGAGTTCTGCTTGGGCACCACCGTACAGATCGGCCCGATCTGAGTGTGATCGCCCGGTCATCAGCGCGGTATCTGGCCAGCCGCAGATACTCCCGCCCGCGTCAGTGTGCCCGGCGCCGCGTGTGCCCTTCCCCTTTCCAACCTGCGGGCGACTTTTCGCGTCACAGAGGTTGGGTCAGATTCGACGACAGTGCGGGTGGCGGCCATGAGGCGATTCGGGACGACCATTGGTGCGGCTGCGTTGGTGTCGGTGCTGGCCGGCGGGTGCGGCAGCAGTGCGAGCGGCGGCCACCACGTCCGCCCAGTGCTGGCGGGGTTCTGGCCCACTTTGCGGGCTCTGGCGCGGATTCCGCGCCAGAGCCTGCAAAGTGGGCCAGAACCCAGTGGGGCGCTCCACGTTGACACCTCGGGCGCGCCGCCGGGTTGAAGCAGCTGCAGGGGCCATGGCCTTGGGTGTCTTCGGTGGTGGCGGTAGCGTCTGGGGTGCGGGTCCGGGAAGTGGCTGAAACGAAGTGCCGGTGTCCGGGGACAGGCCGGCCGCGCTGGATATCAGGGACGCCCCGGGGTGCCCTCCCGGGCTCGCTTGTTCCTGGGCCAGAGCGTCGGCTGCCAGCTGCCGGTAGACGGCGTCGGATAGGCGCCTGCGCAGGCAGCGCATCGCTTCCATGGGGGTTTTCCCGGCGGCGAGCTTGCGCCGGTAATACGCCCGGCCTGCGGTGTCGTTGCGCAGCTGGACGATGCCGGCGATATAGAGCACGTGGTTGAGGCGGCGGTTCCCGGCGCGTGACAGCCGGTGCCGCAGATGCTGGCCGCTGGAGGCGTCGATCGAGGCGGTACCGGTCCAGGACGCGAAGTGGTTACGTTCAGGGAACCGGGCAATATCGGCGACGTCGGCGAGGATCCGGGCGGCACCGGCCGGGCCGATGCCGTGGATGTCCATCAGGTGTGACCCGGTTGCGAGGACCGCGGTCTTGAGCTCGGCTTTCATGCTCTTGAGCTTGGCGTCCAGGCGGTGCAGGTCCTCCAGTTCCTCCGCGGCCATCCGGCGGCGGGTCTTGCCGGCCAGGTCGCGGGGACGGACCGTGCTCAGCAGTGCCTGGTACTGGCTGACTGATTTCTTCACCGGCGCCCCGCTGGGCAGCAGGTCCAGGAACAGCCGGTGCAGCCGGTTGAGTGCTTGCGTGCGGGCGCGGGACAGCTCATCGCGGCCGCCGCAGCATCCGCAGCACCATCAGTTCCGGATCCGCGGTGACCTCGCGCAGTCCCTTGTCCCGCAGGGCGACCATGACGATGGCGTGCGCGTCAGCAGCATCGGTCTTGCGGCCCTGACCGGTGCCGGAAACGCGGGCGCGGGCGGCGAGCTTGGCGGGCACGTCCGGCACCCGTTCCCCGCTGGCCAGCAGCCGCTGCGTCAGCGGACGGCCGATCCCATTGGCTCCTTCCACCGCCCAGATCCGCCCGGGCCACTGCCGCGCGACCTGGAGCAGCTGGCGGTAACTGCGCCGTCGGTGGCGAACTGGCCGGTGGCCCGCAGGATCTCCTGGTTATCCCGGGCCTCGATCGTCACTGACAGCTTGTGGGGGTCAACCCCGATGATCACCCTGTCCATTGCACGCACCTCCTCGCCCTAAGGCCGATGACCTGCCAGACGAGGACGGGCAACGCTATTTCGAGCCAAGCAGACCCTTCTTGAGCCACGCCTCGCCACGGCATCCGGCCAGGCCGCACGCCAGAAAAGAGCCACACCCATCACCTCAGGGCGGGCAGCCGCAAGAAAGAGCGTCCGGCCGGGCACCTCCACCCGAGCCTGCGCTGACCCGGGCAGCTATGGAAGACACAAATAGCCGCAATTCGCGCTCCAATCAGCCGGGACGGTGGCTGGCCTGGCTACCTGAAGGTCGGCCTGTGCGGCGAGCGCATCGGCGCGGCGGCCCAGGAAGCGGCGGGCGGGCTAGCGGCGCGGCGCGCAGACAAGCAGGGCAATTCAGAACAGACATCGCCTCGGCCGTCTCGCGCGGCCGGCCAGCCGACCGACACCACGTCGCCGCAGGATCTGACTCAAAATGCTCCGAGCGCGCAGTCCCCGAGTTCGGTACGGCCACCTCGACCGGATGGCTAACGCCAACGCTTCCGGCGCGCCGAGTTCCGCAGCCTCTCGATGGATGATTTCGAAAGAGAGATCGAGGTGAACCTTCGCTGCGCCATGCTCGCAATGCGCACTGAGACCCCGGCAATGCTGGACAATGGCGGCGGCGCCGTCGTCCACCTGGCAAGCGTCGGCGGCCGAGTCGGCGTGCCCGGGCGCTCGGCCTACACCCCCGCAAGCACGGGGCTATCGGACTAACCACGAACGTCGGGCTCGAGTTCGCTACCCGCAACATCCGGGTCAAGCGGTCGCGCCAGGAGGCACCAACAGCGAAAATCTCGCCTCGGGAAGGCGGGGAGGAGCCTGACTTCATGGCGGGCTTGTCGCCGATGAAGCGCATCAGAGAGCCGAGCGAAATCGCCGGCGCGATCATCTACCTGCTCGCGGATGCGACCTTCAGCACCGGCATCACGCTCCTTGCCAACGGCGGGGAGGAAGCCGGCTGTGCCCGCTTCTGAGCGATCACGATCTGTGCGCCCACCCGCTGCCGGTTCACGATCCCCTTCTCGGGGCGGGATGGTGACCATGCTGTCCCACGGGTGTGACCTTGAGAGCCTTGACCCCCGCACCGACCCGTCCGCCTTCCTCGAGCTCAAGCTCGGTGACGCGATGGTGATCCGCAACGCCGGCGGCCGTGTCTCCCCCGACGTGCTGAAAGAACTGGCGCTCGTCGGCTACCTGTTCGAGCACAAGATCAGCAACCGGCCAGGGCGAAGCGCAACCGAATCGAGATATGACAAGCTCTTCTCATCGGGTTTCTGTGTGGTCGCGGGACTCCCCGGGTGAGTAACCCCGCGGCCGGGCTCCCTGCTCACGTGCGGGCATCACGGATCCCATCTGCATGGGCACCTCCACGGCCGGGTCCAGGTAGCTGCGGCGCTCAGCTGATCGTGACAGTGAACTGCTGGGTGGCCTGACTGCCTTGCGAATCGGTCACCCTCATGGTGAAGGTGAACGTGCCTGCCGTGGCGGGCGTGCCTGCTAGCTGGTTGCTGTTGTCGGCAGGGGCGTCGGTGGTCACGAGCTTGAGCCCGGGCAGCAGCGTCCCGGAGGCCACCGACCAGGTGTAGGGCGCAACGCCGCCGCTGAGGAAGAAGTTCTCGGTGTAGGCGGTCCCGATCGTGCCCGGCGCCAGGGTTGACCCGCTGGCGGGCAGCACGACGGTCAGCGGCAGCGGCGGGCCCACCTTGATGCTGTAGGCCTGCTGGAACGGCTCCCCCTGCCCGTCAGTGCCCGTCACCGTGAACGTGAACGTTCCCTGCTGGGTTGGCGTGCCCGCCACGATCGTCCCTGCGGCCCCGTAAACGGAGGGCATGGACATGCCCGGCGGCAGGCTGCCCGCGGTGATCGAGAATGTCCCGCCGGATTCGTGGCTGGTGATGATGAACGCCTCGTAACCTTGGCCGATGTTGGCGTCCGGCAGCACGCACACCCCGTTGACCAGGGTGCCGCCGTTATCCGCCGGATCGCACAGCAGAGTGTCCGGCGGCTCCTGGGTCACCGTGATGCTGTAGGGGAGGGTGGCCGTGGCCTCTTGCGGGCTGGTGGCCTGGACCGTGAACACGAACGTCCCGGGCGTGGTGACATCACCGAACACGATCGTGCCCGACCCGTACTGCGCCAGCACCGACAGGCCGGGCGGGACGGTGCCGGAGATGACCTTGAAGGTGTCCCCGCCGTTGGGGTTGCTGACCGCCAGCGGCTCAATGTAGTCATTCGCGACACCGACCGGCGATGGGCTGGGAAGCACGCAGACGCTGTTGACCAAGGCTGCGCCCATCAGGCTTTGCGAACACAGCAGCTGAATCGGCGGCGGTTTCTTCGCCGCCACCGCCGGGCTAACCGCGGCCGCACCGAGCAACAGGGACCCTGCCGCCACCAGGACGGCCATCGTCTTCCTCATCACAGACAACCTCCCTGGCCGCGCACGGCGGCCATTCTCCGGATGCTGACTGCATGCGGCGAGAGCGTCCGGCAGCGGCCAGCGAAAACACTCACCCGATACCTGCACGGATAGGCGGCGAGTTCGGTTCAGCACCCACGCCACAGAGCACGGCACATACGCCAGCCGCTTCTTATGTGCCAATCCGATGACGATCTTGCATGCAAGCCAACGGGCCTGCCGTCAAGCACTCATGCCGGGGTCCGGGCCCGGGCTCAGGGCAACGATGGTCCGTCTGACGCTGCAGGTCAGGCTCGCTGTGTCACACCGGACGCTGAGGGGGCGGCAGGCCAGCGCCCCGGATGCTCCACCCCGGCGAGGCCGACCGCGCAGCAGGCCCCGATGCCTCCACCCAGCCGCGCCGAGCGCCCCGTCCAGGTATGGGGTTATGTTGAACTGCGGGTCGCGGTCCCGGGCCTGATGTTCACCGGCGAAATGGGCATCGCGCGCTGGGCTCGGCTTAGCCGCGCTCGCCGAGGGAACCCTGATGGTTCCGCAGCAGCACCCGGGCGCCGGGCACCCCGCCGCAAGCCGCGGAAAGGGCGGCCGCGGCGGGAAAGCCTGGCCGATAGCCGCCTCCTGCATCCCGCTGCTGGCCAGCCTGAGAAGGACAGCAGGACACCTGGAGGTGGGGAAAGATGAGCGCTTGCCCGGTGACGAGTCGCTTGGGCTGATGCGCCCGTTCATGGGGCTCGGCGCCGGCGCGGTGGTTGCGACCTTGTGGGAGGTTCCGGATGTTTCGACCGCCGAGTTGCTGACACGCCTCTACCGCGAGTACGTCGTCATGCAACACGATCCGGCGGCGTGCCTGCGCGCCACCCAACTCGCGATGCTGCGGTCCGACCACTACCCCCATCCACACTGCTGGGCGCCCTACGTAATGGCGGGAGGTGTTTCCCGTAGATGAGCCAGGCGTCCGCGCGCGGGCTAGTAGCGGTTCTGGTGAATGCCGGACCGCCGCAGTAGCGCCAACTCTTACGCGCTCATACCGACGTGAGCACTCCAATGTCTGGAAGGGAGAGTTTACGGATCCCATTGGGGACGCCCGCATGCAGGTATTCGTCTATGACCTGAGTGCGGATCCTTCCGCTCTCGTAAAATGCCGAGGAGGAGCGGGTTGCCCTGACCGAGCTGGCGCGCGCTTACCTGGTGGGCTCGTACCCGAACTGGTCGCCGATCTCATAGACGACGACCTCGCCATCCTGGTGACGGCTTCTCCCGCCGAGGCGGTGTGGCTGCGGCGCTATACGTCACGGCGAGAACCCGCATCCGAAGGTCGCCTTGATTGCCAGCTGCAACTCGACCGGCTCTGTGGGGCCGACCTCAAATGGTATGCCGACGGACGTCCAGTGGTCTCCTGGCTGATGTCCCTGCCTCGAGCCGGGCGGCTCGCTGACGTCATGCAGCGCCTGGCGGCCGAGGTCGGCGCCACGGCCGACGAACCGTTTGTTCCCATATTCCGGCCGTGGTGGCTCCGAGCCCGGCACCCGGCCCGTCGCTCCCTGAACTGCCCCGCTGGCAGCCCTGACCACCGGGCCTGGCGCGGCCAGCCCGCAGGTGGCCGCGCTCGGGAGCGGGAACAGGGCGAGGCGGGCGGGCAGCAGGCGCGCGGCAGCCGTCCCCGCGCCGATGGTGAACACGCAGAGCAGGGCGAGCGGCAGCAGCGCCACGCGACGGAGCCGGCTCACCAATACGTCTCCCTTCGCGAGATGCTAGATGCCTTGCACGAGGCGAGGGACGCCAGCCGGGTACACATCAGGCAGCGCAGTCAATCATCTGAGCCCCGAAGGAGCGAAATTGTGGAGTTCGACGTAGTCATCGAGATCCCGAAGGGCCAGCGCAACAAGTACGAGATGGACCATGAGACGGGGCGGATCCGGCTGGACCGGATGCTGTTCACCTCTACCCGGTATCCGGCCGACTATGGCTTCGTCGAGCACACGCTTGCCGACGACGGCGACCCGCTCGATGCGCTTGTCCTGCTCGACGAGCCGACCTTTCCCGGCTGCCTGATCTCCTGCCGGGCGATCGGGATGTTCCGGATGCGGGACGAGATGGGCGTCGACGACAAGGTCCTGTGCGTGGCGGCGACGGATCCGCGGATGGCCCATCTGCGCGACATCGAGGACGTCTCGGAGTTCGACCGCCTGGAGATCCACCACTTCTTTGAGGTTTACAAGGCGCTGGAGCCCGGCAAGGAAGTGGAGACGGCTACCTGGGTGGACCAGGCGGCTGCCTATAGCGAGATCGAGGCGTGCAGGGAGCGCGCGCGCAGCGCTGGCCATCAGGGCGGCTAGCGGAAAAAGCCGACGCGACTCAAAAGGGGCCGGCCGGACCCAAAAGGGGCTGGCGAGCGAACAGCGGCAGGCCGTATGCACTGCGATTCAGACAGCCGCGCGTTCAGACAAATGCGCTGGTGCCGGTGATGGCTCGGCCGACAATCAGCGTGTTGATCTCCCTGGTGCCCTCGTAGGAGTAGATCGCCTCGGCGTCGGCGACGAACCAGCCCACTAGTTCTCGGGCAGGATGCCGTTGCCGCCGAGCAGCTCGCGGGCGCTGGTCTACGCCGGCCGTCTCGGCGAGACCGAGGAGCTGCTCACCCGGGCCTACGCCCTGGTCGTCGATCAGCCTGCGGCAGCAGCGAGGGCGTACGTCGCCTACCCCCTTGCCGTTTGTCGCCTCGAACAGGGGCCGCCTGCAGAGCGCCGTTCGCCGGGCCAGCGAATCTCACACCCTTTTCCGGCAGCTCGGGGGCACGCTCAAGGCCCGCTGGGGCTACGGGGGTCACCGACATGACTGCTGACCACGTTGTGTGGCGTGGCCGAATCAACGCCGCTCGCCGGGTCCACTCCAGAGGCAGGTCAAGGCGGCTCGCTCGGCTGACCAACTGGGGCAAGGAGCTGGCGCCCGCACTCTGCGCCTTAGCACCCGCTGCCACCTGCGGTGAGCCGAGGTATCGACCCGGCGGCGCGTGCGCGAGATGATGACGTGAGGAGATGAGTATGCGAGTGCTGATGATCGCGCCTCCGGGCGCGGGCAAGGGAACTCAGGGCGCCCTGATCGCCGCGCACTTCGACATCCCCCACATCGCCACCGGTGAACTGCTGCGCGATCACGTAGCGCAGCGGACCGCTCTCGGCCAGGCCGTCCAGACGTATCTCGACCGCGGCGAACTCGTGCCCGACCAAGTCGTACTCGACATGCTGCGGGAGGCGATGGTCGCCGCCAAGGCGGCCGGAGGCGGGTTTGTCCTGGACGGAATCCCACGGAACATGCGGCAAGCCCGCGCGGCCTACCTGATCGGCCGCGAACTCGAGATGACCGCGGATGTGGCGCTGCACCTGCAGGCCGGCGATGAGGAACTCATGCGCCGGCTGCTCGCGCGGGCTGCGCTCGAGCACCGCTCCGACGACACCACAGACATCATTGCCCAGCGCCTTGCCCTCTACCATGCGGTGACATCCCCCATCATCTCGTGGTACCGCGACCGCGGAATCCTGGTTTCGGTGGACGCGATGCGTTCCGCGCATCAGGTCGGGCGCGAAATCCTCACCGCCCTCGAAGCGATGCGCCCGCTCCTGGACCATGTGCCCGCGCAGGCACGGCTCGCCGTTGACCTCACCAGCCTGGGGACGCGTTCGGCGCGACCGGCTCCACCGCCGGCACATCCGACTGAGCTGACGGGTTCACCGCCGGTCAAGAGCAGTCGTCGCTATTCGACGCGCTGGCCTGCAGTTACAGGATGCAGCCCCAGGGTGCCGCCCGGCGCAGGGCCAGGCAGTGACAATCTGGTGCTTACGTTTGCTCAGTATTCGTAAGCACCACGATCGCGCGGCGAACCACGGTAGGTCTGCCGCGGGTTGCGGGGTACGTTGCCGGATTACTTCGCCGCGGAGCCGCTTTTCTTGGCCGGGGCGTCATCCTTACCCTTGCCGGCGAGCATCGGCGCGGTCGCCTTCAGGACTTCCTCGGCGAACTTCCGCTGGCTGGCCAGCAGCTGCTCGGCGAAGTCGTAGGCGCTCGCGATGAGCTCCTGCGGCTTGGGCAGCTTCTCGGTGAACGGCACGTTCAGCTCTGGCAGCGCTGGCGTGATCGACTGGACTGTGCTGGCCCAGGTCTGGATCGCCTCGACTACTGCTGCCTGGCTCTTGCGGACCGTGTTCAGGATCTCTTCCTGAACCTCGCGGCCCACGGTGCGGTCCTCTGTCATGACTCCTCCTCAGGGTCGACTTTCTTTGCTAACTATACTTAGCATCTGATTGGTTTGTCAAGCAGAGCCGTTACGGCCCCGGCCGGCAGTCAGCCGCGGACGTAGTCGCCCGGCGCATCCCCGGTCGCCGGGTACCGGCTGCTGCCGATGGCCGGCGGCCGGACGCGATCACCTGCACGCCCCTGCGCCCACCGGGTCCAGTCCTCCCACCACGAGCCGCTCTGCCGGGCGGCCGCGGCCCGCCATTCGGCGGCGTCCGGAGGGTTGTGGTCGGCCACCTCGTACCAGGCCTTCGGGCCTGGCGGATTGACGATGCCGGCGATATGGCCGCCGCTGGACAGGACATACCGGACCTGGCCCCCCAGCAGGCTGGTGGCCTTGTACGACGTCGGCCAGGGCACAATGTGGTCATTGACGGCGCTTACCACGTAGGTGTCGTTCTTCACGTCGGACAGCGACAGCTGCTGGCCGGCCAGCTCCATCTCGTCCCTGGCCAGCTCGTTGCGCAGGTACAGGCAGCGCAGGTAGAACGTGTGCATGGCGGCCGGCAGCCGAGTGCTGTCCGCGTTCCACGCGAGGATGTCGAAGGCGGGCGGATCCTGGCCCATCAGCCAGTTTGATACCACGTAGTTGAAGATGAGGTCGTTAGCCCGCAGCATGTCGAAGGTGGTGGCCATCTGGCTGCCCTCGAGGAAGCCCTTCTCCGCCATCTTCCGCTCCAGGCCCGCCACCGTCTTTTCGTCGGTGAAGGCGCCAAGCACACCGGGCTCGCTGTAGTCCAGCATGGTATTGAGCAGCGTGATCGAACCGATCCTGTCGTCACCCTTCTTCATGTGATAGGCCGCGAGCATGCCCGTCAGGGCACCGCCCAGGCACAGCCCGGTGATGTCGATCTTGGGGGCACCGGTGATGTCCCCGATCACGTCGAGCGCTGCGCGCGGGCCGTGGATGAGGTAGTCGTCCAGGGTCACGCCGCGCATGGAGGCGTCCGGGTTGCGGTAGGAGATGGCGAAGACCGTGCGCTCGTGCCTGACCGCCCACTCGATGAAGCTGCGCCCCGGCGCGAGGTCCATGATGTAGTACTTGTTGATCCACGGCGGGCTGGCGAGCATCGGGACGGCGCGGACCTTCGGGGTCTGCGGCGCGTACTGGATGAGTTCCATGAGCTCGTTCCTGAACACGACCTGGCCGGGGGTGGCGGCGAGATTCTCGCCGATCGTGAACGGGCGAGTGTCGACCTGGCGG
>Ga0208220_1000859_pt1 | contig 12727 bp, 15 predicted proteins | sample NGESurdeep092012_9_FD_184484 | JGI IMG/M metagenome (GOLD analysis project Ga0208220, IMG submission 184484) | Arctic peat soil microbial communities from Barrow, Alaska - NGEE Surface sample F53-1 deep-092012 (SPAdes) | ecosystem: Environmental > Terrestrial > Soil > Wetlands > Peat ... | reverse complement strand
TTTGCTGTTTTTTCGGGCACGATGGCATTGCTCTGACGGCCGCAGGACAGGTCCTTGGCCCCTAGCGGCTCCGGTCGCGGCGGGACTGGACTTGAGGTATGGCTACGCGGACCTATGAATCACTGGGAACCCACCCGTCCGGCGGTGCGCCGTCGGCTCGCTGGCTTGCGCTCGCAGTGCTGTGCGTGTCGCTGCTGATGGTTAACCTTGACAACCTGGTGCTCAACGTCGCGCTGCCGACCCTGGTGCGCGACCTGCATGCCACCACCACCGAGCTGCAGTGGATCGTCGATGCTTACGTGATCGTGTTCGCCGGCCTGCTGCTGGTGGCGGGCAGCGTCGCGGACCGGATCGGGCGCAAGCGGGTGTTCATCGTCGGCCTGGTCGCGTTCGCGGCCGGTTCCACCTGGGCGGCGTTCTCCGGTTCGGTGGGCATGCTGATAGCCGCCCGGGCGAGCATGGGCATCGGCGGCGCGATGATGATGCCGTCCACCCTCGCGGTCATCACGAACCTGTTCGCGACCACGTCGGCGTCGGATCGGCCGCCAACGGCGCGTTCCTCCAGGTGGGCGGTGCGCTTGGGGTGGCGATCATCGGCAGCCTGCTGAACACGCGCTACCAGGACACCATGTCGGCCGCACTCGCGCCCTTACCACGTCCCTCATTCGGTCATGGGACCCGTCCTCGGTTCCATCGGGGGTGCCCTCGGCGTCGCCGGGCACGTCGGCGGCTTCCTCGGCGCAGAACTTGCCCCACGTGTCGAAGACCGCTTTGTCAGCGGAATGGACCTCGGCCTAGAGGTCGGCGCCGCCGTGGCCGTGGCCGGCGTAGTGATCGCCCTGCTGGCGCTCCCGTCGCGGGAGAACGGCCGCTAGCCAGCCGGCGGCCCTGAGGACGGAGGCAACAAGCGACGCCACGGGCTCATATTAATTTGGCCGACGTCGACAAGGCTGTCTCAGTCACGGGGCGGGGGGTCCGCGAAAACGCGAGCCGCGAGGGCGGCGGCCTGGGCGCGGCGTTCCATGCCGAGCTTGGCGTAGAGCCCGGACACGTAGTTCTTCACCGTCTTCTCGGCCAGGAACAGCCGCTCACCGATCTGCCGGTTGGTCAGCCCTTCGCCGATCAACTCCAGGATCCTGCGCTCCTGATCGGTCAGTCCCGCCAGTGGGTCAGGTCCGGGCCGCTTGTCCCGCAGCCTGGCCATCAACTGGCCCGCCGCACTCGGGTCCAGCATCGACTGGCCGGCGGCGACCGTGCGCACGGCCGCGATCAGGTCGAGGCCTTTGATCTGCTTCAGCACGTATCCCGCGGCTCCCGCCATGACCGCGTCGAGCAGCGCCTCCTCATCACCGAACGACGTGAGCATCAAGCACGCCACCTCCGGCATCCGCGAGCGGATCTCGCGGCAGACCGTCACCCCGTCCCCGTCGGGCAGCCGCACGTCGAGGACGGCCACGTCAGGCCGCAGCGCCGGGATGCGGGCAATTGCCGAGGCCGCGGTGCCGGCCTCGCCGACCACCACGATGTCCGGGTCGGTCTCCAATAGGTCACGGACCCCCCGACGGACAACCTCATGGTCATCGAGCAAGAACACCGCGATCGGCTTCGCCGCCTCGCCGCGCCGCTCTCCATCGCCTGCCGGACTGTTCACGGTGACTCTGGCCCCCTTCCTGTGGCGGCCCAAGGTCGTTCCTTCCAACCGGGTCGTGTTCCATGTATGACTTTAGGCTGTTGACTCGCACTGGGTCACGGGACGAAGGTCCCAGCCCATGCGCCGGATGACACTGATATCGGGGTCCTACGGCCCTGAACGGCGCCCGCCTCCGTGCCTAGCGTGGCTGTGAATACACGGCCGCAGCACGAGGAGATACGAAGATGCCAGGAATCGTCGTCGGTGTAGACGGGTCCGGTCATTCCCGCGCCGCCCTCGAATGGGCCGTGCGGGAGGCGGCGGTCCGGCACGCGCCGCTCACCGTGGTCACCGTTCACCAGGCGCCCGTGGAGTACCTGGGCAGCGCCGTCGACCAGGCGCAAGACCATGATCTGGCCGAACGCTACCGTGAGGCAGCTCAGGATGCGGTCAACAGGGTATATGCGCGGGTCGGCGAGTCCTGTCCGCACACTGCCACGGTCCAGTCGGTCAATGGCACGCCGGCGGAAGCGCTGCTTGCCGCGGCGCAGAACGCTGACATGCTCGTCGTCGGCTCGCGCGGCGCCGGCGGTTTCCCGCGGGCGCTGATGGGATCGGTCAGCTCGCAGGTCACCCGCCACGCAATCTGCCCAGTGGTTGTCATCCCGGCGCAACACTGCGGCTAACCGCCGCGCTGACTGCCTTACTTGACGAGTCCCCCCAGTCCAGCTAAGTTCCCGACGTCGCGGCGTCGCCGTCGGCCGCGCCGAGCCGCAGTTCGCTGCCAAGTCTCTCGGCGCGGCCGATTGTGAACACGCTGCGGGACGTTGCCTGGTCTGGCCACCGGAGAGCCCGTGACGACGGCGGACTTCTAGGACCAAAGGCATGCCGCGCTCCCGCACAGACGCAGAGAATTAAGTAATGCCCCGCGACGACCAGACGCAGAAAGGCACACCATGAACCAGGCCGCGATCACCGAGCAGCAGCCGCTGTCCCGCACCGACCTGCAAACGATCGACGCCTACTGGCGGGCGGCTAACTACCTGTCCGTGGGGCAGATCTACCTGATGGGGAACCCGCTGCTGACCCGGCCGCTGCGGCCGGAGGACGTCAAGCCGCGGCTGCTCGGCCACTGGGGCACCACCCCCGGGCTGAACCTGCTCTACGCGCACCTGAACCGGGTGATCAGGGCCTGGGACCTGGACATGATCTTCCTCGCCGGCCCCGGGCACGGCGGCCCGGCGGTGGTGGCCAACGCGTGGCTTGAGGGCACTTACAGCGAGATTTACTCGCACGTCACCCGGGACGCCGCAGGCATGGAGGCGCTGTTCCGCCAGTTCTCGTTCCCCGGCGGGATCCCCAGCCACGCCGCTCCGGAGACACCGGGGTCGATCCACGAGGGCGGCGAGCTCGGCTACGCGCTTGCGCACGCCTACGGCGCCGTCTTCGACAACCCCGGGCTAATCGCCGCCTGCGTGATCGGCGACGGCGAGGCGGAGACCGGGCCGCTGGCCGCCAGCTGGCACTCGAACAAGTTCCTCAACCCGGTCACCGACGGGGCAGTGCTGCCGATCCTGCACCTGAACGGTTACAAGATCGCCAACCCCACCGTGCTCGCCCGCATCCCCGAATCCGAGCTCGTCGCTCTCATGGAGGGCTACGGGTACCGCGCCTACATCGTGGCGGGCGACGAGCCGGAACTGGTGCACCAGCAGCTCGCCGCCACAATGGACGCCTGCGTGCGCGAGATCGACGACATCCACCGGCGGGCCCGCGACCAGGGCGATCCAGCCCGGCCGCAGTGGCCGATGATCGTGCTGCGCACGCCCAAGGGCTGGACGGGACCGAAGATCGTGGACGGGCTGAAGGTCGAGGGCACCTTCCGGGCGCATCAGGTCCCCATCAGCGACGTGCGCGGCAATCCCGCGCACCTGGCCCAGCTGGAGGAGTGGATGCGGTCCTACCGGCCGGCGGAGCTGTTCGGCCCGGACGGGAGGCTGGTTCCCGAGCTGGCCGCGCTGCCGCCGCGGGACTACCGGCGGATGAGCGCCAACCCGCACGCCAACGGCGGCCTGCTGCTGCGCGACCTGGACCTGCCCGACTTCCGCGACTACGCCGTCCCCGTCGCCAGCCCGGGCGCCAGCGAGGCCGAGGGCACCCGCGCCCTGGGGACGTGGCTGCGCGACGTCATCGCGCGCAACCCGGCCAGCTTCCGGCTGTTCGGGCCGGACGAGACCGCCTCCAACCGCCTGCAGGACGTGTTCGAGGTGACCGACCGCGCCTTCGACGGGCAGATCATCGACGGCGACGACCACCTGGCCCCCGACGGCCGGGTGATGGAGGTGCTGTCCGAGCACCTGTGCCAGGGCTGGCTGGAGGGATACCTGCTGACCGGCCGGCACGGGATGTTCAACTGCTACGAGGCGTTCATCCACATCATCGACTCGATGTTCAACCAGCACGCCAAGTGGCTCAAGACCACCAGGGAGATCCCCTGGCGGCGCCCGGTCGCGTCGCTGAACTACCTGCTCTCCTCCCTGGTATGGCGGCAGGACCACAACGGGTTCTCGCACCAGGACCCCGGCTTCATCGACCACGTGATGAACAAGAAGGCCGAGGTCATCCGGGTCTACCTGCCGCCGGACGCCAACACGCTGCTGTCGGTAGCCGACCACTGCCTGCGCTCGCGGCACTACGTCAACGTGATCGTCGCGGGCAAGCAGCCGCAGCCGCAGTGGCTGACCATGGACCAGGCGATTATCCACTGCACCCGCGGCGCCGGCATCTGGGACTGGGCGTCAAGCGACAACGACGACAATGAGGAGCCCGACGTGGTGCTGGCCTGCGCCGGAGATGTCCCCACCCTGGAGACGCTCGCCGCTGCCTCCCTGCTCCGCGAGCACCTGCCGTCGCTGCGGGTCCGGGTCGTCAACGTGGTCGACCTGATGCGGCTGCAGCCGGCCACCGAGCACCCGCACGGCATGTCCGACGCCGAGTTCGACGCGCTGTTCACCGCCGACCGGCCGGTCATCTTCGCTTACCACGGCTACCCGTGGCTCATCCACCGGCTGACCTACCGTCGCCACGGGCACCACAACCTGCACGTCCGCGGCTATAAGGAGGAAGGCACCACCACCACGCCGTTCGACATGGTGATGCTCAACGACCTGGACCGGTACCACCTGGTCATCGACGTGATCGACCGGGTCCCCGGGCTGGCCGCGCGCGCCGGGCACCTCCGCCAACTGATGAGCGACAAGCGGATCGAGGCCAGGGCGTACACCAGGGAGTTCGGCGAGGACGCCCCGGAGATCAACAACTGGACGTGGCCGCAGTGACGGAGGCCATTGCAGCGGCCGGGCGGGTCCTGGTCGTCAACGCCGGGTCAAGCAGCCTGAAGCTGCGCGTGCTCGACCCCGCGGACGCGGTCACGGCCCGCGCCGACTTGCCCGCCCCGCGCGGTGCGGCGGACGCTTCTGAGATCAGGTCCGCGATCGAGTCGCTCGGCCCGATCGATGCCGTCGGCCACCGGATCGTGCACGGCGGCACCCTCTACACGGGACCAATCGAGGTAGACGACCAGATCCGGCGGCGGCTTGAGTCGCTGACGGACCTGGCGCCGCTGCACCAGCCCAAGTCGCTCGCCGCCCTGGACGCCGTGCAGGCGGTGCTTCCCGCCGTGCCCGCCGTCGCCTGCTTCGATACCGCCTTCCACGCCACCATCCCCGCAGCCGCGGCCACGTTCGCGCTGCCCGAGGAGTGGCGGACGCGCTGGAGCCTGCGGCGCTTCGGATTCCACGGCCTGTCGCACTCGTACGCGTCGCGGCGGGCCGCGGAACTGCTCGGACGCGACGCGGGCAGGCTGCGGCTCGTCACCTGCCACCTCGGCGCGGGCGCGTCTCTCGCCGCGATCAGCGGCGGCCGGTCGGTGGACACCACCATGGGGTTCACGCCGCTGGACGGCCTGGTGATGGCCACCAGATCGGGATCGGTTGATCCCGGACTCGTGCTGTGGCTCGAGGAGCACGTGCGCATGCCGCCCGCCGAGCTAGCGTCGGCCCTGGAGTACCGGTCCGGCCTGTACGGGCTGGCCGGGACCGCCGACATGCGCGAAATCCTGTCGCGCGCCGCTGCCGGCGATACCCGCGCCGAACTTGCCAGGGAGACGTACCTGCACCGGCTTCGGGCGTCGATCGCCGCCATGGCCGCGGCGATGGACGGGCTCGACGCGATCGTGTTCACCGGCGGCGTCGGCGAGAACTCGGCCGAGATCCGCCGGCGCGCCATGGACGGCCTCGGCTTCCTCGGCGTCGCCGCCGACCCGGCGTCCAACGACTCGGGCGACGGGGACCGCGAGATCGGCGCGCCCGCCAGCGCGGCGCGCGCCCTGCTTATCGCCGCCCGCGAGGACATAGAGATCGCGCGTCAGGTGCGGGCAACGTTTGCTTGGTCTGCGCGCCCCGGCCAATGATGAACTGGGAACGTGCCAAACATGCAGGCGGTTGCAGCAGGTTCAGGTTCCCCGCCCCGGCCGGGCCGCGGTGCATCGGGCACAGCACCTGGACGTCGCGGCGCGGGTCCAGGCCGAACCGAGCCAGGATCCGCCGGGCGACGATGTCCGCCACCAGGGCCGCGGTGGCCTCAGTCTCGTCGCAGTTGAACCAGAAGAAGTCGGGATACCCGGTCAGCGCGGGCGGGCGTCCCGCGTTGACCCGGATCCGGCCCTGAGCGCGGTCCCGGCCCGCCACTCCCCGGCCGGCCGGGACCGACCGCCGTTTCCCCGCCATCTTCCAGAAAGAGCACTCCATGACCGACGCCCTGACACCGGTCATACCTGACCTTCCCCTGCTGCGGTCCGCGCTGTCCCTGGCCGAACGCGACCTCGCAGGGCCGTGGAGGCATCAGGACATCGGCATCGAGTGCGAGCGCCTCGGGTTGCCTGAGCCTCCCCCCGAGGGCGAGTGCTCGAAGCGCGTGCGGGTTGCTCGCAGCCTCGCAGCTCTGCCGGATGCTGGCCTCCCGGCGGTTGCGGAGCGGATTGTCGCGGGCACTATCCCGCTGTCGTCGGGGCCGGCGGCCCGCTTCGCGATCGAGGACGTGCTGTGGGCCGACCGGGGCGCCCCTGAGATACCGAAGCGGGTCAGGCGCGAGATCGCGCGTGACCTCGACTGCGTCCTTGATGTGCTGACGCGCAAGGCCGATAGTTCATGGCCCTGCTGGGGGACCTGTGGGATGTGAACGAGAGCCAGCTCGGTTTCTTCGCCCGCGACCTGACGAGCCTGCGGGGGCAGAATGAATGGCAAAAACAGGCCCCGAAGCTCCGGGCCAACTTCGATGGCAGAGCCAGAACCGGCCCGAGTTAAAAAGGCCCGCCCAGCTCGGAGGCACCCTCCCGGGCCATGATGCCTGTCACCGGACAGAGACCGGGCGTTTCGGTCTCATCCCCGTGGTACATATGCCATCTGCCTACCATCGCGTTTGAGGATGTGCCACGCGGATCGAGAACCTACAGCATGTGTAGGTTCCCATTTCTGATGTCCCCGCAGGCGGCTGTGAGCAGGGGCGAACCAGACGGTCCCGCGATGTGGCCCCGAAGCCCGTCCAGGTTCCCTGGCCCCTGCGCTGATTATGCCGAGCGTTTCTGACGTGTTGACGGTCACTGCGATCTGTCCGCTGGTGGCCGTCGGGACCTACCCGGAGACAGCCAAGACGATTACGCAATGTGAATGTGTCGGAGGGAAGGCCGCTCGATGTCCGCCGTTATGCCTGCTTGCGGTGGTATGCATTCCATGGTTGACTGCCGCGCCGAACTCGATGTCCGGCGCGGCAATAGCAGGCCGGCGGCATGACCGCCACCGCGCTCGCTCTGTGCGCCTACCGCGGCTGAGACCTCCGGTAGCGGCGGCCGATCAGCCAGTAGCCGGCCGAGCCGAGAGTGTTGACCGCGCTGGCGATCCGCCAGAAGGTCTTACTTCCCCGGACCTGCTGTGCCGGCTGGTGCCGTATGTCCCGCCATGTCCAGGCCGCGGCGAGCGCGTGCCCGGTCAGGAACAGGACCACGACCCTGCTGGACGTGCGCTCCATGGAGGTCATTCCTTCCGTGAGCCAGCGTGCGGATGAACCCCGTCCCGCTGGACCGCGGCGATGAAGCCGTCCGGGTCTACGAGGCTCACGATCAGTTCGCTGACCCTCGCCCGGAGGAAGAAGGTGCTGAGGCTGCGCCCGGTGCGGCAAGGCGGGTCGATCGTCATCTCCACGAGGCCGTCGGCCGAGCCGTTCGCCAGCCAGCTTGCGCCCCTGCTGTGCACGCCGATCGTTCCCCGGGTCCGGTGCGAGGACCGGGCGGCCCGGCGAACGGAGGCGCGCGGCACGTCGACCTTGAAGTCGGCCATCCGGAGCCGGAGCTCGCCGGCGTCCACCTCGATCCGCCCTCCGCCTGGGCCCCCGCCGAGCAGGGTGTCGGCCCAGGCTGAGACCCGGCCCATGCCGCCATAGCTGATCGCGAACCGTTCCGGTTCCCCGGCCGGGTTGCTGCTGCTGGCTGCCCGGAACTCCCTGATGACCTCGCGCCGGGCGGCGGCGTAGGACTCGCCGGTCTCCGCCATGCGCCTGCGGGCAGCCGCCTTGATCTTGTCGTGCGCCATCGTTTCCTCGATCCGGTGGCTTCGTCCCGGCGTCTAGCCACCGCAGAGTGATCACGATGGGAAGGAAAGAAAACACACGAGGGCTGCGCCGCTCTTGTCCTCGACCGCTACCGCCAGCGCCGGGCCAGGGTAACTCGGAGACAGGCAGGTGTGTTAGCTGCCACGACAAGCATAGCTCCCTGAAATGACACTTGTCAGGTGCCAAGCCGTCGCGCGCCCTACGATCGCCGCGCCGGCGGCTCGATTCCACCCGATCGTGGCTGAGCGAGACCGCGGCCCGATCTTCAGCCTTCGACGTCGGCGGGGACACTGAGCTGTTTGCCGTCCCGGTAGATGCTCATGGGTATCTCGTAGGCGCGGGCGAGGTCAGAGATGGCGGTTCTGCTGTAGCCGGTGCGCTGTCCGATCTCGGCAAACGAGAGCCGCTGCCCGTGGTGGAGGTTCCAGAGCTGCTCGCGGGAGATGGTGTATCGCGCCCGGCGGCGCCGGGTACCGGAAGCTGGATCTGCGGGTGCCGGGTGGTCGAGGAGGAGCGCCTGGATGGCGTCGCTGGTCGTTCCGAGGCGGCAGCCGATCGCCGCTGCAGAGGCACCGTCGGTGCGCACTAGATTGTGGATCTCGTCCAGGTCGAGGCTGGCGAGGTCAAGCCCGGGCAGGTTCAGGCCGTCGAGGAGCTTGGCCGGCGGCTGCCAGACCGTCGGCTCGTCCCGGTTCTGATGGCGTGCCAGGAATTCCTCTGCCACGCGGGTGAGCTCGGCGGCGAACTCGGGCGTCAGGGCGGTGATGAAGGCCGCCAGCCTGGTCTTGAAGGTATGGTCGTCGCTGGACCGGGGGAACGGTGCCCGGGTGAAGGGGAGGCCGCTGAGCCGGGTGAACAGCACATGCCGGGCATGCGGCGCGAGCCGCCTGGACAGCTGGAGGTGGTCGGCGCGTTCGGCGCGCAAGCGGATATCCTCCCATTGCGCGTCCGGGAGCAGGCTGGTGTAGTCCAGCTGGCGTCGGCGTTCGTAGTCGATGACGGCTGGCTGGGCGTCGAGGTGGCCGGCGAGCCCGGTCAGCGCAGTGCAGATGTCGCTCCATTGCGGCGTGGCGTGCAGGCGCTGCAAGGTGCTGGTGACCGTCCAGTGGGTGGTCACACCGCCGAGGAGCCCGGCTGCTTCAGCATGGGTGAGCCGGGTTCCGGCCAGGAGCAGGGAAGCCGCGAGGGCGGGACCCCGCACCCCGGGATACCCCTCTTGCGGCGGCAGGAGCCGGGCGGTCCACGCGGGCCAGAAAGTGGAGGGGATCGCATGCCGGCGGGCACGCGCAAGGGCCCCGGTCGTTTCGAGGCGGACGGCGGGCGCGGGGGCGTCCGTGCGGTAGCGCAGCTGGTCGCCCGGGCGCAGGTCCGGGCCGAGCACGGCGAGCTGGACGCGGCGGAGGATGTCGCTGGTATTGCGGCCCCATTCGTCGAGGCCGGAAGCGTAGGGCGGGAGGCGGACACCTGCCGAGGTAAGCCGGCGCAGCCGGTCCGCGGCGGTTCCGGCGTCCTGGCTGGTCATGACCTGGACGGCATGGGATAGGCCCAGAGCCGCTCCTGCGGTCATGGGCGGCGCGGCGCCGACGCGGTGCTGGGCCGCGTGCTGGCCGTCGTGCTCCTGGCGGGCGAGCTGATGCAGTCCGGCGAGCACCCCGTCCGTCATGTCACCGGGAATTTCCCGGTCCAGGGCGTGGGTGATGACGCGGCCCGCGATCGCGCGCAGGTCGGCCAGCGCGGTGATAGTCGCCTGCGGGGCGGCCTCGTAGAGCCCGAAGCCAGCGGTACCACCGTCGATGAGCTGGTCGATGATCTGCTGGGCGGCCAGGACCGGGTGCCCGGACGGTATCTGCAGGGCAGGGGTCCGGGCGAGGTCGGTCCCGCAGCGCTGGTGGCGGCGCCGGCCTGGCCGCTGGCTTTCTCCCGGGAGGGGGACGGGGCCTCGCAGTAGCCCGGGGACGGCGGCAGGTGGCTCTCGCTGGCCCGGAAGCCGGGGATGCTGTCGCACGCGGGGCAGGTATCGGCTAGCAGCCGCTGATGGGTGGTGCAGGCGAAGCTCCAGGTCAGGCGCCAGCGGAGCTGCCAGCGCCCGCCAGTTTCGGCCAGGCAGCCGGGGCAGTAGCGTGATCCGCGGCCGCGGCCCCACATGGCGCGGAGGCTGACCCGGCGGCTGGGGTGGTCGATCATGATGGCGCGCCGGTCGTAGCGGCCCATGGTCATGGCGTGGAGTGCGGGAACGGGGACGCCTGCGGCGGCGCTGATCGCCCGCGCCTCGTGGTCACGCAGCAGCACGACCCGGTTGGCGGGGATGTCGTCTTTCCGGAGGACGCTGTGCGGCCCGCCGGGCAGGCCGAGCGACCAGCACAGGTCGGTCAGCGGCACCTTGAGGCGGTGCGCGAGGGCGTCCAGCCACGAGTCCAGTGCTTCTCCCGGCAGCGGTGCCAACCGCAGCGGGAGCGTCCTGCCCGGCTTCATGCGCCTGCGTTTCGCGCGGCCCGCCGGCCGGCGGCCCGGGGGTGGCTGGTCAGCCGCCCGCCCGTGAGCGAGGCCTCCAGCTGGGTCCGGGCTGACTCGGCGGCGGCGTCGTTCTTGACCTGGTCCAGCACCTCGGTGTCCAGCCGCTCGGCGCCGGTGCGGATCGCGCGCTGGCAGCCGCGGCTGACCAGCGTCATGAGCGAGCCGATGTGGCCGGTAGAGCGGGCGAAGAGGTAGTCCGGCAGGCGGTCGGCGAGCATGCCGGGAAACTTGCCCGCGAGTACCAGCCGCTGCTCGATCGCCAGCAGCAGGCTGCGCCAGTCGCGGCGGTGCTCGTCGGTGTCGATCAGGAACGGGTCCAGGGCCAGTGCGGTGGTGCGGCGGCCGGTCTGGGCCAGGGACTCGTCGCCGTCGCTGTCGATCTCGCCGAACAGGCCGCGCTCGGCCAGGCCGACGCCGACGAACAGCAGGGTGACGGGGAACTCGTTGGCGATGTACTTGAAGTGGTTGCTGATCTCGGTCGCGCTGCGGTTCCTCGGGCGCAGGAAGTGCAGGTCATCGACTACAAGGACGCGTACTTCGCATGACAAGAAGCAGTCCAGCGCCCGCTCGCCGATCTGCGTGGTGGTGCCGCGGGCCAGCCCCCGATCCCCGGGCAGCGACCGAGGTCACCGTCCCCGGGCGGATGGTCCTGGCGATTCCCCAGGGCCGGCGGGACGGCGTCGTCACGGAATTCCCCAGCCTGCGTTGCAGAGCACTGCTGGCCGGGTTGGCGCTAGTCTCCAAGCAGGTGAGGAGGATGGCTATGGCAGCGACGACGCCGTTCACGATCGGGGTCGGCCCAGCCTGTACCGATGGAGGCTGTGGCATGGTGAGCCGCGGCGCGGGGGAGGGGACGCTGCCGATGTCGCCGGTAGCCGCCCCCGGCTTGGCCGCGCGTTCCGCTGCTTCCTGCACCGCGGCCCGGTGACCCGGCATGGCTGACGCGACCGCTTCCACGCCGCCGGCGCCGGGCGCGGCGATCGCGGAGACGCCCTCCGTCGGCCTGACCGGCGCCCAGGTCGCCGAGCAGCGCTCGCGGGGGCTGGCGAACGGGGGCGCGGAGCGGACCAGTCGTTCGGTCGCCGAGATCTTGCGGGCGAACCTCGTGACCCGGTTCAACTTCATCCTCGGTGCCTTGCTGGCCGTGATCCTGGTCGCGGGCCAGCCGCAGGACGCCCTGTTCGGCATCGTGCTCGTCGCCAACGCGCTGATCGGCATCGCGCAGGAGCTGCGCGCCAAGCGCACCCTCGACCGGCTCGCCGTGCTGAGCGCCCCGCGGGTCCGCGTGATCCGCGACGGCGCGCGCCAGGACATCGTTGTCGCGGATCTTGTCGCCGGCGACCTGGTCGACCTGCGCGCCGGGGATCAGCTGGTCGCTGACGGGGTGGTGCGGGCCAGCGCCAGCCTGGAGGCTGATGAGTCGCTGCTGACCGGCGAGTACGAGCCGGTCGGCAAGCGGGCCGGCGACCGGCTACTGTCGGGCAGCTTCGTGGTCGCCGGGTCCGGCGGCTACCAGGCCACCGGGGTGGGCGCCGACGCGTACGCCCGCAAGCTCGCCGCCCAGGCGCGGCGTTTCGCCCTGGTGCGCTCGGAGCTGACGGACGGCATCAACCGGATCCTGCGCTATGTGACCTGGGCGATCGGGCCGGTGGCCGTGCTGCTGGTGATCAGCGGGTGGCACGCCCGCGGGAACGTGCGGCAGGTCGCAAGCGGGACGGTCGCGGCGCTGGTCGGCATGGTCCCCCAGGGGCTGGTCCTGCTGACCAGCGTCGCCTTCGGCGTGGCCGCCGTCACGCTCGCCCGGCGCCGGGTCCTGGTCCAGCAGCTGCCCGCGGTCGAAGGCCTGGCCCGGGTGGACGTAGTGTGCCTGGACAAGACCGGCACCCTCACCGACGGCACCATCGCCTTCGACAGCCTCAT
>Ga0208220_1000857_pt1 | contig 12751 bp, 11 predicted proteins | sample NGESurdeep092012_9_FD_184484 | JGI IMG/M metagenome (GOLD analysis project Ga0208220, IMG submission 184484) | Arctic peat soil microbial communities from Barrow, Alaska - NGEE Surface sample F53-1 deep-092012 (SPAdes) | ecosystem: Environmental > Terrestrial > Soil > Wetlands > Peat ... | reverse complement strand
GCGCGCGCAGCGCTCGAAGGTACGCGAGATCACGCGATTCGATGCGTCGCTCTTTCGCAGCCGGCTCGCCGCGCAGGTGGATGACTTTCATCCCGGCGACTTCCTCGAGGCGAAGCGCACGAAGCGCCTCGACCGTTTCGGGCAGTTCTCCGTGGCTGCGGCTCGCCTCGCGCTCGAGGACTCGCAGCTCGATCTCGCGGCCGAGAATCGCGAGCGCATCGGCGCCATGATGGGAACCGCACTCGGCGGCGTGGGCTACGCGGAGGAACAGTGCAGCGTGTTCTACACCGGCAGCGTGAAGGATGTGGATCCCGCGCTCGCGCTCATGGTGTTCGGCGGCGCGTCGAGCTGCAACATCGCGATCGAGTTCGGCGTGATGGGCCCGAACTCGACGAACGCAATGAGCTGCGCGTCGGGGACCATCGCGATCGGCGACGCGTTCCGGCAGATCCGCGACGGCTATGCGGACGTCATGCTGGGCGGAGGAGCGGAGGCGCCGCTCTATCCGCTGTGCTTCGGCGCGTTCGCGCTCATCCGGGCGATGAGCACGCGCAACGACGATCCGTGCACCGCGTCTCGTCCCTTCGACCGCGATCGCGACGGCTTCGTGATGGGCGAGGGCGCGTCGGTGCTCGTGCTCGAGGAGCGCTCGCGCGCGATCGCGCGCGGCGCGAAGATCTACGGCGAGATCGCGGGATTCGGGATGTCGAACGACGCATACCACATGACGGCGCCGCGCCCCGACGGCTCGCAGGCCGCGCGCTCGATGCGCCGCGCGCTCGAGGACGCGGGGGTCACGGCGGGCGAGGTGGGCTACGTCAACGCGCACGGCAGCTCGACGCCGCTCAACGACAGCACGGAGACGATCGCGATCAAGCAGGTGTTCGGCGAGCGCGCGTACTCCATTCCAGTGAGTGGGACGAAGGGCTACTACGGCCACGCGCTGGGCGCGAGCGGTGCGATCGAGGCGGCGATCTGCGCGCTTGCGATGACGAATGATTGGTTGCCGCCTACGGTAAACCTCGCGCACGCGGACGATGCGTGCGACCTCGACTACATCGTGCACGATGGACGGGCGAGTTGTCCGGAGCTGATGCTGTCGAACTCGTTCGGTTTTGGGGGGATCAACGCGGCGCTGGTGTTCCGGCGATCGAACTAGGCGGCACGATGAGCACCGAGCGCCGTCCATCGCGTACGAGCTCCGTGCTCACGCTTCCCACCATCCACTGCTCCACGCGACCGTGGCGGGCGCTGCCGACCGCGATGAGATCGCAGTTCGATTCCTCCGCGTAGCGCAGCAGCATCTGGGCTGGCGCATCCTGCGGCTCCTGCGTCAGCACGATGTGGTCGATGGTCGTGTCCATGCTGCCAAGATCGCGAACTGCCAACCTGAACGCCTCGCGCACTCCGAGCTCGTGGAGGTCGAAGGAAGCCATCGTCGGGGAAGGCATGGTCTTCGCCTTGTTGGCCGATGTCATGTGGTGGGCGCGCGCGACGTTCGAAGGGCATTGAGAATCGACACAACGTCGATCACTTCCTGCAAGAGCGCGCCCACTGGGGGCCGAATGAATCCGAAGAGGGCGAACACCATCGCGATGCCACTCAACCCGAGTCCCACCGCAAGGCTCTGGCGGGCGATTCGCATCGTGCGACGGCCGATTCGGATCATCACGGGAATGAGCGCGATATCGTCCGCGAGAACGACAATGTCGGCCGCCTCAGCGGTGATCCCGCCACCGTGCGCGGCCAGCGAAATCCCGACTGTCGCCGACGACATCGCGGGGGCATCGTTGGTGCCATCGCCGACCATGAGCACAATGCTCTTCGCTGAGACGAGCTCTCGTACGATGCGCGCCTTGTCCTGAGGCAGCATCTCACCGCGGGCTTCCGTGATGCCAACTCTCTGCGCCACCGCCTCGACGTTCGCGGTGCGATCGCCCGACAGCAGCATGATGCGGTGAATGCCAAGCGCGCGGAGGTCGCGTACCACGTCGGCAGCATCTGCGCGAATGCGGTCTGCGTAGTGCACGATGCCAGCCGCCTCGCCGTCGATCGCTACGTACGCCCTCAGGCCGATTTCGTCCGTGAAGTTGGCCTCGAGAGCGGAGATCGATTCGACGGCCGATGGGTAGCGCGCGATCACCAGTGATCGCGCACCGACGATCACCTCGCGTCCCTCCACCCACCCGGTAACGCCGCTTCCGGGAGCCTCGACTACTCGCGACGCATCCGGCAGATCACTGCCCTCGCCCAGGGTGCGCCGCGCGGCCGCAACCAGCGTTCGGGCGAGCAGGTGGCTGGAGTTGTGTTCCACACCACCAGCGAGACGAAGGAGCTCGCGTTCGGTCCACGGCGGCCGAAAGACCACGCGCTCCACCTCCGGGCGACCGATCGTCAGTGTGCCGGTCTTGTCGAAGACGCTTACAGTCGTGGCGCCGATTTGCTCGAGCGCACTTCCCTGCCGAACGATGATATGCCGTTTGGCCGCGATATTGATCCCGCCGATTATTGCGATCGGAGTCGCGAGAATGAGTGGGCAGGGCGTGGCTACCACGAGCACGGCGAGCGCCCGCTGCGGATCTCCGCTCCAGATCCAGGCCACCGCGCACACCGCGAGCGCCGCCGGCGTGAACCAGACCGCATACCTGTCCGCGAGTCTCTGCAACGGCGCCTTGCTCGCCTGCGCCGTGCGCACCAACTCCACTATCCTGGCGTATTGACTCTCCCGTGCGAGCGCCGTGGCGCGGACGGTGAGTGGCGCGGCGCCGTTGCCGCTCCCGCTGGGGAGCGTGGTTCCCGCGGTCGCGTCGAGCGGCATCGGCTCGCCGGTTATCCGTGAGACGTCGACCGATGAGTGGCCCTCGAGCACCACCGCATCGCAGGGTACGAGCTCACCGGGCCTAATGAAAAGGATATCACCGATCTGCACATCGTCTGCAACGATGTCTTCGACGGCGCCGTTCGTGACCCTATGTGCCACGCGAGGCGCAGCCGCCTCGAGATCCCGCACGGCATCCGATGCGCGCCCCTCCGCGTAGCGCTCCAGCATCTCCCCGCCGGTTTGCATCAGGACAATGAGGAGCCCGGCGAGCGGCTGATTCAATAACACCGCGCCGACAATGGCGAGCATTGCGATCAGATCGGTCGCGAATTGACCGTGAAACATGAGGCCAACGGTCTTCCACACGACCGGTATGCCGGTGAGGATCAAACCGACGTACCAGATGCGGTCGCGCGCGATCGAGGCGTTCGCGACGTGAGCGCCCAGAAGCACGAGCCACACCGCCGCTCCGATGAACAGAAAGGCAATTGCGGCCAGGGGAAGTATGTTGGCTGCCGTCAGGAGGCGTGCAAAAAGAGCGCGCGGCTTCGGCGAATAAGTGCTCATGAGGAACCACCGCGACCCGGATGCTACCGCGCGGGGCGGGCGGAACGGCCGGTCGTCTCGCTCGCGTGCAGACGGAAGAGGATCGATCGCTGCGGAACCGGGTCGCCAGGCAAGAACGTATCTGCCATCAGCTCTCGCATGAGGTGCAGCCCAACGTCGTAGGCGTCCTGCGAGGCAGTTTCGGGATCGAGCAGCTCGACATGCCCCTTGACCACCACGCTGTCCCAGTCGAACAGGTCTCTCACCTCATCGACCTCGAAGGCACACCACGGATTGTGCGCGAGCGTCGCGAACTTGGAGCCCGGACTGGTACGGCCGTACAGCCAATTTCCATCGATCGTGTAATGTATCGGCTCGATGTCGACACGGTCGTGGAAGGAATACGCAATGCGCCCGACGTGCTGGCGCTTGAGCAGCGCACTCGCCTCCTCTGGCGACAGCTCTCGAATCGTGGGTGCATTGGACATCGACATGACAATCTCCCGTTTCGAATTCGCGAATGGTGGGCGCGCCCCGCGCCGTCATCCGGCGTGCACTCGATAGGAAGCTATGTGGGGCGAGGCGTCGCGGCAGTCGGAGAAGTTCGGGAAGATGTGTGGTGGAACGCCCTACCGGACATTGGACAGCGGTCCTCGACGGCCACTAACCGGGCTCGACCATCGATGGAATCAACCGCAGGTCCGACGGATAATCCGGGGGCTGCACCGGCGGCGCGATCGCCGCCTGCGCAGCGCGCGACTCGTAGTCGGCAACGTTGCCAGGCGCGTAGGCGCGATTCACGACGGGCATCGGCACACGCGCGTATCCTTCGCGCCACCTGTCCACGCTCTCGTCGAGGCATTCGTTCGTGAGCCGCGAGTCATCGCGCGCGCCGTGGTGCCCGAGCCCTCCGTCGATCGTGCGTTCGTCCGGCGCCCACAAGCGGTACCAGAGTGAGAGCGAGTCATGAAGCGCAATCCGGCTCGGCGGCGCGGCATCCAGCGGCGTCGCGTCGAGCTCGAGCTTGCACGACGTCGTCACGCGATTCACCATCCACCGCAGCGTCAGCGTCGCGAGCCCTCGGTCGGGCCACGGGTACCCGCCGCCCACATCCGAGTGTACGCCGGTGAACCATCGCTGCTCGATGCGCTGCCCCTGCTCGCGCGCGTCGGGCTGCTGCAGCCAGAGCGTGGGAACGAACGGTCGCCGCCGCTCATCGATCGCGACCGCCTGATACGCGCGATCCACCCGGCTGCTCAGCGTCACATCGTGAAAGCCGACGAGATGCGATGTGAGATGACCGAGCATCCCCACCGGAATTCCCAACGACCCCACGGTGTCCCACACGCCGATGCACGTGATGCGGAAATCCGGGTGGGAGTGCTTCGCCCGGAAGTCCACGGAGAGCTGCGCGTTGGGCGCCGTCGCGTCGCCGCGCTTGCGATACAACTCGAACGCGTCGTGCACCGCCCCGTCGATGTCCTCGCCCGCTTCCAGCTTCTCGGGATTGATGACGCCGCAATTCCGAATCAACCCCGCGAGACTCCTCACCGTATACGCGCCGCGGCTGAAGCCAAACAGATAGACGTAGTCGCCGGGATGATAATGGTCGACGAGAAAGCGGTAGCACTGGCGAATGTTGAGCCCGAGCCCGACTCCGAATGCGCCGCCCACGACGCGATCGATGAAGCCGCCCGTGCCGACGCCGGGATGATAGTACGCGAGCTGCGGCGTGCGATCCGTCGCGTACTGCTTCACGAGTTGATAAATGAGCCAGACGTTCGTCGTCTCCGAGCCGCCGATCGCAGTGGCGCGCGCGCTGTTCCAGGTGCCGTCCGCGCAGATGACGATGCGCTTGTGGGTTTGGCGAACGGTCTCGGTCTGGAGATTCTGGCGCTGGTCGGGCGGCGCGGTCCATCCACCGCGAGCCGGAGCGGTGATCTGCAGCGTTGGCGCGGCGCGATCGCCGTTGGTCATCGTCCCGGGATCAACGCCTTGCGGAGCTCGCGACGAATGCTGCGGGCAAGCCCGTCCTGGTCAGAATATCGGTGCGCGGTCTTCCATGCGGGAAGCGGAACGACCGTCTTCGCCATCATCGGATGGCCGCCCGCGCTTCCGTACGGGCTGAACACTTTGCGAACGCGCTCGCCGAGTCGCGCGTTGGGCGACAGCGCGCGAAGGCTCATCGCGAACTTGCCTGCGAACACTCCCGACACGGCGGAGATCTCCGCGCCCGCCATGCCGAGACAGAACTCGGCGAGCTGCGCGACGATGTGCTCCTGATCTGCGGGAAGAACGCCGAGATGCACGTACGCGAGGCCGTCGTGAACGCGCGCGTGCTCGAGCGCGACGCCGAACCGTCGCAGCGCGAGCGGTCCGTACGACGGATGCTGGATGCGCCGGAGCGCGACCTGATCGGCGCGCGGAAAGAGCAGCGCGAACATCTGCAGATCCTCGTCACTCGCCGCGCGGGAGAGCGACTTGGTATCGGTGATGATGCCGTACAGGAGCGCCGTCGCGAGCTTCGTCGTCACCGCGTCCGCGTTGGACGCCAACAGGTACTCGGCGGCCATCGTCGCGCTCGCGCCGTAATTGGTGCGCACATCGCGAAATCGCGCGCTGTACGGGCCCGTGGTGGGATGATGATCGATCACCGCGGCTACGGGTGGAAGCGCGTCGCCGAAGTAGGGCGGCTGCACATCCACGAGGATGAGCGGGGCGAGCAGCGGCACCCGCTCAAGCGTGGTATGCCGCACGCGTTCGTGCAGCTCGGCGATGAGGCGCTGGTTCTCGGGCCGCGTGATCTGCCCAGTCGTCACGATGGGGGAGCGTGCTGCGGAGTAGCCCAGCGTGCGGCGAAGAGCGAGCGCGGAGGCGATCGCGTCGGGGTCCGGATCGTTCTGCACGAGGAAAGCGCAACGCGTGGCGCCAGCGAGTGCGCGGCGCAGCGCGCGCACGCGGCGCCGCGCCGCGGGATCCGCGCTCACGAGCGCCGCGAGCCGGCTGTGGATGATGTGCCCCCGCTTGCGCCGTGCCGTCATCTCACCTCGACGCTAGTGGAGTGAATCGCGTGCGCCGATCAGGGACCGCTTCGGACAACGAACTTCTCGTCGTAACGCTCCATCGCCTCGCGAATGACCTGCATCGCGTACGGCGCCTGCTCCCAGCCAATCGTCTGCACGCGCTTCCCTTCCAGATCCTTGTAGATGTGGAAGAAGTGCTCGACCTCGCGCAGATAGTGCTGCGGGATGTCCGCGATGTCGAAGTATTCCTCGTAGAACGGATCGTTGCTCGGTACCGCAAGAATCTTGTCGTCCGGCTCGCCGCGGTCCGACATGCGCAGCACGCCTATTGGACGTGCATCCACCTGGCATCCCGGAAACGTCGGCTCATTCAGCAGAACGAGAATGTCCGCCGGATCGTTGTCCTCGGCGAGCGAGCGCGGAATGAATCCATAGTCGGCGGGATAGTGCACCGCCGAGTAGAGCACGCGGTCGAGCCGGAACAAACCTGATTCCTTGTCCAGCTCGTACTTGTTGCGACTTCCGCTCGGTATCTCGATGACTGCGGTAACCTTCTCCGGCGGATGCGATCCCGCCGGCAAACCGTGCCAGGGATGAATCAACGCGCAGCCTGCGCCGGGCGCGTTGCTCCCTCGCGCGTCATCGTCCCCTTGTACGCCATGGGCGCCTCGGTGACGCCGAAGTTGGTTTCGTTGAGAGCGGCGATGCGCTCCATCTGCTCGCTCGAGAGATCGGGGAGATCGCTCGCCGCCGCGAACTCATCGAGCTGCTCGTCGTCGTAAATGTTGGGGAGCGTCGTAACGATGCGCGGCTCCTCGAGCAGCCATTTGAGCGAGGCCTGGCCGAGTGTCATCTGCGTGGTGAGGAAATCGAGCGTGCGGATTTTCTGGAGCCCGTTTATGAGCCACGACCGCGGCCGGTGGCGGCGATGATCGTGCTCGCCGAACTCGGTGTTCTCCGTGTACTTCCCTTCGAGCATCCCCGACGCGTGCGTCACGCGCACGTTGAAGACGCAGTCGGGGGCGTGCGCGCGCGCTGCCTCGAGCATCGCCGTTCCCGGATGCTGCTCGATGATGTTCCAGATCATCTGGATCGTGTTGATGTCCGGCTCGCGCTCGACGAGCTCCACCGCCTCGTACAACCAGCCGATCGCGGGCCCGAACGCGGCGCCCCACGCGAGGATTTTTCCCTCGCGCACCAGCTCGCGCAGCGTCTCCCAGATTTGCGGATCGCGCACGTGATCCATCTTGATGTTGTGCAGTTGGAGCACGTCGATGTAGTCGGTTTCGAGGCGCTCGAGGCACTGATCAACCGCGTAGCGCATGAACTTGGGCTCAAGCCGGTGCGGCAGCTCCGCCTGTCCGCGGCGCGCCTTCGCTGCCGCCTCGTCGTAGATGTCGTAGCCGATCTTCGTGCCGTACACGACATCCCGGCGCTTGCCCTTGAACGCGGTGGCGAGCTGGCGCTCACTGCGCCCGTTGCCGTACGCGTCGGCCGCGTCGAAGAATGTGATGCCGTGGTCGTCGTGCGCGCGGCGCAGCATGTCGACCGCGCGCTCGTCGGTGACGTCGCCCCACCAGCCGGTGGAAAGCGTCCAAAGTCCGAAGCCGACCTCGCTGACGCTGACTTCGGTGCCGGGAAAGGTTCGATATTTCATGACAGGAGTCGCGCGGTTTCAGTCGCGAAGTAAGTGAGAATGAAGTCCGCGCCGGCGCGGCGAATGCCGATCAATGACTCGAGCATCGCGCGCTCGCGATCGATCCACCCGCGCTCGGCCGCTGCAATAAGCATAGCGTACTCGCCACTCACCTGATAGGCAGCAACAGGGTAGCCCGTCTCCTGCTTCACGCGCGAAACAATATCGAGATACGGCCCGGCCGGCTTCACCATCACGGCGTCCGCGCCCTCTTCGATGTCGAGCCACACTTCGCGCATCGCCTCGTCGGAGTTCGCCGAATCCATCTGGTAGCCGCGGCGGTCGCCAGACTTTGGAGTCGACTCCGCAGCCTCGCGGAACGGTCCGTAGAACGCAGATGCGTACTTCGCGGCGTAAGCGAGGATCGCGGTGTTGGTGAGCTTCTGCTCGTCGAGCGCTCTGCGGATCGCGCCCACGCGCCCATCCATCATGTCGCTCGGCGCGACGATGTCGGCGCCCGCGTGCGCGTGCGCGAGCGCCGAGCGCGCGAGGAGCTCGAGCGTGGCGTCGTTGTCCACCTCGCCATCGCGCAGGACTCCGCAGTGGCCATGGTCCGTGTACTCGCACATGCACACGTCGGTGATGACGACGAGCCGCGGATACTCCTTCTTGAGCGCGCGCACGGCGGAGGGCACGGGACCCTTGTCGTCCCACGCGGAGGAACCAGTCGCGTCCTTGGTGTCGGGAAGCCCGAAGAGAATCACGCCGCCAACTCCCTCTTCAGCTGCTTCGTCGACTTCGCGCAGCATCTCGTCCACGGAGAGCTGCGAAACACCGGGCATCGAGCCCACGGGGCGGCGAATCTTCGTTCCGGATCGAACGAAAAGCGGTAGCACGAGCTGCGACGCTGAGAGATGCGTCTCCTGCACGAGCTTGCGTAGCGACTCAGTGCGACGAAGGCGGCGTGGACGATATTCCGGAAATGAGGGCATGCGTCAGTAAACGCTCCGGGCGCGAAAAAAGTTGTGACGCATCATTCCGGCTGCGGCGACGGGACTTTCGTCGCCTCGCGCAGTGTCGCGAGGATGCCCGTTGCGCCATCGCGCCGCATGCGCGCGGCGAGCGCCGCGCCGGCTTCCTCGGGTGACTGAGCGCCAATCACGACCGATCCGCGGATGATGTGCTTGCCGCTCAGATCGCTCACGAGCGCGTGGAGCACCGCCTCGGCGCCCTCGCCCATGAGCAGCGCGCCGATCGGCACCTGGCATCCACCATCGAGCCCCGCGAGCAGCGAGCGCTCGGCGTGCGCCGCGAACGCGCTGCGCTCATGGTGCAAGGGCGCGAGCAGCGATCGCATTCGTTCGTCATCCGCACGGGCCTCCACCGCGATCACGCCCTGGCCCGCCGCCGGTAGCCAGTCGGGAGGCTCGAGCCACGCGTCGATGCGCTGGTGCACGTTGAGTCGCTTGAGTCCGGCCGCAGCGAGGATCGCAGCGTGCACCTGTCCCTCGTCCACCTTGCGAAGTCGTGTCGGCACGTTGCCGCGAAGCTCGACGACCTCGAGATCGGAGCGATGGTGCAGCAACTGCGCACGGCGGCGCAGGCTCGACGTCCCCACGCGACTGCCGCGCGGCAGATCGTCGAGCGACTCCGCGACGATGCGGTCGTTGACCACGAGCACGTCGCGCGGATCCTCACGCTCGAGCATCGCAACGAGCGCGAGGCCGTCGGGCATCTCAGTAGGGAGATCCTTTAACGAGTGCACGCAGCAGTCCACCTTCCCGGCTGCGAGCGCGTCCTCCAGCTCCTTCGTGAACAGCCCCTTCGCGCCGATGGAGCTCAGCGACTCATCGAGCTTCTTATCGCCGACCGTCTTGAAGGTGACGAGCTCCGACTCGACGCCCGCAATCTCGAGCGCCGACTGGACGATGCGCGCCTGCCGAAGCGCGAGCTCGGAGGCGCGCGTCGCGATGCGGACGGTGGCGGTCATGCTGGCACGAGGTGCCCGATGATCGCCCCAACGAGCGATGCGATCGTCGACTCGGGCGCCTCGACCTCGATCGGAACGCCGAGCGAGCGCGCAGCGTCACTCGTGATCGGGCCCATCGAGGCGCCGCGAATCGTGCGCGCTCGCTCGGCGCCGAGCGCTTCCACGAAGTAGCGTACCGTAGAGGCGGAGGTGAAGGTCACGAGGTCGACGCGACCGGCGTCCACTGCGTCGCGGAGCGTATCGAGGCCGGAGAGATCGGGAACAGCGGCGTAAATCTCGACCTCGTCCACCGTCGTGCCCATCTCGCGGAGCGCAGTGGGGAGAAGGTCGCGCGCGCCGGCCGCGCGCGCGAAGAGCACGCGTGCACCGCGCACGTCGTCGCGTTCGCGGAGCTTCTCGATCACGCCCTCGGCGACGTAGCGCTCGGGGATGACGTCCACCGCGAGCCCGTGCTCGAGCAGCGCGCTCGCGGTGGCTGGGCCAACCGCACAGAGCTTCGTGGCGGCGAGGGCGCGCGCATCGAGGCCCAGATCGCGAAGCGCGCTCCAGACCATATCGACCGCGTTACGGCTGGTGACTACGAGCCATTGATAGCGTGCGATATCAGCGAGTGCGCGGCGCAGCGGCGCCTGGTCCAGCGGCTCGATGCGAATCGCCGGAGCCTCGATCACGTTCGCACCCGCGGCCTCGAGCCACACGCGGAGCTGCGATTGCTGTTCGCGCGCGCGCGTGACCACGATCGTGCGTCCGAAGAGCGGACGGCGGTCGAACCAGCCGATCTCCTCGCGCAGAAGACGTACCAGCTGGGCTCGTGACATGCACCGTAGATCCTGGTCGTTGAAGCTGACGACACCACTCTCAGGCGCCTCCAGGCCAGCCGCGACCTTCAGCAGGGTCGTCTTGCCGGAGCCTCGCTGCCCCCACACGGCCACGCACTCCCCCTCGTACACCGAAAGGGAGATCTCCCGTAGAACGACGGTCTCGTGCGGTCCACGCCAATAGCTCTTGCTGACACGCTGCAGTGAGAGCCTTACCTGTGCGCTCAAGCGACTCTGTCTCCCCGCGCCGCGCCCCTGCTCTGAGGGCCGTTCAACTTGTCCATCACCATTCGCGCTCGCTGCAGCCACTCGACCCTAGCCTGCAGCTGCTTGATCTCGGCATCGCGCACCAGCAGCACCGCCACTTCCGACCACGCCTTGGGAGCGCCGCGTGAGCGGGTGGGCGGGAGTTTGAGACGCTCCAGGCGTGCGAGGCACTCCTCCTCCTGCGCTCGGGCCAATTCGATCAGCCGCAACAGGTTGTGGGGTTTGGACAGCGCGATCTTCATGTACAGCTCGTCCCGTACGGGCGCCAGAGACGAGCCGCCGAGCATCCACTCCTCGAAGTGATCCATCCCCTTCGGTGTGGCTTCGTAGATCATGCGCGGCGCCGCGCGCTCGTTGGAGCCGTCGCTCCGCGATCCCGCGCTGCGCACGAGCGCATCGGAGCTGAGCTGATCGAGCGCCGAGTAGACACCGGTGGGGGCAAAGCCCGAAGATCCAAACCTCTCCTGCAAGCGACGCGCCAAGTCATACCCATAGCCGGGCCGCTCGATCACAAGTCCCAGAACCGCATGCTTGGCTGACATCGTTTGCGTGATCCCTAGTTCAAAGCATTCGCCGGCATCTCCACACAGTATGCAAGATCGTGCCCGAATGTGTCCTTGTGCTGAACAATTTCAATGAGCAGGTATTTGTCTGGGCGCCGGCAGCGCGCCATCCCCCACGATTCCCACGCCTCCCTCGAGGAATCGCGGGAGCTCCAATTCGATGCGCGCGCCGCCGCCACGAGCCGCATCGGCGGCCACGCGTCCGCCGTGGGCCTCTGCGATCGCGTGCACGATCGCAAGCCCCAAGCCCGTCCCGCCCGAAGCTCTGTCGCGCGCGATGTCGGTGCGGTGAAAACGGTCGAACACGCGCTCGCGCTGATCGACGTCGATCCCAGGACCGTCGTCTTCGACCACGAACCTGACCCATCCACCGGTGAGCGCATCCACCTGCAAACGCACCAGCCCCTCCCCTTCGGCGGTGTGCTCGATCGCGTTGCCGATCAGGTTGCGCAACGCCTGCGCAAGGCGGTCGGGGTCGGCACGCAGCGCTCCTCCCGGGATCGGCCCAAGCTCGAAGCGACGCACCGCGAGCAGGCTCATCCCGTCCCACAGACCGCGCACGAACTCACCCAGCTCGATCGGCTCGACCCGCAGGAACTCGGTCTGCTCGGCCTTGGCGAGCAGCAGCAGATCGTCCACAAGCCGAGTGACGCGGGCGATCTCGGCCTGCACGAGCCGCTCCACGCGCCGCACCTCCTTCTCGGAGGGCGCCGTCTGCCCCGCCAAGACTTCGAGCTGGCCACGGATCACGGTGAGTGGGGTGCGCAGCTCATGAGACGCGTCGGCCACGAACGCTCGCTGTCCCGCGAACGCCTCTGTCAGGCGATCGAGCATGTGGTTGAACGCGTCGGCCAGCACCCGCAGCTCGTCGGCCTCGCGAACCACCCCGTGGATGCGCGGATGTAGATCGCCCGCATCCACCCTGGCCGCAACGGCCGCCATCCGGCGCAACGGTCGCGAGAGGCGCGTGCCGACTACCCATGCCCCTACCAGGGCGCCAATCAGAATCAGTGCGCCGGCGAGCACATAGGTGTGCACGTCGCTGGTGAAGTCAGGATCGATCCCACCATGCCCATCGGCCCCCACA
>Ga0208220_1000855_pt1 | contig 12779 bp, 11 predicted proteins | sample NGESurdeep092012_9_FD_184484 | JGI IMG/M metagenome (GOLD analysis project Ga0208220, IMG submission 184484) | Arctic peat soil microbial communities from Barrow, Alaska - NGEE Surface sample F53-1 deep-092012 (SPAdes) | ecosystem: Environmental > Terrestrial > Soil > Wetlands > Peat ... | reverse complement strand
CCGCCGGGCGAACGCCGGACGGGCCATCGGGGCCTGCGCCATCATGGTCATCGGTTCCTGTTCCTCGGTCTGAGCCTTGCCGTGGTGCGAGATTTGCGGAGGTCCGGGGCTTGCGACCTTGCTCGCGAAGTTGCGCTACAAATAGTGCTGAAATTTGCAATGCGAAACATCGGTCAGCTGACCGATCTTGGACCATGCCCGTCGGGCCCGTCGATTACGTTCCCGTGAACATCGGCCTGAGCTTGCAGAGTGAAGTACACGGCCTTCCCCCGGGGGGTACGGTAGAACCCCCACTCGGCCGACAGCGACGTCACCAGCAGGAGTCCCCTGCCCGTCTCCGCGTCCGCTTCGGCCGGGCAGTCTCCAAGCACAGGGAGATCCACCGACCCGTCATGGACATCCACCCGCAGCCCGGCGTCGTCGACGGCGATCACCAGGAGCACGGCCTCGGCCGCGAACCCGCGCCTGGCCGCCTTCCGGTTCCGGCTTGCGCCCGCGGTCGCGTGCGTGACCGCGTTGGTCACCAGCTCGCTGGTGAGCAGGATGGCCACGTCCGGGTCGACCGGGACGCACCAGGCGCAGATCGCCGCCTCGACCTCGGTCCGGGCGGCCGCCACGGCGGACAGCCGCGGCGCCAGCCGGACGACGCGGGAGACGCGCACGCTCGTGCCGTTGGCCGCGCTCGGGCCGGGCGCGGCGGCGGTATTGGTCGGATCGGGCGGGCGGATCGGGTGGATCGGGCGAGTCGGCGCCATCGGGGTCATGGGCTTTCCTTAGCGGGGCCGTGTAGTGCCGGTTGCAAAACAAATGTGCCTGCAATTTGCATTGAAAGACATCCGTCAGCTGACTGATATCCCCTCTGACCAGGTCAGAGGGGGCAGGCTCTCCGCCACAGGGGTTATTACCGGTTCCTATCCCGCCAACCACGCACTCGCGTGCGGCGTGGCCACAAGAGTCATCCAGGGTCCGTTCGGGATAAGAGAATTTGATTTTTCCCGGACGAATCGTGGCGTCTCACGAGACCTCAGCGGGCACCTCGGACCTCAGAGGTCGTCGAGGATCAGGTCGGCGGCGCGGTAGCCGACCAGCATCGCGGGCGCCCCGGTGTTGCCGGAGACCTGGACCGGGAGGACCGAGGCGTCGGCCACCCGCAGCCCCTCGGCGCCCCTGACCCGCAGTTGCGGGTCGACCACGTCGTCGGCGCTGACGCCCATCGCGGCGGCGCCGACCGCGTGGTAGATGCCGGTGCCGGCGGCCAGCGAGTAGCGCACCGCCTGTTCCGGGGTGGCCACCGCCGGGCCGGGGAACTCCTCGCCCGCGATCAGGTCCGCCACCGGGGAGGTCGCGAGGATCTCGCGGGCCGTCGCCAGGACCGGGGCGGCGGCGGCGCGGTCGGCCTCGGTCGCCAGGAAGCGCGGGGCGATGACGGGCGGGTCGGCCGGGTCGTGGCCCGAGATGTGGACGCTGCTGGCGGTCTGCGGCCGAATCGGGTAGGCCATGAACAAGATGCCGGGATGGCGGGCGAGCTTCAGGTGGACGCTCGCGGTGTCCAGCGCCATCGGGGCGAACAGGCCCTGGACGTCGGGGCGGGGCTGATCCGGGGCCGACTTGAACTGGCAGACCAGGTCGTAGCCGGCCGTCGCCAGCAGCCCGCCGCCCGATCGCAGGTACCGGAGGGCCTCGGCCGCCTGCCCGCGGCGGGTGCTCAGCCCGCTGGCCGCGACCCGGTCCGGCCTGAGCGTGACCTGAAGCGCGATGCCGCGCTGCTCGATCACGCGCTGGCCGACGTTGGGCGACTCGATGCGGGGCTCGACGCCCGCGGCGCGGAGCAGGCCGGGGCGGCCGATGCCGGACCGCTCGAGCAGCAGCGGCGTCTCGACCGTGCCCGCGCAGACGATCACCTCGCGGCGGGCCCCGATGTCCCTCAGGTTCCCCCGGCGATCGCGGACCAGCACGCCGCGGCAGCGGCGGCCGTCGAAGAGCAGGCGGCCGACCCGGGTCCGGGTCATGACGTTGAGATTGCCGCGGCCGCCCGCCAGGGCCGGGCGGACGTAGGCGTCGTAGGAGGTGGTGCGGCGGCCACTGCCGCTGATCGTTGACGGGGTGAACCCGATCCGCTCGGCGTCGGACGCGTTGGCGTCCTCGACGCGATCCCAGCCGCGCTTGACGGCCGAGGCGAGGATCGCCTCGGTGACCTCGTCGCCGGCCTCGGCCACGGTGACCCCGAGCGGCCCGCCCGCGCCGCGCAGCGGCGAGGGGCCGAGGCTGTGGTTCTCCATCGCCCGGTACGCGGACAGCACCTCCGCCCAGGACCAGCCGTCGTTGCCGCGCGCCGCCAGCCCGTCCCAGTCGGCCTGGCCGCCGCGCATCCACATCATCCCGTTCACCGCCGCCGACCCGCCCAGCACCCGGCCGCGCAGCCAGACCTCGGGGTTGGCGTCGGGCGTTACGGGCTCCGTCTGGTACCGGTAGAGGTAACGGTCGCCGCGGAGCGTGTAGTAGAAGCCCTTCGGGATGCGCAGCAGCGGGTTGACCGCCCGCCCGCCGTACTCGACCAGCAGCACGCTCAGCCGGGGCCTGGCCGCCGCCAGTCGCCCCGCCAGCACGCACCCGGCCGCGCCGGCCCCGACGACGATGTAGTCGAACTCCACACCGACCATCTTCGCCGATCACGGTAAGCGGCTACGTCATGCGGTCGCCGGTCGCCGGTCGCAAAGGTACTTGGCGTTTCCGGGGCCAGGGCCCCGGAAACGCCACGGGGTTCGAAAACATGATCTCGCCGGGCGGGTCAGTTGACGCGGGCGACGCCGGAGATGGCCTGGCCGTCCCTTGACGGAACTGCCGGGAGATCCGACCAGCCGGGATGCCACTGGCGGCCGTCGACCACGCCCGGCGGCACCAGCTCCATGCCGTCGAACAGCGTGGCGAACTCCGCAGGAGGATAGTTGTGGCCCTGCGCGACCCCGGAGCTGTAGGCGCCGAACCAGCGGTCCGCGACCTCGCCGTCACCGCGGACGTTCGAGATCACGACGTAGCTGCCGGGGGCGAGGGCCGCGGCGTACCCGGCGATCAGCGCCCGCGCCGCCGCCGGGCTGTAGAAGTGCAGCAGGAACCCCATGATCAGGCAGGCCGGGGCGGCCAGGTCGAGGGCCGGGCGGACGGCGGCGAGAATCGCGCCGGGGTCGCCCGCGTCGCCGTCGACCACGGTCACCCCCGGGCTGCCCTTCTCCACCAGGGCCCGCAGGTGGGACACCGCGACCGGGTCGTTGTCGACGTACGCCACCAGCGCGCCGGGCGCGACCGCCTGCGCCGTCTCGTGCGTACTGGGCGAGGTCGGCAGGCCGCAGCCGAGGTCGAGGAACTGGCCGACCCCCTGGTTCGCGACCCAGGTGACCGCGCGCGAGAGGAACTGCCGGTTCTCCGGGACCACGTCGGCGGCCGGGGGGAAGACGGCGACGAGCCGGTCGCCCATCTCCCGGTCGGCGGCGAAATTGTCCTTGCCGCCCAGCAGGTAGTCGTAGACCCGGGCGATGCTGGGCGTCCTTGGGTCGAATTCGGGCACACCAGAATCCTAGGGGACCGCCCGCCGGCGCAAAGCCTGCCGGGCGCCCAGGCCCGCCGCGCCCGCCTCCGCCAGGCCCGCCTCGTCCGCTGGCTGCCCTCGCCGCGCCAATACACGATCGGCCTCAATTCCGAAAGTTTCGATTAAATGAGCCCTGAGCAGCGCTTATCAGACTCACCTTCTGGCGCCCAGTCAATTGATCATGTGACGCGAATACCGAGACACCAGGAGTTTCGTAAATTCCTGCCTGAGATTGCCTTTCGAAACATTTCCGAAACATATTGACTCCCCGATGACACGGATTCACACTTTGGCCATCGACAGCCTCCAATACCTTCACAAGGAGGAAGAATCACATGACCGACCCCCCCCGAACCGCGCGAACCGCCGCCGGCGCGGCCGCACCGGCCTGCTCATCGGCAGCGCCCTCACCGTAATCCTGGCCCTGGCCACGGCGGTCTTGCCCGGCGTCGCCCAGGCCTCCGTCTGCTCAAGCCAGACCGGGAGCAATAACGGCTACTTCTATTCTTTCTATACCGCGGGCAGCGGATCGGCCTGCATGACCCTGGGGTCCGGCGGCAATTACAGCACCTTGTGGAGCGGCGTCGGCGATTTCGTGGGGGGCGTCGGCGCGAGTACCGGCTCGAACGCCCCGGTGACCTATTCGGGGACCTTCAATCCGTCCGGCGATGCGTACCTATCGCTGTACGGGTGGACGACGAATCCGATCGTGGAGTATTACATCACCGATGACTGGAGCGGCTACAACCCCTCAAGCGGGGCGACGTACAAGGGCACGGTCAACAGCGATGGCGGCACGTACGACATCTACGAGGACCAGCGGGTCAACGAGCCCTCCATCGAGGGCACCGCGACCTTCAACCAGTACTGGGCCGTCCGCACGTCGGGCCGGGTCGGCGGGACCATAACCACCGCCAACTTCTTCAACGCGTGGGCCGCCGACGGGATGCCGCTTGGCACGATGAACTACCAGATTCTCGCGACCGAGGCGTTCAACGGCGGCAGCGGCAGCTCCAACATCACCGTCGGCTCGTCCTCCGGAGGCGGCGGCGGCAGTGGCGGCGGCGGAGGCAGCAGCGGCGGCTGCACCGCGACGCTGTCGGCCGGGTCGAAGGGGAGCAACTGGTACAACCTCAACGTCACCGTCACCGGATCGAGCAGCTGGACCGTGACGATGGACCTGGCGTCGCCCGCAGTCGTTCACTCCAGCTGGAACGTCAACGCCACCTATCCGAGCGAGTACGTGATGAAGGCCGCGCCCAACGGCAACGGCAACAGCTGGGGCGTGACGATCTCGCCCAACGGCCAGTGGACCTGGCCCACGGTCTCCTGTAGTACGGGCTAGCGGCCCCGAACGTCTGAGCTAGCCCATCAGTGGCGCGGCGGCCGGCGGCCGTCGCGCCACCGTGCTGCCTTCGACTAGGCGGGCGGCCCGCGCTCAGCTTCCCGGGTCGATCCAGAGCCAGGCCGCCAGGGCCAGCCCGGTCAGCGCGACCAGCCAGCGCAGCAGGGCGGGCGGGAGCCGGCGGGCCACCCGCGGGCCGGCCAGCGAGCCGAGGAACGTTCCCGCCGCCAGCGGCGCCACCGCCGTCCAGTCGACGTGGGCGAACAGCGCGAACAGCACCGCCGAGGTGATCGTGGCCGCGCCGACCACCATGTTCTTGAGCGCGTTGGCGGAGACCAGCGACGGCTCGGTCGTGAGCAGCAGCAGCGCCAGCAGCAGCACGCCCGAGCCGGCCCCGAAGTACCCGTTGTAGACCGACAGCGTGAACAGGCCGGCCGGCAGCAGCAGCGCGCTCCCCCGGCCGGGCGCCCCCCGCCGGGCCTGCCAGGCGGCGATCCGCGGCTGCAGCAGCAGCGCCAGCGAGCCGGTCACGACCAGGAACGGCACCACCTGGCCGAACACGCCCGCCGGGGTCACCAGCAGCAGGACCGAGCCGGCCGTGCCGCCGAGCGCCGCCACCACGCCCCAGCGGCGCAGCCAGGCGCCTCGTCCGGCCAGCTCCGGCCGCGAGGCGACGGCCGAGCCGGGCCAGCACGCGACCAGCGCGACGATGTTGGCCACGTTCGCCTGCAGCGGCGCGATCCCGGCCAGCAGCAGCGCCGGGTAGGACACGAGCGAGGTGATCCCGCCCGCCGTCCCGACCAGGCCGGCCAGCGCGCCCGCGGCGACCAGGAACAGCTCGCGGGTAACCGGCGTCACTCGGTACCCCGCCTGTTCTCGACCACCATCCGGCCACGGTATCTGGTTGCCGGAATGCAAACCGCGCCCGGCGGCGAGCCGTGGAGACACTGGCGGCTAGCGTGTCGGGAACCACGGTGAATGACGGAGGGATCGAATGCAGCCAGTCAGCTACCGGTACGGGTCGGACCCGGCCCAGTTCGGCGAGCTCACGCTGCCGGACGGTCGTGCGCTCGGCACCGTGGTGGTGCTGCACGGCGGGTTCTGGGGGGCTCGGTACGACCTGTCCCTCGGCCGCCCGCTCGCGGCCGACCTGGCCGCCCGCGGCTACGCGGCCTGGAACCTGGAGTACCGCCGGTCCGGCAACGGCGGCGGCTGGCCGGCCACCTTCGAGGACGTCGCGGCCGGGATCGACCTGCTCGCCACCCTGCCGGTTGACCCGTCCCGGGTGGCCGCCATCGGGCACAGCGCGGGCGGGCACCTCGGGGCGTGGGCGGCGGCGCGCGCCGGGCTGCCCGACGGGGCGCCAGGCGCCCGGCCGGCCGTGGCCCTGACCGGGGTGATCTCGCAGGGCGGGGTGCTCGGGCTGGCCGACTGCGCGCGCGACCGGCTGGGCGAGGACGCGGCGATCAGGCTGATGGGCGGCGGGCCGGGCGAGCTGCCGGAACCGTACCGGCTGGCCGACCCGATGGCGTGGCTGCCGTCGCCCGCCAGCGTCGTCTGCCTGCACTCCCGGGCCGACCAGCGGGTGCCGTACGCCTATAGCGAGCGGTACGTCGCGGCCGCGCTGGCGGCGGGCGGCCGCGCGCGCCTGGTGGAGACGTTCGGCGACCACTTCACGCTGATCGACCCGGCCGCGCAGGACTGGGCGGTCGCGGTCGCCGCGCTGCCTGAGCTGCTGGCGGGATGAGAGTCGCCCGGGACCGTTCGGGAAAATCTAGATCTTTATCTCGAACGGACCGGGGCGACTGCTCGCGCGCCGCTGCCTCTCCTACCCGCTGATGACCCCGGTCGGCCGACCAGACCGAGGCGCCGAGGCCGACCTCGACCGCGTTGGCCCACTCGACCGCCTGCTCGAGGTCGGTGTAGCGGATGATCGGCAGGGCTGGGCCGAACTGCTCCTCCTGGACCAGCGGGGCGTCTGTTGTCGATGTCGGTCACCAGCGTCTTGGGGTAGAACCAGCCCGGCGTTTGGAGACCAGGCTTGGCGGCCGTCTTTTGGGGCGTCGCTGGGGATGCCGGCGCTGGGGATGCCGACGCTTTGGATGCCTGCGCTCGGGATGCTGGCGCTTTGGGTGCCGGCGCTCGGGATCAGGACGGGAGCAGGGCGACGGCCGCGAACCGGCCGGACGGGCGCGCGGCGCGGTGGGAGAAGAACTCGGCCGCGTTGGCTCTGGTGTCGATGCCCATGTCGTGGACGTTGGCGTCCTTGACGCCCGCCCGGCGGAGCTGGATGCGCAGGCCCCCGACGATGTCGAGGTTGCAGTGCCCGGTCCTCGTCGGGGTCAGCAGGCCGGCCGCGTCGGGGCCGAAGGCGGCCGTTACCTCCGCCGCCTCCGCGTCGCCGACCTCGTAGCTCTCGGCCCGGATGGCCGGGCCGATGCCGACCAGCAGATCCTCGGGCGCGCAGCCGAATTTTCCCGCCATCGCCTCGACGGTGTTCGGGAGCATGCCGCTGACCGTTCCCGCCCGTCCGCAGTGGGCGACCCCGATCGCCCGGTGCACCGGATCGAACAGCACGACCGGGGTGCAGTCGGCCACCACCACCGCCAGGGCGACGCCGGGCAGGTCGGTGACCAGCGCGTCGGTCGCAGGGAAGGCGCTCTGCGCGCCCGCCACGCCGTCGTGGCCGCGGCCGGCGTTTGACCGGTCGACGACCGCGACCCGGTTGGTGTGCTGCTGGGCGGCGATCGTGAGGCGGTCCACGCCGAGGGCGGCGGCCACCCGACCCCGGTTCTCCACCACCGCCTGGCGGTCGTCCCCGACCTGGGCGCCCAGGTTGAGGCTGGCGTAGGGGCCCACGGACACGCCGCCGTGCCGGGTGGTGACGACGGCGGTCACCCCGTCCCCGCTGAAGGGGAACGAGCGCAGCGGAAGCTCCGAATTCACCCGGCCACTCTAATCGGCCGCGCCCCGTCCTGACCTGTCGGCTACGCCAGCGACAGGATCGTCCACCTGTCGCCTACGCCAGCGACATCGTCTAATGGGGTCGATGGCGTAGGCGACAGGTCAGCTATCGGGTCGATGGGGTAGGTGACAGACGCGGCTTTGGGGTCGATGGCGTTGGTGACAGGACGACGGAGGCGGATGTCGACGGGGGGAGGTTACCGGAGGGCCGGTTGGGGGCGGCGGGGGCATACTGGCTCGCATGACCGACGTCATCGAACGGACGGAGACGCTGGCGGCCGAGCCGGCCTGTGCGCTCGGGGGGCTGCTCGGGGTTCCGGTGCCCGACCTGTCGGGCGGGGCCGGGCTGCCGCTGCTGTGGCACTGGTGCTACCTGCTTGACCGGCCGGCCCAGGCCGACCTCGGCCCCGACGGGCACCCCGTCCGGGGCGTGCTGCCGGCGCCGCCCGCGCCCGGGCTGCGCCGGATGTGGGCGGGCGGGCGGGTGCGCGCCTCCGGGGTGCTGCGCTGCGGCGAGCCCGCCACCCGACTGACCCGGGTGCTCTCGATGACCGAGAAGGTCGGGCGGACCGGGCCGATGACGTTCGTCGTGGTCGGCCACCAGATCGTGCAACGCGATCAGGTGGTCGTCGACGAGGAGCAGGACATCGTCTACCGCGCGCCGGTCGCCCCCGCTGGCTCCGCTGAGGCGACGGATGCGGGCGGGGCGGCGGTGGTCCCGGCGGGGGACGGCGAGCGGGAGATCCCGGTCTCGCCTACTTTGCTGTTCCGGTTCTCGGCGCTCACTTACAACGCGCATCGCATCCACTACGACCGCGACTTCGCCCGCGACGTCGAGGGGTACCCGGGGCTGCTGACGCACGGGCCGCTGCAGGCGCTGGTGATGGCCGAGGCCGCCCGCGCGGCGGAAGGCGCGGGCCCGGCCGCCTCGGCCGCGTCCGCGCGGGAGCGGTACTTCGAGTACCGCCTGGTCTCGCCGCTCTTCGACCATCAGGGCATGATCGTCAGCGCGGTCCCGGGCGAGGGGTCGACCGGCACCGCCGTTCGCGACCGGTACGGGCGGCGGACCGCTCAGGGGACACTGCGCTAGCCGTCGTCGTCCGGCCGGCAGCGCATCAGCGTGGTCCTGGTCACCAGCGCCACCACCTCGCCGTGCTGGTTCCTGGCCACGTGCTCGAAGACCACGATGCCCTGGCCCGGCCGGCTCGACGACAGCCGCTTCTCGCGCACGGTCGTCTCGCCGTAAATCGTGTCGCCGTGCCGGACCGGGGCCGGGAAGCGCGCGTCGCCGAAGCTCAGGTTAGCCACGATCGTGCCCTGGGTCAGGTGGCCGACCGAGAGCCCGACCAGGACCGACATGGTGAGCAGGCTGTTGACCAGGCGCTCGCCGAACTCGGTCTGCTCGCTGAAGGCGGCGTCCAGGTGCAGCGACTGCGGGTTCATGGTCATGGTGCTGAACAGGGTGTTGTCCGCCTCGCTGAGCGTCCGTCCGGGCGCGTGCTTGTACAGCACGCCGGTCTCGAGCTCCTCGAACCACAGCCCGCGCTGGCGGACCACCGGCACCGCCGCTGACTCAGTCATCCTGTCTCCCTGCTCGCTGACGATCCGGACGATTCTCCCCTTGCCGCTCGCGGGCCGCGCGGGCGGCCCGTCTGCAACCGTTTGCAGGTCACGGGGGCTTTGGGTGGGACCAGGGCCCGTTCGAGCGACTGAATTTGATCTTTCATGTTTGTGATTCTCATGTTTAATCGACGTGAATAAAATGTTAAAAGCAGTGAATAAATCGTAAAAACGCTGGCTCCGCCCGGTTTGACCAGGGATGACGAGATAGATTTGCCGGAATAACCACGGCGGGACACCGCCCTGGCAGCAGGGATCCGGGATGAACCAGGCACGCAGCAGAGCCAGGGCAGCCAGGCCGCCTGCCACTGCCTTCGAGCGTTCTTACCTCGGGACGATCGAGCAGGTCCGCGAGGTGTGCGTGGACATGACCGCGATCACCGACGGCTGCCCGCTATCGGACGACCTGGTGCTGATTACGTCGGAGCTCGCGACTAACGCCATCGTTCACAGCCGTTCCGGCCGGCCGGCCGGAACGTTCACGGTGCGGGTCACGCTCTATCCGGACGACTACGCCTGGGTTGAGGTCATTGACCAGGGCGGCGAGTGGGCCAGCGGCCGTCAAAGGCACGGGCTCACCGCCCTCGCATCCATCGCCGGAGACGGCAACTGGGGCGTCGACGGCGACGAGGCCTGCCACGTCACGTGGTTCCGCCTCAATTTGCCCAAGCCGCGCATCGCACCGCGGCTAGCCTCGAACGGCTAGCGCGGCCGGGGCCAGCCAGCCGCGGGCCGCGCTCGTCAGCGGGTGAGCCTGGCGACCAGCAGGCAGACGTCGTCGTCGCGGGTGCTGCCGCTGAGAAGCTCGCGCTGGACGGCGGCGCAGGTCTGCTCCGCGTCGAGGCCGACGGCCCCGCGCATCGCGTCGGCGAGCGCCACGAAGCCCTCGGCGATGTCCCGGCGCCGGCGTTCGATGAGGCCGTCGGTGTAGAACAGCAGCCTGGCGCCCCCTGCCAGCCGTCGATACCCGGCCGTGAAGGCGCCGCCGCTGTCGACGCCGAGCATGGTGCCGCTAGAATCGTCAAGGTATTCGATCTGGTCGGCGTCAGCAGCGCAGACTGGCGCCGGGTGCCCGGCGTTAGCGTACCGAAGGTCGCCGTTGACCGGGTCGAGCACTGCGTAGACCGCGGTGGCCATCGCCTCAGGAAGCAGCCGGCTCAGCGCCCTGTTGGTACATGCCAGCACGTCGCAGGGGTCCGGCCGGTCGATCGCGTAGGCGCGGAGCAGGTTGCGCACTTGGCCCATGATCGACGCCGAGGTGATGCTGTGGCCCACGACGTCGCCGATGACCAGCCCTACCCGGCCGTCGCCGAGCGGGAAGGCGTCGTACCAGTCACCGCCGACATCGATGCCGTCGGTCCCCGGGATGTAGCGCACCGCGAGGTCCAGCCCGGCGATGCTGGGGAGGGCATCGGGCAAGACTGAGCGCTGGAGGGTCTCGGCGACGCTGTGATCGCGGGCGGAGGTGTCGGCGTTGGCCAGCCCGACGCCGACCCGGCGGCTGAGTTCCTCGATCACCGCGATGTCCGTCTCCGCGAAACCGGGCCTCCCCCCGGAGCGGCCGACGGCGAGGACGCCGAGCGGGCGCCGGTCGGCCATGAGCGGAGCGGCCAGCACGGTCTCGGTCTCCAGCCGGGCCAGGATGTCGCCGAGCATCGGGCTGGCCTCGCTGCGGTGGGCCAGCCAGGCAGAAACGTCGCCCACCACCTGGCTGGCGCCGGTGGCGTAGGCCGTCGCGACCGCCGCCCGATGGGTGGCCGGGACCGTCTCGTCGGTCAGGTCAGCCGACAGCGTGCCGCGGGCGGGGTCGCGGTAGGCGATCGCGGTGGCCCGCAGCCCGTTCCCTTCGGGCAGGAAGACCATGCAGAAGTCGGCCAGGCTGTCCGCCACCAGCAGGCAGGCGCGCTGGAGAAGCTCGTGCCGGTCCTGCGCCGCCGCGACCAGACTGCCCGCCCGGAGCAGGAACGTGAGCCGTTCCCGGTCGTTGTCGGCTTCGGCGCGCGCGACGCGCTCGCGGGCAAGGATCTCGGCCCGCTCCCGCTCGGCGCGCTGCCGCGCGGTCAGGTCGACGACGAAGGACACCCAGCGCAGCGGGTTACGGCTGACCACGGCGGCGCCGATGAGGACCGGCACCCGGTGCCCGTCCCGGTGCCGGTACTCCTTCTCGAACGGCCGGCAGGCACCGGAACCCCGCAGTTGCGCCATGGCGTCATCCTGAACCGCCCGGTACTGCGCGGGGGACAGCGCCCGCCAGTCAATGCGGCCGGCCTCCAGGTCGTCCCGGCTGTGGCCGATGATGTCGAGGAAGGCGTCATTAGCGTCGTGGATCCCGTCTTCGCCGACGAGGCCCACGCCGAGCACGTTGGCGTCGCGCAGCCGGCCCATCAGCTCGGCGCCTTCGCGCAGCGCCGCGGCTACCCGGCGCTCCTCGGTCTGGTCGCGGAACATCGCGTAGGCGCGGTGCGGCCGGCCATCGGCGTCCCTGGCGTCCGGCACCGCGGTGATCCTCAGCCACCGCCGCTCGCCGGTCCGGCCGTGCTGCACGCCCATCACGACGTCCACGACCACTGTGCCGGTCCGCAGCGCCACCTTGATCGGAAGCTCATCGGGCCGGAACGGCGTGCCGTCCTCGTGCACCGCGCCCGATGCCGTCGGCAGCGGCCAGGTGAGTATCTTCTCCATGTCGATGCCCAGGATTTCGCGCGCGGCCGGGTTCGCGTCCATGATCAGCCCGTCGGCGGCGTAGTAGATGACTCCTTGCGGCAGGGTCTCGAAAAGCGTCCGGTACCGCTCCTGGGTGTCGAGCAGCTGCGCGGCCAGCGCCGCATCGCCGAGCCGCTCCCTGACGTTGGCGGTGACGTCCGCCGTGAACGCCCACAGCCCGACCACAGCGCCTTCGACGTTGCGCACCGGCTGATAGATGAAGTCGACGAACATCTGCTCAGGCTGCCCGCCGAAGCGGCTGAGCGAGAGCTCGGCCTCGTGGCCTCGCACCGGCCGCCCGGATTCCAGCACGTTGTCCATGAGCTCGAAGCGCCCCGACCCGGCGAGTTCTGGCAGCGCCTCACGGACCGGGAGGCCAAGCACGTCACGACCGCCGATCAGCTGACGGAACTCCTCGTTTACGAACTCGAAGACATGATCGCGCCCCGCGAGGTAAGCGATTGCGACCGGCAGGCTGGCCAGCATGTCACGCATGCCGAACAGCTCGGCGCGACTATTGCGCTGACGCGGAAGTAGCTCCACTATGCCCTCCAACCGCTATTG
>Ga0208220_1000854_pt1 | contig 12779 bp, 12 predicted proteins | sample NGESurdeep092012_9_FD_184484 | JGI IMG/M metagenome (GOLD analysis project Ga0208220, IMG submission 184484) | Arctic peat soil microbial communities from Barrow, Alaska - NGEE Surface sample F53-1 deep-092012 (SPAdes) | ecosystem: Environmental > Terrestrial > Soil > Wetlands > Peat ... | reverse complement strand
CGCCCTCTTCGACTCCAACCTGACCGGTCCGGTGAACATCGGCAACCCGGACGAGCACACGGTGATCCAGCTGGCCCGGACGATCATCGACCTGCTCGGCTCGTCGTCCACCATCGAGCACCTCCCACTCCCGACCGATGATCCCACCCGCCGCCGACCCGACATCACCGTGGCCCGGGCCGAGCTCGGATGGGAGCCGTCCACCAGCCTGGAGGACGGCCTGCACCGTACTGCCGCCTATCTGGCCGAGGACGCGGGCATCGCCGACCCCCACGGAGTCGCCTGAGCCGGTCTGGCGGGTCGGTGGCGTGAGCAGCGAGGTGCCGTACGGGGTGTCGTGGGCGTGGAGGGGGGGTGGCGGCGAGGCGCCGTGCGGGGTGTCGTGGTGGGCAACGTGCGGGTGGCGAGCGGGGTGTCATGCGGTATCGGCGTGGTACACAATGGGCGAGCCCCATCCCCTGGGGTCGAGTGAGGAGAGCGGGTTCATGGCTGAGGCCAAAGGGAACGACAACGGCAGTCCGACCTCCACCGAAGCGGACGAAGGCGAAAACTCCTCCCACCGGCTGCTCTCGGTGATCGTTCCCGTCTTCAACGAGCGGGTGACGGTGGCCGAGGTGATCCGACGCATCCGAGCCGTTGACGTGCCGGTGGACGTCGAGGTCATCGTGGTCGACGACGGTTCCTCGGACGGCACCGACAAGGTCCTGACCGCGCTGGGCGATTCGACTGTGCGAGTGCTCACCCACCCGGTCAACAAGGGCAAGGGGGCGGCTATCCGGACCGGCATGGCCGCCGCTCGTGGCGACCTCCTGCTGGTCCAGGATGCCGACCTCGAGTACGACCCTCAGGACTGGCCCCGGCTGCTCGAGCCGATTCTCCGGGGCAAGGCCATGGTCGTCTACGGGAGCCGATTCACCGGTGAACGCAAGAACATGATGCCGCTCCACTGGATCGGGAACCGGTTCCTCTCCCTCGTGACCAACGTCCTCTATGCGACGACGATGTCGGACATGGAGACCTGCTACAAGCTCTTCGACCGCTCGGTGCTCGAGGGCATCACCATCCAATCGGACAAGTTCGACTTCGAGCCGGAGATCACCGCCAAGGTGCTGCGTCGCGGCTACCGGATCTACGAGGTGCCGATCTCCTACGCCGGACGCGAGATCACCGAAGGCAAGAAGATCACCTGGCGCGACGGCATCGGCGCTCTCCGTGCACTGATCAAGTACCGGTTCACGCGGATCGAGCCGTGACCGGTGGCGCCGGGAGGCGCACCGCCGCAGTGGTCGTCAACTACGAGTCCGGCCCGGCACTGGCCCGCTGCGTGGCCGACCTCGACGCCTGTGGCGTCCGGGAGCTCGTGGTCGTGGACAACGGTTCGGACGACGGTTCGCTTGCCGCGGCCAGGGCGACGATCCGGAAGCTCGAGTTGGTCCTTCCGGGGGAGAACCTCGGCTACGGCGCCGCGGCCAACCGGGGAGTGGCTGCGTCCTCGTCGGAGTTCGTCCTGGTGTGCAACCCGGATCTGGAGGTCCCTCCTGGAGCCATCGAGTCGCTGGCGGCGGCCCTCGACGACGATCCGGACTGCGCCCTGGTCGGCCCCCTGATCCGCACACCCGAAGGTGACCGCTACCCCTCGGCCCGGCGGTTCCCCTCGATGGTCGACGCCGCCGGCCACTCCCTCCTCGGGATCTTCGCACCTGACAACCGCTTCACCCGGAACTACCAGCGCACCGAGCTCGAGGTCCCAGCCGGCGAGCCGCTCGTGGTGGACTGGGTTTCCGGGGCGTGCTTCCTCGTCCGCCGGACCGCATTCGAACAGGTCGGGGGATTCGACGAGTCCTACTTCATGTACTTGGAAGACGTCGATCTGTGCTGGAGGCTGGGTCGGGCCGGATGGCGGGTGGCGTACGCGACGTCGGCCGAGGTCACCCACCTGCAGGGCCGCTCCACCGACCGGCACCCGTACCGCATGATCCTGGAGCACCACCGCTCCCTGCTGCGGTTCGCGTCCCGGTCGTCGACAGGTTGGCGCAAGGCCCTCCTGCCGCTGGTGGCGGTGGGCGTGGCCGTCCGTGCCGGCCTGGCCTGCCTGGCCTGCGTGGCCCGATCACGCCAGCGTTGACGGGGACTCATGGGCCGACCTGCGGCTGGCTGCCCGCCAGGTCGTCGAGATGGGCGGAGGTGGGAACCGAAGGGCGGGGCTCGCCCGGGGGAACCGGGAGTGGCAAGGAGAGGGCTGATGTGGCGGACCCTCGGCCACCCGTGGCGCTGCAATCGGCCACCACGACCCTCTGGGCTGCGACCGGAGGCACCGGGTGGACGTTGTAGGGTATCGGTCGGTCATGGCGAACAACTCGACGGGCAAGTGGGTGCAGCGCGCCGCCACCACGGGTGGCGGCCGGACCTATCGCGGGCAGATGCCGGTCAATTGGTACGCCAGTCTGATCGTGATCTGCGTGGTCGGACTGCTCCTCGTCGGGCTGAGCCGCTATCAGCTGACCCACCGCAGCGCCTCCCCGGCAGGCCCGCCCACGACCACGCAGACCTGGTACACCGGTCTGGGCATCAACGTCTGCGGATCCTTCGAGCCGAACCTCCCGGCCAGCACCAACCAGTCCAAGACCGGCCTGGTGGCCGACGGCAACGGCGTCGTCACCGTCTCCCCGAAGAACAGCTCAGAGTCCGGGAGCAATGCCACCCTCGGCAAGTTCGTCTCTAAGTACAACGGCCTGGAGCTGACCAACTCGACTCTCAGGTACCCGGGCAAATCCACCTACACCAACGGTGATGTCTGCCCGAAGGGGACGCCCGACTCGGGGAAGCCCGGTGTCGTGATCGTCTACAGCTGGCCGAACTTCACCGCCAAGCACGGGGCCGAGACACCTGGCGACCCGCAGAACTTGTTGTTCGAGAACGGTCAGCTCATCACCATGGCATTCGTTCCGGCCAGCGCCGCCATTCCCAAGCCGCCGTCCACGGTGATCACCAGCCTCATCACTGCCGACCAGGCCGGGCCCACGACGCCGACGACTGCGCCGACACTCACGCCGACAAGCAATCCGACATCGACCACGGCGCCGCCCTCGTCGACCCTTGCCACCACTCCGCCGACGGCTCCCACCACGACGAAGCCCGGCGGATCAAACGGGTGAGGGCCGTCGTCCTGGTGGGCGGCGAGGGCACCCGCCTCCGGCCCCTGACGCTCACCGCACCCAAGCAGATGCTCCCGATCGTGGAGCAGTCCATGCTGGAGCGCGTACTCGGACACCTGGCCTCCCATGGGATCGACGAGGCCGTGCTCTCCCTCGGCTACCGCCCCGACGCGTTCTCCGACGCCTACCCGGATGGTGTGATCGGCGGGGTGCGGTCCACGTATGCGGTGGAACCGAGTCCGCTCGGCACCGCAGGTGCCATCCGGTTCGCGGCGGACTTCGGTGGCATCGACGACACCTTCGTGGTGCTGAACGGTGACGTTCTGACCGACTTCGACATCACCGACCTCGTCGCCTTTCACCGCGAGCGAGGTGCCGAAGGAACGATCGGCCTCACCCCCGTCGACGACCCGAGCAGCTTCGGCGTGGTCCCGATCGACGAGCAGGGGAAGGTCACCGCGTTCATCGAGAAGCCACCCCGCGACGAGGCCCCGACCAACCTGATCAACGCCGGCATCTACATCCTCGAACCATCGGTCCTCGGCCGCATCGCACCGGACGTGCGCGTCTCCATCGAGCGGGAGACCTTCCCGGCGATGGTTGTCGACGGCAGGCTCTTCGCCAAGGGATCGGACGCCTACTGGCTCGACACCGGGACACCCGACGCCTACCTCCGTGCCCACCGTGATTTCCTGAACGGCCGCCGCTCCGGACCTCCTTCGCCTGACGCCGTGGCCGATCCCGACCTCGGTACCGGGGTGTGGACGATCGGCGAGGTGGACGTCGTGGCCGGTTCGGCGGAGCGGTCTCTGATCGGACGGGGTGCGTCCATCGCCCCCACGGCCAAGGTCACGGACTCCGTGATCGGTGCCGGCTCAGTCGTCGAGGAGGGGGCGACGGTGTCCGACTCGGTGCTCCTCCCCGGTGCCCGAATTGCCGCCAAGGCGACGGTCGACGGTTCGATCGTGGGACCCGACGCCACGGTCGGGCAACGTTGCGTGGTGTCCGGGGTGTCGGTCATCGGTGCAGGTGCGGTCATCGCGTCGGGGAGCTCGCTGGACGGCGAGCGCTACCCGTCGGGGAGCTGACGGTGCGGGCGCTGGTCACCGGAGGTGCCGGCTTCATCGGATCCACGCTGGTCGACCGCCTCCTCGCCGAGGGTCACTCAGTCGATGTCATCGACGACCTGTCGACCGGATCGCTGACAAACCTGGCCGCGGCCCGGGGTATCGCGGACAACGAGTTGACGTTCCACCGCCTCGATATCCGATCGCCGGAGGTCGTGGACCTGATCGCCCGGCGGAACCCGGAGGTCATTTTCCATCTTGCCGCCCAGGCTGACGTGCGGAGGTCCGTGGCCGACCCGGTGTTCGACGCCGACGTGAACCTGATAGGGACGCTACGGATCCTGGAGGGTGCCCGGACCGCCGGGGTGTCCCGGGTGGTGTTCGCGGCCAGTGGCGGCACGCTCTACGGCGAGCCGGACGTGTCGGAGCTCCCGCTGAAGGAATCGCTGCCCCAGCACCCGCTGTCGCCATATGGGGTTTCGAAGAAGGCGGCCCTGGACTACCTGCTGGCCTACCGGGAACTGCACTCGCTCGAGTTCGCGGCACTGGCCCTGGCCAATATCTACGGGCCCCGCCAGGACCCCCATGGAGAAGCCGGCGTGGTGGCGATCTTCGCCGAGCGCCTCTTGCTCGGGGAGCCGGTCACCATCTTCGGTGACGGCGAACAGACCCGGGACTTCGTGTACGTCGACGATGTGGTCGACGGCTTCGTCCGTGCCGCCACCAAGGGCGGCGGTCTGGTGTGCAACATCGGCACCGGCACAGAGACGTCGGTCAACACCCTCTTCCGGGAGATGGCCCGCCAGGCCGGAGTCGATGTGGAGCCCGAGTTCAAGCCTTTGCGCGCTGGCGAGCTGGCCCGGAACTGCCTCGATCCGACTAGAGCCGGGATCCAACTCGGCTGGAGTTCGTGGACCGAGCTCGGCGAGGGCACGGCAGCGACGATCGATTTCGTGCGCACCCGCCTCGAAGAGGCCGGCAAGCTCTAGACGATCACGCAGCCTCACTTCCGGGGCCTGGCCTCCGGCGGACGGTCGATGCCCAACCCCGGTTCCTGCCCGAAGGGCGCCTGCGGCGTGAACGACCATCCGGGCTCGTCGTCGGTCGGACCGTGCCGTTCGAGGACCCACCCCTCGTAGGTCTTCAACCGGTGGTGGTGGTGGCAGAGAAGGGCCAGGTTGTCGAGCGTGGTGGGCCCGCCGAACTCCATGGGCCGCACGTGGTCGATCTCCAGCCCGTAGGGCATGGAACAGCCCGGGACGACGCAGGTCCTGTCCCGGAAGACGAGGGCGGTACGCAGCCTCTGATTGATGGTCCGGCCCACGTGGCTGACGGCCTTGATGTCGCCGGCCTCGGTGAAGACCAGGCAGAGGAACGAATCAACGGCCAGGGCGGCGACCAGGGGCACGGGAATGGGACCGTGACCGTCGAGTTCGCACAACTCGCCCGGGTCGGCCCGGCCCCGTACAAGTGCGTCCCGGTCGACCCGGACGATCACCGAGGCCGTCGGTGGCCTGGAGACGAGGTCGTCGGCATCGGCAGGGCCGGGTCCGCCGGCGTCTGCGACACAGCCTCCGCCGACCAGCAGGAAGAAGGCATCGGCCCGGAGTGCGGCCTCGGGCTCGGGCGGGGGCGGTGCGGCCCCATCGGCCGCTGCCGCCCGCCTGGCCGAGCGCAGGCGGTTGGCCATGGGGACCAGGCGGGCCATGAGGGCCGCTCCCCGCTCGGGGGTGTCCTGGCCCTGGTAGTGGAATGCGCCGTCGGAGTCCGTCCAGTGCGCAAACGACCGGTTGGCGTGGATGCGCTGGGCCCTGGCCAGGGGGTCGTGCTTCGCCGACGTGGCCTTGACCCGCTGGCAGCGCTCCTTGGTGGCTCGGAGGGACTCGTGCTCCGACCCGGCGAGGAGCTGGGACTCGGCGCCGGGGTCCCAGGCGGCGGCGTCGGTGATCTCGGCGGCCTTGGCCCCGGACAGCTTGCCCGCCCGCATGGCCTCTTCGACCGAGGGCAGGGCGCTCAGGCGCTGGCCGGTCTCGAGCGTGCGCTTGGCCTGACCGGCAGAGCCGCCCTCCAAGGTGGCCAGCAGATCGGCCGGGGAGCGATGGCCCTCAGCTTCCCAGTGACCCGAGGCGGCGATCCGGGGGGCGAGGAGGGTTTTGGCTGCCACCACGAGGCGCTCCATCCGGTAGACGTCGCCATAGAGGGCGGTGGCATCGGCCCCGAGGAGGGTGTAGGGGTCGATGGCGTCGACGAGCGCGCCGAGACGCTCGGAGAGGTCGGCCACCTGCGAGATCAGGTCGGGGGAGGCAGGCGAAGTGGAGAGATCCGACGCCATGGGGACAGTGTTGCCGGGGGGTGTGACGACTTGACTCGCCAGACGGGTAAGTGCATACTTACGGTTAGTGCAAACTTACGGAGATGCGATCGGGGTCCTGGGGGACCCGACCCGTCGGGCGATCTTCGAGCTGTTGTCCGAGCAGCCGTCGTCGGTCGGTGACCTCGCGGCACTGGTACCGGTGAGTCGCCCGGCGGTCTCCCAACACCTGAAGGTCATGAAGGACGTCGGGTTGGTCCTGGACGAACGTGAGGGCACCCGACGCATCTACCGCCTCGACCCTGACGGCGTGGCGGAGATGCGGGCGTACCTGGACAGGTTCTGGCATTTGGCCTTGGCCGGATTCAAGCGACACGTGGAACTACAACGAGAGGAGTCGACATGAGCATGACAGCGAGCACACCGGTCGAGGTGTCGATCGTGGTGGAAGCCCCCATCGAGGAGGCGTTCGACGTCTTCACCCGGGACATCGGGAGCTGGTGGCCGGCCGATCACCACATCCTCCAGGCCGAACTGGCGGAGATGGAATTCGAACCCCGGGTGGGAGGCCAGGTCATCGACCGCGGCGTCGACGGCACGGAGTGCCGATGGGCCCGCGTGTTGGCCTACGACCCGCCGACCCGTCTGATGATCTCGTGGGAAATCGCACTGAACTGGCAGGTGGAGACCGATCCCTCCCGCACGAGCGAGGTGGAGGTCCGGTTCACGTCCGAAGCCCCGGCGCGGACCCGTGTCGAACTCGTCCACCGCAACATCGAGCGCCACGGCGACGGCTGGGAGCAGATGCACGGAGCCGTGTCCTCGCCCGACGGATGGCAGGTGGGCCTCCAGCGGTTCTCGGAGCGGATCCTTAGCGGGAAAGCGGACATCCCGGCCTGACGCGCCTGGCCGGACCGCATCGACATCGACACGGGCGAGGCACCACCGGGCGGCGGGCGCATCAGGGACGTCCTAGGTGAGGCGACGATGCCGGCTACGCGCCGGTTTTCGATGGGTCGATGCGGCTGCGCACGCTCGCGCACCAATTGCCTGTAGTATTCGGGAGTCCACCCGCGCCGCTTCGTCTGCGCCCGGTGGTTCCCGAGGCACACTCCGGTGCTTCTCCTGTAGCCCGAAAGTGTCTCCATGCCTGCTTCTGCCCCTTCCTTCGCGGTACTCGGCGTGCCCACGGACATCGTGGCCGCGCTAGATGCCAACGGCATCACGTCGCCGTTCCCCATCCAGGCGATGACCCTGCCCGACGCGCTGGCCGGCAAGGACGTCTGCGGCAAGGCGCCGACGGGGTCCGGCAAGACCATCGCCTTCGGTGTCGCCGCCATCGCAAACCTCAAGGGCAAGTCGTCGAAGCCGAAGCATCCCCGCGTGCTCGTGCTCACACCGACCCGGGAACTCGCCGCCCAAGTCGCCTCCGAGCTCCAGGTGCTCGCCGATCCCCGCGGCCTGCGGGTCGACTGCTTCTACGGTGGCGTCGGCTACGGCCCCCAGCTGAAGGCGCTCTCCAGGGGCGTGGACGTGGCCGTGGCCTGCCCGGGCCGACTCGGAGACCTGCTCGAGCGCGGCAGCATCCGGCTGGATGCCGTCGAGATCGTCGTGATCGACGAAGCCGACCGCATGGCGGACATGGGCTTCCTCCCCGATGTCCGTCGCATCCTCGACCTGACCCCCGACGGGCGCCAGACGCTGCTGTTCTCCGCCACCCTCGACGGCGACATCGACGTGCTGGTGCGGCGCTACCAGCACGACCCGGCCCGCCACGAAATCGAAGTCGACGAGGACGACATCAACGCCGCCGTCCACATGTTCTGGCGGGTCTCCTCGGGCGACCGGGTCGAGCGGACCGGCGAGGTGGTCACCGCCAGTGGCCCGACCATCGTCTTCTCCCGTACGAAGCACGGCGCCGACCGGATCGCCCGGCAACTCGAACAGCGCGGCATCCGGACCGCCGCCATCCATGGCGACCGCAGCCAGAAGCAGCGCGAGAAGGCCCTCGACTCGTTCGTCCGCGGCTCGGTCGACTGCCTGGTGGCCACCGACGTCGCCGCACGGGGCATCCATGTCGACGGTGTCAACGCCGTCGTCCACTTCGACCCGTCGGCCGATCCCAAGGACTACGTGCATCGCTCGGGACGGACCGCCCGTGCCGGCGCCACCGGCGTGGTCGTGAGCTTCGTCACCCCCGACAAGACCGGTGCCGTCAAGAAGCTCCAGCGGGAGCTGCACGTGCCGATCGGGACCACCGAATTCGACCTCGTGGCCATCGAGAAGGTCCTCGGTCCGCCGCCCCCGCGGCGGGTGGTCACCGAGCGCCAGCCCGACCGGGGTCGCGAGCCGTCGCCCAACGCCAACCGCGGTGGCGTGCGGGCGTCGCGCCCCTACAAGACCCGCAAGCCGGGCGGTCACAGTGGCGGATCACGCAACGGCAACGGCAACAGCAACGGCAATGGCAACGGCTCTCGGGACGACAGCGGTGCGCGTCCGACCGGCGGCAAGCCATCGGGATTCTCGAAGCCGGGGAAGCCGTCCCGTCCCGGAAAGCCCGGCAGGCCGGCGGGATTCGCCAAAGAGGGCAAGCCCGGACGCGCCACCAAGCCCGGGGGGTCGGGCACGCCCGGCACGCCGTCCAACCGTGGCGGGGCTCCGAGCGGGCACAAAGCCCGCGGTGCGGGGTTCGGTCCGTCGGGTGGCGTGCGAAGGGGCGGTGCCGCCGGATCCCGACCGACCAGCGGTGGCGCCGGCCGGTCGCAGCGGGGTCGGTAGGCGCCTCCGTTGCGACCACTGGTCGCGCCGGAATGCACCACCCAACCTCTACAGTCGGAGCATGCCTTCCGACACGAAACCCACCGTCACCATCCCCGACGGACCCCCTCCCACCGACCTGGTCATCGAGGACCTCGACCTGGGGTCCGGGGCCGAAGCCGTGGCCGGCAAGCCGGTCACCGTCCACTACGTGGGCGTCTCCTGGTCGAGCGGCGGCGAGTTCGACTCGTCGTGGAGCCGCGATGAGCTGTTCAGCTTCCCGCTGGGTGCCGGGCACGTGATCCAGGGATGGGACCAGGGTGTGGCCGGCATGTTGGTCGGCGGTCGGCGCCGGATCACCATCCCGCCCGAGCTCGGCTACGGGAGCCGGGGCGCCGGCGGGGTGATCGGCCCCAACGAGACACTGGTCTTCGTGGTCGACCTCTTCGACGTGGGCTGACCGGTCAGCGGAAGAGGTCGCCCGACGGGTCGCGCACGATCTCGCCGGCCACCGAGCCCTGCCGCAGCCACGCGGGATCCACGCCACGCACCACCGCGGCGGGCACGGACTTGTCCTTGCCCATCACCAGCTCGGCAGCGCCGGCGATCTCGTCGGCGACGCACAACTCCGTGGCCTCCAGCACGCGACCGGAGGCGTCGGTCGTGCCCCGCAGGTCGACGATCCCGGCGACGCCGGCGATGCCGATGGCCACGTCCGTCACCCCGTTGCGCCAGGTCCGGCCGAACGTGTCGGAGACGATCACGCCGACGGTGACGCCCAGCCGGTGACGCAGTGCCTCGCGGATGCGCCGGGCCGATCGGTCGGGGTCGACGGGGAGCAGCGCGGCAGTGCCGACCTCGACGTTGGACAGGTCGATGCCGGCGTTGGCACAGACGAACCCGTGCGGGGTCTCGGTGATCAGCAGGTCGCCGCGGCGGCGCAGCACACGTACGGACTCGGCTTCGACCAGTCTGCGCTTGGCGTCCGGGTCGGCGGCGTCGATGGCCACGATGCGTCCCTCCGCCTTGGAGACCACCTTCTGGGTCACCACCACCACATCGCCGTCGAGCACCCAGGTGGTTGGACCGCCGGAGTCGCCCGCAGTAGTGAACGCATCGGCGAGGAGACCAGCCAGATCGTCGCCGGGTCGGACCTCGCCCACCCCGTGGACCGGCACCACGGTCAGGGCGCCCGCGGGCACCCCGGTCCCCCGGGCGACCGACGGGTCAGGAACCGGCATCCAGGACCACCTGGGCCAGTGCGGCGGAGCGCTTCACGTCGGACATGATCGTGGGGGCCACCACGCAGCGGACACCCTCGGCTTCGACGGACGGGGCCAACGCCGCATCCGCCTCGTCGATCACCAGTGTCGACACCCAGGGTGCGTACCAGCGGGCGACCCCCACCACCGAGGACTCGAACCCCATCTCGACCAGGAGGCGGTCGGCCGGGCCCTTGAGGGCGGCACCGGCGACGATGGGTGAGACGGCCACGACCTGCTCCCTTCGGGCGGTCAGGGCGCCGGCCACGCCGGACACGGCCACAACGGGGTCGATCGACACCACCGGGTTGGACGGGCACACCACGACGGTGTCGGCGGCGGCGATGGCCTCGAGGACGCCGGGCCCCGGTCGGGCGTTACCCGCCCCGGCGAACCGGACCTCGCGCACGGCCACCTCGTGGCGGAGCTTCACGAAGTACTCCTGGAAGGCGACCTCGTCCCCTCCGGCCAGGAGGAGCCGGGTGCGCAGGGGATCGTCGGTGACCGGCAACAGGCGGACGCCCACGCCGAACCGCTCGGCCAGCTCGGCGGTCACCGTGCCGAGCGTGGCCCCCTCGGCCAGTCGCTGGGTCCGGTAGCAGTGGGTGGCCAGGTCCTGGTCGCCCAAGTTGAACCAGGTCACGCCGCCCAACTTCTGGAGGGACTCCATGACCCGCCACGTCTCGCCGGCCAGCCCCCAGCCCGTCTCGGGGTTGATGGCGTCGGCCAGGGTGTACAGGACGGTGTCGAGGTCGGGGCAGATGTGGAGGCCGTGGAGGTCGGTGTCGTCGCCGACGTTGACCACGGCCGTGATGTCGCCCGGCGCCATGATCTCGACCATGCCGCGCAGCAGCCGGGCGGCACCCACCCCGCCGGCGAGTGCGGTGATCACGGGGCCGACCCCTGGTGTGCGCGCGTGGTGGGCATCCGCGCAGGCTACCCGGAGGGTCGGTCCGGCCCGGGCGGCCGATGTCGGCGTCGCGGGACGTCGACGCGGATGTGCAAGGCTCGCAGCGTGCCGCCGGAGCGACCAGCGACTGCCGCCAACGACCGGCTGTCGGTCGGATTCGACGCGACCCCACTGCTCGGGCGACCCACCGGCGTCGGCGTGTTCTGCGCCGGAGCCCTGTCGGGGATGGCCGACCGGGACGATCTCGAGGTGTCCGCTTTCGCCGTGAGCTGGCGCCGCAGGCAGGGAATCGCCGGCCGGGTGCCCGCCGGCGTCACCACCGGGCAGCGACCCATGCCGGCGCGGCCGCTGCAGGCCGCCTGGGCCCACGGCCACGTCCCCCCGGTCGAGTGGTTCCTGGGTCGGCGGGACGTCATCCACGGCTCCAACTTCGTGGTGCCGCCGACCCGGTCCGCCGCCCGAGTGGTGACGGTCCACGACCTCACCGTGGTGCGCTTCCCCGAACTGTGCGACGCGCCCACCCTGGCCTATCCGCGCCTCGTCCGGCGGGCGGTGTCCGACGGGGCCTGGGTCCACACGCCGTCGGCATTCGTGGCCGCCGAGGTGGTCGCCGAGTTCGGTGTCGACCCCTCGCGGGTGCGGGCCGTCCACCACGGGGTCCCGGCGCTACCGGAGGGACGGGGGGCGGGTCCGGTGCTGCCCGACGGTTGCAGCCGTTACGTCCTGGCCGTCGGCACGGTCGAGCCGAGGAAGGACTACCCCCTCCTGGTCCGGTCGTTCGGCGCGGTGGCCGCCGCCCACCCCGACGTCGCCCTGGTGATCGTCGGGGGCGACGGATGGGGAGCCGGGGCCCTGGCCGACGCCGTGGCCGCATCGGGGACGGGGCCGAGGATCGTCCGGACCGGCTACCTCGACGACGCCGGCCTGGCCGCGGCCCTGGGTGGTGCCGCGGTGCTGGCGTACCCGTCTCGGTACGAGGGGTTCGGTTTCCCGCCGCTGCAGGCCATGGCCGCCGGCGTGCCGGTGGTGGCGACCGCCGCCGGCGCCGTGCCCGAAGTGGTGGGCGACGGTGCCTGGTTGGTCGATCCGGGAGACGGGGACGCGCTGGCCGCCCGCCTGGTCGACGCCCTGGACGGCGGGAGCGCCGTCGACGCCATGGTGGCGAGGGGGCGGGCACGATGCGCCGAGTTCAGCTGGACGCGGTGTGCGGTCGGACTGGCCGACCTGTACCGCGACGCGGTCAGCTGGTCGCCCTACGCCAGCGGCGATCACGCCCGCGCGGCCGGCGCCGCGCTGGCGGCCCTGCACCTCGCCGCA
>Ga0208220_1000853_pt1 | contig 12783 bp, 13 predicted proteins | sample NGESurdeep092012_9_FD_184484 | JGI IMG/M metagenome (GOLD analysis project Ga0208220, IMG submission 184484) | Arctic peat soil microbial communities from Barrow, Alaska - NGEE Surface sample F53-1 deep-092012 (SPAdes) | ecosystem: Environmental > Terrestrial > Soil > Wetlands > Peat ... | reverse complement strand
GCGCCCGCCGGACTACAAGGCGCACGCCGTCACCACGTACACCGGTGACAACGGGCAGGAGATCACGGAGCTCGAGTTCACGCCGGACGGCAACTCCATCGCGTACGTGCGCGGCGGAGATCAGAACGGCAACGGTGAGATTCCGAATCCAACGCTCGACGTCGAGGGCGAGACGCAGGGCGTCTGGCTCGTGTCGCTGAACGGGGGCACACCGCGCCACATCGGCGACGGTCGCGGAGAGGCGATCGCGCCAGCCGGCGATCGCATCGCGTACGTGAAGGGCAGCGAGATCTGGTCCGCGTCGCTGCGCGATACCGCGGCCGCCACGCAACTCATGCACACGCGGGGTCGAGCGTCGCAGCTGCGCTGGTCGCCGGATGGGAGCCGGCTCGCGTTCACGAGCAGGCGCGGCGATCACAATTTCATCGGTGTGTATGAGGTTGCCGCGAAGTCGCTGCGCTATCTCTCGCCTTCGGTGGATCGGGACTCGTGGCCCATCTGGTCGCCGGATGGAAAGCGCGTCGCGTTCATTCGCCAGCCGACGTCGTCGCGCGTGCCGGAGTTCGGCCCACGGCGCACGGCCACGCCGTGGTCGATTCTAGTCGCGGATGCGACGACGGGTATGGGACAGGAGATCTGGCGCGCGAAGGAAGGCGCCGGTAGTGCATTTCGGGGCATCGTGTCGAGCGCTCAGCTAATGTGGGGGCCGGGTGATCGCATCGTCTTCCCATGGGAGGCCGACGGCTGGACGCATCTCTACACGGTGAGCGCGAATGGCGGCGCGGCAACGCTGCTCACGCCCGGCGACTTCGAGGTCGAGCACGTGTCGTTCGCGCCCGATCGCGCGAGCGTGATCTACTCGTCGAACCAGGGCGACATCGACCGCCGCCACATTTGGCGCGTTGCCGTGACGGGCGGCAAGCCGACGGCGATCACGAGCGGCACTGGCCTCGAGTGGTCGCCGGTGCGAACGAGCGACGGGAAGGCGGTGGCGATGCTTCGTTCCGACGCGAAGGTGCCGCCGCGCCCCGCGATCGTGATGGGATCAGCGGCTCCGCGCGATCTCGCGCCGGAGGTGATCCCCGCGGACTTCCCCTCGAGCGCGCTCGTCACGCCCCAGCAGGTGATCTTCGCATCTGGCGACGGGATGTTGCTGCACGGCCAGCTCTTTCTGCCCCCGAGCGGTGCGAAGGGCGCGAAGCATCCCGCCGTCGTCTTTTTCCACGGCGGCTCGCGTCGTCAGATGCTCCTGGGCTGGCACTACATGCAGTACTACAACAACGCGTACGCGATGAACCAGTTTCTCGCGAGCAAGGGATATGTAGTGTTGACGGTGAATTACCGAAGCGGAATCGGATACGGCTTGAACTTCCGTGAGGCGCTCGACTACGGCGCCACCGGCGGGAGCGAGTACTATGATGTGCAGGGTGCGGGATTGTTTCTCCGCGCACGAGCGGACGTCGACTCGTCCCGAATCGGCGCGTGGGGCGGATCGTACGGCGGCTACCTGACGGCGCTCGCGCTGGCGCGCTCGTCGGACCTGTTCGCGGCGGGCGTGGACATGCACGGCGTGCACGACTGGAATCTCGAATGGGAGACGTTCGTGCCGGGGTGGCGCATTCTCGACGACCAGAAGGCGCGCGAGATCGCGTTCAACTCATCGCCCATGGCGTTCGAGTCCACGTGGCGCTCGCCGGTGCTTCTGATTCATGGCGATGACGATCGCAACGTGAACTTCAGCCAGACCGTGCAGCTCACGGAGGATTTGCGGAAGCAGGGCGTGTATGTGGAGCAGCTCATCTTCCCGGATGAGGTGCACGACTTCCTGCTGCACAGGGATTGGCTGGCGGCGTACAACGCGACGTACGATTTCTTTTCGCGGAAGATGACTGGGAAGAGCGCGCGATAGTCGGAACACGCGAGCGCCCACGTCTGCTAATGGAGATCGATGTCAATCGATGAGCAGGAACATTGGGACGCTTTGTATCGCACACGCCCGGCCAGCACGCTGAGCTGGTTCGAGTCCGAGCCTGCGGCCTCGCTCGAGCTCCTCGAGCGCGCCGGCTTGAATCGCGAATCGTCTGTGATTGACGTGGGCGGGGGTGCGTCGGCGCTCGTCGATCGTGTGCTCGCTCGAGGCGTGGGCGCGATCACCGTACTCGACCTTTCGCGTGCCGCGCTCGCAGCGTCCCGGGCGCGACTCGGCGACGCGGCGCACTCGGTTACGTGGTGCGAGGAGAATGTTCTGTCGGCTCGTCTCGCGGTGGCAGCGTACGACCTCTGGCACGATCGCGCGGTCTTTCATTTTCTCGCCACCGCCGAGCAGCGCGAGCAATACGTGGCACAGCTCGCGCGTTCGCTGCGGCCGCACGGCAGCGCGATCATCGCCGCGTTTGCCGAGGATGGACCGACGCGGTGCAGCGGACTCGATGTCGTTCGTTACGGGCCAGACGAGCTCGCGTCGGCACTCGGATCGGGGTTCGAGCTTCGCGAAGTCCTGCGCAAAACGCACATCACGCCTGCAGGAGTGTCGCAGCCGTTCATCTATTCTCGATGGTCCAGATCGAGCTGATGGTCGCGAGCGTGGCAGAAAATTTTGTCGAACGTTGCGTGCCCACTAGCTTCGCGCGAGAGAAAGTATTACATCGTGTACATGTCGCTCTTCCGGGGAGCGGCGGGTTGCACTTGTGAGCAATGGCGAGCGGGAGGAACGAGACTCCCGCCGCCGGAACGCGCGGGGCACGAATCGGCATCACGCCGGCGCGTGCCCCGCCATCGCATCGACACGCGGCACCTTCGGGGATAATGTTTGCGCCATGAAATTTGTTCGATCGGAACTCGCGAATCGCACGCTGCGACTCGCCGCGTGCGTTGTCGCGATCGCGTGCTCTACACACGATGCGCCCGCTACGAACGCCGATACCGCGGCGCACAGTAGCAGCGCGGACACTACCTTCCCCGCTGGCCCCATGGGAAACGCCGCGCGTCGCGGGCGCGCTCTACTCGCCGCCACGCGCGACAGTCTCCCGTCGCACGTCGGCAGCACGCTCCGATGCTTCAGCTGCCACCTGGATGAAGGTCGCCGAGCCGGCGCGCTGCCTCTCACGCGATCGTACGTCAACTACCCGCAATACCGCTCCCGCCAAGCGCGCGTGCAGCTGATAGAGGATCGTATCAACGATTGCTTTGTCCGAAGTCTCAACGGTCGTCCGCTTGACAATGATGGGGACGACATGAAGGACATCATCGTGTTTCTCGCCTGGCTCGGGCGCGGCGCGGCACCACCCGATGTCGCTCCGGCGCACGACGCGGCGGTGCTCGCGCATCTCGACGCGGACACTGCGCGCGGCGCAACGGTCTTCGGCGCGAAGTGCGCGCGCTGCCACGGCGCATCCGGCCAGGGCATTGCGATCTACCCGCCACTCTGGGGGCCGAGCTCATTCAACATCGGCGCAGGAATGGCGCGCTATCGAACCGCGGCTATCTTCGTGCTGCACAACATGCCCTTCGACCAGCCGAACACGCTCACGCCGCAGCAGGCGCTGGACGTCGCGCGCTACATCGGCTCGCGCCCGCGCCCCGATCTCGCGGGCAAGGAGAACGACTGGCCAAACGGCGACGCTCCAACGGACCTTCCATATCGAACTCGCGCCGGCTCGGCCAGCGCAAACACCGCGCGCGAACGCGCGCACAACGGCGCGCGCTGAGCGCGCAGGAGCGTGACTATGGACGACCAATTCCTCACCACCGCGACGCCTCGCCGATCATTCCTCGGCCGAATTGCGGCAGGCACCGCTGCGCTCGGACTGACGGCCTTCACGCCACTCGCCGCCTGCGCAGCGGAGAAGACCGACTCGACCGCCTCGGACACGACGTCCAAATCCACCGAATGGCCGAATGAGCTCAAGGGAAAGCACAAGCAGGTTGTCGATGCGTTCTCGTTCAACCAGGGTTTCCCACTCGCTTTCGCGTATACCTTCCTCCTCCCCTATCCCGCGGCGGATGCATCGGCGGCGACTGCGGTCGTGGTGCTGCGCCACGAGGCGTTCCCGCTCGCGCTCACCGACGCGATCTGGGCGAAGTACAAGATCGGAAAGACGTTCAACATCATCGATCCCGTCACCAAGGCGCCCGCAGTGCGGAACGCTTTCTTTCACGCAGCGCCGGGATCGTTGCTGGTTGACGGCATGGCGATCGACAAGCTGATGGAGCGCAGTACCATCTTCGGCGCCTGCAACGTTGCGCTGCACATGTTGAGCGGCAAGCTCGCGGCCAACGCCGGCGTGACGGCGGACGAGGCGGCGAAGGAGTGGACGGCGGGAGTCATTCCGGGAATCACGGTAATTCCGTCGGGCACGTGGGGGGTGAATCGCGCGCAGGAGGCGGGGTGCACGTACTGCACTGGGGGGTGACTCAGCGCCGAGTCCAGCTCGGATAGTAGCTGTCGCCCTGACTATCCGGCGTCAACTGCGTGCCACTCAGCCCGGTCGTGTCGCTGGACTCGAAAATCTCCTCGTGTGCGCTACTCTGCCACGAAAATGCGCACGCGCTCTCGTCCGGCGACTGCCGCCCCGCGTGCTCACGAACGCGAGTCGCTTCCCTTCAGGCGACCATGACGGTTTGTAGTTCCAGCCACTTGCGTACGTGAGTTGCGTGAGCTCCGTGCCATCGGAATTCATAGTGTAGATGGAAGTGGAATTGCCGGCGACCAGATCGCCCACCCCGAACGCGATCTTGCGACCGTCGGGCGACACGGTCGGCCAATTCTTGCCGCCATCCAGCGTCGTGAGCTGTCGAACGTTCGTGCCATCCGCGTTCATGACATAGATCTGTTCCGTCCCCGTTCGGTCCGACGTGCCGAGTCCAGCGGTGACACACGTCCGTCGCGCGACGAATATATCGCCGGGTCGGCCTCGCCGCCGCCAAGTCCGACCCCACCGGGGAATCGCCAGTATCCGGGATCGGGGGGAATATGGCAGTACGTCAATACAGACGTATTGACAGTGCGATCGTCGTGCCCTAGATTCACGACCATGGCTCCCCGCTCGGAACAACTCCAGATCCGCGTTACTCCACGCGAAAAAAGCGCGCTCAAACGCCGAGCCCGCGCGGCGGGACAGGACGTTTCCGCCTACGTCCTCGCGCTCGCGCTTCCGTCCGAGTCAACGCGTTTCGCGAGCATCATCGAAGCGCTACGAGACGAGAACAACCGCCGGTTCGCACTCGCAGAACTGAATGGTGCGCTATCGGCGCTCGTGCCGCTCGAGTTCGCGGCCGCCGTCGATTCGATCGACGTTCAAGGTCTCGATCCGATATGGCAGAACTATGTTGCCGCGATGGTCGAGCACGCGGCGCGTGCGAACGGCGTTCAAGCGCCCGGGTGGACACGCGACGTCGTTCCCGTCGACAGGCCATATTTCGCAACGTCGCTGCGAAGTCTGCGAAGCTATTTGCTTCGAGTCTCTCCGGTTGCCTTCAAGCGCCGCAACATTTTCGTCGACGCGACCGTCGGCGCACGCGTGTAAGGCGACCGCGTATGGCCGCGCCCATCAAGTTCACGAAAGCCGACCTTCTCAAACTGTTCGAGTTGCTCAACACCGAGCTCGAGGCGAAGAAAACAGTTGGCGAGCTATATGTGGTGGGGGGAGCCGTCATGTGTCTCGCTCTCGACGCACGCGACGCCACGCGAGACGTTGATGCGCTTTTCAAGCCGGCGAAACTCGTCCGCGAGGCCGCGGCCCGCGTAGCCGCACGCGCCGACGTGCCCGTCGACTGGCTCAACGATGCCGTGAAGGGGTTTCTCAGCCCACGCGGGAAATTCGACGATTACCTGGAGCTCTCGCATCTGCGCGTCTTCGTCGCCCAACCCGACTATCTGTTGGCGATGAAGTGTGCATCGATGCGACTCGGCGAAGAGTTTCACGATGTCGACGACGTACGCTATCTGCTGCGACTCCTGAATATCACGAAAGTAGCTGAAGCCATTGAGTTGGTAACGAGCTACTTCGATGAGGCGCAAATCCCGCCCAAGACTCGATTCGCACTCGAGGAATTGCTGCCGAGGTAGCGTGCGGTGTCTGACAATGTCATCTGTCACGAAGCCTGTCGGCCGTCTATAGTGTGACGAAGCCTTCACGCTGAGCTGCGGAGTTGAGGCGTTGATCGAACGAGATGAACTGGCCCGCCGGAGGGGATCCGCTCCATTCTAATGCGGCAGCGAGCTGCAACGCATCGGCAGCGCGTAACGGATGCAGCCGCAGAATCCGGAGGGCTTGGTCACGTATCGCATCGCCGGCCTGCACCTCGAACCAGCTCGCTCGCAATGCCGTCAACAAGCCGCGCGCCCGTGCGTCTTCGCTGTCGGAGAGTTGTCCGTCGCGGTGGATGCGGGCGATCGCGGATGCACACTCTATCGCGGACGCCCACCAGACCATCAACTCGGGATCCTGCGCGTGCAGTTGTCGAGCCTGCGCGGTGCGCGGCTGGTCGAGCACGAGCGTGACCAGGGCCGAGGAATCCCAGAATCTCACCAGCCTCCAGCGCGCTCGTCCAGCAATGCACCGAGTGAGCGCCCCTCAGCATCACTTGGATGCGGCTTCTCCCAGAAGCCTTCGGGCAATCGTGCCGTCGCGGGACGCACGCGGCCACTGCGAATCAGTGAATCCCTCCGACTGTCTTCCGATGCGACTTCACCGACAGGAGCGAGCCGGGCGATCACCTTACCGCGATCGGTAACCAGCACTTCGTCCCCGTGACGAACAATGTCCAGGTAGGCGCTCAGTTTTGCTTTCAATTCGGATATTGAGGTCGTAGTCATAAGACTATAATAGTCATATCGCCAAGCTCTGTCAAGATCCCTTTAGGGGCAGGCCCGAATTCCAAGCGTTATCGCCCGAACCCAAGTACTCCGGCCACGACCCCTTGTCGCTCGTCCAGAGTTACAAACGCAATCGCGCGCGGATCCTCCGACAGATACAACGCGGCAGCCAGATGCCAGCAGTCGGCGCCGCGCACGTAGCCCGCCTCGAGCACCCGCTCAATCTCCGCGTGCAACGGCCGGTCAGGAACGATCCAGGAGACTGCGGCGAACAACTCACGATCGAGCGCGACGCCTTCCCTCGCGAACGCAGCAGACAGCTCGGCCTCCAGAAGATTGGAGGCGATGAGCTCGTCGAACGAATCCAGGCGTCGTCTCAGCGCCTTCGCACCGCGCTCGCCGAACGCGATCGCCACGAGACACGAGCTGTCGACGTACGCGATCGTCATCCGTTGCGATCGGCCAGAAAACGCGCGAGCGCGCCCGGACGGCGCACAACGGTTCGAAGTCCAGACGAACTCTCCGCCGGCCGGACCAAGACGCCGCGCTCAGCGAGCTCCTCGAGTCGCTGTTCGAGCCCGCCATAGGCGGCCTCGATGGGCCGGATTTCGGCCACAGGCTCGCCGTGCACCGTAACGACCACTCGGTGCCCCTCACGGACGCAGCGAATGATGGCGGACAGCTTCGCCTTCGTCTCGTACAGCGAATACGTGTCTCTCATGGCTCGAATATAAGTCGATCTAGTCTAACTAGTCAAATATTCGACACCGGCTCAACGCACACTGGATTCGTGCACGCGTACGATTCGCCACCCCTGCCGCTGCTTCTGCCATACCATCGTGACCGCGAACTCGCCGGCTTGGACTTCGCCGGCTGCCGTCGTGCGACGCGAGGCGAGCGGTTGCGTCGCCACAATCACGTCTGGAGCGAGCACCAGAAAGTCGGTCGGCCCGGCCTGGCTGTATACGACATCGCTCTTCCCGCCATTCCACCACTTGAGCTGCAGCGCTCGCACGTTGTCGAACCCCACCGTCACGACGCCATTGAACACGAAGACCAGCGTCGAGTCGTGAAGATAGGTCTCGAGAAAACGATCAGCATCGTGAGCGTTCGCCGCCACCATCATCTCGTCCAGCAGCGGTTGGATCTCGCGCTGTTGCGGCGATGAAGGCGCGGACTGCGCGCGCCCGCCGCCCGCCAGCAGAACGCACGAGATCATCGCGGCGGTGAATGCACCCCGTATCCTCATCGCTTCGGTTCGGCGACTTCGTGTTGGCAGACTCATCACTCCGGTTGATACGACGTCTAAGCTGTCAACTCAGCACGGAGACCATGGCGAACCGCCCGTCTCATGTCAAACGTCCACGTTGCCATTCACTCTGGCGGCGGCCGCCATCGCTCGGCAATTGTTGCCCTTGTTGTACTGAGTATACAGGTGTACGCTTGATGATACGCGACGCGATTTTCCCGCATCGCTCGTCCGCGGATCCACGCCAGATCGCGGCGATTGTTCGAACGTCACTGGGGCTCCTGGCGACGCCCTGGGTCGATGCCGGTTTGCCATGCGCTCTGCGATCCCTCCGCCGAGCCTCCGTCGCCGTTTCTTTCCAATGGCCACTGAGGCAGCTGAACGATGTGGCAACCTCGCGGCTGACCGCGAGACGACCACGCGGCCACGGCAGGCAATCGTGAACGCTCCTTTCCAAATCGTGGGCCCGCGTTTGACCGAACCCAATCCCTCGATGGCACAGCCCCACGCCCGCGCAATCGCCCAGCGCCTCGTCGCGCGCGCGCTTCCATCGCGGTCTACGCCGGAGAAGGCGGCGACGGCCGCCGAAGAGCTCTTCGCGCACCTGTATCGCAATCTATCGCGATGGGTGGGAGGCGCGGGCTGCCAGGCACTGTTCTCCCGCGCGTTCGTACTCTGCGCGGTCAGTCATCCCGTGTGCGCCGGCGTGCGATACCGGATGCAGGACGGCGCGCCTCGCCTCGACCGTCTCGCGGAGAACGCCCTCGTGTGCGGTGGCGACGCCACCGTCGAAGGCGTTACCGAAGTCGTCACGTCGATCGTCACGATGCTCACGGGATTGATCGGAGATGAGGAGATCGCGATGGGACTCTTGGACGATGGACCCCCCGCGCCCCATTGCGCCGCGCCGCGGATCGAGCCGAATGAGCCGTCGTCGTACAAGGCCGACGGCGCCGGCGGCTCCTCCATTGGTCGTCACGCACAGACGGAGCGCAGGTGTGGTAACGACCGGCGGCACAATGACTGACACGATCACTCCGCCCACCGACCGCGACAGCAACCTGGTCGCGCCTGCGGCAAGCCTGCTCCCGGGGCTGACTACCGGTGTGCCCGGGCTCGACGCAGTGCTCGGGGGAACGCTTCCCGAGTACTCGTTCAACATCATCGCCGGCGGCCCTGGAGCCGGCAAGACGACGCTCGCACAGCAGATCATGTTCGCCAACGCGAGCGCCGAGCGGCCCGCGCTCTACTTCACCGTGCTCGGCGAACCGACGCTCAAGATGCTTCGCTATCAGCGGCGGTTCAGCTTCTTCAAGCCGCAAACACTCGGCGCCGGCGTTCATTTCATCAACCTGAGCGCAGAGGTGCTGTCGCAGGACCTGAATCGGGTGCTCGAGCGCATTGAGAGCGAGGTGGAACGCTATCAGCCGAAGATCGTCGTGGTGGATTCGTTTCGGCCCATCAATGCGCACGGGTTAAGTCGCAGGTCCGCCGACTCTGATCACGCGATGGGGCTCGAACTGTTCATCCAGAATCTCGCGTTGAGCCTCACCACGTGGGAGGTCACATCGTTCCTGATCGGCGAGTACAACGCCGAGGAGGCGCGGAGCCCGATCTTCACCGTAGCGGACGGAATCTTCTGGCTCACGCAGGCGGCAGACCGGAACTCCACGGTTCGCAAGTTCGAGGTGACGAAGGTCCGCGGGCAGGGCCAGATGCCCGGCATGCACACCTTCCGCATCACTGACAAGGGAGTGCAGATCTTCCCGCGCATCCCCGAACAGCAGCTTCGTCGTGCGCCGCGTCCGCCGCGCGACAAGCGCCTGCAGACCGGCGTAATCGGACTCGACGAGATGATGGGCGGTGGTATTCCGGCCGGCGACGCACTCCTCCTCACCGGACCGGCGGGAAGCGGCAAGACGACGTTTGCGACGCAGTTCATCGTCGCCGGGCTGCGCGACGGAGAAAGTGCTGTGGTCGTCGTCTTCGAGGAGTATCCCGAAGCCTATCTGGCGCGTGCGCGCGCCTACGACGTCGATCTCGCGGAGCAGGTTCGTGCCGGGAAGCTCAAGGTGATCTATCTGCGTCCACTCGATCTTTCCGTCGACGAGACGCTGGCCGAGATCTCGCAATGCGTACACGAGATTGGCGCGACGCGCGTCGTCATCGATTCCCTGTCGGGCTTCGAGGTCGCACTCGCGCCGACCTTCCGCGAGGATTTCCAGGAGTCGCTCTACCGGCTCGTCGGCGCGCTTACTGCAATTGGTACGACCGTGGTGATGACGTCGGAAGTCGTGGAGCAAAACTCCGATATGGCGTTCACTCGTGACAAGGTGTCGTTCGTCACGGATGACATCATCATGCAGCGCTACGTCGAGATCGAGGGAAGCCTCCGCAAGGTGCTGGCCGTCGTGAAAATGCGCGGCAGCGCGCACGATCTCAGCCTGCGCGCCTACGAGATCACGGCTACTGGAGCAGTCATGGGCGAATACCTGAAGGATTATCACGGCATTATCACCGGCGTGCCGAGTCTCTCGATGGGGCTTCGACAGTCGGGCTATCCCGGACTCACCGCACACGAGTGGACCGTGCTGGAGGCGCTCATCAGACTTCGCGCGTCCTCCGTTGCGTCCCTCGTCTCGCATCTGGGGCTTCTCGCCCCGGAGGTGGAACAGATCCTCGCGCGCTTCGTGGAGCTCGACTACGCGATGGAATCCGGCACGCCAGGGAAGTTGACCTATCGTGCGCTGGCACCCATGAGCGGGCAGTAGTTGGAACCCGTTACGGCAGCGGACGGAAAGCCGCATCAACGACGCGTCTCGTCGCGCTATCTGGAGCACGCGCCAGTGGCCATCGCCGTCGTGGAAGGCGAAAGGCACACCGTCGTGTACACTAACGCCGAGTTCCGAAAGGTCAGTGGTCTCGGCGCGATCGATGTGATTGGCAAAGCCTTCGCAGACCTTCCGCGCGACGGCACGCGCACGCGCGAGATGCACGACCTGCCCGGCGAAGAGCTGATTGCGATGCTCGACCTCGTGCGTCGCGAGCACGTGCGCGCGCGCGAGGTGACGATCGCCAGCAATGGAGGGAGTGAGCACGCGGCGAGCGGTTCTGAGGATGGCCACGCGCACGACGGCGACGGCGACGGCGACGGCGACGGCGACGGTCGACACCAGCGCGACTGGCGCTGCACGGTGTGGCCGGTTCGCGGACGCCGGCCGCTCGTCGACCGGCTGGTAATCGAGCTGCGGCAGACGCAGCCGGAGCATCTCGCGGTGACGCGGCAGCGGAACATCGCCGAGCGCATGCTGTTGAGCGCACTTCGGGAGCAGGCGCTGTCGGCCGAGAATGTGCGGCTTGCGCTCTCCGCCAGCGCGCAGCGTGTGGTGGCGGAGCATGCACAGTCCAGCGCGGAACGCGCGCAGGCGCGCGCCGAAGTTGCGCAGGGAGAGGCGGAAGCCGCGAACTCCGCCAAGGCGCAGTTCTTGGCGAACATGAGCCACGAACTTCGCACGCCCCTAAACGCGATCGGCGGCTACGCGCAGCTGATCCAACTCGGCCTGCGCGGGCCCGTCACGCCCACGCAGGTACACGACCTCGAGCGCATCCAGTTGAGCCAGGCCCATCTGCTCGGTCTCATCAACACGATCCTGAACTACGCCAAGCTGGAAGCGGGCCGCGTGGACTACGCACTCACTGACGTCGTTCTCGACGATGCGCTCGTGATGGCAGAGGCGCTCATCGATCCGCAGCTGCGCGCGCTCAATCTCGAGTATCACTTCGTGCCGTGCGGCGACCGCGATGGCTCACCGGCGATGCCGATGCTCATTCGCGCGGATCCGGAGAAGCTGCAGCAGATTCTCCTGAATCTGCTCACGAACGCGATCAAGTATACCGAGTCGGGAGGGCAGATCACGCTCGAGTGTCGGACAGAGGACGGCTATGCGCAGGTGAGCGTCCGCGACACCGGCCGCGGAATTCCGCGCGACGATCTGCGGAGCATCTTTCAGCCGTTCGTGCAGGTCGACCGTCGCCTGCATTCCACGGAAACGGGCGTTGGTCTCGGCCTCGCTATCAGCCGCGAGCTCGCACTAGGCATGGGCGGCGATCTTACGGTGGAGAGCGTCGTCGGCGTGGGCTCGACGTTTACGTTGCGGCTGCCATTGGCGGTGTGACGCGGCAGCAGCGCTACCGGCGCATCAGCTGGATGGTGAAACGGCCGAGGAAGTTCACGAGCTTCCCGCAGTGCTCTTGCAGGATTTGCGTCAAGCGCAGCTTTCGCTCTTCGGTCGGCGCATGCTTGCAACCGCTCAGACCGCTGCACCGCCGAACCGCAGTATGAAACGTGTGCCGCCGGCGAGACTAATGCCCGCCTGAATCCGCGTGACGGTTGGACTCGAACAGGAACCAGGTGCGCCGCTCGGTCTCGTCGACCCACACCTCGATCAGGCTCGCCGTCGCAACATCGCGATGCTCGTCGCAGAGATCATGCGCCTCTCGCAGCCGCGCGGCGAGCACCTGGTTGTCCTCGCGTAGCTCCGCCAGCATGTCGCTCGGCTCCACGTAGTCGGCATCGTTGTCCGATATGCGCTGCATGCGCGCGATCTGGCCGATCTGGTGTCGCCCAGCGCGATCGCCGTGATCAAGCGGCAGCTCTACGACGTGCCGTTCCAGACCCTGGCCGAGGCCACCATCGACGCCAACCGCGAGATGGCGG